>Ga0163108_10001582_pt1 | contig 16593 bp, 14 predicted proteins | sample Fk1155metaG_FD_109644 | JGI IMG/M metagenome (GOLD analysis project Ga0163108, IMG submission 109644) | Marine microbial communities from the Central Pacific Ocean - Fk160115 155m metaG | ecosystem: Environmental > Aquatic > Marine > Oceanic > Photic zone | place: The Central Pacific Ocean...
CAGTTCGCTGGCAATCATTGCGGGGCCTTTTTTCAGCGGCGCCATTTCCCCGTTGAGCGAGCGCGTGCCCTCGGGGTAGATGATGATGGCACGGTCTCCCGGTTGCAGAAACTCCCGGCAGGCTGCCATCAGCCGTGCGATGGTCTGCCGGTTGGATTTCCGATCGGCAGGGATGAGGTTCATCATCAGCGGCAGGGAATTCTTGCGTTTCTCGTTTTCGAAAAAATAGTCTTTCGCGGCGACCATTCCAAAGCGGTTGAAATCCATCCCGCTGGCGTACATCAGCGCGGCACTGTCCATGTGGCTGCTGTGGTTGCTGCAGACCATGAACGGTGGCTCGGGCAGATTCTCACGGCCGTGTGTTGTGAGCCGGCACCAAAGGTTGAACAGCGTCGTGCCGAACAGCCCGAACAGGGCGTGAAACAGCCGGATCCTGCCGCGCGGCGGTTCGCGAAGATGGGCAAATTCCTCCCTGAGATCCGCATTCTTGAGCAGTTCCTGGAAGGCCGATGTGTGGTTGCCTCCCAAACTCGGCATGGGAACTCGCGAACTCGTTGCTGACAAGGGCGCCGGTCAGCGAGATTTCCAGCGCAAGGGCGGAGGCGCAGATGATCTCCGCCAGTTTGCGTGAACTCTTCTCCCCGGTGCATTCCAAAAGCTCTAGGTTGCGGCGTTGCTGCTTGAGCCGCGTGGCGCCACCGACCGTTCCCACTGTGATGGACGGCATGCTGAGCGTGGCATAAAGGTTGTCGCCCTGTTTCTCGTAGGTGGTGGTGCCGACGCAGTTCTCGGCCACGCAGGCGACATCCTGGCCTAGCGCGAGGTACGAGGCGGCGAGAGCGTTGGAGACGTGCAGGTTCAGGCCGAACACGCCGGCCATTTGCGAGCCGAGCTGCTTGTCGGTGATGCGGCACACGATGTCGTCCACGCTGACGCGCAGCAGCTTGCGCAGCAGGCGATCCGGCACGGAGAAGCTGCAGATGACGTGGTGGCCGCGGCCCTCCATCATCGTCCTCTGGGTGGGGTTTTTGTCTCCACTGAAGTTGCTCTCCAAAAGGTAGCGCAACGGCTTGCGCGATCCGCACCGCTCCATGATCCATCTGCACGCGGCGTCGGTGGCGATCGTCACCATGTTCTGGCCGGCGGCCTCGGCGGTGTCGTAGATGAACTCCACCAGAACGCGGTTGTGGATGGGGCGCGTCTGGATCTGCAGCAGTTTGCCGTGGCGCGTGGTGCTCTCGGCGGTGGCTTGGATTTCCCCCGCATGTGCATCGATCCAAGGCAGGAAGTCGTGCGCCTCCTCGAGTGTCTTGAAAGTAAACACTGGGCAGCGCGATATCTGCTGCTTGATATGCCGGCTTGTGATGCCGCCGGCGAGGTAGGTCAGATAAAAACCGCGCGTCATTGAGAACGACAAGGTTCCCTCAAGGGTGCAGAGCGGCACGTAAAATAAGCCCTTCGCATAGGTGCCATCGATGCTAAGCGGGCCGGCAATCGAGAGTGGGAACCCTAGGTAGCCAATCTGGTTTTCGGAGAGCCCCTTGAAGTTCGCCGGGTTTTCCAGTGCGAATTCATCCAGTTGGTGCCCCGTCTGACCGGCGAGCCATTCCACACGGCGATCAATATCTTCCGCTGCGTAGCCACGCGGGGGCGTGATTTTCCCGGAGACCTGCCCATTGAACGCGGCGGACTTGGAATCGCTGTCTGCTTGCTGTTTCACGGTGATTTGCGTTTAAGGCTCCAAGCCGGGAGCATAATTGCCTGTTGACGGGAGTCCAGCTTTATCCCGGCTTACTGCCCCGGTTCCCGTGAGCTGCGAATCTAAACAGGCCCGAATGTTATCATTCTCCCGTTGGTTCCTGCTGGGTGAGGCAGTGGAACGAGCTGAGATCCCAGATCAGGTCGGCCGAGTTGGCCGATAACCGACCGGTCAGGGAAGCATTCCCGCAGAATGTCCAGCGCTCTCTCGTTTTCGGCATCGCGCGGCTCCCTCTGGCCGGCTTGCGCCAGCCGGGCTTCGGTGGGATTGTTAATTCGGCGATCAAAAGTGGCTTCAGCGAAAAAACATTCGGCGCTTCACCCTCATCCGGCCTACGGCCACCTTCTTCCTGAGTGGGAAGAAACCAAGCAGCGCACGCGGCTTGGTTTCACAGGAAACTCAACGTCAGGGCAGGGATTTTCCGGCGGCGGCCATCAAGCGGTACCATTCCTCGCGGGACAACAGCAGGTCGGCCGCCTTGGTGGCCTCGCGGATGTGGTCGGGATTGGTGCTGCCGATGATCGGGATGATGCCGGCTGGGTGCCGCATGAGCCATGCGAGAGCAACAGCGGTCGGGCTGCAGTTCTTCTGCACGGCCACGGCATGAAGAGCATCGCGCACGGTTTGTTCCTGCAAATGGTTGGGCTTGCGTAGAGACACCGGTTCCTCCCCGCCGAGTTTGCCCTGCGCGAGCGGGCTCCACGCGACCGGCGTGATGTCGTGCCGCTGGTAGTAGTCGAGCGACCCGTCCTCGAGCGCGTTGTAGTGAAAGAGGCTCAGTTCGATCTGGTTGCAAACCAGCTTCATTGGACACGCCGCCTGCAGATGGTCCAGTTGATCCACGGTGAAGTTGCTCACGCCGAACTCGCGCACCTTGCCGGCTTGTTTCAGTTCGTCGAACGCCTTGGCCACTTCCTCCTGTTCCAACAGGTAGTCCGGTCGATGCAGCAGGTACAGGTCGATGCAGTCGATGCCCATGCGCTTGAGCGACGCTTCGCATGAGCGGACGATGTGTTCGCGGGAGAGGTCGTAACGGTGCGGTGAGTCCTTGTCGGGATCATCCTTTTGCCGGATGCCACACTTGGTTGTGATGCCGATTTTTTCACGCATGCCCGAGACATCCCTGAGCGTGCGGCCGAACACCTCCTCGGCGAGTCCGGCGCTGTAAATGTCTGCAAGATCGAACATTGTGTAGCCGGCCTCGTAGGCGGCAATGACGGCCTCGTGTCCCTTTTTCTCGTGCTCGTTGTCGATGGGTGGATGAGTGATCACACCCGTGATACGCCAGCAACCGTAGGCCAAGCGGCTACACTCCAAACTTGATTCTCCCAAGGTAACGGTCTGCATTACTGGTTCAGGGGAACGGTAGCACAACCGTTTGGCGGGGCCAAAGAAAACCTTCCACCGCTTGGCTAAGCGGCCGGTAAATTGTACTCGCACCTCGCACTGCGTTTGTTGCACTCGGCTCTGCCGGCCCTTTTCCGATGATGAGGCACGAGGGAGACAGCCCGATGACGATTCAACAAAAAAGAGAGATGAGCTTGCGAGTCTGCTTCTCTCCCGGTGACCGGCTTCAGTTCAAGTAATCGCGCGGGTCAGCGACATGGCCGGCGAGGGCGCTGGCGGCGACCGTGGCCGGGCTGGCGAGGTAAACTTCGCTCTCTTTATTGCCCATGCGGCCGGGGAAGTTGCGATTCGTGGCGCTGATGCACTTTTGTCCGCCTTCATTCATGCGGCCGAAGGTGTCCACCGGCCCGCCGAGACATGCGGAGCAGCCGGCGTTCTCGGTCATGCGCACCCCGGCATCGGTGAGGATGTTCCAGACTGATTTGTCGCCCCACTTGGTGCGTTGCAGGTCGTTGACGATCTCGGGCGTGGCCGGCACGCCGAACGTGTCGATGCGTACCTCCTTCCCGCGCACCACCTCGGCGAATGCGAGGAAGTCGCTTGTCTTGCCGCCGGTGCAGGAGCCGATGTAGGCGCGGTCGAGCTTCATGTCGGCCATCTCGCGGGCGAGCTTGCGCTGGCCGGGATCGGGGTGGCACGCCACGGTTGGCGCGAGTGCGCCCAGATCAATCGTGGTTTCATAAACGAATGTCTCGTTTTCGTCGCGCTCGACCGGCTCGTAGTTGCTCTTCGTACCATTGAGCTTGGTTCGTTCATTGACCATAGCGCCGGTCTTTTCGTCGTACTCAAAAATCCCGTTTTTGCCGCCGGCTTCGATCGCCATGTTGGCCACAGTCATGCGGTCGTCCATCGACAGGCCGGATGCGCCCGGACCGTCAAACTGCATCGCCCGGTAGGTCGCCCCGTCAAAGCCGATCTCGCCGATCGCGTGCAGGATGATGTCTTTGGCCATGACGCCCGGTTGCAGTTCACCCACGAGTCGGAAGTGCATCGTCTCCGGAACCTTGAGCAGCAGCTTGCCGGTGCCCATCACGAAGCCGGCGTCGGTGTTGCCGATGCCGGTGGCAAACTGGTTGAACGCCCCGGCCATGCAGGTGTGCGAGTCGGTGCCGAACAGAATCTCGCCGGGGCGAAGGTGCCCCTTCTGCGGCAACGCCGCATGGCAGACGCCGGCGTATCGTGAGCCGTGCTGGCGACTGAGCAGCCCCTGCGATGGATCGAATTGCCACTTGCCATTTTCGTCATCGATCACGTCGTAGAAATACGGCAGGCGCTGCGCCTTGGCGAACTCGCGCAAAAGATCCACGTTACGGTTGGACAGCGAGTCGGAGGTGAAAATATAGTGATCAGGAATGATCACAATTCTGTTGGCATCCCACACCTTGGCGTCCTCGCCGAACTCACGCTTGAACACTCCAATCGTGCCGGGCCCGCAGACGTCGTGTGTCATCAGCGTGTCCACGTTCACCCAGACATTTTCGCCGGCGCTCACTCTCGCCTTGCCCGATGCCCGGGCCATAATTTTCTCAGTCAGCGTCATCGCAGTCGGGACAACGTACCGACGAGTCGCCGATCAAGCAAGGTGGAGGGTTGGCGGGGCTGAAAGTTGCGGCGAGGGCCTGACGCCTATGTGTTGACCTGCTCGGCGTAATCCTCGGGGGAGAGAAGGTCGTCCAGTTCGCTGGAATCGGTCAGGCGCACCTTGAAGAACCAGCCGTCGCCGTAGGGATCTTCGTTGACGGTGCCCGGCTCGGTGTCGAGGGCGTCGTTCGTCTCGATGACCTGGCCGCTTACCGGCGCGTATATGTCGCTGGCGGTCTTGACCGACTCGACCACGGCGCAGGGATCACCAGCGGTCAGTTCGCGGCCGATCTCGGGCAACTCGATGAACACGAGTTCGGTCAATTCCTCCTGGGCGTGGTCGGAGATGCCGATGATGGCGGTGTCGCCCTCGACGCTCACCCATTCGTGGGAGCTGGCGTAATTCAAGTCGGTTGGTATGTCTGACATCGCGGCGCTCCTTCTAGCGAAAGTGCGGCCCGGTGGTCAACTCGGTTTTCGATAAATCGGCCGCTTGACAACTTCTGCTGGGAAGCGCCGATTGCGGATCTCGATCTCGATGTCCGTGCTCGCCTTGGCGTAGGCGCTCTCGACGTAGCCCAAGCCGATGCCGCAGCCGAGCGAGGGGCTCTGTGTGCCACTGGTCACTTCTCCGATTTCCCGGCTGGTGTCGTCGGTTGAAAAAATTTTATAATGCTCGCGTGGTGGGGCGCTTTTGCCGGTCATTTTGAATGCGATGCAGCGGCGGGAGACGCCGTCCTGCTTTTGCGCCGCAAGCATCTTGTTCCCGACGAAGTTCGGTTTATCCAAGGCAACGGCCCAGCCAAGCGCGGCCTCGATGGGTGTCGTCTCCGGGGTTAGCTCGTGACCGTAGAGCGAGTAGCCGGCCTCGATGCGGAGGGTGTCTCGCGAGCCCAGGCCGGCTGGCAGCAGGCCAAGCGCTTGGCCAAGTGACATGAGTTTGTCCCAAAGTGCTGTTGCGTGTTCGTTGGGCACCACGAGCTCGAAGCCGTCTTCGCCGGTGTAGCCGGTGCGCGACACCCAGGTGGCTGCGCTGTCGAAGTCGAGCTCGGCGATCTGGTTTTTTCGCAGTTCGACAGCTGCTGGAAAAACGCCGGCGATGATCCCTACAGCCTTCGGCCCCTGTAGCGCCATCGCGGACAACTCGTGGGAGCGGTCGATCATCTCGAGCTGCAGCGATTTGTGGCGGGTGTTGCGCTGGGCCTTGAGCCACATCCAGTCCACCTCCAGCCGGGAGGCATTGACGATGAGCAGGTAGCGGTCTTGGCCAAGCCGGTAGGCGTAGAGGTCGTCTATCACGCCGCCGTTGTCCTGGCAGAGAAGGGAGTACTGGCCTTGATCCGGCTCGAGCTTGGCCAAGTCGTTGGTCAGCATGCGGTTGAGGAACTCGAACGCGTCCGGGCCGTCGAACAAGAACTCGCCCATGTGTGAAATGTCGAACAGTCCGGCTGCCTCGCGGCTGGCTTGGTGTTCCTGCGCGATGCCGGAGTAGAACACCGGCATTTCCCAGCCGCCGAACTCGACGATCCGTGCGCCAAGCGCAGTGTGGGTGTCAAACAGGGGTGTTCGTTTTAGCGGTGCGTTCTCCATGAACCGAGGGCGGCGGAGTGTACACACTTGGCCAAGCGCAATGAAGTCTGGCTTCATTTGGCATGAGGAACGAGTTGATTTCATCCGGCAGCGTGTCATCCTTCGGCCTGTTTTGTGTAACTTAGCAAAGTGCTTCAACGTAGTAACAGTCAAGTCGATCTGAATAAGGGAAAATCATGAAAAAAACAGTGTTTCTTCCAGCTGTTGCCACCGGCCTGCTCGTGACGTCGATCGTCCTGACAGCCGGATGTGGCCAGGCTCCCTCCGGGGAATCCACCGGCAACACCGTCCAGCTTGAGGCTCTCAAGAAGGAAAACGGATCCCTCAAGGCCAAGCTGGCCAACGCGCAATCGCGCGTCGACAGCCTTCGCGCCCAACTCAACAGCGGTGACTCTACCGTGGCCGACTCCAGCCTGTCCGCGCCGGAGATCATCAAGGAACTCACACAAATCAAGATGACCTCAAAGGATCGCCGGGCCGTGCAGCGGCGAATCAATTTCCTGCTCGAGAGCTTGGTGGAGCAGGGTGAGGCCTCTGTGCCGCACATCAGCGAGTTTCTCAACAAGATGGAGGACATAGATTTCGTGGTGCAGCGTTCCGAGGGGGAAGAGAATGAACGCGGCCGAGGCGGCAACTCGAGGGAACGCGGCCGCAGTCGGGGCGGCCGCACGACGCTCGATTTCGAGCAGCCTCCCTCGATGCGCATTGGGCTAATCGACATCCTGGTGGAGATCGGCGGCGACCGTGCTGAGGTTGCGCTGGCCGAAGTGCTCGCCAAGACTGCTCGCGGCTTCGAGGTGGCTTACACTACCAAGAAAATCCGGGGCTGGCTTGGCAACGAAGCGTACCGCGATGAGGCGCTGGACGCCGCGCACACGCTATTGAACGATCCGGTGGACGTACCGAACCCGAATAATTTCGACAAGTCCTCCAAACAGTACCTGTTCATGGTGCTGGAAATGTACAACGACCAGACATTCGTGCAGTCCGCCCAGGGGATGCTTATTAACGAAGACGGAGGCATCGACCGTACCGTGCTCGATTACCTTGACGACGTCGGTAAGGAACAGGCAATGGACGCCGTCTACCAGGCGTTCAATGGCGGTCAGGTGACCGATCGCGGGGACCTCTCCAACTTGGCCCGCATCGGCCTCAAGTACACCGGTGCCAACCCCCAGGCAAACCAGATGTTCAAGGACATCATGTCCAGTGACGAATACGATATGCGGGTCAAGTGGTCCGCACTGCGCGAGATGGATGATGCTGACGATACCAACACCTTACAGGCTAGACTAAGCTTGATGCAGGGAATTCAAGCTTCCGGTGATGACGCCACCGATAAGGTTGTAGAAATGTACACCCGCCAAATCGAGGCCAAGGTCAACGGTGAGGAATTTGATATGCGTAAGGAAATGCAGGGTTTGGGGACTGACTTTTGGCGCAATGCGTTTGGCAGGGGAGAAAACGGGGACCGCGGAGACCGCGGAAGTCGTGATAACAATCGGGGAGGAAATCGACGGAACCAGCCGACCATAGTTCCCGCGCCTTGATCCTGGGGCAACGGTCTTGTTTTGCGGTTGGCCAATCAGCGGGAGCGCACGCCTTTCGCACCGGCAGACGGCCATCGTGAAGTTGTTATGAGGAAAGCAGTGGATCATATATTAGGTTCAGCCGCCGGTTTGATCTGGGCGGCGTTGGTATTCTGCGCCGGCTGCGGCCAGACACCGCCGACTGCCGATCCCAAAGCCGATTTGGCTCGAGCGGAGGCGCTTAAGAAGGAGATCGCCTCGCTCAAGATCAAACTGGCCAACGCCAATTCACGGCTCAAGAGCCTCCAAGAGCAGATCGACAGCGGCCAGACACCGCCGCTCACGGGCGGCATGTCCGTGTCGGAGATTCTTGATGAGCTGATGCAGACGAGCATGAGTTCCACGAATCGGAGCAGAGTGCGCCGCCGCCTTAGTTACCTGTTCGAGAGTCTGGCGCTCGAGGGAGATGCCGCAGTGCCGCTCATTCGCGAGTTTCTCAATAAGATGGAGGACGTCGACTTCTCCGTGAAACGCGAAGGCGAGAGTGATGAGGAAAGCAGGAAGCGGTACAGCCGTTTCCGGGCTACGCTCAATTTTTCACAGCCGCCGACACTGCGGATCGGCCTCATCGACATCCTTGCGGAAATCGGCGGCGCCCACGCGGAGGCCGCCGTTGCGGAGTTGCTTGCCACCACCGGGCGGGGATTCGAAATCGCCTACGCCGCGAAGACCATCCAGGGCTGGCTCGGCAAGGACGCCTACCGTGACGAGGTGCTGGCTGCCGCGCATGAGTTGCTGCTCGACCCGGTCGAGGCTGTTGGCGGAAACCACTTTGATCGCGTGTCCAAGAACTACCTCTTCATGGTGCTGGACATGTACGACGACCAAACATTCATTCAGTCCGCCCAGGGCATGTTCATCAACGCTGACGGGCGTATTGACCGCACCATTCTGGATTATTTCGAGGATGTCGGCAAGGTGCACGCGCTCGACGCCATCGTGCAGGCGTTTCGCAGCGGCCGGGTACACGAGGATGACATGGACAACCTCGCCGAGGCCGCTTCGAGATACGTTGGCATCAACCCGCAGGCGGATCAGTTGTTCCGCGACATCATGACCAGCGACCAGTACAACTTGGAAACCAAGCTCGACGCCGCCCGGAGTTTTACCGAAAGCGACGGAGACGTCAGCACGCCCGGAGTGGCTCCACATGTGCTGCAGGCGCGGCTAAACCTCATCAACAATCTTCAGTATGACGAATCCGACCTCATGGGCAAGGGCATGCAACTGCTGGCACTTCAACTGGAGGCCGAGATCTCAGGCGAGAAGCTAGACGAGCGGAAAATGAAGGAGGCTGCTACGCGGATTTTCAGCGAAATGCAGAAGAGGGAGAGCCGGGAACGCAAATCCGGTGCGCAGCCCGCCAGCACCCAGCCGACCATCGTTCCCGCGCCCTGAGCCTGACGAATACCCTTGCAATCCCCTTTCAGACGCCGGAAACCTTCCGGCGTTTTTTGCGCTTGGCCAGGCGCATCACCCCGACATGTCAGACGGTATCACCCGAGAGCAATGGAAGTTGATGGGTGTGCTGTCCCTGTTTTGGGCGTCGCTGTTCGGCGCGCTAGGCATCTTCTTCCCCTTCTACTCACTCTACCTCCGCGAGAACCTTGGCTTGAGCGGCCAGCAAGTCGGCCTGGCCATGGGCGTGTTCCACTTGGTCGGCCTCGTTGGTCAGCCGGCGTGGGGCTATCTTGCCGATCGAACAGGCGCCCGCAAGACCGTGCTGCTCGTCATCTCGTTCGGCATGGCGCTTGGCTTTCTGGTTTTTTGGCACGTCAAGAGTTATGCCGCACTCCTGCTGGTATCGATGCTTTTTGCCGCATTTTACACCAGCCTCATCCCACAGGCGTTGGCGCTGAGTCTTGGCTTGCTGTACCGCTCAAGCACTTCGCACTTCGAGTGGGTGCGGGCGTTTGGCTCGGTCGGTTTTCTTGTCACCTGCTTTGGCTTTCCGGTGTTGCTAGAGGCTCTTGCTTCCGAGCCGGGGAAGACGGACTTGGGCCTACAGTTCCCTGTTGCCGCCGTGATCATCCTGCTGACGGCTGTCATTGTGTTCCTTGTACCGAACCCAAAAGACATTCGGGAGAAAGCCCAGCCGGGGGCATGGCGCACGCTGGTTCTGGACAGGAAGTTTCTCCGTTTTCTCCTCTACGTGTTCCTCGCCAACTTCATGCTTGATGGACCGATGTTCCTGTTCCCGATTTACGTAAAGTCGGTCGCGCCGGAACATACGCTGGGCACGCTCAAGTGGCTTTGGCTCATCATGCTGATCCCTGAGATTTTCATCATCGCTCTCTCCGGGAGCATTCGCCGTCGGATCGGGGTGCGCCTGTTGATGTTCTCCGGTTTGGCTGCAGGCGGTCTGAAGTGGCTGGCGTGCGGGTATTTTGGCGATGTGCCGGTGGTGTTGCACGCTTCGATGCTGCTGCATGGCGTGTACGTGGTTGGGGCGCTGGTGGCCATGCCACTGTGTGTCAATTACCTTGTCCCGGTCCAACTCCGCTCCACCGGCCAAGGCATGGCCACGATGTTCAGTTCAAGCCTCGGCGGCGGCATTTGCTCGAACTTCGTTGCCGGCTGGCTGATCGACAACGTTGGCCCCGCTGCCCCGCAAATGTACGGCGGCATCGGTGCGATGTTGCTGCTCGTCGTCGCGCCCTTCCTCGTTCCCAAGGTCACTCCGAGAGCGGTCGATTGATCACAACGCCTCGAGCAGGCGATCCAATTCGGCGTTGGTGTTGTAAAAGTGTGGTGAAAGACGAATGAACTTCGAGCCGTCGCGCAGGGTACGCAGTGAGACCGTCACGCCCGCCTGGCCAAGCTGCTCCGCGAGGGATGCCATGTCCTGGCCCAGTTTGGTGAACGTGACAATGCCGCTTGCGTTGACCTCCGTCGCGTCGACGTGCAGCACGTCAAAGCCCCGGGCCGAGAGTTCCGGCACGAGCCGCCGCCGCTTGGCCAAGAGATCGTCGGCAATGTTTTGCACACCAAGCGAGGCGAGCATTTGCAGCGAGGCGCGGTGGCCAACAATGCCAAACAAATTCGCGGTGCCGGCCTCATACCGTCGCCCGTCCGGCTTGTAGTTGAGTGTCTCCTGCGCGATGAAATCCGGGCAGCGCAGGTTGTGCCAGCCCTGCACCACCGGCTTGAGCCGATCCTGCATTCCGTGCTTCACGTACAGAATGCCCGAGGCACATGGGCCAAGCATCCACTTGTGCGCGTCGGCGGCAAGAAAATCGACATGCTCCACCGGTGTCGGAAACGCGCCCATCGTCTGGATGCCGTCGACACAAAAAAGGACACCGCGCGAGCGCAGCTCGCGGCCGATTGCACCGATGTCAATCCGGTATCCGGACACGTAATGGCACGAGGCCAACGCCGCCATGCGCGTGCGCGCATCTACCAGTGAAAACACATCCTCTGGCTCGATTCGCCCCGGCACGCCCGGCTCGAGGCGCCTCAGTTCGACGCCCCTCTCAGCCAAGGCCATCCACGGGTAAACGTTCGACGGGTAGTCGTCTCCATGCACGATGATGTTGTCGCCCGACTCCCAGTCCAGGCCGTGCGCAATGAAGCTCAAGCCGAGCGAGGTCGGCCCGACGAGCGCAATTTCGCGCAGCTCCGCACCGAGCAGGCCGGCGGCGAGTTGCCGTGTGTCGAGCAGCAGATTTGGCGGCATGAAGTCCTCCTGATCACCACCGGTGCAGGCAGCGGCGTAATGGCTTACGGCATCGCGTGCGCACGCCGGCAACGGGCAAACCCCGGCGTGAGCGAGGTAGACGGTGTCACGGGCAACCGGAAACTCACGCAGCCGCAGCTCTTCGTCCGCTTGAATTTGTCCAATGTTCATCCCGGTCATTCGAAATGAAGATTATTTGATGAGCAGCGAGCAGTCCTTTTGTGAATCCTGATCGAGGCAGGTTCTCAGAAAGGAGACAATCTGGCCGTGCATCCGGCGGCAGCGGCTGCACCAGCGCTCTGCCCCGACGATTCGCTTGACGCAATCCCTCAGGCCGCTGAACTGGATGACGTTGGGTGAGCGCCGAAGGTTGGCCTGCACCTCGTTGCGGAGTTGCTGAAAGAAAAACAACTCGAAGCCCTCGGAGGTCTTGTCGGCCAACTGCCGCAGATCAGTCTGCTCGACACGCAGATCCACCCTTGGGGCCTCGTCGAACACCACGTCAAACCCGAATCCCTGAAGCACCTTGCCCAGCGCGCAGGAGAATTGATCGACCGACACGCTGGAGTACTCCTGCTCTTCGCGAAAATAGTACACCACAGCCTTGAGCGCCTCCTGAATGGTCAGCGGCTCGATGAGGTTGATGGCATCACCCAGCAACTCCTCGGTGATGGCTTCGGCTGAGCAGGGAAACAACTCCCCGGACGGCATCCTAAAAACCAGGTAGTTTGATCGTAGTTGTATCATCCCGGTCTCCGAATTTCTGAACCGCCTCAATAAACTCGGCTGCGCTGTCGAAGCGCCAATACACGCTGGCGAACCGGACGTAGGCAACGCCGTCAAGTTGCTTGAGCTTTGCCATCACTTTGCCGCCGATTGCTTTCGAGGGTACTTCGCCATCAAATTCATCATACAACTCATCCACAACCTCGCGGATCATCTGCTCGATGGCCTCGGCACGGACCGGACGTTTTTGGCAGGCGGTGTTGATGCCCGACTCCAGTTTGTCGCGCGAGAAGCGTTCGCGGGCACCATCGTCCTTGATCACCATCAAGTTGCCGCGCTCGATCTCCTCGTAGGTGGTGTAGCGTTGACTGCACTCGAGACACTGGCGCCGTCGCCGAATGGCTAGCCCGTCTTTGGATGACCGGGAATCGACTACCTTGTCATCAACACAACCGCATTTTGGGCAACGCATAATTTCAAGTCCACACAATCAAGAGTAGACGCCGAAGGAAAGTATACAACATGTAGTGTGTCAATAGCACAAAATGAGTTTTTTTGAACAAGTTATTCACTTTGCTGCTCAATGGCGGCTGGACAGCTTGGCCGTCATGGGGAATCTTCGCCGCCTCAAATTGGGATCTCTTTTTTGCTCATGAAAAAAATAACTCACTTCGTACTCATCGCTGCCTGTCTGGTTTTGTGTCCGGCCAACTCTCAAGCCGCCGAGGCCAAGCCGCACATTGTCCTGCTCAGTGGCGAGTCGCTGTACGGCTCGGTGACCGCGCTGCCCAAGTTTGCCAAGCAACTTGAGCAGCAGTACGGCTATCGCTGTACCACGATCGTTCGCGAGACGGAACATCGCTTCCCGAGTCTCGACGCACTTGGTCAAGCGGATCTCGTGATCGTGTTCGCCCGCCGTATGCAGCTCCCCGCCGGGCAGCTTGGCCAAGTGAAGCAATACGTCGAGTCCGGCAAACCGGTTGTCGGACTGCGCACCGCCAGCCACGCGTTTCAAAACTGGCTTGAGCTCGACAAACTCGTCCTCGGCGGCAACTACCACGGTCACTACAAAAATAATTTGTTCGGCAACGCAACCGTCGTGTCAGCGGCCAAGGGGCACCCAATCCTCGATGGCGTCGCGGGCGAATTCAAAATGGGCGGCTCGCTCTACAAAAACACGCCGTTGGCCAAGACGGCCAAGCTGCTGCTCACCGGGGCGGTCGAGGGCCATCCCACCGAGCCGGTCGCGTGGACGCACAGCTACAAGGGCAACCGGACATTTTACACCTCGCTTGGCCATGCCGATGATTTTGTTAACCCGCATTTCACCAGACTCGTCACCAACGCGGTCGCATGGTGCCTCGGTGCGGACGCCGGACCAAGCGCCGCCGACATCGCGGCCAAGTACGGCGTCGAAGCCGGCGTGCCATTTCGCATCGGCGTTGCGCTGTTTGAGAAAATGTGGCGCGATGATAAACTGACGCTGCTCGACGTCCGTACCACGCCCGAGTACAAAGCTGGCCACCTGCCCGGCACGAAATGGATCGACTGGTTCTCACCCGGTTTCGCCGATGAAGCGGCCAAACTCGACAAGGACAGATTCTACCTCGTCTATTGTGCCGGCGGTGTTCGCAGTGCGCGCGCCTGCAAAAAAATGACCGGGATGGGCTTCAAATATCTCGTCGACCTCGCCCCCGGTTTCAAGGGATGGAAAGCTGCCGGCAAGGCGATCGAGAAATAAGCCAGCCAAGGGGCGAACGTTTATCCATCTGGGGAATTAATAAGTATGACCGTACGCTCCACAAGTCTGTCGGAAAAAGTCGACGAACAACGGATGCGGGAGGCGTTGCGCTTGGCCAAGCGGGCCAAGGGCGAGACCTCGCCCAATCCGCTCGTCGGTGCGGTTTTGGTTAAAAGCGGAAAGATCATTGGACGCGGCTGGCATCGTCGGGCCGGTTTGCCGCACGCTGAGGTCGAGGCCATCGCCGATGCCAGGCGCAAAGGCCACCCGACCCGGGGCGCGACCCTCTTTGTCACGCTTGAGCCATGCTCGACCACCGGCCGCACGCCGCCCTGCACGCGTGTTATCACTGGGGCCGGCATCGCGCGGGTGGTCATCGCGGCGACAGATCCGAACCCTGCCCACGCCGGCTACGCCTTTCGGTGGCTCAAGCGGCAGGGTGTCACCGTCGAGCACGGCTTGCTGGCTGCCCAAGCCGCAGAGATCAATGTTGCGTTCAACCACTGGGTCACCACGGAATTGCCGTTTGTCACCGTCAAGGCAGCGATGACACTTGACGGTAAAATCGCCACCGCCGGCGGCGAGTCAAAATGGATCACCGGCCAGGCGGCGCGCCGCGAGGGGAAGAAACTTCGCCATGAGGCCGATGTCATCCTCGTCGGCGTGAACACGATCCTTGCCGACGACCCGGCGCTTACGCTGCGCGACGTTCGTCGCCCCAAATCCGACTGGCAGGGACCGGTGTTGCGGCGTGTCATTCTCGATCCGCGAGCGCGTACGCCGCTCGGTTCGCAGGTGCTGGGCGGCGAATTGGGCGAACAAACGACCATCGTAGTTTCGCGCGACGCACCGGCCAAGCGCTTGGCTAGGCTGAAGGAGCGTTGCCGCGTGATCACCTGTCCCTTCGCCGGTCGCGGATTCAGCCTCAAGTCGTTGCTCCGCAAGCTGGGTCAGCAAAAGTGCACGCACCTGCTGGTGGAGGGCGGCGGCGAAACGAACGCCGCGTTCATGGAGGCCGGCTTGGCCAAGCGGGTGGTGTTTTTTTATGCGCCAAAGATTCTCGGCGGTCGCGATGCCCGGACGGCGATCGCCGGCAAGGGACTGCCGTTGGCCAAGGGGCTGCGGCTGGAAAAAATCTGCTGGCGAAATCTCGGTCCTGACCTGATGCTCACCGCGCGCGTTGCCGACGCGCAATCTTGAAAATGTTCACCGGACTCGTCGAGGAAACAGGCAGAATTGAAGCCATCGAACACGGCACGAACGCCGTGACACTGACAGTATCCGCGGATGTCTGCCTCGGCGGCACAAACGCCGGCGACAGCATCGCTGTGAATGGTTGCTGCCTCACTGCGACGAAGGTGACGAAGCGCGGCAAGTTGCGCGGCTTCCAATTTAACCTTTTGCGTGAGACGTGGGACGTGACCAACTTGAGTGCGTTGCGTTGCGGCTCGGCGGTTAACCTTGAGCGCGCGCTGGCGCTCGGCCAACGGATGGGCGGTCACTTCGTCACCGGCCATATCGATGCGGTTGGCAAAATTCGCAGGTGGGAAAAGCGAGGCAAAGACTGGCTGCTCGACGTTGATGCACCGGCGTCGTTAATGACCGGCTTTGTGCCGAAAGGCTCAGTGGCAGTTGATGGCATCAGCCTCACCGTGGCCAAGCTGCGCAAGCGCGGTTTTGCCGTGTGGATCATCCCGCACACGCGTCAAGTGACCAATCTGCGCACACGAAAAGTCGGAAACCCAGTCAACCTTGAGACCGACCTCCTCGGCAAATACGTGCTGAGGCATCTGGATCAGTAGTTTTTTAAACGCAGAGATCGCAGAGGCGCCGTGTGCCTCAGAGGAGAGTTGAATGATCGCGGCAGCGTCGAGGAGCGCGGTGCTGTGTGCTGCATTGGCTTGGGAGGAACACTATCTGTCCTTTTGGCGGTAGCGAATGTAGTCGCGGGGGACGCCGAGGAGCCGAGCGGCGGCGGAGACGTTGCCTTCGGCCTGGTCGATGGCGCGCCGGATGATTTCGTCAATGGTGCCGTCCAGCGAAAAGCCCTCCTGTGGAAATTCAAAACCGGCCTGGAGCAGCTCGTCGGTCACCCCGCCGCTTTCTTCCGTCACTGTTCCGCCGGGGAGCGCAGCGAACGCCCACTCGTCGCCCTCCTCGAAAACGATCGTTCGCTCGAGTTCGTGGCTGAGTTCGCGGACGTTGCCCGGCCAGGCGTAGCCCAGCAGGCGCGCCCGGCCCTCGGCGCTGATCGGCTTGGGAGCGCTTCGGTGGCGGCGGCACAGGTTTTTGAGCAGGTGCTCGGCCAGTTTCAAAATATCCCGCCCTCGCTCGCGCAGCGGCGGGATGGCGAGGCGAAACAAGCTCAACCGGTGACGCAGGTCGTCGCGAAATTGGCCGTCGGCGACCGCTTGGCCAAGGTCGCGATTGCTCGCGGCGATGATGCGCACATCGACGTCAATTTCCTTGTTGCCGCCGAGTCGCCGGATGCGTTTGTCCTCGATTGTCTTGAGCACCTTGG
>Ga0163108_10001583_pt1 | contig 16591 bp, 15 predicted proteins | sample Fk1155metaG_FD_109644 | JGI IMG/M metagenome (GOLD analysis project Ga0163108, IMG submission 109644) | Marine microbial communities from the Central Pacific Ocean - Fk160115 155m metaG | ecosystem: Environmental > Aquatic > Marine > Oceanic > Photic zone | place: The Central Pacific Ocean...
CGGCCGACGAACCATGCAGCGTGCTCACCTCCGACGGGCGCACCTTTCCAGTCGAGATTTGCTACGGCCAATACCTCAATCGCGATCCGGTCACCGAGCAGGCCGCCGGAGCCGTCGAGCAAATCCTCCGCGACAACTCTCCCGGCGATATTTTGATTTTTATGCCAGGAATGGGCGAAATTCGCGGCACAATCAGCGCCATCGGCCAGCGGCGACTACCCGAACCGGTCGAGCTGATTCCGCTGCACGGCGATCTCCCCCCTGCCGATCAGGATCGAGCCTTTGCCGGGAGTGAGCGACGCAAAATCGTCGTCGCCACCAACGTCGCCGAGACCTCGGTGACCATCGACGGCATCCGCCATGTCATCGACAGCGGCCTGGCCCGCGTCGCCCGGTTCGACGCCGAGCACGGCTTCGGCACGCTGCTCATCGAGGAGATCAGCCGCGCCTCCGCCGACCAGCGCGCCGGCCGCGCCGGCCGCACAGCGACCGGCACATGTCACCGGCTTTGGACCGAGAGCGGGCATCTCAACCGCAGCGAGCACAACACGCCGGAAGTCCACCGGACCGATCTGTCAGAGTCGGTGCTCATGCTGCACGCTGCCGGCATCGACGAAGCGGCCCGGTTCGACTGGCTCGACAAGCCGGACACCAACGCCGTGGCCAAGGCCGAGTCGCTGCTGCGCTCGCTCGGCGCCTTAGCCAAGCGCAACGGCGGCGGCTTGACCGACGTTGGCCGCGCGATGCTTCGTATGCCGATGCACCCGCGATTGGCCCGCATGATCGTCGAGGCCGGCCGGCGCGACTGCGTGCACGAGGCGGCATTGTGTGCGGCGTTCAAGGGCGGGCGCGACATCCTCATTCGCTCCGCGCGGGACGACAAAAATGTGCAGGCGGCGCAGGAGCCGTTCCGCGATGGAGCCGACTCCGACTTCGAAGTGCTGATGCGCGCATGGCAGTTCGCCAACGCGCGCCGTTACAACGTAGACGACTGCCGCGCGCACGGCATCCACGCCGGGGCGTGCCGCGAGGTCGAGTCTGCGTTCCGGCAAATACTCCACTTGGCCAAGGCGACCAACACGCGAGCTGCGACCAACCGATCAAAGTCCTCTGCCCTGCGCCACTGCATCCTCGCCGCGTTTGCCGACCAGCTCTGCGTGCGGCGAGACAACGGCACGCTGCACTGCAACCTGACCGAGGGCCGCAGCGGCACGCTCGTCCGCGAGAGCGTCGTACAGAAAGCACCGCTGCTGGTCGTCGGCGAAATCCGGCAAATCTCTGCTCGCGGCAATCGCACCCAGACGCTGCTCAGCCTGGCGGCGGCTGTGGAACAGGGCTGGGTGCGCAAGCTGTTTCCGGACGACTTGACCACCCTGCCGGAGTGCGAGTTCGATCCCGGCCCGAAGCGCGTTGAAGCCTTTGAAATAACGCGTTTTCGCGATCTCGAGCTGGGCCGCGCGCGGGCAAAAGAGGTCGACCCGCAAGCCGCCGGCCAAGCGCTGGCCAAGGCCTGCCAACACGAGTGGTTCACGCCCAAGTCGTTTGACCACTCGATCCGTCAACTCATACGGCGGCTCAACTGGCTGTGCGCCGCCCGGCCCGACTTGGAGTTTCCGCCACTGGACGAGGCGGCGATTCTGAATTGCCTCGGCACCTCGTTTGCAGGCATGACCTTGGCCAAGCAGGCGATCATCACCGACGTGAAACCGGCGTTCCGCAAACACATGTCGGGCGAGCAGTGGGAGTGGCTCGACGAGCTTGCGCCACAAACAATCGCTTGGCCAAACGACAAACCCAAGCGCTTGGAATACCCTGAAAAGCCAACCGACAAACACGGCAACACGTTGCCAGTGGAGTTGCACGTGAAACTGCACGAATGCTTTCGGCTCGCCGAGCATCCTCGCATCTGCGAGGGCGGACACATCGTGCGGTTCAAGCTGTTAACCCCGAAAAACAAAAAGATCGATTACTGCGATGACTGGCCGGCGTTTAAGCAACGCGACTATCCGCGGATCCGCAAAGACCTGCTGGCCAAATTCCCAGGCGTGGGCTGGGTTTGATTTTTTGCTATGATTGAAAACATCCGAGGAATCGCTGTCGAGGCTGGTGAAGCGATCATGAAAACCTACGACCAACCGGCCGAGATCGAGACCAAGGAGGACGACTCTCCGCTCACGCAGGCCGACCGCGCCGCGCACAACAGCATCGTCGACGCACTCGCAAAGCTCACGCCGAACATCCCCGTGCTATCCGAGGAATCGGAAGGCATCCCGACCGAGGAACGGATGGGTTGGAAACGCTTTTGGCTCGTCGATCCTCTTGACGGCACCAAGGAGTTCATCAAGAAAACCGGCCAGTTCACCGTCAATATCGCACTAATCGAAAATGGGGAACCGACGCTTGGCGTTGTCTTGGCCCCGGCGTCCGATCTGGAATACTTCGCGAACCGGGGTAGCGGCGCGTTCAAGCGACTTGGCCAAGCGGAGCCGGTGCCGATCCACGTCTCCGAACCCGACAAGGCCAGGCTGCGCATCGTCGCCAGCCGAGACCACGCCGGCCCGAAAGTCGCCGCCATGCTCGAGCAACTCCCAGACGCCGAACTCGTCAGCATGGGCAGTTCGCTGAAATTCTGTCTCGTCGCCGAGGGCGCAGCCGATCTTTACCCTCGCTTCGTCCCGACGATGGAGTGGGACACCGGCGCTGCCCAATGCATCCTCGAGGAAGCCGGCGGCGGCGTCTGCACCCTCGACGGCTACCGCCTAGCCTACGGTCGCAAAGACCTCCGCAATCCCTCCATCATAGCCGCCGGCCACCCGACAATAGACTGGAAGTCATTGATGCCAAGTGAATAAAGCTATCTTTCAATTGGCCTCACAGAGGGGATGTTATTTAGAATTATTCCAAGTATTGACACTGCACTTGGCCAATGGCACTTTGCGTTCGTGGCGACGGATTCTCTTCCAGCGTCCGGTGAATCCCTCAACAAACGTTTAGCCGAGAAGGGCCTGAGAGTCACTTCCCAGCGGCGGCACGTGTACGAGGTGTTACTTGGCCAACGCGATCACCCCTCTGCTGAGGAGGTGTTTATGCGTGCCAAGCAGTCCAAACCGGAAATCTCCATGGCCACGGTTTACAACTGCCTTGATGCCCTCGTGAAGTGCGACGTCGTGCGGCAGGTGAATGTGGATCGTGGCGCGACGCTGTTTTGCTTGAACATGAACGAGCACGCGCACTTCTGCTGCGACGACTGCGGCAAGGTGTTTGACGTGAACCTGAAAGACTCACCGCAGGTTTCGGAGGTGGATGTGACAAACGAGTTTGAGGTAAGAAAAATTGATATTGCGTTGCATGGACGCTGCACCGGTACGTGTGTGGACTGCGGCCGGAAGTCAGCCATCGCATGAAGGCTGACACCGACACGATCGATCAATTTGTCGCCGGCGACTACAAGTACGGCTTTGTCACCGACATCGAGAGCGAGTCGCTCAAGCCAGGCCTCGACGAGGAAACCGTGCAATTCATTTCCGCGAAAAAGAATGAGCCGGAATGGCTGCTCGAGTGGCGGCTCAAGGCGTTTCGGCACTGGGAAAAACTGAAGTGCCCGACCTGGCCGCATGTGAAATATCCGCCGATCGATTTTCAGGACATCTCCTACTACAGTGCTCCGAAGAAAAAAGGAGACGGGCCAAAAAGCCTCGACGAGGTGGATCCCAAGCTACTCGAAACTTACGAGAAACTAGGCGTGCCGCTGCACGAGCGGGCACGGCTGGCCGGAGTGGCGGTGGACGCGGTGTTCGACAGCGAGTCGATCGGCACGACGTTCAAGGCGGACTTGGCCAAGGCGGGGGTGATTTTCTGTTCCATCTCCGAGGCAGTGCAGGAACATCCGGAACTTGTCCGCAAATATCTGGGCACCGTCGTGCCGTACACGGACAATTTTTGTGCCACGCTCAACTCGGCGGTCTTCAGCGACGGATCGTTCGTTTACATCCCCAAGGGCACACGCTGCCCGATGGAATTAAGCACCTACTTCCGAATTAACGCCGCCAACACGGGGCAGTTCGAGCGGACGCTTATCGTCGCCGAGGAAAGCAGCCACGTGAGCTACCTCGAGGGCTGCACCGCGCCGATGCGCGACGAGAACCAGTTACACGCCGCCGTGGTGGAATTGGTCGCGCTCGATGACGCTGAGATCAAATACTCCACCGTGCAAAACTGGTACCCCGGTGACGAGGAGGGTCGCGGCGGCATTTACAACTTCGTGACGAAGCGTGGACTCTGCAAAACCAACGCCAAAATTTCGTGGACGCAGGTCGAAACCGGCTCGTCAATTACGTGGAAGTACCCCAGCGTGATTTTGCAGGGCGACAATTCGGTCGGCGAGTTCTACTCTGTCGCACTCACCAACAACATGCAGCAGGCCGACACCGGCACAAAAATGGTGCACCTCGGTAAAAACTCCCGCAGCACGATCGTCTCCAAGGGCATCTCCGCAGGCCGCGGGCAAAACAGTTACCGAGGCCTTGTGCAGGTCGGAAAAAAAGCGATGAACGCCCGCAACTTTTCGCAGTGCGACTCACTGCTGATCGGCGACCGGTGCGGGGCACACACCTTCCCATACATCGAGGCCAAGAATCCATCCGCCAACATTGAACATGAGGCGACCACCTCGAAGATCGGGGAGGATCAGATTTTTTACTGCAACCAGCGCGGCCTCGAGACGCAGGACGCCGTCAACATGATCGTCAACGGTTTTTGCAAAGAGGTTTTTCGGGAACTCCCTATGGAGTTCGCCGTGGAGGCTCAGAAACTCCTCGACGTCAGTCTCGAGGGCAGCGTGGGCTAAAAAAACAGGAATGCTACAGATTAAAAATCTACAGGCCTGGATCGGTGACAAGCCGATCCTCAAGGGAATCGACCTCACGGTGACCGCCGGCGAGGTGCACGCCGTCATGGGGCCAAACGGCAGCGGCAAAAGCACACTCGCCTCGGTGCTTGCCGGGCGTGAGGGCTACGACGTCACCGGCGGTGAGGCACTCTACAACGACAGCAACCTGCTCGACCTCGCACCGGAGGAGCGCGCGAGAGAGGGGGTTTTCCTTGCGTTCCAATACCCGGTGGAAATCCCCGGCGTAAACAGCGCGTACTTTTTGCGCTCGGCTGTCAACGCGGTTCGCAAGCACCGTGGCGTCGAGGAGCTCGACGCCATGAACTTCCTCAAGGCCGTAAAATCGAAGATGGGCGAGCTTGGGTTGGGTGAGGATTTTCTCAAGCGTCCGGTCAACGCTGGTTTCTCCGGCGGCGAAAAAAAGCGCAATGAAATTCTACAGATGACGATGCTTGATCCGCGCCTGGCCATTCTCGACGAGACCGACTCGGGCCTCGACATCGACGCACTGCGCATCGTCGCCGATGGCGTGAACAGGCTGCGGCGCGACGACAACGCGCAGATTGTCATCACGCATTACCAGCGACTGCTCGACTACATTGTGCCGGACTTCGTGCACGTGCTGCACGACGGCCGCATCATCAAGTCGGGCGACAAGTCGCTGGCGATTGAACTGGAGGAGAGGGGCTACGACTGGCTAATCAAAAAAGCTGCATGAGCCAAGCCGGCACCACAACTTCAGCGCTCACCCCGATGGAGGCATTCGTCGCCGTCGAGCAAAACGGCATGCCGCAGATGCCGCTCCGCAAGGCCGGCTTGGCCCGCTTTTCCGATTCCGGTTACCCGACATTGAAGGATGAGGACTGGCGATTCACCAACGTTGGACCTCTCACTGAGCTGCCGTTTCGGCCGATCCTTTCCGAGAGCGTCCAAGCGATTGAACAAGAGCAACTTGACGATGTTACTTTTGGTCAACTGGACGCCGACCGCCTAGTGTTTGTCGACGGCCATTTCAACGCCTCCTTGTCGCAAATCGCTGAGCAGTCAAGCGGTGTGACTGTCTCCAATCTGGCGGGTGTACAAACCGAACCGAACTCGGTCTCTGCTGGAGATGCCGATCCGTTTATCGCGCTCAACGAGGCTTTTTTCACTGATGGCGCGGTCATCCAAATTGACGACAGTCAGCGCTTGGCCAAGCCAGTGCACCTGTTGTTCGTCACCACGGCGAGCGAGGAGGGCGAAGCGGCACATATCCGCAATTGCATTGTCACCGGGGCCAACGCGCAGGGCACAGTCATCGAGTCTCACCTCTCGCTTGGCGAAGCGGCGACCGTGACCAATGTCGTTACCGAGTCACACATCGGTGATGGCGCGAATATCGAGCATATCAAATTTCAGGATCAATCGGCGAAAGCATTTCATCTGGCGTCGCTGCACTCGGAGCTGGGTCACGATGCGCGGTACGCATTCCACTCGATCGCGCTTGGGGCGAGGTTGTCGCGCAACAACCTGCGCATGCGCCTGACCCAACCAGGCATCGAGTGTGTGCTCAACGGGTTGTATATGCTGCGGGGCCAGCAGTTGGCCGATCATCACATGATTGTCGAGCACGCCGCGCCGCACTGCGACAGCCACGAATATTTCAACGGCATCCTCGACGACCAGTCCCGTGGCGTGTTTCACGGGCGCATCCTCGTGCAGCCGGGCTCCCAAAAAACCGACGCCAAACAGACCAACAAAAACCTGCTGCTTAGCGATGACGCCACAGTGAACACCAAGCCGCAGCTCGAGATTTACGCCGACGATGTGAAGTGCACTCACGGCGCAACGGTCGGCGAAATGGATGACGACGCGGTTTTTTATTTGCGCGCCCGCGGCCTCGACACCGCCACCGCGCGGCGGATGCTGCTTCACGGATTCGCCGGCGAAATCGTCGAGCGAATCCGGCACGATGCCGTGCGCGAGGAACTCGACAGGCTTGTTTGGAACCGGCTCGAGGCACTCCGCAAGTCCGACTGAGAAATGACGACTTATCTGGACACAACCATCAATGAACTGGTGGAGAATTTCGATCTGCTTGGCGACTGGGAGGAGCGCTTTGCCTACCTCATCGAGTTGGGCAAAAAACTGCCGCCACTTGATGAGTCGGAGAGAGTCGAGAACAACCGAGTGCACGGCTGCCAGGCGATGGTTTGGCTGGTAATGCTGCCGGCCGGCGACTCGACGTTTGAAATTCGAGCCGAATCGGACGCCTTTATTGTAAAGGGTTTAATCGCCGTTTTATTGATGATTTACAGTGGAAAAACTGCCGAACAGATTTTGGCCACCGATGGAGCTGCAACGTTGACCGATCTTGGCCTGGACCGGCACTTGAGCCCAACGCGACGCAACGGTCTGCACTCGATGGTGAACCGAATCCGTACCCTTGCGGCTGAATCGATCACGCAGTCGCTGGAGAAATGACCACAGGAAAACCCATCGAACTGAGCCGCGACGTCGAGGCGTCGATCGTCCCTTCCGGAGACAAGGTCAGGCTGCAAAGAGGCGAGGTGGCGCAGATCACCCAGACGCTCGGCGGTACCTTCACGGTTATCGTCAATGGCAACATGTTTCGCATCGAGGGTAGCGATGCCGATGCGCTTGGCCTTGAACCGGTCAAAACCCCCGCGGAGGAAGCCAAGCGACCGGAGACGAACGACGAGTTGTTGCAGCAAATCGACGCGCAACTCAAAACAGTGTACGATCCGGAGATCCCGGTGAACATTGTGGATCTTGGTCTCGTATATGACAGTACGCCAACGCAGATTGACGGCGGCTGGCGAGTCGATGTGAAGATGACGCTCACCGCGCCCGGCTGCGGCATGGGGCCGGTGCTGCAGCAGGACGCCCAAAACCGGCTGCTGTGCATCGAAGGCGTCAACGAGGCCGACGTGCAAATCATCTGGGATCCGCCGTGGAACCGGGACATGATGAGCGAGGAGGCTCAACTCCAACTGGGCATGATGTAATGAGCAAGACGCCCGAAACTGCAAGCTTGGCCAAACGCGATGACTTTCCCATCCTGCAAGAGAAGGTGAACGGCCACCCGCTGGTTTACCTCGACAACGCAGCGAGCAGCCAGAAGCCACGACAAGTCATCGATGCAATCTGCCATCACTACGAGCATGACAACGCCAACGTCCACCGCGGCATCCATGAGTTGAGCAACCGCGCCACCGAAGCGTACGAGGGGGCGCGCCGCCGTGTCGCCGACTTCCTCAATGCCGGCTCACACGAGGAAATCATATTCACGCGAGGCACCACCGAAGGGCTAAACCTCGTCGCCAACACTTGGGCGCTTGATAACCTGCGCGAAGGCGACACCATTTTACTCACAGAGATGGAGCACCACAGCAACCTCGTGCCGTGGCAAATACTGGCCCAGCGCATCGGGGCACAGATCGACTTCATCGAGATCACCGGCGACGATGGACAACTGGATTTGCAGTGGCTCGACGAGCAACTCGCCCGCGCCCGGATGCTCTCGATCACGCACATTTCCAACACGATGGGAACGGTCAACCCGATTGCCGAAATTTGCGCTCACGCCCGAGCTGCCGGGGTGCTCACCGTGGTGGACGCCGCCCAAAGCGCCGGCCACATGCCGGTCGATGTGCAGGAGATTGACTGCGATTTTCTTGCTTTTTCCGGGCACAAAACCTGTGGGCCAACCGGGATCGGCGTGCTGTACGGCCGACGCGAACTGCTTGATGCGATGCCCCCGTACCAATGCGGTGGCGAGATGATATCCAAGGTCGGGTACCGGGAAGCCACCTTCAATGTTGCCCCGCACAAGTTTGAGGCCGGCACACCGAATGTCGCCGACGCAGTGGGACTGCACGCGGCGCTGGACTATCTAGAAACCATCGGACGTGAGACAATTTTCGAGCACGACCAGCGCTTGGCCAAGCGGGCCTGCGAGCGCTTGGCAGAGATCGACGGCATCCGGCTCTTTGGCCCGGCGGAAGGCCGCTCCGGCGTGGTGAGTTTCGTGCTACCGGACGCCCACGCGCTCGATCTGGCCACGATGGCTGACCAAAAGGGCGTCGCCCTGCGAGCCGGGCATCATTGCAACCAACCGCTTCTGAACAAGCTCGGTGTCCCGGCGACGACGCGGGCTAGCTTTTACTTTTACAACACCGAAGCCGAGATTGACCGCTTCATCGAGGTGCTCCATGAAGTGAGGAAACTGTTTGCGTAATCCGCTGCTCAACAATATGGACGATCAGCGATAGCACGGGAACACGATGAATTACAAAGTCGAAACTGAACGGAAAACCGGTCTGGAACCAAAAGACTTGTGAGCGAGACCAAACAAATCACTCCCGACTCTCCGATGCAAGAGGTGCTTGACGTTTTCCCCGGAGCGCAGCGGGCGTTGTTTCGCAAGTACCACATCGGCGGTTGCAGCAGTTGCGGATTTCAGCCGGACGAGACGCTTTCCGGAGTTTGCAAACGCAACGGCGAACTCCCTGTCGCCGACGTGCTGGAGCAGATTCGCCAGAGCCACGAGGAGGATGCCAGGGTTTTGATTGAGCCAAGCGACTTGGCCAAGCTGCGCTACAATGAAGCCGACGTCCGGTTGGTGGATATTCGTTCACGTGAGGAATTCGAGGCGGTGCACATCGATGGTTCCTCCATGCTGACGCAGGCGTTGATGCAGGATATTCTCGGCAGTTGGGAGAATGACCAATCGTTCGTCATCATCGATCACCTCGGTGGCAAGTGTCTCGACGCGGCAGCCTACTACCTTGGCCACGGCATGCCGAATGTGCGCGCCCTTCGCGGCGGGATCGATGCGTGGTCGCTGGAGGTTGATTCATCCATCCGACGCTACACGTTGAATTAAAATGAATGACGAGCTACAAAAGAAAGTTGTCGAGGCGATTCGAGACCCGAAAAACGTCGGCGAGATGAGCGACGCCGACTCGGTCGGCACTGTGGGCAATTCCGAGTGCGGCGAGATGCTTCGCATGTGGGTCAAATATCGCGAGCAGGACGGCGAAAAGGTCATCGACAAGGCCACGTTCCAAAGTTTCGGCTGCGAGACGGCGATCGCTGTAGCCAGCTTGGCCACCGAACTGATCCAAGGCAAAACCGCCGATGAGGCAATGGAAATGAAACCGGAGGAACTCTCCGGCGAACTCGGCCCGCTGCCACCAATGAAAATTCACTGCGCGGAGCTGGTGCAGGGCGCACTGCGCGCTGCGCTCTCGCCTGAAGACCATGCGCTTGGCCAAGCAGGGGTGTCGTCGGATGCCAAACCGGGCGAACGTGTACACACGCTTCAGGACAGCCTCAACGAGGGTCAGGCCAAGTCCGGTGGCATCAACGTCCGGTTTATCGACGAGTAACTGCGGCGCTCAGACTTGGTTGACCACGCCCCAGTGCACGTCAAGCTGCTTGGTGAGGTAGAGCCGGATGCCGTTCACCAGCGCCTTGGATTCCAGCTTTTGCCCGACAGCGACGATCTGCTTGAGCGTCACGCCCGGTTTAATGCGGAAACTTTCCTGCGCGATGATTGGCCCCTCGTCGAGGTGCATACTCACGAAGTGCGCCGTCACGCCGGCAATCTTCACGCCGTGCTCGTACGCCTGCCGGTACGGCTGCGGCCCAGGGAAACTGGGCAGCAGCGAGGGATGGATGTTGATGATCTTGTTCTTGAACCGCCAGACGAAGTTCGGTGACAGAATTTTCATGAATCTCGCCAGTACGACAAAGTCGGCCTGTGCTTTCTCCAGAATGCGAAGCACCCTGGCCTCGGCCTTGGCCCGGTTCGCCCACCCCACATGGTGAAACGGCAGGCCGACCTTCTCGGCCTTGGCCTGCAGGTCGCGGTGGTTGCCGATGACGGCAACGATCTCTGCCTTGAGCCGGCCGGCTTTCACTGCCTCCAGGATGGCGTCGAGGCAATGCGGCTCGCGGGTGACCATCAGCGCCATGCGCTGCGGTCGCCCGGGATCGGTGAACCACCACTTGATCTCCATCCCCAACTCGCGGCCCAGCGCGCGCAGCCCCTGGCCAATCGGCTTCGATTCAAATGAAGACGCCTTCCAGCTGACTTGGATCGTCATGCTGAACTGCCCACGCGTGACCTGCTCCTCCAGCGCCTCGATGTTGGCCCTGGTTTCGAACAGCAGGTTGGTGACCCTGGCCACGACGCCAGTCTTGTCCCGCCCGATGACGGTGATGGTTGCGTAGCGACTCATCGCACGGGCAATTAAGCGGTTTCGCAGCGCGGATAAAAGCGAAATCAGCCAAGCGCATGGCCAAGCGGGTTACTCCTCCGCCCGGTGTTTTTGGAAAAGAGAGAAGAGCTCGCGAGCCTCGCGCAGTCCGATGGCAGCGGTGATTGCCCAGTAAACGAGGGCCGCCATGATGGCCGGGGCGAACACTTCGCCGGTTTTCAACCACACCGTCCGATGGCCAAAATAAGCCTCCCATTGGTCGTACAAAAAACAGGCGACAACACCGGCAACACCGGCCGCCAACAGCATGCCGGCGAGCGGCCGCAGTAGCGTTTGAATCTCCCACTTGGGCATTTTGCGCTTGAGGGCATACGACAGCAGTCCCACGTTGACGAGAGAGCTGATGGCATTGGCCAGGCCAAGCGCGCCGGCCTGCAGGCCCTTCGGGAACGTGAAAATGAGCGGCAGCAGCACCGCGATGTTCAGGCAAAGACACACCGCACTGATTTGCATCGGCACTTTCGTGTCGCCCAGCGCGTAAAACGCGCGCGCCATCACGTTGACCGCCGAGTAGGTCAGCAGGCTCGGCGCAAGGCACATCAGCGCAAAGCCGGCGCGCTGGGTTGAGTCGGCCGTAAACTCGCCGCGCTCAAACAGCAACCGCACCATTGGCACAGCCAGCACCATCAGCATCGCTGCCGCGAGGGCGTTCACAAAAAACAGGTAACCCATGCCGCGCCGCAGGTTGTCTCGAAACTCGGGAAACTGCTTCTCTGCCGCCAAGCCGGCCAGAGTAGGCAGCAGGAACGTCGCCAGCGACACGCCAAACACCCCTTGCGGCAGCTCCATCAACCGCACCGCGTACTCGAACGAAGCGACAATTTTCGCGCCACTGGCGCGCTCGACCCAAAACGCCAGCGTCTGCGTGATGATGATGTTGAACTGAAACGCCGCGACACCGATCGTCGCCGGGATCATCTTGCGGCCGACCTCCCGCACGGAGTCGTTGCGCCACGGAGCAACCCAGCGCAGCCGGTAGCCTTCGCGAAACAAATACGGCAACTGGAAACCGGCCTGTGCAACGCCAGCCACCAGCACACCAAACGCCAGTGCGAAAATCTGCTCTCCCAAGTTGTCGCCCCAATGCGGCGCGACGATCAGCACTGTTGCAATCATCACTACGTTGAGCAGCGTCGCGCCCAATGCCGGGATGAAAAAGTAGCCGCGCGAATTGAGCATGCCCATGAACACCGCCGCAAGACAGACCAGCAGCATGTACGGGAACACCACCCGCAGCAACTCGAGCATCAGCCGTGTGTGCACGTCGAACTCGCCCCACATCAACGCCGCGGAGAGCCCCAGCATCACCAGCCCAACCACCAGCGCCGAGACCACCACCAGCGCCGAGACCACGGCGTTGGCCGTCCGCCACATCGCCTCCTCGCCCTCTGTTTTCTCCCTGCTCTTGAATAGCGGGATGAACGCCGCCGTAAGCGCCCCCTCGCCCAGCAACCGGCGGAACAGGTTGGGAATCTGGAAGGCATAAACAAAAGCGCTGGCGATCGCCCCGTCGCCCATGAACCGGGCGTAAACCATCACCCGAACCATTCCAAGGAGGCGACTGAACAACGTGGCGCCAGCCATGGCGCCGGAAGATTTGAGCATCTCAGACAACGCGCGGGAGGCTAGGGGCAAAGCCGATTGGAGTCGAGTGGCCAAGACCAAGCGGCTGTCTGTTTTTGAACACTTTGAGAAATTTGACTCCGAATCCGTGGCTAAAATCCTCCGGCCGCTTGGCTAGGAGTTGCGTTGTGAAACACATAAGCCATTTGGCACGAATAAGTTACAAATTCAATCATGGTCTTTGGCACAAGACTTGCCCCTTTGTTTGCCGCGAGGGGTTCGCAGACTGCAGACTCAGTGCGCGAAGATTGACTACTTGTTATGAAAAAAATCGAAGCAATCATAAAACCGTTCAAGCTGGATGAAGTTCGGGACGCGCTGGCAGAAGTCGGCGTCGAGGGCATGACCGTGTCCGAAGTCAAGGGATTCGGCCGGCAAAAGGGCCACACCGAGATTTACCGAGGAAGTGAATACTCTGTCGACTTCCTTCCTAAGATCAAACTCGAGTTGGTGATCACAGATGAAAATGTCCAAGCTTGTCTGGACGCGATCACCAAGGCGGCCAACACCGGAAAGATTGGTGATGGTAAATTATTCGTCACCTCCGTTGAAGAGGCCATCCGGATTCGCACTGAGGAAAAGGGCAACGAGGCAATTTAACGAAGCGTTGACTGAGCAAGAAAGGGAGTCGTTCCGGCTCTCTTTTTTGTTCTCATCGGCTAGGCGCTTGGCCAAGATCACTCGTACTTGAGCGTCACCTTGCTGTTGGCCACCTGAATGCTCTTGATTTTCACCGCGGAACCGCTTAACCGATAAAACTGGGTGGTACCCGCCTGACCAAGCGTAATCGTGCGACTGGCCTCGTCTATGGAAGCTCCACCTTCCGCCTTGTACGGGCCATTCACGGCGGAGCTGACCTGCAACGCCAGCGTCGGCTTCACGTACTTGATGAAGGCAAGGTAGTTTTGCTTCCAGTAAATGTCCTCAGGGTCAGTCATGCGCTGGGTAACGCGAAGGGTGGTTTTGCCGCTCAATTTCAGAATGACAGGCTCGCTCCCATCTTCATTTGTTAGCGGGACGTTTCGAAATTCCACACCTGATTCCTTGCCGATGAACGTGCCCAATGGCTCTGTGCTCTGATCTTCTTCATCCGTGGCACCGGTCACGAGTTCCAGTGTAGCAATGGACTCGGTGAGAGTAAACAGGGCCTGCCGTAGATAAACAAGATAGTCTCCCTTGGGGAAAGTGCGCGTGTAGTTGGCCCACTCGCCATCTTCCAACTCGTACAGGGCAAAATCATGGACCCCTTTGGCGGTCCCACCCGCCTCGACGAACTTGGCCCGCTCCAGATCCAGCGCGGGCGCCGTGGTGACACCGTCCCACGGCCGATACCGGTGCGTTGCCGGGTTGAGACCCTCGTCGTTGTCAAAGTAGTCAATCGAGAGACTGCCCTCCATGGCGATGTACGAATTCTCACTCCAGTTAATCTCACCGTCCTCGTCCAACTCGGAGATCACCACCGGGTTGTCAATAGATTCCCCATAGTCGAAGTTGTAATCCTCAGACTCGATCACGATGGTGCTCTCGCCGAATGTGTCAAAGTACAGGTCGCGTGAGTCGCTGTCGCCCTCGGAATCGGTTGCTGTCAATACAGCGTGATAACTCACGTTAGCCTGTAGTCCGTCCAGCGAGACCTTGCGCACCTTGTCCGTGCCCGAAACGCTCAGGCCGTTGGCCGTGGTGTGCTTTGTGCCGTTCAACGTGACGCTGATGGCGCCCGGATCAATCGCATGGTCGTCACTGACGACAAATGTGACCTTGGTCGAGGTCGGCAAAAACGGGCTATTTGTGATCGGGGAAACCTCGGAGATGACCGGCAGTTGGTTTTTACCCCCAACGCCGGACACAGAGGCATGAGCGTTGTCAATCGTCACTGAGGAGGCCGGCAATCCGCCCGTGCCATCGTTGTGGTAAAGCAGCAGGGTAAACTTCCCGGGACGGTCGATGAAGCTGGCGGCCGGACTGTCGGTGCCCGTGTCAAGATCATCCGCCTCGGCAGTGTCGATTATCGTTTTCTCGAACACGATCGCGTTGTTGTTTTCGATGTCGAACACACGCACAGTCACCTCGACGCTGTCTCCAATGCCGGTCATTGACTGGCTTAGCGTGATGTTCTCCGGCGTTTCAATCCAGTCCCCCTCGGTGATGTCGTAAAAATATTTGTTCAAGCCCTTCACGAACATCATGTCGTTGCCGTCCTTGGCTATACTGTACCCACTGAGCGTGCTGATCGGTAGATCGTTGGGCATGAATCCCAACACCAAAAAGGCATCCAACTGATTGGCTACGATCAGGTCCGCGCTGAACTCGACCGTGACACCGTCCTCGATGGTGAAACTTTTCGCCTCATAAGTAGCAGCGACAAAAAACGGCTGGCCGGTGGGCTGGTGCATGCCGATGGTGAACTGGCCGTCCTCCTCAGCGAAGAAACCGTTGCCACTGCCGAAGTCGAACTTCTCCCAGCCAGTGACCTTGTTGTCGTCGAAGTCATCAATCACGGCACTCTCGTACTGGAAGACTTCCGCATTATCGACGGTGATCGAGGAGGCCGGCAATGCACCGGTGCCGTCGTTGTGGTAGAGCAGCATTGCGAAGTTGCCGGGCTTGTTGATAAAACTTGTGGCGGGACTGTCGGTGCCCGTATCGAGATCATCCGCCTCGGGGGTGTCGATGATCGTCTCTTCAAACACCATCGCGTTGTTGTTCTCTATGTCGAACACACGCACAGTTACTTCGACGCTTTCTCCCTTGCCGGTCATTGACAGACTCAGGGTTATGTTCTCCGGCGTTTCAATCCAGTCGCCCTCGGTGATGTCGTAAAAATATTTGTTCAAGCCCTTCACGAACATCATGTCGTTGTCATCCTTGGCAATGCTATACCCGTTGAGAGTGCTCACCGGCATGTCACTGGGCATGAAACCCAAAACAACAAAGGCGTCCGATTGGTTTGCCCCGATCAGATCCACGCGAAACTCCAGCGTGACTCCGTCCTCGATGGTGAACTTCTCCCCGGTATGGGTGGCCGCAACAAAAAACGGCTGGCCAGTCGGTTGATGCATACCGATGGTGAATTGACCCTCCTCCTCCGCAAAGAAGCCATTGCCACTTCCGAAGTCGAATTTCTCCCAGCCGGTGACCTTGTTATCATCAAAGTCGTCCAGCACTCTGGCCAATGGGGAGTGTGTCAGGGTGAAAAAGAACGCCACGGAAACCGCAGTACTCATCCGGCGGTTGAACAAATAGTTTGTTTTCATAAAAAAAATCGCTGTTTGGGGCGGCGAGTCTCCTTCCCTACAAATCGCTGGTCAACTCTAAAACAACGGCAAATCGCTTGGCCAAGCGGGGGAGCCTGTGGCACGGTCGTCCAAGTTCAACCAACTAGTTTGATCAAACAATGAAAATCAGATCCCTAAACCGCCGCCGTTTCCTGAAATACTCCGCCGCCGGGGTCACCGCCGCCGCCCTGGCCAAGCGCCAATCTTTCCGCGCTGCCAACAAGGCCGCCAACAAACTGCGAGTCGGCGTGATGGGCCTCGGTCGCGGCATGGCGCACGTCAAAAACTACCTGAAAATCTCCGACGTCGAGGTGGCCTACGTGTGCGACGTCGATGACAACCGGACCGCCAACGGCTTGTCGGTCGTCACCAAGGGTCAGGCGGCGGCATGCCGTGGCATCACCGACCTCCGACGCATGCTCGAGGATCCGCACCTCGACGCCATCTCCATCGCCGCGCCAAATTTCTGGCACGCGCCGGCCACCATCCTCGGCTGCCAGGCCGGCAAGCACGTTTAC
>Ga0163108_10001584_pt1 | contig 16590 bp, 8 predicted proteins | sample Fk1155metaG_FD_109644 | JGI IMG/M metagenome (GOLD analysis project Ga0163108, IMG submission 109644) | Marine microbial communities from the Central Pacific Ocean - Fk160115 155m metaG | ecosystem: Environmental > Aquatic > Marine > Oceanic > Photic zone | place: The Central Pacific Ocean...
AAAAAATCAGAATCCTGGATGATTGTAAAGCTGAAGGAAAGAAAGAATCATATTCTTAGAAGATCGGTAAATTTATCTAAACAAACTCATATTATTGCTGCTAATATTGATCAAGCTATTTTGATGGTAACTATTCAAAATCCAATTACTTCAACAGGATTTATTGATCGCTTTTTGGCTGCTGCTCAGTCCTATGGAGTTGAGGTACTTATCATTTTCAATAAGCTGGATATTTATGACAAGCAAATGATGCAAAAGCAAAAAAAAATATCTCAAATGTATGAACAAATTGGCTATGATTGTATTTCTCTTTCTGTTTTGCATGATGATTTGACTAAGGTAATAGTTTCCATGAAAGATAAGGTAAATGTAATAGCTGGTCATTCAGGAGTTGGTAAATCCACACTAATTAATAAATTATACCCTACACTTAATTTGGAAACAAAAGAGATTTCCGATTTTCATAAGCAAGGCAAACATACTACTACTTTCTCCGAGCTTCACGATTTACCTTTTTCAGGATCTATTATAGACACCCCAGGGATAAAAGGTTTTGGGCTGGTGGATATAAAAAAGCAAGAATTAGGAGATTATTTTCGTGAGTTTTTAGCAGTGAATAAGAAATGTAAATTTCATAATTGCATTCATCTTAATGAACCAGATTGTGCTATAAAATCAGAATTACAAGAAGGAGTAATTTTTGAAAGTAGATATAAAAATTATTTAGGAATGCTAGAGGAAGATACAATTTATCGAGAATGAAAGCAGTAATCCAAAGAGTAAGTAGTGCATCTGTAACAATTGATGAAAATGTAAAAAGTGAAATTTGTACTGGGTTATTAATCTTAATTGGCATTGAGCTTCAAGATACTCAAGATGATTCTTTATGGCTCGCCAATAAAATTGCTCAACTTAGAATATTTTCAGATAAGGAAGGTGTCATGAATAAATCTATTACTGACATTGAAGGAGAAGTAATTGTGGTGAGCCAATTTACTTTACATGCTAAAACAAAAAAAGGAAATCGACCTTCTTACATAAAAGCGGCTCGGCCTAAGCAAGCTATTCCTCTTTATGAAAGCTTTAAAGAGGACTTAACTATTGCTATTGGTAAAGAAATTCAGTCAGGAGCATTTGGAGCTAATATGAAAGTGTCTTTAACAAACGATGGACCAGTAACAATTATTATTGATACAAAAAATAAAGAATAATTATCTCTTCATTCCCTCAGGAATACCATAAATATGTACGATTTCTATCTTATCAGAAAGAGACATGACACCAGGGTTTATCCCTAATGTGTTATGTGGAATTTCGACCTCCAATACTGAATAATAATCTATCCAAGCTTGTAGAGTATCACCATTCTCTGGATGAAGAAAGTTCATATTTTGTAACTGAAAAATAGAATCTTTTAAAAAAGCATCGTAAATTAATTCAGAGCAATAATATTGATTATTATTTAAAATAAAAAGATCATCATAATTCATTCCTATTTTTTTTCTTGAAAAAGAAATTGCATTGTGTATTGCGTGACTATGTTGTGCTTTTAATCTACCTACAATTACTTTTGGATTATTGTTGTCATCAAATGATCGGTTTAAGAAACTGTCAATACTTGTTATTTTTACTTTATTTGGGAGAGCCTCTAAAACTTTTACATGATCATTATAGTTGTAATCTGGATTAATACAATAAGGGTCGCCCAATTTAACAACCATTCCAATATGTGATAAGTTTGCTCCTTTATATCCTGGAGTGACTAATTCAATCGCATCACAAAGAGGAGAGGAGTCTAAATCTTGAAAAAGAAGATCACCTTTTTGTAATTGAAATCCTTCTTGAATACTTCTATTTACACAACTAATCTGAACTAGTAAGAATACAACTAACCATTTTTTCATATTTCAAATATAAAAAAGAGGACTAAGAAGGTCCTCTTTATTCCAGTTGTTTTCAGTAATTTTAATCTGCTAAAACAATAATTTTATTGTTTTGCATTTCAATTACGCCTCCATTTATTGCTAGTGTTTCGATTTTATTATCAGCTGTAATTATTCTGATATCTCCTTTTGTAAGAGCAGAAATAATTGGAGCATGATTATTTAAGATTTCAAATCCACCAGAAATTCCAGGGAATTTTACGCTTGTAACTTCTCCTTCAAAAGCTTTTTTTTCTGGTGTAATTATTTCTAGAATCATTACTGTTTAGCCTCAGATAACATTTTTTCTCCTTTCTCAATTGCTTCCTCAATTGTCCCAACTAAGTTAAAAGCAGCTTCTGGATATTTATCAACCTCTCCATTTAGTATCATGTTAAATCCTTTAATGGTGTCTTGTATATCAACAAGAGCTCCTTTTAATCCTGTAAATTGTTCAGCTACATGGAATGGTTGAGATAAGAATCTTTGAATTCTTCTTGCTCTATGGACAGCTAATTTATCTTCCTCCGATAATTCATCCATACCCAAAATAGCAATAATATCTTGTAATTCTTTATATCTCTGTAACAGCTCTTTTACATCTTGAGCACATTTATAATGTTCTTCTCCAACCACATCAGGTGTAAGAATTCTAGAAGTAGAGTCCAAAGGATCCACAGCTGGATAAATACCAAGCTCAGCAATTTTTCTTGAAAGCACTGTTGTTGCATCTAAGTGAGAGAAAGTAGTAGCAGGAGCAGGGTCAGTTAAATCATCAGCAGGAACATATACTGCTTGCACAGAAGTAATAGATCCTTTCTTTGTAGAAGTAATTCTCTCTTGCATAGTCCCCATCTCAGTTGCTAATGTTGGCTGATACCCCACAGCAGAAGGCATTCTTCCAAGCAGTGCAGACACTTCAGAGCCAGCTTGTGTGAATCGGAAGATATTATCCATAAAGAATAAGATATCGTTTCCACCAGCATTATCATCTCGATCTCTAAAATATTCAGCAATGGTTAATCCAGAAAGAGCAACTCTTGCTCTTGCGCCAGGCGGTTCGTTCATTTGTCCAAATACTAAAGTAGCTTGTGATTCACTTAATTCTTTTCGATCAATATCGTTTAGATTCCATTTTCCTTCTTCCATCGAGTGTACAAACTTATCACCATATTTAATAACATTTGACTCGATCATTTCTCTTAAAAGATCATTTCCTTCACGAGTTCTTTCCCCAACGCCAGCAAAGACCGATAGTCCTGAATACGCTTTTGCAATATTATTAATCAATTCCATAATAGTTACTGTTTTTCCAACACCAGCACCACCAAATAAACCAATCTTACCACCTTTTGCATAAGGTTCGATAAGGTCAATTACTTTTATTCCGGTAAACAATACTTCAGTTGAGGTTGACAAATCTTCAAACTTAGGTGCTTCCCTGTGGATTGGCCAACCATCTGATTTGTCTAAACTCTCCATCCCATCAATTGAATCTCCAATTACATTAAATAATCGTCCTTTAATGTTTTCTCCAATTGGCATTTTTATTGGCGCGCCAGTTGCTATAACTTTTGTTCCTCTACTTATTCCATCAGTGGAATCCATTGAGATTGTACGAACTGTATCTTCGCCAATGTGCTGTTGACATTCCAAAACTAAATCTTCTCCATTTTCTTTTTTGATTACTAATGAATCATAAATATCTGGTAAGCCTTGTTCGTTATTTTCAAAGGTTACATCTACTACTGGACCGATAATTTGCGAAACCTTCCCTGAATTCTCTGACATATTATTCTTTTTGTATTGGTTAATAAATTGCTTTTTTGAAATAATTTTTCGGCTACAAATCTATTATTTTTAATTTGTTCTAACATCAATAAAGCAGGAATAAATTAATTGTTAATTTTGAACACTTTTTTAACAAATAAGATAGATATAATAATATAGTGAAAGTTTTTTCATCCATTCCTAATTTCCCTTCAGAAGATAAGACAATTATAACCATTGGCACTTTTGATGGTGTGCATTTAGGGCATAAAGTTATTCTTGCTAGGTTAGATAAAATCGCCAAGAAAACAAAATATAAAAGTATTTTGCTTACTTTTTTTCCTCACCCAAGGCATGTATTGCAGAAAGATGATCAAGATATGAAACTAATCAATACTTTAAATGAGAGACAAGAGTTATTAAAAAAAGCAGAGCTTGATAATTTGATAATGCATCAATTCACAAAGGAATTTTCTAGAATGAAATCGACAAATTTTGTGCGAGATATTTTAGTAGAGAAACTAAATGTTCACACTTTGGTAATTGGGTACGATCATCATTTTGGTAGAAACAGGGAAGGAGCTATTCCAGAACTAAAGGTATTGGCTGAATTGTACGATTTTAATATTGAGATGATTTCTCCACAGCTTTTTCAGGACGTAACAGTTAGCTCAACCAAAATTCGTCAACTGCTAGAAACAGGAGAAATAGAAAAAGCAAATCATTATTTGGGCTATCATTTCTTTATAAATGGGGAAGTGGTTAAAGGAAATGGAATTGGAAACACAATAGGGTTTCCTACGGCAAATATTTTAATTAAAAACAAATGGAAACTTTTTCCTGCTGACGGAGTATATGCCGTAAAAGTAAATATAAACAATAGATCTTTAAAAGGTATGATTAATATAGGGAAGAAACCAACAGTTGGCGGTGGCGGTAAAGATAAATCATTAGAGGTACATATTTTTGATTTCTCAAGTAATATTTATGGACACAAAATAAAAGTAAGGTTCATAAGGCGTATAAGAGATGAGAAGAGATTTGAAGATTTAGAAGGGTTAAAGAAGCAATTATTTATTGATAAAAATAGAGCTATACAGATTTTAGGATAGTATGGTTTTTAAAAGAAATAGCTGACATGTTATTTTTCAATTTCCAATCTGGCAAATTTTAAGAGTAGCGTTTTCTGTCCAATACCATTAAAAAATATAGTGGCTTTTTTATTGGCATCTTCTCCCTCAACTTTTAAAATTTTACCTCTACCAAAACGACTATGTTTTACTTTTTGCCCTACTATCAGATGCTCGGTTTCTCCTGGAGAGATTAGAGGATCTGTTTGGTTCAATTTTCTCAAATTTTTTGGCGTAAAAAATGTTTTCTTTTTTGCTTTTTTTGTTTTAGAAAAGATTTGATATGGACTTTTAGAACTTGATTTCTTGCTTAATTTTATTTCACTTTGGCTTATGAGTGTTGTGTCTAATTCTTCCAAAAAACGAGATGGCTTGCAATCAGTATATTGTCCCCACTTAAATCGGCTAAGAGCATAGGATAAAAAAAGGCGTTTCTCGGCTCTTGTAATTGCTACATAAAACAAGCGTCTTTCTTCTTCTAATCCATCTCTGCTATCCAAAGCCATCATTGAAGGGAATAGATTCTCTTCTAGCCCTACAACAAAAACATAAGGAAATTCTAGCCCCTTTGCAGCATGAATAGTCATAAGGATAACCTTGTTGTAGTCATCTTCTTTCTCATTGTCTGCATCTGTAAGTAAAGCCACATCTTGCATAAAAAGCTCCAAATTATTTTTATCTTCTTCCGCCTTTTCACTAAAATCTTTTATACCGTTTAAAAGTTCTTGCAAGTTTTCAAATCTATTAACACCTTCTGTTGTTTTGTCGGAATACAAATCATTAAAAATACCCGAGGTTTTTACAATTAGTTCAGCTAAAGAGTAAGCATCCAGATTGTCTTTTTGAACTATATAGCTATTTATCAAAGTGGAAAATTGCATTAATTTTTCAGTTGTTCCTTTATTTATATTAACTTCATATTTCTTCAGATTCAAGATTACTTTCCAAATGCTCACACCAAAATTATTCGCTGAAATAATTAGTTTTTGCAAAGTGGTAGCACCAATACCTCTTGTTGGGTAATTGACAATTCTTTTGAGGGCTTCCTCATCATTTGGATTGATACACAAACGGAAATAAGCCAAAACATCTTTCACTTCTTTGCGAGCATAAAAAGAGAGTCCGCCATAAATTTTGTAGGGGATATTTTTCTTTCTGAGAGCCTCTTCCAGAGCTCTGCTTTGCGCATTGGTTCGGTACAACACTGCATAATCTTTCCAATGAACTTTCTCTTTATGGTGAAGATCAAAAATGGTATTAGAAACAATCCTACCTTCTTCATTGTCATTTAAAGTTTTACAAACAATAGTATTATCTCCTTGACTGTTTTTAGTCCAAACTTTCTTTTCAATTTGCTTTTTGTTGTGAGTGATTAGGCTGTTTGCTAAATTTACAATATTGGAAGTAGAGCGGTAATTTTGCTCCAATTTGAAAGTTTTAAAATTTGGATAATCTACTTTAAAGTTGAGAATATTCTGGATGTTAGCACCTCTAAAAGAATAAATGCTTTGGGCATCATCACCCACTACACAAATATTTTCATTTAGGGCTGCTAATTTTTTTATTATGAGGTATTGTAAATGGTTGGTATCTTGATACTCATCTACCAAAATATATTGGAATTTGTTTTGGTATTTATATAAAACATCTGGAGATTCATTGAGCAAATGACATGTATTAAGTAACAAATCATCAAAATCCATAGCACCCGATTTGAAACATCTTTGGTTATATTTTTGGTAAATATTACCGAAAGCATCTCGCTTTGCAATTTTGTCGGTTTGTAAAAGTTCTGGAGAATTTTGGTAAACCTCGGGCGAGATAAAATTATTTTTTAGTCCAGAGATTCTATTCTGAATTACAGATGGTTTATAATAATCTTTGTCTAGCCCCATTTCTTTGATGATGCTTTTAATCAAACTTTTAGAATCGGTCGTATCGTAAATAGTAAAATTGGAAGTATAGTTTATTGTCTCTGCCTCTATGCGCAATATTTTGGAAAATATAGAATGAAAAGTGCCCATCCATAAGTTGCGAGCCTCATGGCTTTCAACAATTGTTTCTATCCTGTTTTGCATTTCTTTTGCTGCTTTATTAGTGAATGTTAGAGCTAATATATTAAAGGAATCAACTCCTGATCTTATTAGGTGCGCAATTCGATAGGTAAGCACCCTGGTTTTACCAGAACCAGGACCTGCAATAACCATCATAGGCCCTTGTAGATTACTAACCGCTTGCATTTGCGATTGATTAAGTTGCTTTAAATAGTTCGTCATTTACAAAAAATAAGGAAAACCAAAAATAACTTTTTAGAGAAGATAAAGAGCTAAAAATCAGTAAAGTTTTTGTATATTTGTCAGTTATTTATAAAGTAAAGGTTTAGGATGATAAAACGACTACTATTTCTCTTTTTATTTTTTATCTCTATCGGTGCAAATTCACAATGTCCGATTAATATTGATTCAATAGGGTCAGTAGATTGTTATGGAAACCTAACTGGTAGTATTACTGCAAGTCCGACAGTATTTGGATGGTTATTTGTATGAGAAACAAGGGAGTATCTCGCTTTTACGATAAATTCAACGAATTAAATAAAATAAAGGATTTCTTAAAACTACGATGAGATAAACAATAAAATAATAACTTTGTAAAAAATTATACTGATGAAAAAACTACTTTTACTAATATTAATAACATTTATTTTCTTTGCTCCAGTAAAGGCTTCTCACTTAATGGGAGGAGAAATTACGTGGACTTGTATAACAAACCCTGCTAATGGACCTGTAGGACTATATGTCTTTACATTAAAAGTTTATAGAGATTGTAATGGAATTGCTATTAGCGGAACAACACAAACTATAACTGTACACAACAATCCACTTCTTGCTTCTATAAATGTAGATCTAATTCCAGGAGCTCCTTTTGATATTTCTCCTATTTGCGACCCGATAAATAGCGGAAATCCACAAATGTCTTGTTTAAGTCCCCAACAGGGATCAGTAGAGGAATATGTTTATATGTCACTTCCAGTAAATTTAGCGGGTATTCCTCCAGCAGGAGGTTGGCATTTTACTTGGGATGATTGTTGTAGAAATGGAGCTATTACTAATGGTTTTGCTAATCAGGGTTTTACTTTAAGAGCAGTGATGTATCCATACACTAATTTAGGTGTTCCTCAAAATACAAATCCTTGTTTTGATTCTTCCCCTCAGTTTAATGAGCAACCAAAAACTATTATTTGCATTGGTTATCCTTTTTCATATTCTCATAATGCCTCAGATCCAGAATTGGATAGCTTAGTTTATGAGTGGGCTGATGTATTAGATGATGGATTTTATAACCCGACTACTCCTGTTACTTTACCTTTTTCTGCACCTTATTCAACTACTTCTCCTATACCTGGAAATCCCACCTTAAATTCAGCTACTGGGGAAATTAGTTACTTTTCTAATACTTCTGGTAACTTTGTTACATGTATTAAGGTTTCTGCTTTTAAGTGTGGACAACTAGTAGCAGAAGTGTATCGAGAAATACAAGTCGTGCTTATAAACTGCCCTCCTTTAGTAACTGGGACTCCTAATACACCACCTGAGGTACTACCTCCCTTTGCTGGGGGAACCTCATATTTTTTATCAGTTACAGCTGGTACTTTAGTTAACTTTAATATTGTAGGTACAGATAGCAATATTTATGCAAATGGTTCTCCTCAAGACTTAACAATGGAAGCATCAGGAGGACAATTTGCTACAGATTATGTGACAGATACACTTTGTCTTAATCCGCCATGCGCTACCTTTAATAATGGGATGGGTATTACTCCACCATTTACAGCTCCTTCAATTGTTTCAGGGGTATTTAATTGGCAAACATCTTGTTATCATATTGCAGCAAATGCAGGATGCAATACTACTTCAAATTTGTATACGTTTGCTATAAAAGTAGTAGATGATTTTTGTCCTGCTCCAGCTATAAGATTTGCTACAATTACAATTGAAGTAGTACAAGCTCCATCGAGTGTGACTCCAGATGTAAATTGTGCTACAGTTGATAATAATGGAGACGTTTTACTTTCATGGAATCATCTTCCTGGAGCAAATCCTTCCACCGTGTATAGTATATATTCTGCAACTAATTCCTCAGGTCCTTTTTCATTAGTAGATTCTATGTATTATCCAATAGGTAATTATTTACATCAAGGTATTAATGCTAATTTAACACCGAGGTTTTATTATATGACAACCTCTTCTGATTGTGCTGGAACTTCCCCTCCATCAGATACTTTAGCTGCTATAATATTAGATCTAGGGAATGACTATTTTACTTGTGATAGTGTTCTTATGTCTAATACCACGATAGTTGGAGGCAGTAACTTAACTTACTCATGGACACCAACAATTGGGTTAAATGACCCCACAATAATACATCCTTGGGCTACACCATCAGCTTCAACTATGTATTCTCTCACTATTACTACTCAGAATGGTTGTACTCTAACAGATTCTGTTTTAGTAGATTATAATGTAGGTGTACTTAGCTATACTGTAAGTGCTCAAAATGTAAGTTGTTGGGATGGTCATGATGGTCAGATTGCTGTTTATCCTTCAGGAGGTAATCCACCATATTCTTATTATATCAATGGTAATTTAAATCCAAATCCTCCTCCGTACGATTCTCTGTTTATTAATCTTCCAATAGGTACGTATAACATTACAGTTATTGATGGTAATAATTGCTTTGATACCGGCCCACTGACTTTAGTTGGACCTGGCTATCCTTTACAAGTTATTACTTCTGATTCGATTGCTATATGTTATGGCGATTCCAATGGAGTAGCCAATGCTTGGGGAGCAGGTGGAACGCCACCTTATAGTTTTGATTGGTTTAATGCTGGCCAAGTTTCTTTTTCCACTAATGATAGTGTTACCGATTTGCATGCAGGTTCTTATTTTGTAGAAATTACAGATGCACTTGGTTGTGATACTTTTACCACTATTAATGTAGTTCAGCCACAAACACCTCTTATGGCTTCAATTCAAATAATGGATGTGGCATGTAAGGGAGATAGTACCGGTTATATTATTGCTACAGCTGGAGGAAGTTATGCGCCTTATTCTTACTATTGGCTAAGTGGTCCTGATACTTTGCAATCGGCATCTCATCCAGTGAATATTACAAGAGACAGCTTAAAGAATCTTCCAACTGGAAGTTATGAATTACATATTTATGATAATGCTGGCTGTTTTGAGAGCTATTCCAATGTAGTAAGTGAACCAGCCACAGCACTTACTTCTACTTTAAATAAAATAAATGATGTGGATTGTTATGGCGATAGTACAGGAGCAGTTCAGGTAATTGTAAACGGAGGTGTTCCTGCTTATTCATTTATTTGGGATGATGTAGTAGTAAACTCTCCTATTGTTTCTAATTTTGCTGCCGGATTGCATACCGTTTATATAATGGATGATTGGGGTTGTGTGATAGAAGACACCATTAGCATAAATGAAAATCCACTAATTGAGGATAGTATTATAATCATTCAAAACGTAAGTTGTCATGGAGGAAATGATGGTGCAGTAAGCATTACAAGTACAGGAGGTGTAGGATCTCATTCATATGATTGGAGTAATGGACATACAAATACTATACAGCCAGATACAAATGCAGGATTATTTTTTGGTTCTTATTATGTAATTATTGAGGATCAATTAGGATGTAGAGTTGTGGATAGTGTTTTTATTTCGGAGCCAGATGTTTTGGAAACTGAAGCAAGTAGAGTAGCTCATATTACTTGTTTTGGCCAAGATGATGGTATAGCAATGGCTGTTGGAATGGGAGGCACTACTCCTTATACTTTTTATTGGTGGCCTGGAGGGCAAATTGGCGATACTGCTTTTGGCTTAACTCCTGGTGTGCATATAGCAACTGTAATAGATGAAAAAGGATGTATAGCAACTGATACTATTACCATTATTGAGCCAACACAATTGATAGTAAATATTGATGATTCACAAACCATATTAGCTTATTGTACTGGAGTAAACTCAGCATCTCTGACTGGAGTAGCAAGTGGAGGAACACCAGGATACACTTATGTGTGGGATGATAACAATATATTTCCTCAAACTACCACTACAGCTACAGCTCTTTTTGCAGGTGTTTATAGTATAACAGTAACAGATAGCAGAGGTTGTATAGCAACCGATACAGAAGATATTGATACCATCACAGCCACAATGGATGGCGCAATTAGCACACAACAATTTAGTGGCAATGTGGAAGTAAGTTGTTTTGGTGCCAATGATGGAATTGCAATTGTTTCTACTTGGGGTGCACATGCCCCTTATTCTTATCAGTGGTTTGGTCCAAACAATTTTACAGCCACTGGTGATTCTGTTGACAATCTTTTTGCTGGAACTTATTCAGTAACTATAAGTGACACCAATAATTGTTCCATAAACAGAAGTATCAATTTAACACAACCAGATGCTCTGAAATACACTACATTTGGTGCTACAAACGAAACTTGTTTGGGTGCAGGAAACGGAACGGTTAACATTAATATTCAAGGAGGTTCTTCTCCATATACAGGAATTGCAACTGATAATAATAGTGGAATTAGCACTACTCATTTGATACAAAATGACAGTATAGTTACTGGTATTACTTCAGGAGCTTACACCATTACAGTTTCAGACGCTAATAATTGTCAAAGCACACTACAGATAGGAGGTGTTAATCAGCAGAGTATAACAACAGGAATAACTGGTTCCGCTCAAATTCAAAACACTAGTCTTCCACAATTTGGAGGGCCAATTGATACCGCAACTGCCGCAGGTGAGTTTAGTAATTGGAATGGTGCTTTAATACTGGACTGTAATTCCCCTAGTAAATTAATCTCAGCTGAAGTGTATGCAGAAATAACAAATACAATAACCTTTGAATTAAGAGATAATTCTGGTGGAGTGCTAGATGACACTACAATTACTGTACAGCCAGGCAAACAAAGGATATATTTTGATTTTGATATACCTGCTGCTAATGATTTAGAATTAGGAATATCGACTGGTAATTCTAGACTTTATAGAAATAATGCAGGATCAGGAAACACTATGTCTTATCCGTATACTCTTGGTTCAAATATCACAATTACAGGATCTTCCTCTACACCTCAATATTATTATTTCTTTTATGACATAGAGGTTGTTACTCCATTAAGTGTTCCGTGTTTTAATTCTTCTGGAGCTTCACTTTTTGCACAAAATCCAGATCCTAATTTTTCGTATTCTTGGCAAGAAATTAATAATCTTGGAGATACAGTTGCTTCAGGAATTCAAGCAAATAATTTATATGCAGGAACCTATATTTTATTAGTAGGATATACTGATTCGTTAGGAGTAACATATGTTGGTTGTGCTGATACTTCACAACCAGTGACAATTGTACAGCCAAGTGCAATTAATATATCTGCAATATTAGATGATGCTGATTGTTTTGGAGGTAATAGTGGTAGTATTAATACAAGTGTTTCAGGAGGAACCCCTGGACATGGTTATTCCTGGACTCCTGGTAATCAAACAACTCCAGATATAAATAACATATTTGCTGGTGTTTATATTTTAGAAGTTACAGATGCCAATGGATGTATTCAATCCGACACTTTTGCTATTAACGAGCCAGTTGATTTAATTTCCACTATTTCTACTTCCGATTACAACGGTTATGGAGTGAGTTGTTTTGGAGGAAATGATGGTAATATTAATTTAACTATAGATCAAAATACAGGAACAGCACCATTTACCTATAGTTGGAATAGTGGCCAAACAACACTCAATTTGTCAAACCTACAAAATGGACAATATACCGTAACTATTACGGATGATAATGGTTGTACTTATAGCAATAATGCTAATTTGACTGAACCATCTGAGATTGTTATAGTTTCAACAACAGTAGATTATAATGGAGCAAATATTTCATGCTTTGGCGGTTCTGATGGGTCGATAACTATATCAAATTCTGGTGGTGTTCAGCCCTATGATATTTTATGGAGTAATAATACTACTAATACTACCATTTCCAATTTAGTTTCTGGAACTTATACAGCAACTATTACAGATGAGAATGGATGTATTAAGACATCTGATATCACTTTAGTGGATCCTCCACTTTTAGAAGTTGATTTGGATATTAGAGATAGTCTAACTTTTAATGTTAGTTGTTTTGGTATTTGTGATGGATGGGCTTTAGCAATCCCAAATGGAGGAACATTAGGTTCAACGGGTGATTATTCATATTCATGGAGTGACGGACAAACATCTTCTCTTGCTGAAGAATTGTGTGCGGGTATGGCTTATACGGTTACTGTTGTAGATGCAAATGGATGTGATGAAAGTAGTACAACAATTATATTTACTCAACCTCCTGTATTTGAGGCGCAGGTTACAACTATTGATTATTATGGCCCAGGTAAGTCTCCGCTTAATGTTACATTTGTTGATAGCACATATTTAAGCACTATTCATCCAATGTTGTTTACTTGGATGTGGCCAGATGGAGTTATTGAGCCAGTCTCTTGGGGATTTGGAGAAAACGGAATGAATATTTCTTATTCTTTTACAGATGTTGGGGAAAATAAAGTAAACTTAATAGTTTTGAATAAAACTACAGGATGTGCTGACACTCTTGATTTTGTAATAGATGTACAAGGGCTTAACGAAATAAACAATGTCTTTTCTCCCAATGGTGATGGGACGAATGATGTATTTATCTTTGAAAATCATGGAATGAATATTTTAAGTGTTATGATATTTAATCGTTGGGGGCAAAAAGTGTTTGAAACAGATGTTAGTAGTGCCCAGTGGGACGGAAAGAATTTGAAAGGAGATGATGAGTTAGCAGGCACTTATTTTTATGTGCTAACTGCTCAAGGAAAAGATGGCTATAGATATGAGGAAAAAGGAGCTATAATTTTGATAAGAGAGTAGGTTTAATAAAAAGAATATAAAAGTAGAAGAGCATTTTTACTAATTATCAACATACAGATGTTGTTTAGTTTGAGGGTTGTAAATTTGCTATTTTAATTTTAAGGTTATATTTGCAAAAAAACTGATATGAGTAATTTATATAAATCTGTACTTCTCAGGTACATTTTTTTTAGAGAGATAAATACAAGAAACGTTTTACCATTCAGTAGAAGATTACTTTTTTTAGTAGTCTTTTTCTCCTTATTGATAGTGTCTTCCCGAGCTACTTTTGCTCAGATGGTAGAGATGAGTTTTGCCGAGAAAGTACAAAATTCAACATTGGTAGTGGAAGCAAAAGTGATTCAAAAACAGGCTTATTGGAATGATGAAAATAGTAGTATCTTTACTGTAAATGAAGTAGAAATATACAAAGTTTTCAAAGGACAGATTCCTTCTGGAATACATCAAATCATTACACAAGGAGGAACAGTTGGAAGTAATAGATTAGTAGTTTGTCCTTCTTTACAACTAAACGTTGGAGAAACTGGGGTCTTTCTTTTAGAAAACTCTACTATTAATTTATCAGCAGTCAACGGACTGAAACTTTCTCCAATTGCAGAGCGTCAGGGGTTTTATAAATATGATGAAATTAGCGGGAAGGCGGTTTCTCCATTCGATTATAATCAAACAGTCAATCAACTACATACAATAATTCAAACACAAACTAATCAGAGCTTTACACAAAATATTCCTTATACTTTTGAACTATTTCAGTTTGCAGAAAGTGGATTACCACCTTCCATATCAAATATTAGTCCTACTGCATTGAATGGAGGTGTGGGAGATGTGTTAACAATTACTGGTAGTGGTTTTGGTATTCTATTACCCACTTCTAAAGTACAATTATATAATGCTGATGTTGGTCCTGGAGTTATCTGGGAAGATATTGGTACATTCATTACCTGGAACGATTCTGTAATTGAATTAGAAGTACCAAATAAAGGAGATAATGGAGCAACTGTAGGAACTGGGAATGTTCAAGTTATTACGCAATCAGGTTCTAATATTAGCTCACAAGTTTTAACCATTAACTATAGCCATTCTAATGTTCAGAGTGATGAAACTCAGCATATAGATCAAAATGGTTTAGGAGGATATACTTTTACTTTCAATAATGCTTTTGAGACAACTTTTGCCGGAAGTGAGCTAGCTTTTAGGAGAGCTTTAGAAACATGGAGGTGTGAGACAAGAATAAATTGGGATATTGATGCAATCACCACTACAACTTCAACAAATGCAAATGATAATATAAATGTAGTAGCTTATGTGACTAATATTACCTCCTTAGCAACTAGCTATAGTTGGTATTCTGATTGTGGAGGAAATGCTTGGTATGTAACAGAAATGGATATCGAATTTTTAGGTTCTATGCCATGGCATACTGATACTACTATGCCGACAACAGGGCAAGCGGATTTAGAGTCTGTTGCATTGCACGAATTAGGGCACGCTCACCAATTAGGACACGTGAGAGATCAAAATGATCCGCTTTATTGGTCAATTTCATTCGGTAGTGCTAACAGAACATTATTTCAGAATAATATTGATGGTGGAATTTATGTAAAAGATAAAAGCATAAACACTCCTATTTGTTCTCAGCCTACAATGACAATGTATCCAGAATGTCCAGGACCTCTTTCTTGTTCAGTAACATTATCTAACTCTCCTACAATTGTTTGTCATGGAGATACTACAAACATTTTAGCAGAGATGAGTCTAAGCGGAGGTTATCCTGTAGTTTCTAACAATCTAAATTACTATTTATACTATAACGGAACTCTAATAGATAGTTTAGTAAATACAACCGACACAATAAAGACTTTCAATAATATTACGCTAACAGGAACTTATTTAGTTACTGTTATTGATGATTCAACTGGATGTTCAACAACTAGTTCTTTAGTGTTGAATTTTCCAACACAAATGAGTATATCTACAGCTACAAATTATACTTCTGCAGTTGGTGTTTGTGATGGGACTGCAGCTGCAACTATTTCTGGTGGAATTCCACCATATTCTTATTTATGGAGCAATGGAGATACAACTAATTTGAATGATAGCCTTTGTACAGGTATTTATACCGTTTGTGTAACTGATGCTTATGGCTGTATGGTTTGCGATACAGTGGAGATTTTCTCTGGCGGATGCACTTTATTTACAGCTGGTAATACTACTTTCTGTGATGGAGATTCTACTACCATTACAGCTATAATGCTTGGGGGTGGAGGTGGTTCAGCTTCCAATGCTTTTCAATTTGAATTGTATTTAACAGGGAATCTAGTTGCAACTGATTATAATTCTGATAGTTCTACCACTTTTAATATAGCAACTGCTGGTGTATATGTTATTCAAGTTAGCAACTCAATTTCAGGATGTATCACTTCAGATACTTTAAATATAAGTTCAAATCCTGCAGTAAGTGTAAATATTAATTTAGGTAATACGTCTTTACCTACTGCTTGTGATGGTTATGCGCAAATTCTTACGACTTCTGGAACTCCTCCTTACACCTATCAATGGGATACTGCTGGAACTGTTTTCTCTAATAATGCTACAATTCTAAATATTTGTGAAGGATGGTATAATTACACTGTAATAGATACCAACGGGTGTAGTACAACTGATAGTGTAGAAATTATTTTAGTGCCGTGTAATACACAGCTTACTCTTTTAGATTCAATTATGTGTTTTGGAGATAATAATGCAAGAATTCAGGTTGATGTTACGGGAGCTGCATCCGGGCCA
>Ga0163108_10001586_pt1 | contig 16579 bp, 5 predicted proteins | sample Fk1155metaG_FD_109644 | JGI IMG/M metagenome (GOLD analysis project Ga0163108, IMG submission 109644) | Marine microbial communities from the Central Pacific Ocean - Fk160115 155m metaG | ecosystem: Environmental > Aquatic > Marine > Oceanic > Photic zone | place: The Central Pacific Ocean...
AGTTGCCGGCACGTGCCCAAACATCATCTTGTAGCGGGAGGACGAAGATGTCCCGATCGGACCCGACTGTCCAAGCGACATGAGAACATCATACTTCCCTGCCGTAACATGCCCCCCGGCAGAAGTGGCGGTGACGATCCCATCATTGGCCGCCGCGACCTCTTGACAAAGGATCCCCAGCATCAGTGCCGTAATCCAACGACCCCAGGGAGTGGAACGCATAGGATGTTTAGATAAAAAATTATTCATTTACTTCATTCCGATTTGTTGGCCAATGTCGAAATCTTGGCAGGTTTTTCGGCTTCCTCCCAAAACTGCTGCTCGACGACCTTGCCCATTTCCAGGGTGACTTCCGCCTTCTGGCTGCCATCCGGATGCCACGACCGGGCCTGTCCATCCGCCTGCCCGCCAACCATCGCCATCTCCTCGGCCAATTGGCCGTTATCATGCCACTTGCGACAGGGACCGTTGAGTTCCCCGTTTACAATCGCATCCTCGGCCGCTTTTTGACCGTTTCGATGCCACTTCACTCGGACTCCATGCGATTTGCCATCCACAAAAATCTCAGACACCTGCTGTTGCCCATCTGAATACCAGCCCTCGGACAGGCCGTTGAGTTTGCCACCGCGAATTAGCGAGCGAGACTTCAACTGGCTCGCTCCATCTTCAACCTGGTCCAATTGATTGGTTTTGGTGGCAGGATAGTACTCGACCAGATAACCCTTGAAGAGTTCCCCGGTTGACTTGAACTGCAGACCATCCTCCCCTTTTTGAAGTTCGTCCAAAGTAGCAAGCGGCAACTTCTCTTTCGGCGCTTCTGCACACCCTGCCAACCCCAGAAAAACACCTCCCAGGGTCATCATTTGCAAGAATCTGGTGATCGAGTCTTTCAATCCTTACCTTTATTGAACCATCAACTTGTAGAACCTGGTTGTCGCACCGGATTCATCGCCCGGTATTGTCACCCGGTAATTCTGAACCTTCTCCGCCCGAACATTCTCCAGTCTGCCCTCCTGCCCCTCAATCTCAAAGGTCAGATCGCTCCATTCCTTCAGGTCAGCCGACCCCTTGATCGTGTAGGTGCGTCCCTGGATCCCCATGAACTCCAGCACCGTGCCGCCTTCCACCCTCTCCACGATGTCCAGCCGAAGTCCGTCGTCCTTGTCGAAGGCGTAGTTGCCCGAGATATACTCGTTCAGGTTGCTCATGCCGTCGCCATCGGTGTCGTCGTTCGGGTTGATGTCTCCCAGGCCCTGGCCCTGCGCCAACAACGCCCGCTCCCACGCATCCGGCAGGCCATCCCCGTCGGTATCCTCGCCCAGCGTCAGGTTGAGTAGCGTCTCTTCTCCCGGTTGACCCATCTTGCCCAGGTCCCCCACCATCTCGATCGGCAGATAGACCTTTGCGCCCACTCGAACCCGGATCCTGTACGGCATCGCGTATCGCATCGCCACCGGGTTGTAGAGATCGGCTGTGGTCCCCGCATCCATCGGCACCCTTAGACGGTAGTTGATCCCGGGCAACCCCAGACCGACGCCAGTCCGGACCAGTCGGCCGGAGGAGGTTTCAAACAACACCTCCACCTTCTCCCCCTCAAGGGGGCGACCCAACTCGTCGCGCACCATCCCGAAGAAGGTGTGATGCGGTGCGGGAGGAAACGCCTCCACCAAACCCGGCAATATCAGGATGCCGGCCATTACGATTGTCTTGATTTTGTTCATGTCTAAATCTCCTGTTTTACGATGATCAGTTCCCTGAGTACGAGTATGTCTGCAGATGAATCTTGATGTCCTTCACGGTCTGGATAAACCGATCCAGACCCTCGTTCGGATCATTGAGAAGCCCCTTACCGGGGATAACCAGTTTCCACTTGCTGTTCCATACCGACCGACCAATGAGCCGGTTGTTGGTAAAGTTCGCAAGGTTGAAATCTGTGTCCCCAACGAATATATCAGCTGTGGAGACAGCGCGGAATGCCTGGTGCTTCCTTACACTGAAGAGTTCCTCACTCAGTGAGTCTGCCGACTGCCACAGCTTCTTGGTGCTAAACTCCGATGCTCCGATGTTAAACGGCAGCGGCACCGCCACATCCTGCACGGCCCATGTCCGAACCACGCTGACATCGCCCAGTGGGGGGCTGCGCATCGAATCAACCCCGACCGGGATCAGGTAAACATACGGAGTGGCAGATAATCCCTGGGGATCGAGGAACCCACCGCCAGGTGAACTGGGCGAGTCTCCTCCCGCTCCCCCCACTCCCGAAGAGTTGGAGTTAGGATCTGTCATTCCCTTGTATCCGTCAAAGGCAATACCAACAGAATGAATCTTGTTGGCAAACGAGCTAGTAGTGAAATAGCTGTCTGCAGGCGCCAGGGGTTTACCGAACAGGTTGAGTCCATCGGCTATGACAGTGCTAAACTCTAGCACAATACCGGGCACCGGAAGGCCGTCACCACCGTCAATCTGCATGCAGTGCCGGCGTACATCAGGATCCGAAAGCAGATTCCTTTTCTTCGCCAACTCCAACGTGTCCCGCCAGCTATCGGAACCATCCGCACCCGGCAATATCCTGAATTTCTCTGCGCGCATCGAGACCGTTGTCCCGTAGGTGTCCGGGTTGTTGAAACCGAGGCGCCCCTCGAGCACGCTCCAGTCGGAGTTCATTTCCGCCATGACACTGGAAAGACCAGGGTCACCAGTGTTGCTGCCTGCATACTGCGGCGCGCCATCCTTGATCACGCCGAGAGAGCGGGACTGCACAATCCGGCTTAGGAACGACTTGCCCTGGTCGGTATGAAGCAGGCCAGTCTCGTAGTCATAAGCCTTGGCAGCCAGATAGGTGTAGCGTGCTGACAGATCAAAAAGGGTCTTGTAGCGCTCCAGTTTTTCATTGCGGAAAATACGGAAGGCAGCATCCCTTGTACGGAAACCCTGTACAACTGCAGAGGCCCTTTGACGAAAGATTTCACGCTCCTTCTGTATCCGGTTACCCCTTGCAACCAAGGCTGCATGGTTTTGCCTCGCATCTTGGAGTTGCTGAAGTCTTTCGTTAATAACATTGAAGTTCCCTCTCAGGTCGTTGAATTCCGACTCAAGATCGAGCACCGCCTCCCTCCGGTCTTGGGCCCACTCTGCAGGTATAATCTCACCCAGTTCAATCCGGGCATTCGTATCCTCGTTGGTGTTTTGCGTATCACCAATCGCCCTATTCTGCTCATTGATATTAATATTCAGCCCAGCTTTTACAGCAAATTTAGTGACTGCAAATATAGACCTGAGTGTTTTCAAAAAATCACCCCCATTTGAAAAACCAAATATTAATTGTGTTGGCACACCATCAATCAGAACTTGGTATAAGTCATCCGCCAACTCTTTACCTAATTCCGAATAAGCAATATCCATTTCTTTCGAAAGAACTGTTTCGGCCGTTGTTTTGTTATTGTTAGCGATAGTAGTCAATTTATTATTAACTGAGGTATAAGTAGTCGATTGAGATGCAAATAATGAGAGCTGCCTATCAAAAGTATATTTAGACCACGTTGCATCGTCCAACGCCACAAAGGCTGCATTTCTGGCTATGATAATTTGAGAAATCGCTTCCTGTAGCTGGCCGGGGGATTCCCGTCGTCCCGTCCAATCTGAAGGTTTTGAGAAAAAACCGTGACTGTCCAGTTCATAGGTTATTTTGTGTGTGCCTTCTGTCCGGGAATCGCCTGAACTGTCCAGCGAGGAAACTACACCTGTCCAACCACCCAATACTGGGCCACCACCCACAGCTTGTTTTCCGGGCAGACTCAAATCAGTCTTGCCATTACCGTTCCATTCAGAAGGTACATTTTGTATATCGAGGTCGAATGTAGCCGTCTCGGTGGGATTCATTATTTCGTGAGCCCCAGACCCCGAGAGCTCTGCCGAGTCGACATAGACATGATGAAGCAAATCCGGACCGTCATAACCCTGCTTGTAGGTCTTGCCCACCCCGATATCGTCCGCATACGGCGTTCCATACAACTCGATTAACTCGTGTTTATAGGCCAGTTCCTGCTGGGCAACCTCCGCCTGGAACTCATTGATCTCGTCCTCCTCCGAACGCATCATGCCCGTCACACCCTTAGCATCGTCAAACGACGCCATCGCGTTGCCCAATGCTTTTTGTGCTCGATCATAGATCTGCTCATAATGTGTCTCCGAACCGACATCGTCCGGATCTATGTCAAAGGCGATTGCATCCTCCGACAAACCAAGCGGATTCATGCCCGCCTCGGCATTGTCCAGAGTCGTCTGGAGCGTCACTGCCACCGCAGCCAACTCCTGCAACTCCGGCACCGTGGTCCGGTCAATCTTCTGAATCCCCTCGTGACTCGGATCGGTATCCTCTTCCGGCAGCATGGCATTGCCCACCACCCAGTTCACCATCGACCCAATCCCTGTTCGTGCCGCCCAATGGTCCATTCCCCACCGACGCGTGGACTGCACCGTGGTATCCCCTTCGACATGCGAACGCCGTTCATTGGTCCGCATTTGCTCGAAATGCTCCCAACCCGAATCCTCGCCCGGCTGGTAGTCCCTCCTCCAGGTCAGCTCCAGCACCTGCTGACCGGTTCGCGCCAAGGCCGCCGCCGCCGCCGCAAACTTGCGCTCATCCATGTAGTCCACCTGCACCGGTTTACCCAACACCGTCACCGCCTCGGTTCTTGGTGCCCAGGTGAAATCCGCATCCGCAACCAACTTGTAATACCCCTTCAACGCGGTCAGGTAGTGGCCGTAGGCGTCTCCATGACCCTGCGGATACATCCGCGCCGCATCCGCCGCATTGATGCTCCCATCCAGGTCCTCCCCTTGATCCTCCTGGATGTTATAGTTAAGCGCATAGATCACCTCGCCCGAATCGATGCCCCGTGTGTAGTTCCAGAACATCTTGTTGTACACCGGGCCTGTCTCGACACCGGGCTGCATGAAGTCGTCCCGACCCCTCAACAGCCCCAGCTCCTCCTCCAGCAGACTCGCCATCTGGCCCTTGAACGAGAACAGCGCCGTGGCTATGTCGCCATAGGTCTTGTCCTTGGTCCCTATCCCGATGGTCGGGTTGGCTGCATCCGCATAAGCCTCATTGCCCACCATCATGTAGAGATCATTCAGATAGCCTGCAGCCAGCAACAGGGCGTCATTGGCCGGCCCATAATTGATCCCCGACTCGATGCTCAGGCTCTTGCCACGGTTCAACACCGTTTCATAGATCCCAATCAGCCCGTGATCGTTGATGCTCTCCAGGTTCAGCGCGATGTCACCCTCCCAGCGTCCACCGGCCTGGGTCAGCATGCTGCCCTCGGTGTTGACGCTGTTGCTGAACATGTCGCCCGAGCGCTGATTGAACGGGTTGATCCCGGCCAGCACACGCTTGATCCAGCCTTCCGCCAACTGCGGTACGGTCCACTCCGACCACGCAGCTTCCTTCTCGGCATCGGTCAACCCGCTCGCAGATAGATCAACATATCCCGGGTGGGTTGTCAGGTTCGGCCGGTACCGCATGATGATGTAGTTGTCGCTCAGCGTCTGAATGCCGCTGCCCCCAAGGGTGTAACGGTTGACCCCCAGACCGCTCCCACCGTCCAGCGGGGTCCAACCCGCAGCCAGTTTCCTGGGATTGTCGGCGTCGTAGGCGGAATCGCTTTGGGCGTAATAGATCTTCGGATCTGCGCCATCCACCGGCGGCTGAATCATCCACTCATAGTCAAAATCACTAAATTTACCCCCCAAGTCCGCTGTGTGCTGGAACGTTACCTTTTCATCGAGCGGATTGCTCGAGTACAACACCTTGACCTCTCCACGGTACATCGGTTGTCCAACACGAATGATGTAGACCGTAATTGGCAACCCCGACTTGGACGGGTCATTGCCATCGTTGCTGATCAGGGTCACATAACCGGTCCCGGGACCGCTCGCGCTCAGCGCATACGAATCCACTGCCGTGTCGTCATGTGTGATCGCCGCCAAGGATCCGATTTCAACAGAATTGGGCGCAGGAGCGCTGTCCCCCGCCACACCGGTCAGCGCCGTTGTTTCCGTGTTGGGCAGCCACTGCCCTGGCTTGTTTGTCGGTTCATAAAATGTTTCAACCGACGTGGCCAATCCACCAATGGCCGTGTCCCAGGCTGTCTTGTCCGTGTCCGTTGATACGCATAATCCCTTCACCAGCGCCAATTCATCGCCGTCCAGGACATTGAGCAGCAAATAATCCTCACCCACGACTTCATCCACGTAGCTCCCCTTGAAAACCAGCTCGCCATCACTCCCGCGGTTGGGATCATAAAACAGTCTCTGGGACAGATGCGGTGGCAGGTTCGGAAAATAGGTCTTCCCCTGATAGGCATACGTCTTGACCGACGCCGGAATCGCGGCAAGCCCTCCTGATTGCCCAAGGGCATAGCTCTTCTCCCGGGTCGGGTCATGCAGGATCACACTCGCGGCACCTTCTCCACTCGTGAACGCTGTTGCTATCGATTGTTGGTAAAGCACCCTCAGGCTGCTCTGACCCCGAACCGCCGGAAGCCCGTTCTTAGCCTCGGTCAGCGTCTCACTTAAGCCCAACACCTTGGTGTCTGCCGGCCATACCGGCCGATACACAATCTCCAGCGACGCCGTCTCTTTGCTGGAGGCATCCCCAGAGTATCCTCCGGATCCATCCAATGGCCGCAGGTACGGGACGATCGTGTCCACCGCTGGCTGCGAACTCATCCCGGGCCAATAAAAGCCTTCCAGTGTCCGGTAGTAGAACTTCATCACAAAACTGTTGGCCGCCGTCGGCACCTCCGCCAATGCCGGCGGTCGGTTGCCCACAATCTTTGTCACGCTGGACTCGGTATAATTCAGGTTCATCGCCGCCTGGCCCACCGAGTCATCCGTAGCGCTAACGGTTATGGCCAGTGTCACCGTTATTGCATCACTGCCATCGCTCGGTGTCAGAACCAAATCAAGACTTAACGTGCCTGTATCCGCACCAGAAGGAGTGCCTTCCAGCGTCAGCGAATTGATCGACAACCAATCCGGCAACAAATCCGTGGAGCCGGCTGACACCGCCATCGTCAGCGTGGCCGCTCGACGCGAAGCATGTAGCGTGTAACTAAACGCCTCCGCAACCTTGGCCGTCGCTGCCGCTGGACTTCCAAACGAAGTGCCGTCATAGGTCCCGGCTTCCAGCGTCGGCGCCCCCGCATGCAGGCCTCGATACACCCAGTGGTTCCCTTTTCGATCCTCGTAGGTGAAACCTTGATAATGCCCATAGGTGGCCTGTAGCGCTGAACCGGCACTGCCCCAACCTGTCGGATCGTCTCCCCCAGTGGCGGGCGGTTCACTGTTGTAATTGTTCCGATTTTCACCGGTTCCATCCACCGGCTTGGCCAGCAGCGGCAACGGCATCGGCGCCTGCAACATCTGGCCCGCCTCCGTGATGTAATCAAACAGGATTCCTGACCCCGGCTTTTCACGCAGCACATTGAAGATGCTCATCGCCAATCTTCCGTCCGACTCCGTGTACTCCACCAAAACATACGGATCCGAGGAATAACCCGACGCGCTCGTGTTGTTCAGGTCGTCCCGCAGCGCATACGCCTGGCCAGCCAGCATCAATGCGTGCTCCTCGTTCGGGTTGTACCCGGCCAGGGTCGAATCGTTCTGCAGATAGATACTCCCCTTGGCCTGCAGACTGGGCAACGCTCCGCTCCCATCGTTGCTGGCCAACACGATCTCATCAGGACTACTCGGCCACTGGATCGTGTAACGCCCCAGCACAGACGGCCAGTAGATCGACTGAAAACCCTTTGCCACATCGGCTCCATTTTTACGGTACCAATACACCTCCATGACGTTGTTTGAAGGATCAGCATTGACCGGGATAATCGCGCCCAGGTTGGACGCTTCAAACCCGTTGGCGATCGGATCAATGTAGGCGTTCGGGTTGTAGGGGATAACTTTACCGTTTAGTCTGTTGATATCTGCGGGATCTGTCTGGATATAACCGGCCCAGTAATCATCGCCGCCACTGCCCAACTCTCCCGTCGGGGCCGTGATGCGGTCCCCCACGTTCACCACCTCGCTCAGATGCCTCGGGGCATTGAGCTGTGCACTTGTCAGAAAACCACTGTCCAACAGGTTAACCGGGTCGGCATCGCCGTTGGCATCCACGGCCGAGGCATTATACACACTCCCGGTCACCGAGGAATCGGCGTTGCCCCATATCTTAAGGTCGCGTGAAGGCAGCCAGGTTTTTAGGCCCAGGGCGGAATGCCCAAGGGTCGTTCCCTCTTTCACATTGGTATCCAGCCAGGAGAAAACACGTTCGAAGTGAAGATCACTTCCGGATGTGAAACGCAACAATGTCCGGTGCACCGGATAATCTGCATTCAGGAAGGTGTAAAAACCAAAGTTATCGGTGAAAAAGGCTCGCTCATCATCCAATGGATCCTGATACTGGATGGTCGGCGAATTCTCGTTTGGCATTGGTACCGCTGTCAGGCTTGCAATCTGCACAGTCGCCGCCTGCGGCCTGATGTAGTGGCTGTAACGGGCAGGGTTATCCGGCCAAACAAACTTGTATCTGGCATGTCGCGACGGCCACAGGATCCCTTCAAGCCCCTCCTCCATCCATTGAATCTGATAATCATTCAGGTTCCTTGTTTCACGTACCGCATAGTACACAACGTTGGCACCACCTGCCTGGAACACAAAATCCTCCCCTGAAATATTGAGATTAGGCTTAGGGGTGAGGTGTGAATCGTCCTTTTGCTCCGTTGGATTCCAGGCGGTCACTCGATCCCCCAGTTCAATGGTGACATCGGCCGGGGTGGATGTCTTGAACACATCCACAATCTCAAAACCAAGATGGTAGCGGGTGGCACCATCCTCACGAAGATCCCCCAGCAACTCAACAAAGACTCTTCCTTCCGCATTCAATGCCATGAGGGAGTCTCCCTGGTGCCAAAGCGTTTTCGTGTAAACCGAAGAGCCACCACCCGGCACTGTTATGTCAGTGCCATCTGGACCGGCCCCGGGTATAACGATGCCCGAACCATCGGACTCCGCCCCGCTTTCCTGTGCGGGAATGCCGTCCTTCACGTCGACTTTCTCTTGAAAGCTGCTGTTGTAGACGATCTTTAATTCCCCGACACTCGAGGCGGGAATGGTTACCTGCGGGCCCTGATATCCGGCCTGGTTCCAGTAGATCTTTCTTGGGCTCTTGGCCGCGCTGCCGGACACGATGTAACGCTTCTTGTACAATTGATAATAGTTGCCGACGGACTCATACCAGGTGTCCGTGTCCGCCTTCTCCGCGTCGGTCAGCACACCGTCATGTGGAATCGCCTTGCGCCACCGGATCTCTATTGGTCCCGGTTGAATGGCAAAAACAGCCCGCGCATGAGGACTGTAATAGTAGCCCTTGTCCGTGTGACCGGCAGCAGTCTCTGACGTCAGCAGGTGAGGCTGGCCAAGCCAGTAAGTATCCGGTGAAACTGAGTCATCAAGCTTGGTGCCGGTTTCATCTTCGTCTGGTGGCGAAATGATACCGCCAAACAGAAAAGACACAGGACGATTCAGGAACGGGGCCCCCACCTGGGCTCGCTGAAGCACCACCGTGGGGGTATCGCTGCCCTTTGGACCACGCGGCAAATCAATGAGCGGTGCATTACCGCTATAACTCCGCGAAGTATCGAGTTCACTTGTTGATGCCGGACGAGACACTCCCCCCCACGAGATAAACCCTGAAAATTGGTTTGCCGTTGGAGGGTTGCGTGTCAGGCCATTCGCTTCCTGTTGATTCGGCGTCTGAACCCTGCCATCGGAGCCAATTGGATCCCCAACTGTTCCGGACGTTGGCACACCTGAAGCCGACTGGTAGTTATAAAGGGTCTTGTCCTGATGAATCTCAAGCGGGAGCGCGGTCTGCGCCACGGCCTGGTCCAGCGCCACGATTGAGAGCCCCATCAAAAAGCCCGCGATTTTCACACGGTGCATCAGCTTGGTCGTTTGATTGATCATGTTATTGTATCTTTGTATCATTGTTTTGAATCTTTAAAATTATTCCATGGTTAAGGTCGCAATATCACTGATGCGATTGATCACAAACTCACCTTTCATCGCGAAACGTTTCTCGTTGGGCTGAGAGTCCCCGACCAAGCCATACAGGGTCATCGTCTCCTCATAGTTGCCAACCAACTGTCTTCCACCTCTTGTCAACCCAGCAAAGGTGGCCGCAGGGGTGCTAAATGTCAGCGTGATCTGCCTCTTGATCCTGTAAGACTCCCTGCCTACCGGTTCCACGCTCTTGAAGTCCGCTGACAGGTTGTCGTGGTCGGGGTGGTAGGTGTGTAGAAACGGATTTGAACCCTGATCGTCGTAGTCGACCTCGACGGTGACGCTCAGTGTCTGGCCTGCGGCAAGTTTGCCCGCACAACTCCACGGCGCATTGGTCGCACTCACCGGCAGATGGGTCGAACTGACCCGGCGCGCACTGGCCAGCGTCCCTGCTTTAAGCAGGCTTTCGGTTGTCGCAACCCCCGGCACATCTCCGTCCAGGATACCCACATATGCTCGCTGCATTAATCTTAGCCGATCCGTTTGCCCCGTCTCTGCCAGGCCAATATTCCCACCGGATAGATCCCCGGTCAGCAGGGTCGAATTTACGGAGGCATTCGCCGTCAACGTCAGCTTGCCGCCGCCACTGAACGAAAGCACTTCACCAGCGTACATTTTGCGCGAGGTATTATCCACCGCAACACTTGTTGCTGTCCTCCCGGCAGTCCAAGAATCAGCCGCATCCCCGCCGGCAAGGTCCACCCCAGTCAAGTCCCCTGTCAGCGTTGTTGCTCCGGTCGCTGCATCCGCAGTCAACGTCAGGACGCCCCCTCCTGGAAACCCAATCCTGTCTCCCGTACTGTAGTCACGGGTTGTTGCCTCCACACTCACATCCACCCCGGTCCCCTGGGTCACATCTACAGTGAGCGTTTCACCAGAGGCGATGTTGGCCACGGTCAAATCCCCCGTTAACGTGGTCACACCGACCGCAGCTTCAGCCGTCAGGGTCAACACGCCGCCTCCCGAAAAAGTCAACGCATCACCCGCAGCATAGGCGCGAGGAGTCGCCGCAACCGTCACATCCACCTCATCACCCTGCGACGCATCTGCTCCAACTGTCACACCGGATCCAACCGTTATGTCAATCACTGCCGCATCATCAAGGGTATCCTGTGTTGCCCCGGAGTTAGCTGTCTCGCCATCCGCCAGATCCCCAACCGTCAGGTTTCCGGTCAGCGTTGTCGCGCCGGAAGCGGCATCAGCCGTCAACGTCAGCAGGCCTCCGCCTGAAAAAGCAAACTGGGTTCCCGAGGGAAAGGCTCTCGAAGTCGCACTGACCGTCACATCAACTCCATCTCCCAGGGTCACGGCTCCAGACACTGTCACTCCCGGGTTGATTGCCGTCACCCCACCGAGATGCTCCCTGTGTATGATCAGGCGCAACGGATAGGGGCTCGCAACGTCCCCGTACGTATCCGTGTCGGTGCTGATCGAGCGCGTGGAATCCTTCGGATCGGCGGCCTTCATGGTGTTCCGAACCTTGTTAATCCCAACCGCGCCGATCCACAAACCCTCGCTCGATCCCACCGTCCCGCTGACCGGTATATCTCGCTGAGAGTAACCCGGCGCACCTGTAACCAACAAATCAGTGAATCGAAGCACACTCGCGTATAGCGACCCGGCGTCCCCAGTCATCGACGAACGATCCAGGCCCAGAACCACCTCCACTTGCGAACCGACCTCGCCATTCGGCTTGAGGGTCCAGCTTTGAGGTCCATCAGAGAGTTTCGCGTGGCCGTAGCTCAAAGTTGCGGTATCCAACGCGCCACGAATGATCACCGGAGCGGGCCCAGTGATGACTGCCTGACCAGACGGCGGCGTCTCCGAGGCAACCCCAGTCAGCATCACCGTCAAATCGGCGCCTGTCAGATTGCTCAAGCGCACTCTATAGGCAGAAAGGTTGTCCCCAAAATCAACGCCGTCAGGCGACTGTAGCTTCACGTCAAACGGCCCGAAATAACGGTTGAACTGCGTGCCTGAACGCATCCAGAATGCCTTACCTCTGTCGACCTTAGTCGTTCGCAAACCGTACACCTGGCCTGGGTTGGTCGGGCCAAGATCACCGCCACCATAGGCGAAAATGTCGGTCACAAGCAGAAGATCCCCTGCCAGACCGAAGTATTCTTCAAGGCTCGGAGCTCCGCTACCAGCCACCGATGGCAGACCGATAAAGTTAAGGCCACTGGTCGTCCACTGGTAATGAGCCGGGACAGGCTTGCCCAGGATTGTCCAGGTAAAGTCATCGGTTCCACCCAGCTTGACCAGGTAAGCCGAATTGCCGGGCATATTCTTCAGCGTGGAAGAGGCGTCACCAAGGCCCTCCTTCCAACTGGCCCACCGCGACTTGGAATCAGCTGGCGCATCCGGATTGATCACATACTGCGCGGTGGTCAGGTCCGGCTGCCACAACCACACCTCCTGCACCTGCGTGCCGGCGGCCAGGGCAGCGATACCCGAATGCGTGCTGTCCACGTGCATGTATACTGCGTTCCATCCTGGGCTGAGGTTTAGGTCCTGCTCCTGCCATTGGGCATTTGCAAAGGGCGCCATCGCAAGGAGCATCGCTCCCGCCATCCATGTCTTGTGTATCGTGTTCATTGTTACTTGATAAGTGGTTTTCATTATTAGTGTTTTGATAAAATTCATTGTTCCGTTCGATTAGCCAGTTCTCCCTCGATCAATTCCAAGCGGGAGATCAAATTATCCATTGCCGTTTTCAACGCCTTGTTTTCATCCCGAAGCGATTCGATCTCGGCATCCTTCTCCGCCCGCAACTCCTGGATTGCCTTGACGGCAACGACACCAAATTTTGAGTAAGCCACACTCATCGCTCCCGCCCCAGTTTCAAGATCAAGCTCACTCTCTGGGGCAGATACAACTTCCGGGAAAAGATCTAGCACCTCCTGTGCAACGACTCCGGATTCACTAGAATGGTCCGTTTCAGAATGATTAAAATCGAATCTGCGAATCTGCAACCGCATTACCCGGTCCAGGACATCTTCGTGATCGATGATGTTCTTTTTCAGACGTCGATCGGAACCTGACCGCCAATGCCCATCACCATTCAAGTAGCCATGAGTATTCCAAGTGTCATTTTTCCAGTGGAAAAAATAAACATTTCCATCCTCAACCGATATATCCAAATTACCAGAAGCAGAACCCACTGAAAAATTGTGCCGGCCTTGTCCATAGCTACCATTACCAGGAGCGCGCTGGACGAAGCGGGTTAGTGTCAAATCGCCATCCCACGATTTTATGCCACTTGTATTGACCTCAAACTGTGGAGCACCGGTTTTATCATGCCACATGTAACGATCAATGTCCCGGTCGTACAACCACATCCATTTGTCATCAATGTCGTTGAATACACCTACATAACGATCACCATTAGCCATAAAATTGTATTTCCCGTTAATACTATAACCTCCAGCGCCGCCTCTCTCTCCAACCGTTTGTACGGTTGCATAATTCCCGGTCATGGCCGTCAACCCCAATCCGCCAGCAAATTCAACACTGCCCGCAGAAACCTTGCCGCCAACTGCAAGGGGCTTGTTCATAAAGATTGATGCCGCGTCGGTGTGCAATTCGACCTTGTTGGCGGTGAACTTGGCATCGAGATAGTTGCTGTCGCCCTGTAAAAGGAATCGGTCCGTGTTCGCCTCGATGGTGTCAGACGCACTTAATATCTTGAGGTAATTGTCCTCATTGTTGCTCGGGCCGATGACGGCATCCTGATTGTAGCTGCGGATACCCCCGTCGACCTGCAGTTCCTTGTTGAAATAAAATTTCGGGAGATCACTCATGAAGGAAAACCCGGTGCTGTCCCCTTTCAGCGTCGTGCTGGAACTGTCGTTGTCGATTTGCAATCCCGCTCCCCAACCCGACAGACTGGCCGTCAATTTACCGGCAAGGGTCGCTCCTCCGGCTTCGGGTAGAGTCAGCGTCGTTGTGGTGCCTGCGCCAAGTTTCAAGGCGCTGCCGTCCTTGTAGAAGTTGGCGTTTCCACTGCCGTCGGTCAGGCGCCTGGCCTGCGTGGCCGTAAAGGCGAACGGCGAGGTCACCAAACGGAGCCTTGGGGCGATCTCCACATCTCCACCCCCCAACCCGCCAACGGTGATGCCAATATACCGATCCGATGCATCTGCACCGTCAAGCGCCGCGGACAGGTCATTATTGGGTTCACCACTGGCAGTCGAAACCCCCTCGCCCAACAGAACACTGAAATAGCCCTTATCGACCGTCACCGTCTGTTGCTCGGCCCAGATGGCTGTGCCGCCCTGCTTCACATTGTAAATGCGGAACACCACGTCATAATTAGCCGGGACGGTTGGCGCCAGCGCAGCACCGTTGCCATCGACCAGGAACCCCTGGTAGGTCATTCGCTCCGGCGGGTTGGCGTCCGCGGCATGAATCTGCCCCGCTTGGCCAAGCGCAAACGCGCCAACGAGCAACACTCCGACAAATTTCAATCTCTTTATCATCCTAAAAATCTCAGCGTTCCCGATTCACCTGCTACCCTACTCACTTATTGCCCCTGGTTGATCTTGCTCATCATTTCCTCCAGCTTGGCCAGGCGCTGCTCGAGCTCATTGATTCGCTCGTCCTTCCTGGCCAACTGCTCGTCTTTCTCCACCCGCAACTCCTTCACCGCCTCAATGAGAATAGGCGTGATGTTTTCGTAAGTAACCGTCATATATTCCTCATCTGATTCCGGGTCTGACGGCATCGTGTTCACTAATTCGGGGAATACTTTTTCCACTTCCTGAGCAATCACTCCAATATTGAAACGAGTCGTCTCCTTATCAGCTTTATATCGGTAACGAACGCCTCTGATCTCCTGAAGTTTGTCGAGCACATCGTCGACCTGCTCAATATCTTTCTTTAATCGAATGTCAGACCCCGTCCCCACAGTGCCATTTTCATAAAAAATCCTTGTATAATGGTCCTCCTGCTCATCTATAAAATAAACAGCCCTGTTAGGCCCATGAAAGCCCATGGCGATTCTTCCCGGACCGGCGATAGCACCAAGACTGTTGCCTGGATTAGTGACGTAAAGGCTCATAGGCCAACTGCTGTAACCTAGTGTCGAGTGATCTCCTGACGCAGTCAAAGCAGCGGCAGTGTTAGGACTGTCCGTGCCGACACCCAACCCCCCCCGTTGATTTTTAATGTAAGACCTGCCAGTAGGCGCATACCCACTGATATAGGCATTGGCGGTCCCTGCAGCTGCCACATACATTCCCCATTCGCTGGCATTACCAGTAATAAAACTAGCATCGGGATGGCTATAACCAATTCCATACATGCTGCCGAGGTCTCCTGCGTTGGGCTTATAGCCCGATCCTATGATATAAATCGGGTTTGTCTTTGAGCTGTTACCTCCGACATTATTGTAGGAGCCAACTAAACCGCCGGTATGGTGTGCTGTCCGACCGATCCAACCGGAGGTCGTTATGTCACCAGAAACCGACAACGAGCCACCTGCCGTAACTGCCCCTGTCAACGAGGTCGCTCCACTAACCGATAAACTGGACGCCGTCACGCCACCAGAAACCGATAGTGTCTCAAATGTGGATGCACCCGACAGGGTAAGGCCCCCGGCCACCTCCAGGTGCTTGTTCATGTAGAACTTGGGAGCGTCTGTCAGCAACTCGGTGTTTGTCCCCAGGTTCACCTTGAAGTCGTGGCCTCCTCGAAAATAAAAACTGTCCGCATAGGCATGCATGTCATTCGATCCCGAAAAGATCTTCAGATAGGTGTCCGTGTTGTTACTTGGGCCAAGTATGGTATCCTGACCATGAGACCTGATGGCCCCATCCACATCAACATCAGTATTGAAGTAAAACTTGGGCAGGCCGGTCGTGAAATGGAAGTAGGAAGCGTTCTGTGCGCCAATTGTTGTCGTCGTTGAACCGTTATCAATTTGCAACCCTGTACCCCAACTGGGCAGCCCAACCGTCAATGTGCCCGCAAGGCTCGCGCCCCCAGCCTCTGGCAGGGTCAGCGTCGGGGTGGATCCAGCGCCCAGCTTGAGCGTGGCGCCCTCCTTGAAAAAGTTGGCGTTTCCACTCCCATCGGTCAGGCGCCGGGCATTGCTGGCGGTGAATGAGTACGGCGAAGTCACCAGGCGCAACCGGGGCGCGATCTCCACATCGCCCCCACCCAGACCGCTCACGGTGAGGCCAATAAACCGGTCCGACGCATCCGCACCATCAAAGGCAGCCGACAATGAGCCGCTATCTTCACTGTTAACCTGGGATCCCTCCCCCAGCAGCACGCTGAAGTAGCCCTTGTCCACCGTCACGGTCTGCTGTTCTGACCAGATCGGTGTGCCGCCGCTCTTGGCGTTATAGATGCGGAACACCACATCATAATTAGCCGGCACACTATTACCCAGTGCAGCACCGTTGCCATCGACCAGGTAGCCCTGGTAGGTCATCCGCTCCGGCGG
>Ga0163108_10001587_pt1 | contig 16567 bp, 16 predicted proteins | sample Fk1155metaG_FD_109644 | JGI IMG/M metagenome (GOLD analysis project Ga0163108, IMG submission 109644) | Marine microbial communities from the Central Pacific Ocean - Fk160115 155m metaG | ecosystem: Environmental > Aquatic > Marine > Oceanic > Photic zone | place: The Central Pacific Ocean...
CGCTGACTACGGGTACGATGAGCGAGGATCATCGCTCCTGATGGGCCATGTTCTGGAATACGAAGTTGTACAAGTTGTGGATCCCCACTTTACGATTGCGGCCAAGATCCCAAAAAGTTTTCTCACACGCTAAGAAGGCGCTCGAGAAGTACTGAAGTGCCTTATTTCTGGGGCTTTTTCACGGCGTGTTACCGATCACCATTTGGACCTCGACGCCTGATCTTCCCATGAGGCGTGCACCGACAATCGTCGGTGTAGGCATGTCATCGCCAATTGTCTCATTGAGTATGGTCTGTACGATATCTCGGTCTCGAACGTCGGCTAAGTAGACCCATATGTCCTCGACATCTTCGAAGCTTTTCGAGCCGGCTTCAAGAGTTGATCGGATATCTGCTAGTGCCGAGCGGGTTTGTTCGCCAGCATCGCTGCCTCGCCCAACTACTCCCGCCAGATACAGGCGACTGCCTGTATCAATACCGGGCGAAAACGGGAGTCGCCCACGTGCTCGGCCCTCAGCGCGCACGACCTTACGCTCTGAAGAAGATTCGGCTACACACTGAATCTCAGTCGAAAAGACGGGGTTCATGAGACTCGCGCGCACCGTCGCTCTGGCCGGAGGGTCTGATGCGGAGACGGATTCAGCATAGGCTTGATTCATCACAGCGAATCCGCGGGGATCGTCTAGAAACACTCGGCAGCTGACCAGGTCTCCGAAGCTCATACCAGCTTCTTCTAGCACAAAGCCAATGTTTCCGAAAATCCGTTGGGTCTGTGTTGCCATATCACCGGTCACCGGCTGATACGTATCCGGATCCCTACTGGTTGCTCCGGAGATAAATAAGGTGCTACCAACCTTGATTCCCCAGGAATAAGGGAGTTCCGGAGATCTTAAATCCTCCGGAGTGATGACTTCCTTGGACTCACCGGTTGCCACTACTGAGATCTGAATGAGTGCGTCAGGCTCCAAAAGATCAGCTTGTACAGTGGCGCGTGTCGGGGGGGAAATTTCGAAGTAGGTACGATAAACTCCATTCATACCTTGAAAGTGTCTGGTGTCCTTCAGGAACACATTCGATGCCACTACATCGGAATAACTCAGGCCCTGTTCCCGGAGTGCTTCACCCAGACGATCTAGTGTTGCCCTGGTTTGGTCTTCGACGTTAGTGAGAGTGCGTCCGGAGGATTGGGTGGCACTCACATTCGAGATGTAGACGAGTTCCGGGGATTGTGCCGAAAGCCATAGCGGCGAAGCGAGGAGGAGATTCAAGAGTCCTCCAACACGGGTGTATCGGATTCCTGTAACGGTCATTCCGCTCTCTCCTCAGTACCAGGATGTCTCTTTAGGGAAGTATTTTTGTTCGAAGTCGCTCATTCGCTAAGAACATAAGATGACAAGCCGACTTGCCAATCCGTTTCAAACATCTTCATGCTGTCATACTAAAGACAACTAATCCCCCAGATGAAGGTTTCCTCATGAAGTCGATTCACCCTCTAGCTCTAGTGGTCGCCGTGCTGATCGGGATGTGCCTACAAACACCTGCAGTAGCTCAGATCAGTCCGGTTTGGTCGGAAGAAAAAGTGCCAAACTATCTTCCGCATATGACCGTCCCTGAGGTGCGGGACCTTCTTACCCGGACTGATATGGTAATCATTCCGGTCACCGCTCTAGAGCAACACGGACTTCATTTGCCTATCGGTACCGATTACTACAGTGGAATCGAACGGGCAAAACTTATTGCTGCCCGCACGGACGTATTGGTCGCGCCAATCCTTCTTCCGGGGCAATCTCCTTATCACATGGGATTTGAGGGAACGATTTCATTGTCATCTCAAACCGTACAGCAGGTGATTGTTGAGGCTGCGGAGAGCCTAATGCGTCACGGGTTCAAACGTTTCTTGATCCTGAACTCGCACGGAGGAAACCAGGCAACTACGACCTTTATCGTAGATCGCATCAATCATGAAACCGCAGGTATTGCGGTAAATCTGGGTTCAGTTGCTGCCCCTTTTCAGGATCGGAGCAGGCTCGCAGACATCCCGGCCCCCCAAGTATTTGATCGCCATGGAGGAGTCGGAGAGACATCCAGGGGTCTCTATTTGATGCCGGATCTGGTGGACTTAGAGGCAGCGGTGACAGCGGAGTTGACGCTACCCAGTCATATGGAACGCATGCTCCCCGATGTGATCGCAGGGGATCCCACCGCGCTCACTGTGTTTCTAGCGGAAGGTCTTAAGGCTGAGGAGACGGGCAAGGGCACGTCAGCAGATCAGATGTCTAGCACAGGTGTGTGGAGCGAGAGGGATCCCAAGGAAGCAACGGCGGAGCAGGGACGATTGGCCACCGAAGTATTCGTCGAGGGTGCGGTGCGTTTTATTGAGCGATGGAAGGAGTTAAGACCAATCCAGTAGAAAATCGCAGTACATGGAAGATTTTCTGTCAGCTAGGTAGACCCAGGTGTCTTCAACAGCTCTGAAGCCTCTTGAGGTGGCTTCCAGAGTCGATTACCCGATCAAAAAACAAAGCCGACGTTTATGATTCGGATCGTTGGGTAAAGGTCACCACCACCAAACGGCAGTTTGCCATCCAAGGCGGAATGTTTCTCGCCGTAGCCGCCGTAGTAACTGTCAGTGACCTTCGGGACTCCCATGAGTCGCTTTAGGCCAAATCCGAGGCCAACATAAAAATTGTCGTCTGGTCCTAAGACCCAACTATGATTCATGTCGAATCCGAAACCGAAATAGGCCCCATCACCTCTCCCGGCACCGGTTACCGCGGTGAGCCCCATCTTCATACCAAACGCCCATCCAATAGGAGCCTTATACGTTCGGGTGCGCCTACTGCCTGGATAGAACCGGTAGAATACATCGAAGTTTACGTATCGGGCTTCTTCCACGGTGTTTGCAAGCATCTCCCAGTCGTTCATGGCCTGCAGATAGGCCGGATCATTCCAATCCTGGATGGGAAAGCCGGATGCGTCTGTCCCTGTGATCGGCGGCTCCGGCCTGTTCCCCGGATCCCCCCACCACTCAGTTGAGGCGGTTGATCCCCCGAAACCAATTGTGGAGGTTGGGGAGATGACACGCTCGAACTCCGCATTGAACGTATTAGTGAGAAGTCCGATCACATTGGCTGAAATGACGTTCTTCGGCTGAAAGTCCTCACTTTGTTGAGCGGTGAGCGGCAGGCACGATAATCCCGAGATCAGGATCGTGAGGGCAAGTATAAAGCTTGAAGAGTCTGACTTGATCATTGGCTTTTCTTGTTCCGGGACTTTAAAGAATTCCATTCGTCAGCAATAGTTCGTAAAACCGTAACATATATCGTTCATAACGATATATGTTACGCTATCGATGCAGCAAAATACAAGGTTGGAGCATAGGGCTCTAGGATGGTGTGTAGACGGGGTAGCCTATCATACCTCAATTCTGCTCCCTCAGCTGCAGGACCGCAACTGAGCGAGGAACTGGAGGGAAGGACGTGATGCCCAGTTGTCCCCGCACCTGATTTCCTTCCTGGTGACTGTACTCATCCGAGGCGCCCATTCTTGCCCGTTCAGAGCACTGACCCTCATCTTCGGGTGATCGCTAGAGGAATAGTCGCACAGTCTACGAGGTGACGAGATGAAGATCTCACGCAGAGACATGCTCAAGATTAGTGCTGGAACCGGGGCCGCTGCCCTGCTGCTGAATGAATTTCCAGTGCTTGCTCAAGAACGGCCCTTGCTCATGCGAGCTATTCCGTCCTCGGGTGAGGAGGTTCCTGCCGTGGGCTTAGGTAGCGCACGCACGTTCAGTGTGGGTGCTTCTGGTGAAGAACGAGCTCCGCTGAAGGAAGTGCTGCGATTATTCCACGAGATGGGGGGGCGGTTCTTCGATACCGCACCGACATATGGAAGTTCTGAGGGTGTCGCTGGTCAGCTTGTCCAAGAACTTGGCATTCAAGATGACCTGTTCTTTGCCACAAAGATTTCAACAGGTGGCGGTAGACAAGCGGGTATTGATCAGCAGGAAACGTCCCTTCAAGACTGGGGACGTGACATCATCGACTTGAATCAGGTACATAACCTTCGGGATACCGAGATTCATCTAAGGACCATCCGACAAGCGAAAGAAGAAGGTCGCACACGCTACGTTGGTGTGACGACTTCGTTCGGGAGACAGTACGAGCAGATGGAGCAGGTGCTCCGCACTGAAGAGTTGGACTTCGTGCAGGTCAACTATTCGCTCGGAGAGCGCGAGGCGGCGGATCGACTGATACCGCTGGCACAGGACCGAGGCATGGGTGTGATTGTGAATGAGCCCTACAATGTTGGACGACTTTTCGCTGCCGTAAGCGGGCGGGATCTACCTGATTGGGCTGCTGAGTTCGATTGTGAAAGCTGGGGACAGTTTTTTCTCAAGTACATCCTGTCCCACCCGGCAGTGACGGTGATTATTCCGGCTACTTCGGACCCGGGGCACCTGATAGACAATATGGGTGCTGGTATGGGGAGGTTACCCGATGAGCGGACCCGGACTCGGATGGAAGAGTTCTTCGATGGTTTAAGCTGACCGCAAAGCCAAGGAACTCCCTTACCATACTGGTGAGACCGACCCAAAATGATGACTAGAGAACAAGCGATTCGTGGGAGTGCTTTTCAAGAGCACGAATAGCCCCTAGTATCGCGAATGGTCGGTATCGGTTAAGACGCCACTCTAGTAGCGTCAATTACGGACGAATAGGGGTTTGCGGAGCAAATTGATGAAGCGCTTATACTCTCCAACACTACTTTTGGCCGCCTTCGCGGTCAGTCTTGGGTCCTGTGGTGGAGCTGCTCGATCGGCAGCTGATCTAGAGGCACTAGCTGCTCGCAACCGGCAAGGCTATAGCCCTGCTGATGTTCATTTCATGACCAACATGGTTCCACATCATGCTCAGGCTGTTTTGTTTGCTGGCTGGGCAGAATCGCACCAAGCGAGCTCTGCTATACAAATTTTTTGTGCTCGGATGGTTGTCGCGCAGCGCGATGAAATAGTGACAATGCGTTCTTGGTTACTTGAGCGTGATGAGCCAGCTCCTCCGTCTGAGTACAGCCGCATGCGAATGCCAGCTGGCGCTGATCATCAGGCCATGCCCGGCATGCTGACCGAAGCACAACTAAACGAACTCGATGATGCACGTGGTTTGGACTTTGATCGACTTTTCTTGAAATATATGATCCCGCACCATGAGGGTGCTTTATCTATGGTGGATGGGTTGTTCGGTTCGTATGGGGGTGCGCAGAACGACTTCATCTTCAAGCTGGCGTCTGACATGTATGCGGATCAGACAACTGAGATTGAGCATATGCAGCTGATGCTCGCTACGTATCCCTCGGGTCACTAAGGCCCATGACCTCTTCTGACTTATTCTATTTCCCTCCTAAACTCCAGGGGATCTGATATGAACAACCAATCCTTTGAACGTCTTCCCGGCATGCGTTGGACCGCACTCGGTTCCGCCCTGTGTGCAGTCCTGGTATTCGTTACCGCATGCGCCACTGCGATGTCGTCGCCCTCTCCTGCTGCGATGATGTCGGCGCTATCCGATCTCCCGCTTACCCCACCCGATCCGGATCCGCGCATCGGACTCGGTGCGGGCTCGGGTCCTCTCGGAGCGGGTGCGGAGGAAGCATCCTGGAATCTAAATCTGGTATCCAATACGCCACCGCCCGATGAATTTGTTGGAGTCACGAACTCCGATTTGGGTTTCACCGGCGACTACGCGATCCAGGGCAACTACAATGGTTATGTAATTTGGGATATTTCGGATCCGACAAATCCTACGCTGGAAACTTCTTATGTATGTCCGGCATCGCAGAGCGATGTCTCCATCTATAAGAATCTTCTCTTCGTATCTGGTGAGGGTTTAGGTGGTCGTGTTGACTGTGGTACAGGAGGAGTCCCGGACACGGTCAGCCTCGATCGGCTACGTGGCATCCGCATTTTTGATGCGACGGATATCAGGAACCCAGAGTATGTGGCGAACGTCCAGACGTGTCGGGGCTCACATACGCACACCGTAGTAACCGATCCGAACGATGCAGAAAACGTCTATATCTACGTGTCTGGCTCATCCCGGGTGCGGTCCCCGAACGAACTTCCGGGTTGCTCGGGAGGTCCGTTGGATGACGACCCGAATACAGCTTTATTCCGCATCGAGGTTATCCAGGTTCCTCTTGCGGCTCCTCAGAATGCACGGATTGTGAGTTCTCCGCGCATATTCAACGACTTAACTGCACCGCCCAGGCATGCCGAGCCAGGTCAAGAGGCACGCCAAGCGGCTGCCGGACGTGGTGGTGGACGTGGTGGACGTGGCGGTGGACCCCCACGTCAGCGTACCGGACCGACCCAGTGCCATGATATCACTGTATATCCGGGTATCGGGTTCGCAGGTGGCGCATGTGGAGGCTATGGACTTCTGCTTGATATAAGTGACGTAGCGAATCCACGCCGCTTGTATGCTGCTGCTGACTCGAACTTCTCATTCTGGCACTCTGCGACGTTCAATAATGATGGCACAAAGGTTCTGTTCACGGACGAGTGGGGTGGCGGTGGGCAACCGCGCTGTCGTGCGACGGACAAATATGAATGGGGTGCGGATGCTATCTTCAGCATCAATGACGGGGAACTAGATTTCCACACTTACTTCAAGATGCCTGCGGCGCAGACCGAACTTGAAAACTGCGTTGCCCACAACGGATCTCTGATCCCCATCCCCGGTCGGGATGTGATGGTACAAGGTTGGTATCAGGGCGGGATCGACATCTTCGATTGGACCGATCCTGATAACCCAGTTGAGATTGCTTTCTTTGATCGCGGACCTACAGACGGTGAACGCCGAGGCAGTGGCGGTTCTTGGTCTGTATACTGGTACAACGGATACATGGTCAGTTCTGAGATTGCGCGTGGACTCGATATCTTCGAGCTAACGCCTAGTGCCCATATTTCCCAGAACGAAATTGATGCGGCTAAGACTGTGCGTTTTGAATACTTCAATGCACAGGAGCAACCTAAGTTGGTCTGGCCTCCCAGCTTCGCACTGGCTCGCTCGTACCTCGATCAACTTGAGCGGTCTAGCGGTCTTGATACTGATAGGGTCATGAGTGTGAGGAGAGGATTGGCTGAGGCTGAAGGACTCTCGGGCCAACAACGGAGTAACGCGTTGACCGAATTGGTATCAGACCTACGTGGTGCGGTAAGAAGCTCGAGTGATCCTCGTAAGATCAGGATGTTTCTAGGAGCGGTTATAGATTTGGGTGCCACCAGATAGTTCTAGCTACAGTAGGGCGGGGGAGATCATCGTGCTCCCCTGTCCTCTGACTAGGTAGTGCGCTCTACATGAAGCCGATTGTCAAAAAGAAATCCGTTCTATTGTATGATGGTCTTTGCGGATTCTGCGATCGACTTGTCGGCCTCTTATTACGAAGAGATCACCAACAGATTTTCCATTACGCACCACTTGGCGGGGTGTTTGCTAGCAATCTCTTGAATCGCCATCCACACCTAAAGACAGTTGATTCTCTTGTCTTGGTGGAGAATAGTGGGCTTGAGCAAGAGGTTGTCTGGGTGCGGAGTGAAGCTGTGAGAAGAGTCAGCCGAGATTTGGGTGGTATATGGAGGATTGCTGATTTACTGTTGTCCATTGTTCCGAAATGGTTACAGGATTCAGGCTACGACATCTTTGCACGAAACCGTTACCGTTGGTTCGGACGCTATGATGCCTGCCGGGTTCCAGATTCTTCTATTCTTGATCGATTTCTAGAGTAGAGTGGCGCTCTATGCCCTATACGGGCAGGAGATAGGAAGAGCCTAGGCTGTGGAGTTCTTTCCATTCCATATAAGTTGCGATTTATAGGTGCTTGAAAGCAGAATCAAAGAATGACCCCGATCACTTGCGATGCGCGACCACAAAGGAAACAACTAGTTATGTCCATGAACCGAGTGTTTTTGGTAACACTACTGAGTGCTTCATCGGCTCTTGCCCAAGAGACTAACGATCCTTTTCCAGAGCCGATTTCCCCTACGGACGGCGTGATCCAGGTGGATTTTACTGAATTCGCTTCAGTCCCAGATATAGACGGACAACCTGCGCGTATGATGCTTCTCTCCGATGAACCAGGGACAGGTCGCTTATTCGTTAACGATATGCGTGGTCCACTGTATAGCATCGATTACGATGGTCAGACGGTCACGCAGTATATAGATATCGATGATGCCGATTGGGGTGTGGGTGTTCAATCTTCGCGGAACGAGTTGGGTTTCCAGAGCTTTGCGTTCCATCCGGAATTCAATCGTTCTGGAGCTGATGGTTTTGGTAAGTTTTATACGTGGACGGATAGTAGGAATACGGCACCCGATCCTGACTTTGTGCCTGGTGGTGGAGGCGATACACACGACACCGTTCTTCTTGAATGGACTGCTAGAAATCCGTCTGCGCGGACCTACGATGGAGACACCCCTCGCGAATTGCTGAGGGTCGAACAGCCATACGGCAATCACAATGGTGGCCAAATCGGGTTCAACCCGACGGCCTCTTCCGGTGATGCCGATTTTGGTCTGCTTTATGTAGGTATAGCTGACGGCGGCAGTGGTGGCGATCCGCTCAACCTATCTCAGAATCTCAATTCGGCGTTTGGTAAGATCTTTCGTATAGATCCACTGGGCTCCAATAGCACGAATGGATCCTACGGCATACCTGCTGACAATCCATTCGCCAATGATGGTGACAACAATACGCTTAGTGAGATTTACGCTTTCGGTGTTAGAAATCCCCAGCGTTTTGCCTGGGATCCTGATAACGGAAATATGTTTCTCGCTGATATCGGTCAGAATATTGTTGAGGAGATAAGTCTCGTAACCGCTGGTGCAAACCTCGGCTGGAACACGTGGGAGGGCAGCTTCCAGTTTATCAGTCGCTCAGGGGTCAGTCTCAGCAACCCACGTGGTGATGCGGCGCTCACCTATCCTGTGGCTGAGTATGGACAAGAAGATCCACTGCTTCAGAGGAGTTCTGCTGCGACCGGTCTCCATGTCTATCGCAGTGACGCGATCCCTGAACTAGCAAACCTGGTACTATTCGGTGATAACCCGAGTGGCGAAGTCTTCTATGTTCAGGCTGATGGGCTTCCGAGTGGTGGACAGGATGCGATCCGCCGTATCCTTCTCAATGACAGCGGTGATGGAAAAACTCTGTTGCAGGTGATTCGGGAGAAGAATACAGAGCAGGGCAGGTCTCCTGCCGGGAGAGCGGATTTACGTTTTGGTTCGGGACCAGATGGTCAGGTATTCCTGCTGAACAAGCGTGATGGTGTTATCCGTTTGCTCGTCTCCAGCAGGGGATCGCGATAGGTGGATACTGCAGGAATCTCAGCCGGTATAAGCAGAGTAGGTATGATATCACCCAAGTATGGGATGATCATGAGTCGTTGCAGTGCGAGTCTGTTGGCTCTTGTCTTAACACACTCCTATATGGCTGGGGACAATAATAGGGTACAGATCAGATATCAGTTGGGGGATGCTGCAGAAGAGCGTGTTAGTGGTAGGCTTGAATCTGGCAATCAAGTATCGGTGTACCTCGGCCTCATACCCTCTGAACTCCAAGCTCTTCGAAGCAACCCACGGATCACCGTACTCATTCAAGATTCAAACGAAACCCACCGAGTGAACTGGGCTGATCTTGAAGGCAACTCAGATGCAGTCGATCGGTTGCCGTGCATTATGTAAGTACCTTGCCGGCACCAGAACTTATTTACCCGGTAATTCTGCTGGCTTCTGTGATCCAGTCACTTTTTGGTGTAGGTGTCTTATTGTTGGGCACTCCCTGGATGCTTCTGCTTGGGATGACCTTCCCGGCAACGCTTCAACTACTACTACCCATTTCCCTCACGATCAGCCTACTCCAACTAAGTAGGGGTCATCAATATGTGGACCGGGTACTGCTCCGAGGAATTGCGACGTTAACACTGCCAGCGATCGCAGTGGCCCTGTTGGCGTCTACTCGCTGGTCACCGCCACTGGAAATATTCGTGGCGATCTTGGTGCTCACATTCTCTCTGCAGGACAGGGTGCAGTTAATTAGACGCGGACTCAATCAGTTGCTCAGATTTGAGCGCACCTACATCGCTATAATGGGCCTTGTTCATGGTGCATCTAACTTGGGTGGTTCCATGTTGACTGCCCTCGCTTTTGGGAAAGGGCTGCATCGTGACGTATCCAGAGCCACGATTGCGGCCGGGTATACATTGTTTGCAATCGTTCAACTCACGACCCTGCGTTTGGCAGGTACCAACTGGCAGGTAGACTTAGGAACTGGAGCGGGACTTATAGTTGCGGGAGCAACGACCTTTTGGCTGACGGAGCGCTACATATTCAGCAGATTTGACCCTAGAAAATACCGGATAGGTCTGGAAATGCTCCTCATAATTACCGGGTTATTGCTCTTGCTCAGTGCCCTTTAAGCTGAGCGGATGCCAATATTATCTATCTGGTGGATACGTACATCATGTACTTGATTTGCACTGGATACGTTAATTAGCCCATCGAGCGCAAGATTAGGTTAGATTATCCGACATGGACTTGACTCCCCGAGAGAAACGCGTCGTTCGCCGTGCTGTGCAGGCCTATCATGAAAAGAAGGAATGTAAGGGTCGCTACACTGGTGCTACCGCTGACCAGATTCTCGAAGAACTCAAACCCTCACCGGATCGTTGGACTCATCTCGCAGCTTTGGTGATTGCAACAGTGGAAGAGGGTAAAGATGCTGAGGTGTTGGCAACAGATCCACGGCTGAGGTGAACGAGGATTTTAGTCGCTGTGCAAGACCGTGCGATTCTGGCTCTATCTGATTTCTAGAGACTTACTAAACGGAAATGATTCTTGCTAAAGCTTGCAGTGTGAAGTGCGGCTATTAGGATCGAGGTAGACAATCAGCAAGAACTGACCCCACGATTTCATTAACGGGAGGGACCCCCCGAGTGGCAAACGAAGCGATTGAAATGGAAGGGACGGTGAGCGAAGTGCTCCCGAACACGAATTTCCGTGTCAAACTAGAGAATGGACACGAGGTGCTGGCCTACCTATCCGGCAAAATGCGCCGTCATTACATCCGAGTGCTTGCAGGCGATAAGGTGAAATGTGAGCTATCGCCCTATGACCTATCCCGAGGTCGTGTAACCTACCGCTACAAGTAACGGCAGATCTCGCTCACCTTGATTTATAGAACTTTTGAGGTGACCCAGCGTCCCGAATCTGGAGTTATCGGGTGACAAAGCGTTGCACACCGAAGCTAAACTCCAAAACCCTTATACTTGTCTTATTGGGTTTCGCTGTGGTATATGCCGTGATTGTCTTATTAGCACTCCAAACGACGACATTTCCCGTTCCACCGGATGTGCAGTTCTTGCCAACTGGAGAGTGAGATAAGGGTACTGTAAGCACATACCTAGCAGCGCTCACAGTCTTCTATAATTACTTGCTGTTCTTACTCTCTTACGGCAAATGTGAATAGGACATTACCTGCCGCAATCGCAACATACTGCCTCCCATCAACCATATAACTCATGGGTCCAGCGTGTACGCGTGACCCCAGGTTGATATGCCAGCGCTCCTCTCCTGTATTCCCGTCTAGCGCAAAAAAGAAACCGTCGATCGTTCCGCTGAAGACGAGATCACCCGCGGTTGAAAGCACACCCGCGGTTGACCTTGGCTGAACGGGATACTCCCACTCCAGGTCACCAGTCTGGGGAGAGATCGCTCGAACTGCACTCGCATATGTCGCGGCAGGCAAGGGGGTCACACCACCTCCGCCCGTGAATCGTTCACCGGCAATGTATTCGTCTTCACGAATGTAGTAGGTGGTTTCACCGTCATATGCCATGACATAGAGGAGATCAGTCCGAGGACTATAGCTCGGTGAAAACCAGTTGGTTCCTCCACCAATCGAGGGAGAGACGGTCGTGCCTTCTACGCTGGGGGATGTTCCTGGAATACGTATCGGTCGGCCCTTTTCATCCAGACCTTTCGCCCAAGTTTGTCTTGCATAGGGCTTGCCTAAAAGGAACTCCCCTGTTTCACGGTCTAGGACGTAGAAAAATGCATTTCTATTTGGCCAGAGCATCAACTTCCTGCTTTGGCCTCCAAATTCGGAATCAGCTAAGATCGGGATCTGTGTGCTGTCCCAGTCATGAATGTCATGGGGTGTAAACTGAAAATACCATTTCAGTTCACCAGTATCAGGATTAATTGCCAGTACTGCATCGGAGTAAAGGTTATCGCCCAGCCTAACATCTCCATTCCAATCTGGACCCGGGTTCCCCGTACCCCAGTAAACTAGGTTTAGCTCTGGGTCATAGGATCCGGTCATCCAGGTTGGCGAGCCTCCTGTGCGCCAAGAGTCTCCTGACCATGATTTATTATCGGGGTGTTCTGGCCCAGGAATTGTGTAGAGTCTCCATAAGCGTTTTCCATTTTGGGCATCATAGGCGTCGACGAAGCCTCGGATTCCAAATTCACCACCTGCAATCCCCGTGATGATCTTGTCACCGACCACGAGTGGTGCAGCTGTCTTGCTGTATCCGGCGGCCTCGTCAGCTACTTCCACGTCCCATAGTACGCTTCCGGTTTTCGCATCAAGGGAAATCAGGTGCGCATCCAGAGTGCTCATATAGAGTTTGTCTCCGAGGACTGCGATACCCCGGTTATTACGGCCACAGCAGAAATTCAAGTCTTCTGGCAGATTGTGGTTATATCGCCAGTACTGACTGCCAGTTTTTGCATCAAGGGCGATCACATTACTGGGTGATTCCGTTACGTACATTACGCCATCAACGACAACCGGTGTTGTTTCGGCTCGGTCAAGCGCACGCAACTGGAATGCCCACTGTAGCTCGAGTTCTGCCGCATTTTCATTATTAATCTGATCTAGCCCACTGTAGCGCTGACTGAAGTAATTACCTGAATACATGAGCCAGTTCTGAGGCTCTGCATCGGAATTCAACAGACGTTCGTTTGTTATCAGACTAAACGATGGGGCTACCTGGTTTGTGTCAGCATTTCGCTGTCTAGAATCCTGTGATTCCAATGATACCGGGAATAGCAAGACAAAAAGGGTAAAGATTGCGTAGTGTTTCATTATCTTATTCCTCTACTCAAGCCATATAGATAAGCGACAAGATCCTCGAGTTCTCCACTGGTAAAGCTTTCCCCGTAAGCTGGCATCGATGACGTTTCAGTGCGCTCGCTCTGGCGTAGATCCCGTTTCAGGAATGACCATAGGTTGTCTTCCGCATCGAGTATTCTGACTGAGTATGTGCCCTCATTCATCCTCAGCCCTTCAACCTCGGTGCCATCCTGATGCACCACACGCATTGTCCACCAGCGTTGTTGTACCCGTGCATTCGGAGTCAGTAGATCTGACAGAAGCTCATCTGGTGATCGTCGATCACCTATGGTGGAGAGATCGGGGCCATGCCGGCCACCTTCTGCATCAATCATATGGCAGCTGCTACAGTCGCCCTTTCCACCATAGAGTTCCTCTCCAATCGATGGATTACCAGCTACTTCTACACGTACTTCACTATTTAGTGAGCGCAGATAAGCCACAAGCTGCCATATGGACTGTTCACTTCGGTTGCGACCAACCCCCACCATCTCGGTATTTGGGATGCCATCCGAGATCACCGCAAACAAGCCGGCGTCTGTACTCGCGTGCTGGAATTCACCAGTTCTCAGATTAGGTCCACGCTCTCCGCCACCAGCCTCAAGGCCGTGGCAACGCGAACAATTCCTACCGAAGAGCTGTTCACCTGATTGTATGTCTTGTCCAGTATTATAGGGATTGTCCTGTTCCTGCCCTGACAGAGCAGGAACACTCCCGATCATACCGTTGATCAGCAGCCCTATGATTCCCGCATGAAGAGCCTTGCGAAGCATAAGCGATCCTTAAATGCGGCGTTCCAGTTGGTGAGTCTTGAGCAAGTATCAGTTTATGACGCTATCCATGACCAGGCCATTGTCGACATGTGGCTTGAGCGAGGATCGCGTATTCCATATGGTTGGCACAATATGGCTCGTATGCTGCTGACATGCTTATTACTCGTCCTAGGTATCTTGATGCCCCTTCCGGTGAGCGGGCAGGGCGGAAACCCCTATGATGCTGATCCAGCTGCCAGGCGGGCAGGTTCTGCATTATTTGCGACTCGTTATGCGGATTGTTACGGTGCTGACGCGAAAGGGATCGGTGCTCCAGACTTGACTCTGCTTTGGGCGGCCGGGACGGATGACGAGCGTGTCTTTCGGACGATCCAGCGCGGTGTACCGGACCAGAGATAGAGCATTGGCACGGCGCCGACCTAGATCAAGATGTTCTTCAACTGACGATCTATAGTGGCTCAGTTAGCTGGATGGAGCCGGTTACTGACGAAGTCTATAAGGCTCCTCCGGGAAACTAGTGTCACCGAATTAATTTAGATTTCGAGCTTCGAAGACTTTCTTTAAAGCTTCATCAGTTAAAGCGGGCACGAATTTGTCGCGATCGGCCCATATCTGCTTTTGGGTTATGTCGATTCCAGCAGAGTCGGTATAAGCAGCAGCTAGAGCAACAGCCTGCTCCACGGGTATTGGAACAAGGGATGCATGCTCTACGAGATCATCATACCCAGCATTTTCTGATACAATCCAAAGTGCAAGCTGCTCGATTACCGATCCAATCATCGGATGGAGACTCATCCCCTGAAACTGCCACATGACACTTCGCAGTGGGATTTGTTCGTCATCCGGGTGAATGTCGAATCCGTCTTCGGCAACTGGGACAGGTCGATTCCGATTTACAGTTCGGCCTAAAAGTGTCCAGGTTTGCGGACTATCCTCTTCTAGGGTGATGACTCCGTCCCGGCGTGCAATCATATCGCTACTGCTTCCCAATGCTTTGAAATAAGTACCAACGGGTAGTGTGATCACCATCGGGTCAGATCGCATTCTCTGTATCGTCAAGTTCACAGCCTCAGCTCCCTGACCTGAAGCGGTTACCTCGACATGCCCTTCATTGATTGCCTCGAAGAGGTTGTAGCTTGAGATGGCCGGCTGTGCGGAAACTTCCGTCAGTCCGTCACCCATAGCTTTCTGAAAGATGAACAGGTGCTGGCTTGGCAAGAACTCATGGAGTTCAATCAATTTAAAACCCGCCGGAATCCATTCGCTCAGCACTTGATGAACTGACATCCTGTGATCGGCTTTTATATGGTCACCAGTACCATCTTCAACCCGATATTCGACCAGTGCCACCTTGCCATTGTCCTGTAGGGCTTGCCGCATCTTAGCAAGCATTAAATCTGGGTTCGCGAACTCGTGGTAAACATCAACGAGCAATATCCAGTCGATCTGATTGTCGGGAAGCTTTGGGTCATCAAATTCTCCCAAGACCGGGACGATGCCCGTGAGGCCTTCATCTTCAACCCGACCTTTCAAAATATCGAGCATCTCGGGCTGGATATCGACCGCGAAAACCTGGCCTGCCGGAGCCACAAGCCTGGCCATTCTTCGCGTATGGAATCCTGAGCCAGCCCCGATGTCCGCAACGATATCACCGTCCCTTAGCCCCATGGCTGCCAACATCTCGTCCGGCTGCTCCTCGCCGATGCGCCCAGGGCGTTCGAGCCAATCTGCTCCGAGATAACTCATGAACGCTGCTGGTATCCGCTTGGGTGGCCCCTCTTGTGCTGACGTCAACTTCGGTATGCATGTAATTACAAGAACGAAGCAGATTAAGCTGACCATTAGCCTGTGTGGTGCGCACACTTTCACTAAAGGCGCGAGTGCCTTCTTAAATCTTGGCATAACCAACTCCAGTGATGCTTTTATCATAGAGGATAAATAGGGGGTTCATCGTCGGCTTGCTGGCCTTTCTCCGAGTGCTCGACGGATCACCTCATACTGTATTGAGACGATGTGACCAAGCGATTGAACCCAATAGGCGCCGTTGTGGCCACCCGGCATCTGCATGAAATCGAAAGGGATATCATGCTCGAAAAGAACTTGAGCAAACTCCCTTGCTACGTTGATAAGGTTGTCCTCAGTGCCTGAGTCCAGATAAATGTGCGGAAGTTCGTCCCGAGGAACATCTAGTATTAGTTCGAATGGATCATATGCGTCAGCACTTTCGGGGGTCAGAAATGCCTGACCTGTGGGAGAGCGTTCAGCTTGGCTACTGAATCCGTCGATGCCTATGCTCGGGTTTGGTCGCATCCGGCTAGCTTCCCGCCGAGCCCGACTGGCTTCTCTTGCTGCTTGCTGCTCAGGTGTTAGTTGCTGGGTGGGCCTACTAGCCCGCGGCTGAATTTCACCTCTCATCCTCCGAGCAGCAGTCCGGGCGTAAGACAGAGCGCCGCTGGTGCTCCCGATCGAAACAAATTGGTCGGCATGGCGAAGCCCGAGCGTGAGCCCACCGTAACCGCCCATCGATAGTCCATTTATCGCTCGGCCTTCGCGGCGAGCGATGGTCCTAAAGTTCGCATCTACATGGCCAATCACATCAACGATGATATGGTCTTCC
>Ga0163108_10001592_pt1 | contig 16543 bp, 13 predicted proteins | sample Fk1155metaG_FD_109644 | JGI IMG/M metagenome (GOLD analysis project Ga0163108, IMG submission 109644) | Marine microbial communities from the Central Pacific Ocean - Fk160115 155m metaG | ecosystem: Environmental > Aquatic > Marine > Oceanic > Photic zone | place: The Central Pacific Ocean...
TCCCATTCTGTTCAATATAAATTCTATCAAAGTGATTTTTAGATAAACCTTTAGTTTCACAATTTTTCCTTGAAATACTTGTTTTATGTTCAAGACATCTAAGTGGAGTTAGTACAGAGAAAGATCCCCTGGTAGAAACAAAAAACCCTTTGGCATTAGATGGTCTTCCACTTCTAGCAAAATTATTGATATAAGCTGTTTTTCCTATAATATTTTGCCCAATTCCAACTGGATTAGCATATGTAAAGTAGATATCTAAAAATATTTGCTCATCATCAATATTCTTATACTCAAAATCCTTCTTGTACTCTATCCGGCCTTTATCACCTTTCGTAATAAATGAAAAATAATTTTCTAAATAACTATTTTCATCGTTTATAAACTTATTTCCTTCATTTTTCTGAAGAATAATTTTTCCATTATTATTCTTAATAAACTTAGCCAACCCTATCGAGCCATCTTTTAATAATTCTATCCATGTCTTGGCTTTATAAGTTTCATGGTCTAAAGTTTTTTTATTATCTACAAAACCCGGAATTAAAACAATTCTTGCAACCTTATTTGAAGCAAGTTTTATAGACTGATGCATTAAAATAGATGTAATAGTGGCGTCTGCAACACCATCAATTTTCTTTGTTTCATCAGCCACATCTATGTTTACTGACAAACCATTAATAGTTTTATTATTATACTGAGAAACAAATCTATAAAGCACACCTTCTTCTTTTCCTTCAACTGGACCAGTATTATCATATAAAAAAAGAGGTTCTGAATGAGAAAGCAATATAGCATTTAATATTTCTCCTTGCGGGGAGATACATACTAAAATATTAAAAGGAGAAGAAGCAAAGCCTTTAGATTCAGCAAAATTAGAAGAAATAAAAGCGTATCCAAATAATTGCTTATTTTTATAAATTTCATAAATATTTTTATTCTTACTACTAGGAATAATTTCATCTACGTGATCTAAAATACTTTGCACTTGGTGCAAATGTATTATTGAAGCTTCTTCGGTACTTTTATCTGCATATGTAAAATTAATATTGAAAATTACAGAGAAGAAAAAAAATACTATTAATTTATTTAACTTCAAGTTTATAGTCCTTAAATTGTTCTCTTAATGCTAGTTTTTGTATTTTTCCAGTAGCAGTATGAGGTAAAGAATCTATAAATTCTACAGCATCAGGCATCCACCAAGATGCAATTTTATCTTTTAAGAAACTTAAAATTTCATCTTTAGTGACTTCTTTATTATCATTTTTAACCAATATTAATAATGGTCGTTCATCCCATTTTGGATGAAAAATTCCTATTACAGCTGCCTCCATAATTGAAGGATGTCCCGCAGCAAAATTTTCAATTTCTATAGAGCTTATCCATTCCCCTCCAGATTTAATAACATCTTTTGTTCTGTCAGTAATTTGCATATATCCATCAACATCTATTGTTGCTACATCTCCTGTCAAAAACCAATCTTCCTCTCCATGCGTTTCACTATTTTCTATATTCAAATAACCAGAACAAATCCATGGTCCTCGTATCCATAAATTTCCAAAAGCCTTTCCATCATTAGGAAGAGTTATTCCATTATCATCAGTAATTTTAAGCTCAACACCATATACTGGTCTGCCCTGTTTAACAGCTAAATCAAACTTTTCAGTTAAATTAGCATTATCATGTTTAGATAAAGGTCTGTTTATAGTTCCAATAGGAGAAGTCTCCGTCATTCCCCAACAATGGATAACATCTACTCCATATTTTTCAGAAAATTTCTCCATCATAAATCTTGGGCAAGCAGACCCCCCTATAACGCAACGTGTTAATGAATCCAATTTTTTTCCAGATTTTTCCAAATATTCAAAAAGCATTAACCAAATTGTTGGGACTGCCGCTGTAAAAGTTACTTTTTCATTTTCGACTAAAGACTGAATACTTTCTCCATCTAAATTACGTCCAGGTAATACCATTTTAGCTCCAACCATAGTTGCTGCATAAGGAATACCCCAAGCATTTGCATGAAACATTGGAGCTACTGGCATTATTACATCTCTAGCAGAAATAGACATGGCATCTTTTGCAACCGCTGCAAGAGAGTGTATTACCGTTGAACGATGAGCATATAAAACTCCTTTAGGGTTACCAGTAGTTCCTGACGTATAACATAATGAAGACGCAGTTTTTTCATCAAAAATAGGCCAATGAAAATTCCCATCTTCTTCATCTATAATATCTTCATAACAAATTAAATTTTCACAAACTTTAGAATTAGGCATTTCATCTTTTTTACATAAAATTATAATCTTTTCTATTTTTTGTATGCTTTCTTTTAATTTTTCTATTAAAGGAATAAATTCTGCGTCTATAAATAAAAATTTATCTTTAGCATCATTAATAATAAAAGTTAGTTGTTCCGGGAATAACCTAGGATTAATTGTATGACATATGGCACCTATTCCTGAAACTCCATAATATAATTCATAATGCCTCACATTGCTCCAAGCCATTGTTCCAATAGTATCACCTTTTTGTATTCCTAATTTTATAAGAGATTGTGCTAATTTTTTAGCTCTCATATTAACTTCTTTATAATTTGATCTATCAATTGTACCATCTGTATTACAACTCACTATTTCAGTATCACCATGATATCGCGCAGCATGATCTATTAGTGAAGATATTAACAAAGGTTTATCACTCATTAATCCTTGCATAAAAAAATCCTTTTTATATATTTAGTCATATTCTAATATATTACATAAAACATAAAAGTATTATTATAACTAATTTTAAAGAGGTATTTCATGACTATTAAAATAGCTGTAATAGGATCAGGTCCTTCAGCATTTTATACAGTACAAAATTTAGTTAAATCAGATTTAGATTGTGAAATAGATATATTTGAAAAATTATTTAGTCCTTATGGACTTGTGAGATACGGAATAGCTCCTGATCACCAAAGTACTAAAAATATTATTAGAGTATTCGAAAAATTTCTTTTAAATAAAAAAGTTCAATTTTTTGGAAATGTAGAAATCAATAATGATCCTTCCTTAAATCAATTAATGGAATTATATGATGCCGTAGTTATCTCTACAGGAATGGCAAAAGATAAAGCTTTAAATATTAACGAATTAAATAAAGAAGGATATTATGGGGCAACTGAATTTGTTAATTGGTATAATGGGCATCCTGACTATGTTTCTTTGAATCCAAACTTAAAATCAGATACAGCAATAATAATTGGAAATGGAAATGTTGCTATTGATTGTGCAAGATTGCTCGTAAAAAACAAAAATGAATTAGAAAATTCAGATATTACCCCATACGCCTATAAAGCTTTGATAAATTCTTCTATTAAAAAAGTATATATTGTTGGAAGACGAGGTCCGTTAGATGCTAAATTTACTACCGTAGAAATAAGGGAAATGGGTGAATTAAATGATTGCTCTGCTTTGCTCTCAAACGGCACGATCAATAGTATTGATAAAAATCAACTAAATGATGATTTAAGCAAGCAATATAAAATACTAACAAATTTTCCAGAGGCTAATAATATAAATACAGGAAAAAATAAAAGTGTAGAATTTAAATTTTATGCAAGCCCAATTGAGATAATTGGTGATAAGAAACTAACAGGCATTAAATTTAAAAATAACTTAATTAATAATAATAATGAATATTTTACTATTAATTGTGGAATAGTTATTAGTGCTATAGGCTATACAGGAGATAAAATATCTAATATTAAAACTAATAATAATGGGATGATTTTACATAATGAAAATGTTATTGAAAAAGGTTTGTATACAACTGGTTGGATTTCAAGAGGTCCCAATGGAGTAGTAGGTACAAATAAACATGATGGAGCAAAAGTAGCAAAACACATCATTGAAAATATTACAGACCAAAATAAAGAAGGCAGAAAAGGAATAAAAATACTCTTAAAAAATTTGTCTATAAGGTATATTTCAAAAGAAGAATGGGTAATGATTAATGAGGAAGAAATTAAAAGGTCTAATAAAAATTTTTCAAGATCAAAATTTACTTCAAATGAAGAAGTTTATAAATTTTTAAAAACAATAGTGAGCAATTAATATTATGTCCCTAGATACTCAATCATACAATATGTTCCTTAACACTATAGAAAAATTTGTTACAAAAGTATTAATTCCGAGAGAGTCAGAACTAATAAAAAATAATAAAATTCCAGAAAATATTGTAAATGAAATGAAAAAATTAGGAATATTTGGAATTTCAATTCCTAAAGAATATGGTGGAAGTGATTTAAGTATGGAACAAGAAGTAAAAATTACATTTGAATTAGGTAAAGCTTCTCCTGCCTTCAGATCTATAGCTGGTACAAATATAGGAATAGGCTCTCAAACAATTGTGATGGCTGGCACCAAAGAACAAAAACAAAAATATCTTCCTAAATTTGCTACTGGGGAAATAATTGGATCTTTTGCTTTAACAGAACCAGATGCTGGTTCAGATGCAATGTCTATACAAACCAAGGCAGACAAAGTAGGAAATAAATATGTCATAAATGGAACAAAACGCTATATTACAAACGCTCCTATAGCAAATGTCTATTCCGTAATGGCAAGAACCCTGCCTGAAAAAAGAGCATCCTCTATTTCATGTTTTTTAGTAGATGCAAAACTTCCAGGGATAACAATAGGAAAAATTGATTCTAAAATGGGACAGCAAGGAACGATAACATCAGATATTATTTTTGATAATTGCGAGGTATCAGAAAAATCATTATTAGGAAATAAGGAAGGTATAGGATTCACAACTGCTATGAAAGTATTAGATAAAGGTAGACTTCATATATCAGGAATATGTATAGGTCTTGCAGAAAGACTTTTAGATGAATCTTTAAAGTTTTCAATTAATCGCAAACAATTTGGTGAACCAATTTCAAAATTCCAATTAATTCAAGCCATGATTGCTGACAGTAAAACTGAAATACTTGCCGCTAAAGGATTAGTATTAAATACTGCTCAAAAGCGTGATAATGGAGAAAATGTAACTCTAGAAGCATCTTGTGCAAAATTATTTTGTTCTGAAATGTTAGGAAGAGTAGCCGATAGAGCTGTTCAAATTCATGGTGGTGCAGGATATATGAGTGAATATCCTGTAGAAAGACTGTATAGAGATGCAAGATTATTTAGAATTTATGAAGGAACTAGTCAAATACAACAACTAATAATTGCTAGAGAAACCATTAATAATTTTAAACTTGATTAAATACAATACCAATCTTAATAAAGGAATTTATAATGAAAAAATATAGTTATATATTATTTCTATTTTGCATTACTTCTAATCTAGCATCTGAAGAAATTTTAAGATCTGCAGTAACTCCACTGTCGGATGAAGATTATAATAAAACATCTAATCAGAATTGTAGGCCTTTTTCTAATGTTTTAAAAGACGCTAAAAATGAGTGGAGTCACATAATACCTTATAAATTAACAGAAAAGGCTCTAGAATATTTTGTTAAAGGATACAATATGCAGGAAGAATTAAAAGCAGATATAGTCACTATATGGCCCTCTTATCATGGGAGAAGAGATCAATACTATGTTTTAATTGGTTATAATAACTGTTTTGTAAAATGGATAGAATTATTACCAAATAGTATTCAAGAGATAATTAATAATGGAGCAAATAGAAATGTAAGTTCAGATTGGTATGACCAATAAATTATATTTTTTCTTTTTCTAAACTTCTTATTTGATTACACAGGTCCTTCGAAAGCTCAACAGACTTATGGCTAGTTTGATTAGCGTTTACCCATACTACTTCTCCAGAAGCTAATAAAGAATCTTCATTATTAGGATGAATTTCAATATAAAAAGTTAAACTAGACCTTCCAATTTTTTTAACCTTAAGACATACATCTATTATTTGATCAAATTTAATAGGATGTTTGTATTCAACAAGAGTTTTTACTGTATGAAAGTCTTCATTTCTTTCTTCAACCTCTTTTAAATAGTCATATTTCAAATGTCTTAAATATTCTGTCATGGCAGAATCAAAATAAGTTAAATAATGAGCATTAAACACTATGCCCTGCGCATCCACCTCAGAATATCTAACTCTAAATGAATAATTAAAATTGAACTCTGAACGAGCCATAATATTCCTTTAAATATATTTTAAAACTGCGAATTATTAAATGACATATCTGCAGCAGAAGATACAACTTCTAACATTGAATTTTCATTAACTTCTTGAATCATTGCTTCAGACACGTATATTTCAGCCAATTTTAAAGTATTTTTTATTCTTACTACTCTAGCATTAACAGGGTCAATTCCATTTAGTGTTTTTAGAGCTAGCCTTACCGCCTGATCACCATCACTCATTGGAATAGGAATTTTCCCTCCTTCTAATTTAGAACTAGCTACTACATTCGCATAAGTAGTAGGAAAATCTATTTTATCAAATAGTTTTTTAGTGATTACATCAGCTGCAGCAAAACCAGTAGCATTTCCTTTAGTCTTATCTGTAAGATCTAACAACACCAATTTTGAAACATCTGGTTTTTCAAAGCCAGGTTCATTCCTATTACCTGTAATATTTGGATCACAACCTCCTCCACTTATTTCTTTACCAATTTCATCTATTACAAGAACATCTATTTGATCGAAACAAATTTTTCCCATCAATTTTTTAGCCATAGATTGTAATTTAGCTTCTTTTTCAAACAAATCTTTTGCCAATATTGCTTCAACTATAGCCGTGCTATCATAAGCATCTTCAACTAACCCGACCCCAAACAAAAAATTTATTTTTTCAAGTAAATGTTTTGCAGCATTTGGTAAATTTTTTCCAAAAGTATTCATAGGATATGCACCATGTAATTCGCTTGCTCCATTGATTTTTCCCATACCAATAGTCATCATCTTAACTATTCCACTTTCAATTTCCCCTCTAAAATTAGTATGAGGCTTAACTCTATTTATTAAAATTACACCATCAGCATCTGAAGCATATTTATCCATATGAACTTTAGTACCATCTTCCAATATAACTGGAACAACTGTTTCCATAGTTGCCCTAACTTCAGCACCTACTTTTTCTTCAGTAACTCCATATCCAGCTAAAAGTCCTATTTGATTTTCAACAGTTCCTCCTCCATGACTTCCCATAGCAGGAAAAATAAAAGGCTTAGCTCCTAAATCTTTTAAACATTCCACCAAAGCTTTAACAGCTATCGCAATATTGGCAACACCTCTACTGCCTACTCCTATTGCTATAGATGAACCAGAAACTATAGAATTTTTTATTTCTGTTTTATTTATTTCATTTTTTACAGCTTGTCCTACATCCTCTATTTTATGATCTTCAAAATTTTGTTTTACCTTAACCATTTTAGGAATTGTAAAATCAAGTCCACCTGGAATATTTATTTCTACATTATCGAACATTTGCTATAACTCCAAAATAACTTTATTTAAACTTAATGTGATATATAATGTAACATAAATTTTATTATATAAGAAATTTTTATAAAGATAAGAGGTTTAGTAAAAAATGAAAAATATCACTGAATTAGATACAGGTACTAGGCAGTTATTGGCTCATATCCATGGGGATATAGGTATATTAACTTTAAATAGACCTGAATCAAAAAATGCTTTATCAGACGAACTTACCCCAGCGTTAAGAAAAAAAATTTCTGAATTAAATGGAGATTCTAGAATAAGATCTTTAATTATTACTGGTGCAGGAGATGCCTTTTGTGCAGGTGGAGACATAAAATCTATGAATAGTGATAAAGATAAAGTTTGGACAGAAAAAAAGCCTGAGGAAGAAACTATTAGTGAATTACAAGAAAAACAAATAACATTAACATCTGCTTTATATAATTTTTCTAAACCAACAATTGCCGTTCTTCCCGGTGCAGCCGCAGGAGCAGGCCTCTCTATTGCATTATCCTGTGACTTTAGATTTGCATCTAAAAATGCTTTTGCAATAGCAGGATATGGAAAAATTGCTTTAACAGGTGATTATGGGATTACATGGCTACTAACAAAATTAGTAGGACCTGCAAAATCCAAAGATATCCTTTTCAGTAATAGAAAAATATACACCGATGAAGGTTTGAAATTTGGAATTTTTGATAAAATATTTGATAATGAAATTTTATTAAAAGAATCTATAGAATATGCTAAACACATTGGAACTTTTTCTCCATTAGCTTTAAAAACAATGAAAAAAAATATTAATAATTCTTCAGAAATAAATTTAAATCAAGCTTTAGATCAAGAAGCTATTGATTTAATTAAAGCTTCTAAATCAAATGATCATAAAGAAGGCATAAAAGCATTTGTAGAAAAAAGAAAACCTTCATTTACTGGAAATTAGTTTGAACTGGAATAAAAATTTTTTAACTAAACAATTAAATATTGAATATCCAATTATTCAAGCTCCTATGGCAAGTGCAGCTAGTGTTGAACTAGCGGCAGCTGTTTCAAATACTGGAGGGCTTGGATCATTAGGATTAAGTTACCATAAATTTAATAATATTTTTAAAGACTATACTAAATTAAAATCTCAAACAAATAGGAGTTTTAACTTAAATTTTTTTACTCATAAAGAACCGCATAAAAATATTGAAAAAGATAAAAAATATAAAAATTTAATTAATAAATATTATAAAGATCTTAATATTGACAAAGTTCCAGAGATATCAAAAACTTGTGAAACATTTAATAATAAACTCTTAAATTTAGTTTTATCTATGAATCCAAAAGTAGTAAGTTTTCATTTCGGTCTTCCCAAAAAGTCAATAATAAAAAAGTTAAAAGAAAAAAATATTTTTATTATTAGTTCTGCTACTACTGTAGAAGAAGCAAAAATTTTGGAACAAGAAGGCGCTAACGCAATTATTGCTCAAGGGCTTGAAGCAGGAGGGCATAGAGGAACTTTTGCTTCTAACTATAAAGAAGGTGAAATTGGATTATTTTCTTTATTACCTCAAATCGTCGATGCAGTTTCTGTACCTATAATAGCTGCCGGAGGCATAGCGGACAGTAGAGGAATAGTAGCAGCAATTATGTTAGGCGCTCAAGCCGTACAAATGGGTACCGCTTTTTTAAAATGTCCTGAGGCTTCTGTTCATCCATTATGGGTTAGTGCATTAAATAAAACTTCAGCAAAAGACACAAGAATTACTAGTGCTTTTACAGGTAGACCAGCAAGAGGAATCATAAACAAACTTTTAATAGAAATGGAAAACAAAGAAATCATGTTTCCTGATTTTCCTAATGTTGGCTCCTTAATTAAACCTTTAGCAAAAGAAGCAATAAGTAAAAACAATACAGATTTTACTTCATTATGGGCTGGACAATCCGCACCCATGTCTAAAAACCTGTCAGCTAAAGAATTGATGAAAAATCTAATTAAAGATACTTCAAATATTTTTAACCAATTATAATGATTTAATTTTTAATTAATTTTTCTGCCATTTTATCTTTTAAAATCAATAATCCTTTTAAAGGTCTAACTAAAACCTTAAAAGATATTATCTTATCAGATTTATCCCAGTTTATAATATCTATTCCATTAACATATATATCATCTATATAACCCTCAAACTCACAAGACGCTATATGATCTCCTTTTATTTCAGAGGCATACTTAAACTTCCCATTAAATAATATTTCAGCAGCAGTAATTAAATATTTCTTTGTTATTTCAATTCCAACTTGAGGGGTATGTACAGCTGGAGAATAAAAAACAACATCTTTAGATAAAATATTATCAAGAATATTTAAATCTTTTGTTTTTACAAATTTATGCCATTCTTCTATAACCATCGCATTAATCCTTGTATTAAATATTTAACTATTTTTTTTGAAACAAACTTTTATAATTTGATAATAATAAAATGGATATAAAAGACAATATAAATAAAAGAAGAACCTTTGCAATAATAGCGCATCCAGACGCAGGTAAAACAACACTTACAGAAAAACTTTTATTATTCGGAGGAGCTATTCAGTTAGCAGGAGCTGTTAAAGCCAGAGGAAACCAAAGAAGAGCTACTTCAGATTGGATGAAAGTGGAACGCGAAAGAGGTATCTCTGTTTCATCATCCGTAATGACATTTAATTATAAAGAAAAAATTTTTAATCTTTTAGACACTCCAGGACACCAAGACTTTTCTGAAGACACATACAGAGTACTTACAGCAGTAGATTCAGCTGTAATGGTGCTAGACGGAGCTCAGGGCATAGAAACACAAACAAAAAAGCTTTTTGAAGTATGTAGACTTAGAGACATGCCAATTGCAACTTTTATTAATAAAATGGATAGAGAATCTAAAGATCCTCTCGAACTCATAGATGAAATAGAACAAACTCTACAAATTGATGTGTGTCCAATGAGTTGGCCAATAGGCATGGGCAATAGATTTGTTGGATGTTACGATTTAATAAAAGATCAAATTATATTAATGGATAAAACTAATAAGGATAAAAAACCTGAAATAATTAATACGGCAAAAGGAATAGATGACAAAAGTTTATTAGAAAAAGTTCCTAATGATCTAATCTCAGAGCTTAAAGAACATATTGAGATGCTTAAAGTTTTATGTAAACCCTTTGATAAATCATCTTACTTAGAAGGTAATTTAACTCCTATATATTTTGGAAGTGCAATAAATACTTTTGGAGTTCAAGAACTTCTTGATGGACTTACTAATTATACTCCAGAACCTAGGGAACAACCTTCTTTAAACCGTTTAGTATCTCCTATAGAAGAAAAAGTGTCCGGTTTTATATTTAAAATCCAAGCAAATATGGACCCTAAACACCGAGATAGAATAGCGTTTATGAGATTATGTTCCGGTCATTTTAAAAGAGGAATGAAACTTAAACACTTAAGAACAGATAAAAGCATTACTTTACATAACGCAATTTTATTTTTAGCACAAGATAGAGAAATTGCTGAAGAAGCTTATGCTGGAGATATAATTGGACTACCTAACCATGGAAACCTCCATATAGGTGATTCAATTACTGAAGGAGAAAATATTAATTTTATTGGTTTACCTAGCTTTGCTCCTGAATTTCTAAAAAACATTAGACCTGAAGACCCTCTTCTATCTAAACATTTAGCTAAAGCATTACAACAACTCGCGGAAGAAGGAGCTATAGCTATTTTTAAAAGACATCTAGGTGGAGATTGGGTTATAGGTGTAATAGGTCAGTTACAATTTGAGGTTATGGCAGATAGAATTAGGACAGAATATGAAGTTCCTGTAATATTTGAAGAAAGTAATTTATTCACTGCTAGATGGATAAACACAGATAAGAAAGATAAATTACTAGAATTTAAAAAGAAATATACAGATGTTTTAGCCGATGATCATAAAGGCAATACCGTCTTCTTGGCTAGAAATCAGTGGCACCTAGATCATACTATAGAAGAATGCTCAGATATTAAATTTTTAAAAATTAAAGAGCATAGTAATTAATGCATATCATCTTTTTATATTTGCACTTATTTTAGGAATTCCAAATTCTTCAAAACAAATTTGTGCTAGTTGGGAAACCCCTTCTTTAATAATTTCCTTTGAAGGATGAGCAAAACAAAGTCTTATTTTATGATTTCCTTTTTCTGAATTACATACCCATTCAGAACCAGGATTTAAAGTTATATTTTTCTCTGCTGCTAATGTATACAAACGATTAGTATCAATATTATCAGGAAAAGTTATCCACAAAAATATTCCACCTTTAGGATATTCATATTCAGCTATAGAGCCAAATTCTTCTTCTAGAGCTTTAATCAAAGTATCACATTTGCTTTGTAAATCTTTTACTAACTGACCAACATGTTTATAATAATAATTTGTACAAAAATCTGCTAGCAGCATCTGCTCGATTGCTCCGGAACCTCCATCATTCTTAAAAGCAAGAATTTGACTTATTACTTCCCAGCTAGCAACCACATAACCAACTCTTAAAGCAGGGGCAATAGATTTAGAAAAAGATCCACAATAAACAACTCTATTATTTTTACACATTGAATATATTGCATTAGGTCTTTTTCTTTCCCAAGTTAAATCGGCATAACAGTCATCTTCAAAAATAATAAAATTATACTTTTCTGCTATTTCCAGTAATTTTAATCTTCTCTCTGAAGGCATTATTGTTGCAGTTGGGTTTTGCACAGTGGGAATAGTATATAAATATTTTGGAAAAACATTTTTAGCTTTTAAATTTTCTAAAATCTCTATCAAATTTTCTATACATATTCCTTCACTATCCAATTTAATACCTATAGGCTTTGCACCAATATTTTTTATTCTAGATATAGCTCCACCATAGCTTGCTTCTTCAATCAAAACAGTATCTTCTGGGTCTAGTAACAATTTATTTATTAAATCTAAAGCTTGTAAGGAACCAGAAGTAAGTAATATATTTTCAGAAGAAATTTCCATTCCAACATAATCTTTTAAATACGAAACTAAAAAATTTCTTAAAGATATATTTCCCTGCGGTCCACTATTATGACCATATAGTGCTAAATTTTTTCCTTCTTGGCTTATAACTCTTTTAGCCGACTCAGCTAACTTATCTATAGGAATATTTTCTTCTGAATTATGGCCTCCAACAAAATTATGTTTTACAAAACCTTTATAAGGTTGAACAGGTGTAGACAAACCTGTTGAAAATAAATTTTCAATTTTAAAACTCATAAAAACTCCTTTTTATTATATACTAATAGCCATCTTTACATTAAATTTTTTAAATGCCGTATATGTAGCTTCAACTGACCCAGGCAAATCCACAGGTTTTGTAGCATCCATAATTACATATGTTTCATAACCTGCAATAGCCGAATCTACTGCACTAAATGCAACACAAAAATCTAAAGCTAGACCACAAACAAACACCCTTTTTATACCCATGGTTTTTAAGGTGCCTTCTAAACCAGTTGGAGTAACTCTATCATTTTCCCAAAAAGCAGAATATGAATCTATTTCTTTTCTAAACCCTTTACGTACAATTGTTCTTGCTTTTAATATATTCAATTTACTATGAAATTCTGCTCCACTAGTGCCTTGTATACAATGTGCTGGCCATATAGTTTGATCTCCATACGGCATTTTAATCGAAGAAAAAACCTCAATATTGTCATATTGAGTAATAAATGAACTATGATCTTTTGGATGCCAATCCTGCGTGAGAATTATATTTTTAAAGCTATTTTGTAGTATATTAATATTATCTATAATAGAATCACCATCTTTAACACCTAAACTTCCTCCAGGACAAAAATCATTTTGAACATCTATTACTAATAAAACGTCCCCTTCTTTCCCTATTTCTAAATTATTTATGTGAGACATATTATCTTGGGCCATAACATTTGAAATCATATTAAAACCCATATCAGATATAAAAGGGATAAAAGAATAAGTTAGAAATGAGCGTCTATTTATGTGCATATTGATAATTTCCTTTTATTTATCAAAAATATTATAAAAATTCATTATAGCTTATTAAAGGATATTATAATATATTATTAATAGGTTTAAACAAAATAAAAAAGTTTTATTTATCAAACCTAATTATGGAAAGCATATGAAAAAAATAATGTTATTGGGGTCAGGAGAGTTAGGTAAAGAAGTCGTAATTAGTGCTCAAAGACTTGGCTGTTTTGTTATAGCTGTCGACCGATACGAAAATGCTCCTGCTATGCAAGTTGCGGATCAATCAGAAGTTATTAATATGCTCAATGAAACTGAACTTAAAAATTGTATAAATAAGCATAACCCTGATTTAGTAGTGCCAGAAATTGAAGCTATTAGAACAGAAGTTTTATTAGAATTAGAAGAAAAAGGAAGAACTATAATTCCAACAGCGAGAGCTGCTAATTTAACTATGAATAGAGACAGAATTAGAGACCTAGCAAAATCTATAGGCTTACCTACAGCAAAATATGAATATGCAGAAACTATAGAAGAATTTAAAAATGCAGTAAAAAATATTGGTATTCCTTGTGTTGTAAAGCCTGTTATGAGCAGTTCAGGCAAAGGACAAAGTACAGTAAATAATGAGAAAGATATACAATCTTCATGGGATTACGCTCTATCTGGAGCAAGAGGCGATCGTATAAGAGTAATAGTAGAAGAATTTATTAATTTTGATTATGAAATAACTCTGTTAACAGTAAAACAAAAAAGTAAGCCAACAGTATTTTGCCCGCCTATAGGACATGTTCAAGAAAGAGGAGATTATCAATATAGTTGGCAACCCCAAGAAATGACTAAAGAAGCTATTACGCAAGCTCAAAATATAGCAAAAACTATTACAGATAATTTAGGTGGAAAAGGAATATTTGGCGTAGAATTTTTTATTAAAGATAACAATGTGATCTTTAGTGAACTAAGTCCTCGTCCGCATGATACTGGAATGGTTACAATGAAAACTCAACGTTTAAGCGAATTTGATTTACATGTAAGAGCATTTTTAGAATTACCTATAACTCAAGAAATGATTGATAATTATTTTAGTCCTGGAGCAAGTCAAGTAATTTTAGCTAATGAAGAAGGAAATCTTGATAGAATAGAAGGATTAGAAGATGCTTTATCCGATTCAGATATAGATATAAGAATTTTTGGAAAAACAACTACCCGTAAATACAGAAGAATGGCCGTAGCTTTAGCCCCCACTCTTGAACAAGCTAAAAATGCCGCATCAAAAATTAAAATTAAAGTTAAATAACATTATATAAATTTATTCTGATAGCCTTTGATAAAGTTTTTCTCTTTGTAATTTTAGCTCATTAGGTAAATAAGAACCAAATTTATTAAAATGTTCTTTTACTTCTTCTATTTCTTGTAATCCTTCATTTTTAGGAATTTCTGTAAGTATAGAAAAATCTTCTAAATTAAAATTTAAGCCTTCCCAGTTTATATCATCAAAATTAGGAACTAAACCAAAAACACCTTTTTTAGCATCAACCTTTGATTTTACTCTATCAACTATCCATTTTAAAACTCTCATATTTTCACCAAATCCTGGCCAAATAAATTTTCCTTCTTTATCTTTTCTAAACCAATTAACCCTATAAATTTTTGGTGTATTTTTATTAAATTTATGCCCTAACTCTAACCAATGTTTCCAATGTTGTGCCATATTATATCCACAAAAAGGCAGCATAGCAAAAGGATCTCGTCTTATAGAAGCTTGATTTAAAGCAGCCGCTGTTGCTTCAGAACCCATAGTTGCCGCCATATATACACCATGATCCCAATTAAAAGATTCGTACACTAATGGAAAAGTTTTGGATAAACGTCCACCAAATATAAAAGCTTCAATGGACACTCCTTCAGGATTCTCCCAATCCTTATCTAAACTTGGACATTGAGTAGACGGTACAGTAAATCTTGCATTAGGATGCGCGGCCTTAATATCACTTTTAGGTGTCCAATTATTACCTTGCCAATCTATAGCATGAATAGGTGGATCTCCATCCATTCCTTCCCACCAAACATCTCCTTCATCTGTTAAGGCAACATTAGTGAATATACAATTAGATTTTAACATTTCCATTGCATTAGGATTGGTATTATATGAAGTGCCTGGAGCTACACCAAAAAAACCCGCCTCAGGATTAATAGCCTTAAACTTTCCATCTTCAGAAGGTTTTATCCATGCTATATCGTCTCCTACAGTCTTAACTTTCCAACCTTCAAAACAATCTGGAGGCATCATCATAGCTAAATTTGTTTTACCGCAAGCACTTGGAAAAGCCGCTCCAACATAAGTTGTTTCTCCTGCAGGGTCTTCTAATCCTAGAATTAACATATGTTCTGCTAACCAACCTTCTTCACTAGCCATTTTAGATGCTATTCTCAAAGCAAAACATTTTTTTCCTAATAAAGCATTTCCTCCATAACCAGAACCATAAGACCAAATAGAACGCTCTTCAGGAAAATGGACAATATATTTATCTTCAGGATTAGGAGCACAAGGCCAACTTACATCTTTTATATTATCTATTAATGGCATTCCAACAGAATGCATACATTTAATGAAATTATCTTTTTCCCCTAATACATCTAAAACATTTTTACCCATTCTTGTCATAATTCTTTGGTTTACTACCACATAAGGACTATCTGATATTTGAATTCCAATATGAGAAATAGGAGAATTTAATGGTCCCATTGAGAAAGGAATAACATACATCACCCTACCTTCCATACATCCATGAAACAAAGTAGATAATTTATTTTTCATTTCACTAATTTCAGACCAATTATTTGTGGGACCTGCATCATCTTTTAAAGAAGTGCATATAAAAGTTCTATCCTCTACCCTAGCCACGTCACTTGGATGAGATCGAGCCAAAAAAGAATTTGGTCTTAAATCAGGATTTAACCTAATAAAAGTTCCTGCTTCCACCATTTCATTACAAAGTCTATCATATTCTTCCTGAGAACCATCACACCAATAAACATCTTTTGGTTTACAAATATCAGTCATTTCTGATACCCACTTATTCA
>Ga0163108_10001594_pt1 | contig 16526 bp, 16 predicted proteins | sample Fk1155metaG_FD_109644 | JGI IMG/M metagenome (GOLD analysis project Ga0163108, IMG submission 109644) | Marine microbial communities from the Central Pacific Ocean - Fk160115 155m metaG | ecosystem: Environmental > Aquatic > Marine > Oceanic > Photic zone | place: The Central Pacific Ocean...
AATATCGGACTATGAAGCCAGCCGGCTCCGCCATCAAGACGAGGTCGCATCCGCCAACGCACTCCTGGAAAAACGAAGGGAAGATGTATCCACACGGGTCAGCGCGCTGTACAAACTTCAAAGGCGAGGACTCGCACGGATGGTGTTCGGGGCTGAAGATGCTTCCGAACTGCGAAGAAGAATGCGATACCTTCGGTCTCTCGTTGAAGGGGATGCTGGACACTTGAAGGAGTTCCAGGAGAACCTTGAACGCCGAAAGCTTGCAATGGATGCCATGGAGCAGGACCTTTCCTCACTGACGGCACTTCGCGCTGAACTTCAACTGAAGGAAGCGGACCTGCGCGACCAACGCTCCCAACGTACTGCGCTGCTGGATGACATCCGGTCCAGGAAGGACCTTGCGATGCGGGCCCTCTCGGAACAAGCCCGAGCAAGGAAAGGCTTGAGCAACCGGCTAACGCCGCCGGTCCGATTGCCGGAAGACCTGCCAGGAGCGGCAGAACTGGTCACCAGCGTCAACTTCCGTTCCTTACACGGTAAGCTTCCTTGGCCCGTGTCAGGAGGCCGGGTCGTCCGCCGGTATGGTCGCTATACGGACACGTATACAGGAAAGCGGGCCAACAGCATGGGCATTGATATTTCCGTGAATTTCGGCGCCCCCATCCGGGCCGTCGCTGCAGGAACCGTCAAACTTTCTGAGTTCATCAGCGGATATGGTCAAACGGTGGCCATCGAGCACGGCCCGTACACTACGGTGTACTCCCACGCGGACAAGCTAATGGTGCGAAGAGGGCAGCGGGTCACCGCTGGACAAGAAATTGGACGGTCTGGAAACACCGGACTCACCTCTGGAGCTGAAAACATGCTCACCTTTGAAGTTCGATACAATGGCACGCCGCAGGACCCGATTCCTTGGATGACGCCACGTTGAAAAAAATGCCACGAGTCATGCGCGCATTCTTGCTGGTCGGAGGCGTTACCGCAGCAGGGCTGTTCACGGGTGCGCAGCTGACCCGAACGGCCATGGCTACGGGGGCGGACCGTTACCGGGATCTCGACACCTTGGCCCAGGCACTCCACCACATTGAAGCCCAATACTTGGGCACCACCACGACCCGTCAACTTGTCTACGGTGCAATCGATGGGATGATGGACGAACTTGACCCGCACTCCGTCTTTTTGGATCCAGATGATATGGCGGCAGCCCAAGTGCGGACCGAAGGGGTCTATTCTGGGATCGGTGTCGAACTCAAACAAATCCAAGGGAAAATCACCGTCGTAAGAACGGTACCCACCTCTTCAGCTGATGGGACACTGGTACGGGGAGATGTTCTCGAGAATGTCAACGGGGAGTCCCTGGACGACCTGAATCAAGCTTCCAAGCTTCTACAAGGGCCGGAAGGCTCAACAGTCGTGCTCGGTATCTCAAGAAAAGGGGCACTGCTCACCCATACGCTGACCAGAACAAAGCTTCGCGACCGAACGGTGCGCGTATCCAAACTGAACAAGGACTGGGCATTTGCTGAGGTTTCCCGATTCCAGCGAAACACAGCCAGCGACCTGGCTCAGGGTTTGAAGATCACAGCCCCCAAAGAGGGCGTCATCATCGACCTACGTGGCAACGCTGGAGGCCTCCTCGATGAAGCCGTCCAAGTCGTCGACCTATTCGCAAGCGAAGGAACCATCGTGGAAACCAAGGGGCCAAACGATGTGGAATTGGAATCACACAAGGCCAAGAAGTTCTCCCCCTACAGCCATCTAAGCACCATCATCCTCACAGATGGCGACTCCGCCAGTGCATCGGAAATTGTAGCGGGCGCGATGCGCAGTTTGTCTGGCTCACGCCTCGTGGGCACCAACACATACGGCAAATGGTCTGTGCAACGGATGTACGTGTTTGAAGACCAAAGCGCCATCAAGCTCACCGTCGCCCGCTACCATATCGAGGACGCCGGCTCCGGTACGGACCTTGTCGGCCTGAAACCGGACCACATCGTCGAGAGAAACACCGCTCAAATCAAAGCCATTGTTCGCCTCCGAGAACTGACCCAAGAGATCCCAGAGGCACACACTCTGCTGGATGTATTGTCGGAAAAGGAAGGAGGTACAGTGGCGCAACCCCATCTCGGCCCGCTATCAGAACGTCTCACTCTGGACCCACAACTCGCAGCAGCATGGACATTGGCGCTCGACAATCACTGAAGCGATCGTTCCTGATCGCCTTGTTCACCCTTTCGATGGTGGCCCTTATTGCTTGGATCGTCCCTGGTGTGGCCAAGTCCATGCTAGAGCCCGAAGTAAAGCCGGTCACAACGGAAAAGAAAACGATTTCCTTCGAAGATACGGATCGGTTTGTCGCAGATGCACTTCGTCGAATCGGTGCCATCGAAGTGCTCAGCCGTGAAGAAGACGATGGCGTCATCCGAGGTATTTACCAACTACCCAAAGGCGCACAAACGGAGATGGTGGGCCAACGCCTGCGTGGCTTCGCGGAAGAGTCAGATATCGAACTATACGCGAGCCCTGTCGACGGCCTCGATTTGGAAATTCGCGCCTACGCAGGGCCCTCTCTTCGACACCAAGTCCTATTGGTTCCAGACTTGCCAGCGCCACCCAAGTTCAGAAAGTCGGTGCGTGCTCTCGACCGTCCGATGATTTCCATCGTAATTACAGATCTTGGCGAATCCTCTGCAGACAAGGTTCTATCCATCCCGGTCCCTGTGACTGTGGCCATACGGCCCTATACGCCTTTCGCACTGCGAACTGCACGTGTCGCCGCTGAAAATTGGCACGAAGTCCTGGCCGATGTGCCAAGAACGATGACACCACAGGAAGCCCAACGTGCGGTTCCCCTCGCCTCTGGAATTTGGTTCGACGGCACACCGGTCGCCGCACTCGATGCCCATGACGTGGTGGTCGTACCGGCAGATAGAATCAGCGGAGCCCGCACACCAGATGCCTTGCGCGTATTGCCCGTCCAGCGTTCAGACCGTCGGGACGCCATGCAGACCCTGCGCCGCGCGCAGCATATCGCTGCGAGAATGGGGCGCTCTGCTCTGGTCGTGGCTGCCGATGACCCGGCGCTAACGGAGGTCCTGACCTGGGCAACCAAAGCATACAAGCAAGGTTATCGCATCGTATTGGCGACGGAAGCGGCTCGTTGGGATGAAGTCCAAGGGCCCTCAGTCTCCTTGGATAAGCGATAAAACCGCGCCAATTCCACGAACGCGCGAAGAACCACTTTGGGGTGTGCACCTGTTTGGGTCCCTGCTGTCCGAGCAAAGTGAGACACTGGAACCTGTTTGATTCTGAATCCGCGCTGGCTCGCCTTCAACAGAATTTCGGCATTCACGAAAGCACCCTCTGAATCGATTTCCAACTCTTCAATGACTTCTCGCTTGAACAACTTGAAGGCACAATTGACATCGTTGATTTCCAACCCAAAGGCACCATACAAGGCCATACCCCACGCAGCTGCGTTGGCGCGACGCATCCAGGGGTCTTGTCTTGGGCTTCGGTACCCAGCCACAATGTCGTATTCCGCGACCCACGGTAGCAGCCGATCGATCTCGTCCGCGTTGAACTGCAAATCAGCATCCGTAAAAAACACCAACCGTCCACGAGCTGCTCTGAAACCACTTCGTAGAGCTGCACCATATCCTCGGTTGCGCCGATGCCTCACCAGACGAACCTCCGGAACACCCAGATCTTGTACAGCATCCGCAGTACTGTCAGTCGAACCGTCGTCGACAACAATGATCTCCCAGGCATCAATTCGACCTTGATCAACCAAGCGGCACAGCGCAGCTTTTGCTGCACCAATGCTTCGCTGGATATTCGAGCCCTCATTGAATGCGGGCAGCACAAAGGTCAGATCCGGCTTCATCGAGTCCTCCGCGACCACTACCGAACTAGCTGGTGGATACACCGAAGTAGTAAGCCTTCAAGATCGCTGTGTCTGCGTCTTCCGGATCAACCTGCTCTTGGCCAGCCTTGTCCACAGCGCGAATGTAGTAGTAGATCTTGGCCGAACTCAAAGCATCGGCACTGATCATTCCACGCCATTGGTCCTCTTCCTGACCACGGGTCATGGTGACCTTGTTCCATTCCACTGCGGTTTCTTGACGATAGTGAAGATCGACCGTCATGATGTCGACCTCACAGCCTTCATCTGTATAAACATACGCAAGAATTTGAACATCGGCATTGGACCCCTGCGCCTCATCGATCTCGTCATGGTCGATCAGCGGTGGAGATGTGCATTCATCGAGAGGGTTTTCCTCGGCGCCTGTCACAACCGATGCGACCGGCTCATTTGCACAACCACACACTATACCCATGCCAAGAATAAATAGGACCAATTTCATTTTCGTCTCCTGTTAGGCGATAACCGTGCCAACTAAATCGTAATCCGAAGTCCGGTCGATCCGCACCTTTCGAATTTGTCCAGGTGCAATATCTTCCGGTGGTGCATCCAGGTAGACCTGACCGTCCACCTCAGGCGCTTGCGTCTCTAAACGCCCACCAATAACCCATTCATGCTCTGAAGATGGGCCATCAATCAATACGGGAAAAATGCCGCCGACCATCGATTCCAACTTGGACGAACTGATCTCCGACTGTCTCTCCATCAATATTCTCTGCCGCTCCAGCTTCACATCTTCCGGTACTTGATTGGGCAGGTTTGCCGCATCGGTACCTTCTTCCTGGAAGTATGTAAACACTCCCACGCGCTCAAACTGCTGCTTTTCAATAAAATCCAGCAGTTCCGCGAAATCTTCGTCGGTTTCCCCTGGGAATCCAACAATGAAGGTTGTCCGGATGGCAATGTCCGGAACGTGTGCGCGAATTCGATCAAGAATTCGTTCTTGTCCGGTCCGGGTCACGCCTCTTCGCATCGCTTTCAGCATCGAGCCCGATGCGTGTTGCAACGGAATATCGAGGTATTTTACGACCTTGGGCTCATCGGCAATGGCATTCAACAAACTGGCTGGTAGCCCAATGGGGTACGCATAATGGAGCCGAATCCAATCGATCTGTTCGATCTTTGCAAGCGCACGCAACAGTGCACCCAAGTCGGTACCATCCGCGAGATCGCGACCGTAGGCAGTGGAGTCCTGACTGACAAGATTCAACTCTTTGACACCCTCAGCGGCCATGCGCTCGGCTTCGGCGACCAAAGACGCGATCGTACGGCTTCGCATTTTTCCACGAAGCGTAGGAATAATGCAGAACGCACAACGGTGATTGCACCCTTCGCTGATCTTCAGCCAGGCCGAATGCGACTTCCATGAATTCACCCTTGGGGCAAACTCGTCGTGAATGTACATGGGCACATCCACATGCGTCTTTGGTGCCATTGAGTCGCGGCTCTCGAGAACTTCATCGATTCGGTGGTATTCACCGGTACCGAGAAAATGGTCAACTTCTGGCAGTTCATCCTCGAGCGCCCGCCCAAAGCGTTGCACCATACATCCGGTGACAATCAGCTTTTCACAGTTTCCCGTTTCCTTGTATCCAGCCATCTCCAATACGGTGTCGATGCTTTCATCCGTCGCCGGCTGAATGAAACTACACGTATTCACCACGATGACATCCGCTTCTTCAGGGGATTCGACCATCTCACAATCAGAACCACGAATCTTTCCGATCATCACCTCGGAATCCACCCGATTTTTCGGGCAACCGAGACTCACCAGATGTACGCGTTCAGCCACGATAATCCCTACGGCCCATCCGCATTCAGTACCTGGGCACCCTTCGGAACCTCAAAACTGAACTCGGAATCCGGCAGCGAAACATTGGTACGAACTTGGTTGAAGCGAAGATCGACTTCATTCCCGAATGCATCGACCATCACAACGGATTGAACCATGTACGTCTTTTCAGCAAGCTGAAGCTTCAAACTCTGAAAGCCTGCATCTTGTTTGGGCTTGAGTCCCAAATATACAGACCCACCCTTGCCTTCATCCGGCAGCAACTTCACATCGAATATTTCACTGAGATGGTTGAGGTCACTCAAGAGTTGCGACATTCCCGAACCATTGCCCCCCATACCCGAGGAAACGATGACTTGGTTCTCGGGTTGAGACCAGACCCACATCTTCTCACCGTTGGTAACAAACAGCTTTCCGGCGGGTTGGGTGAATACCCATCGCATCATTTTGGGACGCTTCAGCAGCACCTTCCCCTTCTGCTTGGTTTCGTCCCCCATCGCTTTGGAGCGGGTAATTTGAACGAAATCTGCACGAAGTGTCTGCACATCCTTGTATGCAGACTCAACACCTTGAATAACTTGATTCACATCGGCGCTGTCCGCGTGCACAAGCGCAGGGAAAGACGTCAAAAGCATGATTGCAAGGGTACGAAGCACAGGCCCTCCTATGGGCATCACGCCCTTCTACCGTCATGAATGCACACAGGCAATGAACGAGGCGTGACGATCCAGTGCCACAGACGCATCATTTTATCGTCGCATTCAACCATTTTAGATATTTACCGGAACTATCCGGTGCGGCCGACGAGCACTTCCCGTGGCCGCGCACCATCCGCAGCACCAACCACACCCTCTTGTTCCATGACTTCAATGATGCGCGCGGCTCGGTTGTAGCCAATCTTGAAACGACGCTGAATCATGGATGAACTGGCTTTGCCCGATTCCACAATGAATGCGACAGCTTCGTCATAGAGTTCGTCGTACTCTTCTTCGTCAATAGAGCGCCCTGTTCCATCATCCGACTTGATTTCCGCCTCATACACAGGCGTACCTTGTGCGCGTGTAAAGTCCGTCACACCGTTCACTTCGTCGTCGGAAACAAAGGCACCATGCAAGCGTTCCAATGCAGACACACCTGGCGGAAGGAAAAGCATGTCACCCTTACCAAGAAGCGCCTCCGCCCCATTCTGATCGAGAATCGTCCGTCCATCGATCTTGGTGCGGACCTGGAATGCTATGCGGCTTGGCATATTGGCCTTGATGAGGCCGGTAATGACATTCACCGAAGGGCGTTGGGTGGCAACGATCAAATGAATCCCAGCGGCACGCGCCTTTTGCGCAATCCGAATGATGGACTCTTCCACATCTTTGGCGGCAACCATCATCAAGTCTGCGAGCTCATCAATCACGATGACCAAGTACGGCATCCGTTTGGGCGGTGGTGGTGTTTGACCTTCCGGCCAGTCTGGCGGTGCATACCTGCGCGCCTTTTCTGGGGTCCAGTCCTCTAGTTCCTGCTCCAACTTGGTGTTGTAGTTGGCGATGCTCCGAACTTTCCATTGAGACAACACACGGTAACGGTGGTCCATTTCTGTGCACGCCCATTTGAGCGCCGCACTGGCCAGCTTGGGATCGGTCACGACCGGATGCAGCAAATGAGGGATGTCTCGATACATTTCAAACTCGAGCATCTTCGGATCCACCAAAATCATCCGCAGTTCTTCCGGTGTCCTTGTATACAGAAGAGACAACAACATCGCGTTGACCCCGACCGACTTACCGGAGCCGGTGGTTCCACCAACAAGCAAGTGCGGCATCTTTGCCAAATCTGCCACACGCGGTTTCCCGTCTACGGTTTTTCCGAGAGCCATGGGCAGAGCGCCGGTATTTTCGCGAAACTCAGAAGACCCAATCATGTCCCGAATCCAGACGGTCAATCGGTTGGTATTTGGAATCTCAATACCGACGACACCCTTTCCTGGGATGGGTGCGATAATCCGCACCCTCAGCGCTTTGAGGGCCATGGCAATGTCGTCTTGCAGTCCGGCGATCTTCGATACTTTGATGCCCGGAGCAGGCAGATATTCAAACGTTGTGATGACCGGCCCAGGACGGATCGCGACGACTTCGCCTTTGACACCGAAGTCCGCAAGCTTGTCTTCCAGGGTACCCGCCAATTCTCTCAATACATTTTCATCGAAACTGGCAACGTCACGTGGATGGCTGTCCAAAAGATCCAAATGCGGCAACTCAAAGGGTGTCCGAATTTCAGGAACCACGATCGCCCTGCCATCATCCTGGTTTCCGCCGGACTCGAGAGAGCCTGGCGTGACCTCAATTCCGCCCGAAGACATCCGTGGGGCCACAGCTATCTTTTCTGATTGCTCCCAAACCGGTTCGTCCGTCGGTGGCAAGGTGGGCGCGGCTTCTGGATCGGAGTCCAACCCAGGGCCTTCGAATGCTTCGGCAGCCACATCGCCTTCTGCTTCATTGGACCAAGCAGGCCCATCATCCATCTCAGACGGTCCTGAGGAAGGAATGAATCCCGGCTCGGGTGCTTCCACCGCAGCGGCTAGAAGTGCCGCGTCCAGGGATATCGGGTCCGCTGTACCAACATCTTCGTCCACCAGAGCATTCACATGAGCAGGAGGCTCATCCATTTCAATGCCCGCTTCTGTTCCCCATTCGACTTCCACCAGTTCAGGGAGCTGAACGACTGTTCTATCGACTGGCTCATCGTCTTCGTCAGGCACATGAATGAATCCCTCGGCCATATCCTGGAAAACCTCTGCCTCCTCGATGGTTGGTGTAGGGATTGTGCCCATGCCAGGCTCGTCCGTCGGAATACCTATAGAGACGGGCACCCCGCCTGGTATCTCGTCATGAACAGGCAATGCGGGCCGTTCGGGTATGGGCTCTGGCAATGCGGTCGCAACCGTCGCACGCACGCGACCGGCCGCCGTTCTGTACACATCTTTGATAGAACCCAGAGTGTTCCTCGCGACTTCCCGGGTTGTTTGCCGAAGCGCTGGCGTACGTGACTCGATGACATTCAAGCCAGATGAAAGAACATTCTCCCAATCAATGCCAAGCACAAAGGGGGCCGCCCCCAGAAGACAAAACGCAACCAGTATCCAACTTCCGGCAGGACCAATCACCGCATTCAATGTCTCTACGGAAAGCAATCCTACAAAGCCACCAGGAGGGAATGGGCTGGCTTCCGTTCCCGGTGCAATCAGCGCCATGCCGGTCAAGGTAGACCAAAGAGCGATTGCTGATGCCACTCCAGTCATCCAACCGCCCAGGCTTCTGCCCGCCATTTTCAATCCAAAAACAACCACCAGTGCAGACAGAGACCATGCACCATAACCAAAGACCTGAAAGACCACATCGGACAACCATGCACCCGCCGGTCCGGCAGCATTGACCACATCGCCAGCGCCCGTATGGCTAAAGGCTGGATCCAAAGGCGAGTACGTGGCCATCGCCACCACCAAATATGTGGACCCCAAGGTGGCCCCCAACAGAGACACTTGGCGCAGACGCCGGATGCCGGCCTCCGACACCCATGGCTGATGGTCTACTGCCTTTGGGGTTTTCTTTGAATTGCGACGTTTGCTTGCGGTAGATGCCACGATACATCCTCCCGGTAATAGGACTGGTCTTGACGTGTCATCATTGTACCTCACAATTTACATTAAGTCTTCCAGAAACCGTTGGACGGGATACACTCCCCTCCGGAGATGGACATGAAAGCTCGGGTTCTTGTAGTTGGTGGCGCGGGATATATCGGTAGTGTATGTGCCGCTGTGCTGCGTCAAAGTGGCTTTGATGTGGTGACCTTCGATGACCTTTCCACTGGCCATATCGAAGCAGTCCAAGGACCACTCATCCAAGGGGACATTAGAGATAGGGCACACCTGACAACGGTACTGAAGGAAGGCAGCTTTGATGCCGTCATGCATTTTGCAGCCAAGTCTTTGGTGGGCGAAAGCGTGTCCAACCCACTTCGGTATTACGACGTCAACATGGGCGGCACGGCCAGCTTGGTCCAAGCCATGCAAGATGCCGATGTTTCATCGCTGGTTTTCTCATCCACTTGTGCAATCTACGGAAACCCGACGTATCTTCCGCTCGACGAGGACCATCCGCAGAACCCCGTCAGCCCGTATGGGGCGAGCAAGAAAATGGTCGAAGAAATGCTTTCCGCATGTAGAGAAAAGGAAGACCTCCGGGTCACTACATTGCGGTACTTCAATGCCGCAGGTTGCATGCCCGACGGAAGCCTGGGCGAATCCCACACCACCGAAACACATCTCATCCCGCTTGCGATTGCTGCCGCGCTGGGGCATCGACCGCCTCTCTCACTCTTTGGCGATGATTATGAGACACGCGACGGCACATGTATCCGGGATTACATCCATGTCCTGGATTTGGCGGATGCCCACGTAAAGGCCCTCAACCAACTGCTGGAGGGCGACCCAGGGTCCGCATTCAACGTGGGGACAGGCGTGGGAACAACGGTCCGAGAGGTTCTTGCATCCATCGGCCGCTGTCTGGGTGAGCCAGTCCCCCACAATGTCACAGAACGACGTGCGGGCGACCCACCTGCCCTATTTGCACGGGCAGACAAGATCCGTAAAAAGCTACAGTGGGAGCCCCGCTGGACCGGCATTGACGACATCGTATCCACGGCCGTGCGTTGGGCGAAATCGCCTCAGTTCTGACCGAAGCTTAGTAGGTAAACGTAAGCCCCATGCTCACAGTGGTGTCATCATATTCGACATCACCGTGTTTCCCGTCTGCACTGCCACGCTGGCGCCATTGCACACCGCCACCCACATCGAACCATTTGGTCACATGGTAGGCAAGGTCCGTTCCCAAGCTCAAAACGTGGTCATCTCGGTTGACTTCACCCACGTACTGTTCATACCGGTAACCAGCGTTGATTTTTGCACCCAAACGGTCCGCGAATAGACTTTCATAGCGGAAGAACACGTTGTGGAAGTCAACAAAGTTCGTGAAGTAGACATCCTGGAACGCTTTCCGATAGCCAAGCGTGATCGTTTGGCTGTCGACTGGGGAGTAGCCCAGTTCGATGAGTCCAAGGGCACCCTCTGGAAACCCTTTTAAATCCCGGTCGTACCCCTGAGACTTGGCATTTCCCTCCGAACCTTGCCCGGATACCGAATCCTCGTCATAGTCCATTTGGCCGTAGCCACCGATCAAACCAAGAACCAACTTTTCAGTGAGTCGGCCTCTAAGCCCAATGGATGTACGCCATAAACTACCATCGGGAACACCAAGGCTCGCCCCGAACTCCGATGCGGTCAAGCCATCACCTTGGGTATCCACCAAGTTGTTTTCCCAACTAAACCACGAATGCTCATACCCTGCGATAATGGCCGTTCGCGGGAAGAAATTCCATTTCAAGTCCAGCGCTGGGCCATACCCAATTCGACTGTTGAGTGTTGGGCTACCCGAACTCGAGGTTTCGCCTGATATGGAGTAATCGTCATAGGTGAACAAGCCACCTGCATCCAGTTCCAAAGACGAACCAGGACGTATCGACAAGCGACCACCCGTCTGATTCATCGTGTGTGTCACATACGCAGAGGATGCTTGTACCGCCTCCGTCTCTCGGCCGGTCACATGATACCGCTCATTCAACTTGAGCCCGACAGGAGATGAACTCAGCAGCCGCGTGACAAGACCAAACTCGATGTCGTTGTACCGATCCAGGTTCTTGTGTTCTTCCTCGAAAAACTTGACCATGTTGTAGTCAAAGCTGACATCGAGCGAGTTGTCGGCACCCTTTACCGTGAGCATCACGCTTGGGTGTACACGAATTGCCGTGCCAGATTGCTCCTCGAGCCCAACCTGATTCCCATCCGTATCCGACGACTCTCCTTCCGACAGGTAAACGTTGGACCTTCGTTGTGCGCGAAACTCGACTGCTGGAACGATTTCCAAGTTGCCGGATCGAATATGATCCCCGGCTTCCGCCCAAGCCACACCCGTCCATGCGCCCGAGAGGCCGCTAAGCCACCCGACACCCATCAACATTCGTGTGGCAAGTCTTGGTTTCATTCAACTCCGTTCAGCAAATTTGAACATCTTAGACGTGGGCCGGTCCTTCTCACCGGTTTCAGAAGAAAATGCAACTACGCCTTCCGACCTATTCAAAGGGACTGGTTGCTGGAGGGTCAACACCAAGGGTTGTAAAGTAGTCGTCCATGGGCTCCATCTCGTCTGCCTCTTCAAGGCCGGCAGCATCGACTTGGACTTCCGATGTGCCCGGCGTCGTCCCAACATCCCCCATGCATGCTTCAGCTTCCGCGACAAATTGGCGTACTTTCGCGAGGCTGACCACAATCTTTCGGAACTCGTGCTCTGCGCGGTCCGCGCTGGCACGGGCCTGGGCTTCCTTCATGGCACCATTGGCACGCTCTGAAACCATCATCAAGGCTCGCACATTGGAAAGTTTCACCTGTACGCAGCGAAGCATTTCTTCGTCGCTTTCTCGACGTGCGGCGTCCGAAAGACGAGAGACGGACTTCAGACCATTCATCATCTCTTCGAGTGCGGAACGTACATACTGTGCCATCTCTGCGGGGTCAGCAGAGCGAGCCATCTGCACCTGAGACGAACGACCCACTTCTTGTGCGTGAACGATTCCAGATCCGAACAGCACGCCCATGGCCACAACTGCGTTTAGAATGCGTTTCATCGTAAGTACCTCCGTCATGAGATTGTGGTTCAGTTCGAGGAAAGCGCGAATGGAAGGTAAATGCTTTCAGTCGCATCCGATGGGAATCGCCAGCGCCGAACCTTGCCAATAACACAGCTTTCGATTGCCTTATCCCCAGTCGAATTCTCTTCGATTCGAACACCGGTGACTCGGCCTGCCGCGATATCAACACTGATCGCCAACCGGCCACCAATACTTGGATTCTCCTTCAAGCGAAGTTCATAACAGTACTGTACCTGACCTTTCTTACGATTCACAACGCTTGTTATGCCGCCCGCCGCTGCTGAACTCCCAGCATCGATTGCGCCCAACGATGCTTTTCCTACAACGTTGGTGCTTGGCCCTGATCCAACCTCTGCTGAACCGCCACCACTACGCGCCAGATCTCCGATCTTCGCATCCGTTCTTGTACCGGAACCACCCTTCTTCACACCCAGGTTGTCCGATGTAGCAATTCCCACTCCGTCAACGTTCTGCAGCGCATCTTGAATGCTTCCGATGGAGGAATCGTTGTCGGCAAACAGATCTTCAACGGTGCTGTTGCTGTTGGTCTCACCGCGTGTACCAATCAAAGCTGTGAGGAGTTTGGACTTCTTGAGCATGTCCTCCCTCTTCGCGACTTTTCGTGCAGCTTCCGCTTGTTTCTTTTCTTTTACGGTCTCCGGTTTCTTCTCAGACTTTTTCTCTTCAGCCTTTTCTACTTCCTCTTTCTTGACCGGTGTGCCGTCCTGAACTTCCACCTGCTCTTCCACGGGTGGCTTTTCGACCTCTTCTGGAGGTTTGATGATTTGGACAAATCGATCTGGCACCTCTTCAAGCGAAACAGTCTCTTGGGGATCCGTGTTCCAAACAAAGATCAACAAGGAAGCCGCCATGGCCAGAAAGACGGTAAGGGAACCAATAAAGACCGGATCGTCATCATCAAACAGGCGAGGACGGAAGTCTTGCCTGTTCACCATGCGTGCAGACTCCGGCGGCGCCGGCACAAACTGGAACAATACAGTCACGTTACCGATGACTACTTTTCCGCGTGCTCCGTCACCCAAGGGCAACATCGATACGTCACCCTTCTTGGCCAGTTCTCCAGACTTTCCGATGCTTGCAATGTCAGCGACCTTTCCGTCGTGCGCCAACTTTCCGCCCATGGCGTCCAATATGTTCAGTGTGTACTTGGCACCTTTGGCCTGAAAAAGAGTGAACTTTTTCGGCAGGTTCGAATTGGGAAGTACAAATGTATTTCGAGGTGACTCGCCAACCGTGACGTTCTGCCCAGGCTTGATGAGACGTTCGTGAACGACCTTGCCATCCTTAACGATACCAATTCGCAGGACTTTCGACGCCTCTACTCCGCCACCCAAACCTAGCATCTTAGCGACTCCAACTCAGCGAAAAATGGTTCAATCCAATCCCCTGTATAGGTGATCGGATCAAAGGGCTCAGAACTTGCCAGGGTGTCATCAAAAAAATCCATTGTCCCCATCTCAGAGGACAAATTTTAAGGCCGGCGGACGGCCCACTCCGGAGGAGTGAAAGCCATATACCGATGCCCAGCATAGACCCCCGGCACCGGGCATGCAACCGAAGACTTTCACCGTTCTTCGTGCAGCCCGAAAGTCGGGGGTAAACGCCGAACATTCGGCTATTCCATTTTGTATACGATGAACTTAAATTCGCTGAACTGTGCCTGCCCCGCGGTGTACATCACCTGTCGGAGAACTTCAAAAGGCAACTTCTTGTCGCATTGGATCAACAAGCGACCCTTGAATGCGTGCTCTTCCGAGCCAGATTGTTGGCCGATGTTCTTGGCAGTATCTGCCTTCTTGCTCAGTTCATCCAACAATGCATCGATCAACTGGCCGTTGCGTTGGTCTTCCGGGACTTGAATCTTCTTCTGTCCAGGATTGTCCTCGTCATCCACTTTCTCAAGCGACAAGACAGGAACACCATCAACAACGATGTTTTTCTTGCTAACGATGAGATTCACCGCCATTTGAGGATTCTTCTTTACGGTTGAAACGGGGAGTTCTAGGTCCTCGCTCGGCGCAACAGAAATATCCTGTGTCGAATAACTCTTGAGAAGGAACACCAAGATGATTGTCATCATGTCCATCATGGACGTGATGTTCAGTTCGGCGCCACTTCCCGCTCTACGTGCTTTTTTCAATGCCATTTGACTGCTCCGCCCACTACTTCGCGCCACCGGCGATCACTACAAACGGAAAGAGAAGACGGGGGTCACCCTCTGCTCCTGGCTTGCTTGGATCATCGCGGCTTGAGTCCATGGTTTTCACTAGCACTTCGTACTTGATGTGGTTGTCTGGAACGAGAATCACGTTCTCTTCATCCGGATACTCATCCTTGATTAGCCCCAGCTTCACTGTCAGCTTGTTCCAGTCGTAATCTTCTACACTGGTACATACGCCACCGCTTGTACACGGAATAGTGGGCGGACGTGCCTCGCCCTCTGAAACCTCTGGCGCCCCTTCAGGATGAAGGATCGCATCGGCTCCGAGCACTGTGACACCTCGGTCCGTAATGGCCAAGCTGAGATTAAGTGGAGGCTTTTCGGGCTCTTCGTCTTGAGGCTGAGGTGCCCCAATCGCAGGAAGAGTGGAGTCAATGACAGCCAACTGAACGAACTGCGCAGCCATAATCAGGAACGGGATCAGAATGGTGACCAAGTTCATGATGGGTACGAGATTCAGATCAGGTGCTTCCATCGATCGGCGTTTAACTGCCATGGATTACTCCAGAAGGTTGAGGCCCGTGGGCAGACGCCCACGCAGCCGGTTGAATCAGGCGAGGCTTAGCCAGCCGCGCCGTCCTCCTTGAGAGTTCCACGACGACGAGCACCCAAAAGGTTGACCGTCTTCAGCGCGAACTGATCAACATCGTCCATGATCTTCGTTGTGCGGTCCGCAACAATGGCGTGGAGCACAAGAATCGGAATGGCGACGATCAGTCCGGATGCCGTGGTGAACATCGCGACCGAAATACCAGCAGCCAACATGGTCTGCTTGGTTTCAGCGGATGCGTGAGCCACAGCTTCGAAAGCCTGAATCAGACCTTGAATGGTACCGAGTAGACCCGTCAAGGTTGCAACGTTGGCGAGCATCGGAAGGTACGACGTACGCTTGTTCAACTGAGGGAATACCTCTAGAACCGCTTCGTCGACCGCGTTCTGAATCTCGATCTCACTGCGGTTCGCGCGGGTAAGTCCAGCTTTCAGTACTCGGGGTAATGATGCGTTGGGCTCTGCATTGCAAAGCTTGATAGCGCGGTCGATGTTGTTCGCCATGATGAGCTTTTGAACTTGCGCCATGAACGCTGTGCCATTGATGTTGGCACGGAACATGATGAAGTAAAGGCGCTCAAATGCGATCGCCAGAGCGAACACTGCGCAGAGCAAGATTGGCCACATGAATGGGCCGCCCTTGTGGATGGAGTCAACGATGAAGTCCATCTTCGATCCTCGGGTTTGGGGGGAGTAAAAAAACCAGTTGGTTATGCGGCCGCTGAAAACACAGAAGCCAGTGAACAATCCTGAGGAACTTACCGGTTCGGAACCGCGATGTCACGGGGCACGCGTCAAGTCGTTGTCAGACAGCACTAAAAAGGCTTCTTTTCAACACTCTTTATGATCTTAGGAAGGAAGGATTCCCTAAGTTCAAGCTTGTAATCCGCGTGAAGGTTCTGCCGGCGCATGAAGATATCGATCACCGGCTTTTGAACACGCCCTTCCACACTAATTTCCTCAAAAACAAGCCTTCTGGTCTGCGCATCGGCGGTCGGTGGCGCAAAAAGCATCAAGAATAAGACCAAACAAGATCGCATTACCAACCTCCCCAAGCACCGCCCGCGGGGGCGGTGCCGGCAGCACAAGCATTGTTGACGCAGGACAGACCTTCGGCGCATTGATTGTCGGAACTACATGGTGCGCCGACGATTCGGGTTCCACGAGGAGGTGGTGCTGCATTCGTTGGCGGCTGATCGCCTGCACATACACCACCTGCACACACCAAGCCGTCTACGCATTGGTCATCTTGAGCACATGGTGCA
>Ga0163108_10001597_pt1 | contig 16502 bp, 8 predicted proteins | sample Fk1155metaG_FD_109644 | JGI IMG/M metagenome (GOLD analysis project Ga0163108, IMG submission 109644) | Marine microbial communities from the Central Pacific Ocean - Fk160115 155m metaG | ecosystem: Environmental > Aquatic > Marine > Oceanic > Photic zone | place: The Central Pacific Ocean...
AACCCACGGCCGGGTTGCATGCCCGTGATGTCGCACGAGTCAAGGAAGTGATCGGGGCACTGGTGCAACGGGGCAACAGCGTGGTCGTTGTCGAACACGATCCGGCTTTCGTGACCGGAGCTGACGAGGTGATCGACATCGGACCCTCGGCCGGGGAAAACGGGGGGCGGTTGGTCTTCCAGGGACCACCGGCCGAACTGGCCGACTGTGCCGATTCCTTGACCGGCGGATTTCTTTCCGGGCGGCTTCCAGCGGAATCGGTACACCCCGGCCGTGACCTCGAGCCGACCGGGCAGGTGGTCATCCTGACCGGCGCCAACCGCCACAACCTGCAGAATCTCACCGTTCCCTTTCCGCTGGGTTGTCTGGTCGTCGTCACCGGGGTCAGCGGCAGTGGCAAGAGCAGCCTGGTCGAAGACACGCTGTTTCCGGCCTTGTGCCGGGCCATTGACCAACCGCTTTCCCCGGGGACCTCGACGGAGTGCTGCTGGGATTCGATCACCGTCGACGAATCGATCGACCAGGTCCTGCTGATCGATCCGTCACCGATCGGACGAACCCCTCGCTCGATTCCGGTCACCTACCTGAAGGCCTTCGACGACATCCGGCGGGTGTTTGCCGAGACCGCCGAGGCAAGACAGCGAGGGTATGCGGCCGGCCAGTTCAGTTTCAATTCCGTCGAAGGTGGCCGCTGTCGGCAGTGCGGCGGCAGCGGCGAGATCGCGGTGGACATGCAGTTCCTGGCCGATATCCGGACCACCTGTCCGGAATGCCGGGGGCAACGGTTCGGCCGCGAGGTCCTGGAAGTGACGTTTCGTGGTCGATCAATCGCCGACGTGCTTTCGATGACTGTCGACGAGGCATTCGGGTTCTTCCGTGGACAGGCCAGGATCCGCCGTCGCCTGCAACCGCTCCGGGATGTGGGACTCGGATACCTCCCACTGGGGCAACCTGCACCGACGCTTTCCGGAGGAGAATCCCAACGGCTGAAACTCGCCGCCTTTCTCGCTGCAGGCGCCGGCAAGACGACGATGTTCCTGTTGAATGAACCAACCACGGGCCTGCACCCGGCCGACGTGCAGGGATTGCTGGCCTGTTTTGACACGCTGCTGTCGGTAGGTCACTCGCTGGTGGTCGTCGAACACCATCTCGAGGTGATTGCCGCAGCGGCGCATGTCATTGATCTCGGACCCGGAGCAGGTCCGGACGGGGGGCGACTGGTTGTCTGCGGATCGCCGACCGATGTCGCCTCATCTCCCGATTCGGTGACGGGGCACTGGTTGGGTTGTTACAATCACGCGACCTCCAGACCATCGACCGGCGACCGTTAAGGGATTGACGATGTCCGACGCCCAACCTTTCGCTCACCTGCACTGTCACTCTCACTACAGCCTGCTCGACGGTGCCAATCGGATCCCCGACCTCGTCGCCAAGGTCAAAGCCGACGGCATGAATGCCCTGGCCCTGACCGATCACGGCAACCTCTACGGCTCACTGCATTTCTACAAGGAGTGCCGTGCGCAGGACATTAACCCGATTCTCGGGTACGAGGCCTATGTCGCGCCGGGTCACCGCACTGACCGTACCCCGTCGAAAATGAAGGAAGCGGCCTTTCACCTGACGCTGCTGGCCCAGGATCGCTCCGGTTTTCAGAACCTGATCAAGATGGCCTCGAAGGCCTATCTCGAGGGTTTCTACTACAAGCCGCGGATCGACAAGGAACTGCTCGAAGCCCACAGCGACGGCCTGATCTGTCTTTCCGGCTGCGCCTCCAGTGAACTCTCGCAACTGGTTCTCGCGGGACAGGCCGACGAGGCTCGCCAGTTGATCGAATGGTACCAGCGAGTCTTCGATGACCGGTTCTACCTGGAGATCCAGAACGCCGGTCTGCAGATCCAGCAGGAGTGCCTGGCCGGCACCGTCGATCTCTCGCAGCGGATGGGTGTTCCACTGGTGGCCACCAATGACTCGCACTATCTCACCCGGGACGATGCGGTGGCCCACGACGTGCTGCTGTGCGTGAACACCCGTACGGTCATCACCGACGACAAGCGGATGCAGTTGGAGGGCAACGAGTTTTTCGTGAGATCGCCCGAGGAAATGTACGCGGCGTTTCCCGGCCATGCCGACGCGGTGGCCCGTTCCCAGGAAATCGCTGATCTCGTCGAGATCGAGATCGATTTCAACACCCGCCACTACCCTGTTTTCTCACCACCCGAAGGAAAAACCGATACCGACTACCTCCGGGAACTCTGCGAAGCCCGACTCGGTGATCGTTACGGCGATGAGATCACCGACACGATCCGGGAACGGCTCGACGAGGAGTTGAGGATCATCGAGGAGATGGGCTACTCGAGCTATTTCCTGATCGTCTGGGATTTTGTCCGATTCGCAATGGAAGAGGGCATCCCCTGCCAGGCCCGAGGATCCGCCTGTGGTTCACTGGTCGCCTACCTGCTGAAATTGAGCAATGTCTGCCCACTGAAGTACGACCTGTTGTTCGAACGGTTCCTTGATCCCAGCCGTAACGAACCTCCAGACATCGACATCGATTTCTGTCGCGACCGCCGCCAGCGGGTGATCGACTATACGAAGGAAAAATACGGCGAAGCCAACGTGGCTCAGATCGGGACCTTCGGCACGCTGAAAGCCAAGGCGGCAATCCGCGATGTCGGTCGCGCACTGGATGTGCCGCTGGCACGAGTCGACGAGATCGCCAAGATGGTCCCCGATACGCTCGGGATCACCCTCGAAGAGTCGCTCAGAGAAAATCCCGATCTCGAGGAACAATACAATACCGATCCGCAGATCAAACGGTTGCTGGAAATCGCCATGCGACTGGAGGGGCTGGCCCGCAGTGCCGGCACCCATGCCGCGGGCGTGGTGATCGGCGAAGGGGCTCTGGAGAATTTCGTCCCACTGCAGAAGATCTCGGGAAAGACCGACGTGGTCACGCAGTGGCGAGACAAGGACGTCGAGTACGCCGGGCTGCTGAAGATGGACTTTCTCGGACTCCGCAACCTCTCGATTCTTGACAAGACCGTCAAGAATGTCCGCGCCAACCATGGACTCGACATCGACCCGAACACGCTGCCGCTCGATGACGTCGAGACCTACCAGTTGCTTCAGCGTGGTGAGACGAAGGGCGTTTTCCAGCTGGAGAGCGGGGGGATGAGAACCCTGCTGACCAAGATCAAACCCGACAGTTTCAACGACATCATCGCCACCAGTGCCCTCTACCGGCCAGGGCCACTCGAAGGTGGCATGGTGATGACCTACGTCGATGTCAAACATGGGCGAGAGTCGACCCCCAGCGTGCACCCGATCGTCGACGACGTGCTGGCCGAAACCTACGGGGTCATGGTCTACCAGGAACAGGTCATGCGGATCCTGAACCGCGTGGGAGGAATCGAACTTTCCAGTGCGTATCGCTGCATCAAGGCCATCAGCAAGAAACAACTGGACGTGATGCAGCGGTTCCGTGAGGAATTCGTGGAGGGTGCCAAGACCCGCGATCTGGCCGAACACCTGGCAATCGAACTCTTCGACATGATCGAGAAATTCGCCGGGTACGGTTTCAACAAGTCGCACTCGACTGCCTACGGCGCCATCGCCTACCAGACGGCTTATTTCAAGGCCCACTACCCGCTGGAGTTCATGGCCGCCCTGCTTTCCTGCGAAATGGAGAATACCGATCGGATCAGCGAACACGTCGATGACTGCCGCCGCATGAACCTGACCGTGCTTCCCCCCTGCGTGAACCACTCGAGTGTCGACTTCGTGGTTGAAGGGGAAGCGTTGCGTTTCGGGCTGGCCGCAATCAAGGGCGTCGGGGAATCGGCCGTTGCGGCCCTGGCCACGGAACGTCAAACCAACGGCGACTTCAAGAACTTCTTCAACCTCACCGAACGCATCGATCCCAAGGCGATGACGAAGGGAGTCCTCGAGATCCTGATCAAATCCGGCGCGCTGGATTGCCTGGGATCACACCGCAACCAGCATTTCCAGGTGGTCGAACGAGCTGTCCAGTCAGCCGCAGCTCGTCACCGGGACCGTGCCCGTGGCCAGAAGAGCCTCTTTGGTGACATCGAGGACACCGGACCCGACGAGAATGCCACGGCCGACTTGCCTGCCGCCGCCGAGTGGCCCCAAAGCCAGCAACTGGCATTCGAGAAGGAGGTTCTTGGTTTCTATCTGACCTCGCACCCACTGGCCGAGTACAGCAGCATCATCGGCCGGCACGCCAGCCACAACGTGCTCGAAGCGGCAACGCTCGAGGAGGGGACCGAGATCCTCCTGGGTGGCATGATCACGTCGATCCGGACCAAGCAGACCCGCCGCCCGTCCCGCAACGGCCACACGCGGTTTGCCGATTTCAACTTCGAGGATCTTCGCGGCAATATCCGTTGCATCATCTGGCCAGAAGACTACAGCCGCCTCGCGGAAAAACTCGAACCCGAATCCTGCCTGTTTCTGCAGGGCAAGATTGATCGTCGCGGCCGGGAACCCTCGCTTGTCGTCCACAATGCCCTGACCCGGGAAGAGGCCGAACGGGAATTCACACGACAACTGGCGATCAAGTTCCGTCACGGTGTCCATTCACGCACCGACATGGATCGCACCCGTGAAATCCTCGGCCGGCATCCCGGGCGAGTCGAGGTGATCGTCATCGTCGAGACGAACCGGACCGATGCAGAAGATGCCCCGGTCCGCTACATCATGTCGACGCCCGGTGATCTGCGGGTTTCCTGTTCCCGGGAACTGCAGGCCGATCTCACCCGTGTCCTTGGTGAAAACGACTTCGAATTCCACACCAGCAACAAGCGTCGCAACAACGGCGATTCCACCTAACAGGAATGTCACCGTGACCAAACACCCCCTGGACTGGCAGGAACTGGCCGGTCGCGTTCTCGGCGGGCACCGCATCACCTCCGCCGAAGCACTCTCGGTCCTCGAGGCCGATGACACCTGCCTGCCCGACTTGCTGGCAGCCGCCTTCCGTGTACGACGCCACCACTTCGGTCTCGATGTTCAACTCCACTACCTCGAGAACGCCAAGAGCGGACTCTGCGCCGAGGACTGCTCCTACTGTTCACAATCGGCCGTCTCGCAAGCCCCGATCGAACGCTTCCGGCTCAAGAGTCCCGAGCAACTGCTCCGGGGAGCTCACCAGGCAGCGAGCAACCAGGCGAGAACCTACTGCATCGTCGCCAGCGGGCGAGGACCCGACGACGGAGAACTTTCCCGGGTGGCCGACGCGGTCCGGCAAATCAAAGAGGACACCGATCTGCAGATCTGCTGTTGCCTGGGACTGCTCAATCCCGACCAGGCCCGCACGCTCAAGCAGGCCGGGGTTGATCGTATCAACCACAACCTCAACACCAGCCGCGCCTTCTACGACGACATCTGCTCGACACACACCTACCAGGAACGGATCGATACGCTCAGGGCCTGTCGCAACGAGGGCCTGGAGTTGTGCTGTGGTCTGATCGTGGGAATGGGTGAAACCTGCCAGGACGTCGTCGATGTCAGCGAAGAACTGCAGGAGCTCGGCGTCGAGTCGATCCCGGTGAATTTCCTGACCCCGATCGAGGGAACTCCCCTGCAAGACAGCAGCCAGCTCACCCCCGGGTATTGCCTGAAGGTGCTCGCGTTGTTCCGTCTGGCCCATCCGACGACCGAGATCCGGATTGCCGGTGGACGTGAGGTGCACTTGCGGAGCCTGCAGCCACTGGGACTGTTCGCAGCCAACTCGTTGTTCGTCAGCGATTACCTGACGACCCCCGGCCAGCCCGTCGGCGAGGACATCGGCATGATCGAGGACCTCGGATTCCGCATCGTCACCCACGTGGCAACTTCGCCGGAACCGATCGCCAGCTAATAGCCCTGGTTGCGGCAGTACTTGCGGGCCTGCCTGGCCAGCCGGACAAGCGGCTCCCGCGAGAGATCGGTGAGCGGCCCGCGAAGATCGCTTCCGCGATGCGGTTGGTGCACCGAGCGAATCACCCTGACAAGTTCACCGTCGCTCATTTCCCCGAGTTCGGTCAACGAGAGCCCGGCCACATCGGCCTTGGGCAACAACGTGTCCGACTCGAACCGCGACCGAAGCTGTGGTTTCGTTCCCCACGACATCATCGCCCAGCCTCCATCCTTGTCTGGCTCGGTAAACAGCCCGGTACGCCGGTTGAAATTCCCGGTCGCGATTGAACTTGCCGGATCCTAGCACGGCCCCTACATTCCCGACCATTCGAATCTTCGGCAAGATCCGGTCAAAACCTCCAGCGAATCCTGAAATACGGTCATGTTCAGCCACGAACCCTCGTCACCACGAATTCCCGGTTCCGGCCCCAGCCATCCGGAAGATGGAGGCGCGGTCCCTCTGCGTTGCGATCCGCTCGCAGGGGCCATTGGTCGAACCCAGCAGTGGTTGATCGACCGGCAAGCCCCCGAGGGTTACTGGGTCGGCGAGTTGGAAGGAGATTCGATCCTTCAATCCGAGTACATCCTGCTGCTGGCGTGGTTGAACGAAAGTGGATCAGCACCAGACTTTGCCCATGAACGAATCCGCCGTGCGGCCAAGCATCTGGTCACCCAGCAACAGCCCGGCGGAGGCTGGGCACTGTATCCCGGCGGTCCGCTGGAAATCAGTGCCTCGGTCAAGGCCTACCTGGCGTTGAAGATCGCCGGTCACTCGGTCGATGCGCCCTGGATGGTCCGTGCGGTGCAGGCCATTCGTGGAGGCGGCGGAGCCGAACGGGTCAACAGCTTCACACGGTACTACCTTGCCCTGCTTGGAATTCTCGAATACGACCAGTGTCCGGCCGTACCACCGGAACTGGTACTGCTTCCGCGGCGGATGCCACTGAACATCTACGAGATGTCGGCGTGGTCACGAACGATATTTGTTCCGCTGAGCCTGCTGTGGGCCTTTCAGCCGCGAATCGAAACACCCCGGGAGTGGAGCATCGACGAGTTGTTTCTCCGGGACCGTCGCGGACTCTCCACGGCCACGCTTCCCTGCGAACAACTCGATGATCTTTCGACACCGACCCGCATCAACTGGAACGGGATCTTCGTTCAACTTGATGCCGCGTGGAAACACGTTGAACGCTGGAAACTGAACCCGGTTCGCGGGATGGCGGTCCGGCGTGCGGCCGAGTGGATGATCGAACGATTCGCCGGCAGTGATGGACTCGGCGCCATCTTTCCCCCCATGGTCTGGAGCGTCGTCGCCCTGAAGTGCCTGGGTTATACCGACGACTCCCCGATCCTGGTCCAGGCGATCGATCAACTCGAGGACCTGGTAATTTCGCACAACGACACCGATCACCTGCAGCCGTGCAAGTCACCCGTCTGGGACACGGCGATCACGACCATCGCGCTCAGGGATTCGGGGCTACCGTGCAACCATCCGGCAATCGGCCGTGCCGTCGATTGGCTGCTCGACCGCGAAGTCCGTCACGGGGGAGACTGGTCGGTACGTCGGCCCGGTCAATCCCCGGGCGGCTGGTTCTTCGAATTCGAGAACCGCTTCTATCCCGACGTTGATGACACGGCAATGGTCGTGCTGGCACTGACCCGTTGCCTGCCGAAACTCCCCTGGACCGCGGACTTCTTCCTCGATTCCGACCCCGCCCGGGACGGGGCTCCCGACATCGCAGCGGTACTGGCCGGGCGAACCAATTCGCCACTGGCGGCGACCGACGCGATCGAGTCGATGCGGCCCGTGCTGGCCGCGATCCATCGAGGTGCCCGCTGGACACTGGGTATGCAGAGCCGTAACGGTGGCTGGGGCGCCTTCGACAGGGACAACACCCGAGAGATTCTCACGCGGGTCCCGTTCGCCGACCACAACGCCATGATCGATCCCCCGACAAGCGACCTCACCGCACGAGTCCTGGAGATGCTCGGTTTTCTCGGTGTTCCGGAAACTCATCCCGCGGTTGCCCGCGGCCTGGACTTCCTCTGGAACAATCGCGAAGACGATCACTGCTGGTATGGCCGCTGGGGCGTCAATTACATCTACGGAACCTGGCAAGCCCTGGTCGGTCTCGAAGCGGTTGGCATCCCGCACACCGATGCCCGTGTGAAACGGGCCGCGGCGTGGCTGATTGATCATCAGCAGCCCTGCGGCGGTTGGGGAGAGTCGCCCCGGACCTACGAGGACCCGGAACTGCGAGGCTCGGGTCCGGTCACCGCGTCCCAGACCGCCTGGGCGGTGATGGGCCTGATCGCTGCAGGCGAAGGACACGGCCAGGCGGTCGCGAAAGGAATCCGCTACCTGTTGAACCACCAGTCCCACGACGGGACGTGGCCGGAAACGTGGTTCACCGGAACCGGGTTTCCCAAGGTCTTCTACCTCAAGTACCATTATTACCGGATCTATTTCCCCTTGATGGCACTTGGACGATTCTCTCGATTGCAGGGAGAACCCGTCACCGCGCGCCGCCGAGCCGCCTGAAGCGGAGCAAGGCAACCGGGCAAAGCCGGGATAGTGGATCCAGGGAGAGTGACTCCATGTCCAACGCCGCCCGGTCCAAACGGCAAACGCTGCTGGTTACCGATCCGGTCTTTCAGTCGCACGATACCGGCGAGAACCATCCCGAGTGTCCGCGGCGTCACGCCGCCGTCACCCGGGCATTAGCGGCTGCCGAATTCGACTCGACGCTGTGGCGAATGGCGCCACCGACGGCCGACGACCCGACGATCCGCCGTGCCCACGATCCTCGCTACCTTGCCGTCGTGCAAAAAGATATCGCCTCCGGGGCCGCGACGCTCAGCACCGGCGATACCACGATCTGCCGCGAATCGCTGACCGCGGCTCGCCGGGCCTGCGGAGCGGTGTGCCTGGCAATCGATGAGGTGATCGCCCAACGATCTGCCAATGCCTTCTGTGCGGTGCGACCGCCGGGCCACCACGCCACGCCCGATCGTGGCATGGGGTTTTGCATCTTCAACAATGTCGCCGTCGCGGCCCGACATGCTCAGCAACGTCACCAGGTCGGCAAGGTCCTGATCGTCGACTGGGATGTTCATCACGGCAACGGTACACAGGACATTTTCTACGACGACCCGAGTGTCTTCTTCTTCAGCACCCACCAATCGCCCTGGTATCCCGGCACCGGCGCCCGCCAGGAGACCGGAACAGGCAAGGGACTTGGTTCCACACTCAACCGGCCCTTCCCGGCCGGAACCGGCCGCAAGCGACTTCTGCCGGCCTACGCCCAGGAACTGCGAGAGGCTGCCGACAAGTTCCGCCCCGACCTCGTTCTCGTTTCCGCCGGATTCGATTCACGGCTCGATGACCCACTCGGACAGTTCCGACTGACCGATGAGGATTTTTCCTCTCTGACCGACACCGTGGTCGCGATCGCCGGACAACATGCCCAGGGGCGTCTGATCTCGGTCCTGGAAGGTGGCTACAACATCGACGGGTTGGCCAAGGCGACAACCGCTCATTGCCGTCGACTGGTCCACGCGGCCACAAGGCCAGCCGACAACTAGACGGCCCAACCGCCCCACACCGCCTCCGCCGCGTCGGTGCCGCTGGCGACGCAATCCGGGACTCCGACGCCGTGGTAGGCATTCCCGGCGACCGCCAGGCCGGGCAGATCGGCGACGCGGTCGAATATGGCCGACACCCGATCCGCGTGACCGACGACAAACTGGGGCATCGCCGACGTGTGACGGGCCACCTCGACAAAGTCCGGAGTTCCCGCAACACCCAGCAACGCCTGCAACTCCTCCGACACCAGGGACTGGAGATCGGCGTCGCCGAGTTCACACAGTTCCGGCTGCAATGCGCCTCCGACAAACGTCCGCAGCAGGACCCGGCCCGCGGGCGCACGGTCGGCCAACTTCCGGCTGGCAAACGAAACCGCGATCACCCGTCGATGCTCACAGTGTGGAACAACGAGCCCGAAAGCATCGAGCGGGTGCTCGATCTCGTCGAGCCGATGGCCAGAGACCACCACGACGCTCGACGCGTACTCGATTGCCGCGAGTTGCTCGGAGAGTACTCCGTCGATGTCTCTGACCAACGTGGCCGCCACGTGGGCCGGCAGGGCCAGGATCACCGCATCAGCCTCCAGCGACTCGCCCCCCGACAACTCGACATGGTACCTGTCGGACCTCTCGGGATCGTCAACAACACGCAAAGCCGTCACCGCTCGACCCTGACGAATCGCGCAGCGACCACGGAGATTTTCTGCAGCGGCCTCGAGCAATTCGGTGAGCCCGCCGATCAGCGAAACGAACAACCCGTAGCGTGCACCCCGAACCGACTCCGACTCTACTGTCGCACCGGCCCGGAGTCCTTTCCAGAGGCTGCCGTAGCGACGTTCCATGGCGGGAAACCGGGGCAGTGTCGCCTGCAGGCTCAGGGTCTCGGGATCGCCGGTATAGATCCCCCCCACCAACGGCTGAACCAACCGTTCGAGAACCTCTGCCCCCATCCGTCGACGGACGAATGACGCCACGCTCTCGTCGGTGGATTCTCGACGGCGTCGAACCAGTGGTTCCAGGGCCATCCGCAGCTTGGCCGGCCAGGAAAAAATCGGTGAAAAGAGCACGGGGCCGATCCGGGCTGATCCCAGCAGCTGAAAACTCTCGGGCACCGGCACCGGGGATCCGTTGCGAACAACCAGGGCACCTCGATATTCCGGATCCAGGGCAACCAGCCGATCCTCCAGACCCAGTTGCAGACACAACTGCAACGCTGCCGGCTTGTCGGTGATGAACATGTCGGGACCCCGTTCGACCAGGTACTCACCGATCCGAACCGTCTCGATCGTCCCCCCCAGCCGTTCACTCGAATCGATCAACTCGATCTCGAATCGAGGCCCGGACGACGGAACCGCGGCCGCCAGATCACAGAGCCGAATAGCGGCGGAAAGCCCGCTGATTCCCCCGCCAATGATCAGGCAGCGTTTCGGTCGATGCGTTTCGTCGTGCGACCCGAGCCCACTCATTCGCGAACACCCATCTCGTGGACCATTTCAACCAGCGCCTTGACCTTCTCGGGATCCATGCCCGGCATCAGGCCGTGACCAAGATTGAAGATATGTCCGGGCCGCCCCCCGGCGGCATCGAGTACGGCCGCCGCACGTTCACGGAGTGTGGCCAGGTCAGTGAAGAGGCTCACCGGATCGAGGTTCCCCTGGATGGCGACATCGTGCCCCACCGTCTTCCAGCCGTCTGCCAGATCCACTCGCCAGTCAAGTCCCTGGACGTCTCCCCCGGCTTCACGCTGCAGCGGTAACAGTGCCGGGTTGCCGGTCAGGAAATGCGCGACCGGCAATCCCTCCGGCAAGCTCTCGATCAACCGCCGGGAGTGCGGCAGGACGTAACGCCGGTAGTCATCCGGCGACAGGCAACCGGCCCAACTGTCGAAGATCTGGACCAACTGGCAACCGGCTTCTGCCTGGGCGGTCAGGTACTTCACCAGTGTCGGCACCAACCGATTCATCAATGCCTCCCAGGCTCCGGTGTCGCCGTACATAAGCGACTTGGTGTGTTCATAGTTCCGCGACCCGCCTCCCTCGATCGCGTAACTGGCCAGTGTGAAGGGGGCACCGGCAAACCCGATCAGGGGACAATCGGCGGGCAATTCGTCCCGCACGCGCCGGACCGTTTCAAAGACAAATCCCATTTCCTGGATGTCGTCGATTTCGTGAAACGCGTCGATCGCAGCCGGGGTCCTCAGCGGATTGTCGATCACCGGCCCCTCGCCGGGCTGGTACTCGAGATTGAGCCCCATCGGCCGCAGGATCGGCAACAAGTCGGCAAACAGGATCGCTGCATCGACACCGAGAACCGCCTGAGCGGAAAGTGTCACCTCGGCGGCCAGGTCGGGCCGTGTGCACAGTTCAAGGAAAGTCACCCGGCTGCGAACCTGCATGTACTCGGGCAGATAGCGACCCGCCTGTCGCATCAGCCAGATCGGTGTCGTGTCGACGGGCTCACGACGAACGGCCTTCAGGAAACGACTGTTGTGCAATTCGGGTGTCATCAAACCAACCTGTGTGCAGGAGCCGGTGGCAGGGCCTCGACGTTGATTTTAGCACGCCATCGGCCCGGCTGTGGAAACTCTCTTGCCTTGCAGCGAACGATCTTGACCAGATGTCCTCCTGGTTCCTACCATTCGCCGCAATTTGTCGGCCGCCCGGGGGTGTCGATGTCGGCCCGGAAAATGTTGTTCATCATTCTCACACTCGCGCTGACACTGCGCGGTGTTGCTGCCGTGATCGTCACACGGCACCTGGAAAGCACCGATGAGTCATTTCTGATTGCCGGCGATGCGGCAGGTTACTGGGAACTTGGTCAGCACATCGCCCGCGGCGAACCCTACCAACTCCTGGGGCGACCCGATGACCAGCTCGCCCGGAACTCGATTCCACGGCAGGTGCCGCGGATGCCCGGTTTTCCTGCATTGCTCGGGTTCTCGATCTGGATGCTCGGCGACAACCCTCTCGCCGCACGGCTCCTGCTTGCACTGATCGGAACACTCGCCTGCTTGCTGGTCTACCGTCTCGGTAGCCAGTTGTTCTCGACTCGTACAGGGCTGCTCGCGGCATCTGCCTGCGCAATTTCTCCCACGCTTGCTGGGTCAAGCGTCCTGATTCTCAGCGACACACTCTTCGCCACCCTTCTGCTCGCGTTCCTGCTCGCCGTGGCCTCGCTGACACGCTCCCGCGAGACATTCGAAACCCGGCCCCGGCTGACCGTAGCGGCACTGGCCGGATTAGCCGGTTGTGCCGCGGTTTACGTTCGTCCCGGCTGGCTTCCGGCGATTCCGCTGTTCGCATTGTTCTGGGTTGTCGGATCCGGATCGCGAGCCAGGGCGGTTCCCGAAGTCGGGGTCCTGCTGCTGATTGTCGCCATCGGACTGCTGCCGTGGGCCCGACGAAATTGGCAGCGGACCGGTCACCCGGTGTTGACCACCCTCTGGGGAGGTCCCAGCCTGTATGACGGGCTGCACCCCGGGGCCACCGGAGCCAGCGACATGCAGTTTATCGTGGACGACGGCCTCTACGGCGATCCCGCACAGACCGAGTACACGATCGACCAACACTACCGCGCCGCCGCCTGGGATTTTGTCGTCAGCCAGCCGGCGACGGCGGCCCGACTCGCAGTGATCAAGGTCTGGCGATTCCTGAAACCGTGGCCCAGTGCTCCCCAGTTCCAACGCTGGTGGCAGATCATCCTGGTCGCAGGACTGACAGTTTCGCTGTACCTGCTGGCCGTTCGCGGTGCCTGGCTGCATTGGAGCTCGCCCTGGAGCTGGCTGTTGGTCGCCGGCCCCTTGCTGTATTTCGTCGCCCTACACACCGTCTTTGTTGGATCGCTCCGGTACCGCCTGCCGGCAGAATACTCCCTGTGGGTTCTGGCTGCCGCCGGATGCCGTGAAAGGGGTGCCCCTTGAGCGATCAGCAGCGCAGTGAATGGAAACGCACCCTCTGGGGACTGATCGGTGTATTACTGAGCGTCGGCGCCGTCGGCGCGGCCTGGGTCCACCACGTCTGGACTCACAGCGACCAACTGCTCGATCAGGTCGTCCGCGAACAACTTGATGACTTCGCCCCCGGATTAACGATCGACTTTTCCGGTTGCCGTTTCGACCTGCTCCGTCGCGTTCGGATCGACAACGTGACACTGTCCACGTCGAATCAACAGCCGCTCGCGTCAATCCCCGAAGTCACTGTTGCCATCGACCGCCAGGCACTGGCCAAACATCAGCAACTGGTGATTCAAAGCATCACGCTGCATCGTCCCCGGGTCCTCCTGTCTCGCGATTCTCAGGGACAATGGAACTGGCAGGCCGTCTCATCCTCGAAACAACTGCCAGCGACGTTGCCCGAGTGGTCGATCGAGCAGGGACGGATCGAGGTGTCGCTGGAGGGTGAAACATCTCACGACCGCTCACTCCACGACCTCGACCTCAAACTCGTTCCCTCGGGGACCAACCGCTACCTGGTCGCTGCCACCGCCGAACTCGACGACAAGACAACCACTCCCAGAGACAACGGCCGTCAGGCCACGACACTGTCATTGAACGGCCACTGGCAGGTCACCGACTCGACGACAAGCCTCAACGGAAAGATCACGTCGTTGTCGCTGGACAGGTCGCTGACGGATTTTGTCTCTGAGTTTCTTCCCGCCGACAAGGACCAGGCCCCACGGCTGATCGAAAGCCTGGCCGGAGCCTCGTTTGCCGGTCGTGGGCAAGTCGCCTTCCGACTGGACCGCTGGCAACCCGGGTCCGACTGGAACTACAAGTTGTTACTGGATCTCTCTGCTGGCCGATTAACACTGCCCGGCCATCCCTGGCAGTTCAGCCAGATTGGCGGCAAGGTCTACTGCGACCCGCGTCACATCCAGGTCAAGAACCTGGTCGCTCGCGAAGGCGAGACGACCCTGGCCATCAACGCGCTGGTCCATCGCCGACTGCGGTCGGACGGAAGAATCGATATTTCTATCGAGAACATTCCTCTCGACTCGCGGTTTCGCAACAACCTGCCCCCGGACTGGCAAACACTCTTCGACACCTATTCCCTGGCAGGGCGCGTCGATTTCACGTCGACCCTGCGACCCTCGACCGACGGCGACTGGCTTCCCGGTGACTCGGTCATCACCGCGAGGGGCTGCCGGATGCGGCATGCCCGATTCCCCTATCCACTGCGGCAGTTGGCCGGAACCCTGACGCAGATCGGATCGACAAGAAACCTGCAGGTCGACATCGAAGCGTTTGCGGGATCTCGTCCCGCGACGATGCGAGGATTGATCACGAACGCCGGACCGACGGCTGAGTCGACGATCGACATCGCCGTCGATCGCCTGCCCTTCGACAAGACCCTGCTGCAGGCGGTCACACCAACTGTCCGTCGGACTCTGGAATCCCTGGGATTGAACGGGGCCGTCGACATTCGCGCGCAGCTGAAACGACCGCCCGGGCTCAACCGAAAACCCACCACCCACCTCGCCGCCGGGTTCGTCGATGCTGTAGTGAACTACCGTGGTTTCGCGTGGCCGATCTCACAACTTTCCGGAACGATCACCGCCACGATCACTCCCGAGGGCTACACCTGGCAATTCGACAAGTTGAACGGTCGCCATGGCACGGCCCGACTCACTGGAGATGGGTACCTCCACGGCCGCAGTGGCGCCCCCGGACCGTTTTCTCTCAACATCGAAGCAAACGACATCAACCTCGATTCGCAACTGAGGGCGGCCTGCCGACCTGAACTCCGCGCGGTGTGGAACCGCATCGCGCTCCGGGGACTGCTCAACGGTCGACTCGAGATACGGCGCCAGGGGCGGTCTCCGGTCCGCATCACGATCCCCAGATTCGTGGTCCGCCAGGGTGGCCTGCGTGATGCCGGGTTTCCCTATGAACTCCGAGACGTCCACGCCACCGGAAATTATTCCGTGGCAGATGACCGCAGCCAACAACTTGTTCTCACGTCACTTCACGGTCAGCACGAGACGGTCCACGTCTCCTCGGGCGTGGTCTTCACCATCGATCCCCATCGCGACTGGACACTACGCTTCGAACCGTTCTCAGTCGATGGCCTGGTCAGCGACAAGGACCTTCTCACCGCCCTGCCAGACAAGCTGCGCGACCTCGCCACACACCTCAACCCGCAGGGGCCGCTGCAGTTGGCCGGGCTGATTGAACTTCGCGGCGCCAAAGACCCGAAGATCCCCATGACGGCAGCCTGGGACCTCGAAACGCGGCTGGCGGGCAACAGCCTCACCACCGGTGTCAGGCTCGACGAGGTCACCGGTCGAATCAACAGCCGGGGGAAATGGTACGGGACTCACGCGATTGTCAACGGCGATTTCCAGCTGAAGAATGTCACCCTCTGGGACTATCGCTTCACCGACGTCCGGGGCCCGTTTCATCTCATGGACCACGACCTGGTGATCGGGACCAGCCAGGCCTTCACACGACAGCAATCCGGAAAAACACAACCGACTATCCCGCTCAGCCAACACGTTACCGCGCGGGCCGTCGGTGGCCTGTTCACCCTGGATGCCCAGACCCGGATCGACAAACAGGAGGCAGACTACCACGTCAAGATGAACATGTCCGAAGCCAAGTTGCAGGACTTCGCGAGAAAGTACATGCGCGATCCTCGAAAACTCAAAGGCACCATGCGCGGGTGGGTTGACCTGAGAGGACGTGGCCAGTCACCGGCCAATGTCACCGGTCGTGGACAACTTCAGGTGAGTCCAGCCGAGTTGTATGAGTTGCCGATCATCGTCCAACTTTTCGATGTCCTCAGCCTCGGACCACCCGAACAAACCGCCTTCCGCTACGCCCAGTGCGACTTCCAGCTTGCCCGCTCCCGATTTCACCTCAACAGCATCGACCTCGTCGGCAACTCACTGCAACTCCGCGGCCGTGGCCAGGCGACTTTCGACGGCCGGGTCAATCTCGACTTCTACTCGATGCTCCCGCGTTCCCGCATCCCCGTCCCCTTCCTGCAACCACTGCTCGG
>Ga0163108_10001599_pt1 | contig 16496 bp, 16 predicted proteins | sample Fk1155metaG_FD_109644 | JGI IMG/M metagenome (GOLD analysis project Ga0163108, IMG submission 109644) | Marine microbial communities from the Central Pacific Ocean - Fk160115 155m metaG | ecosystem: Environmental > Aquatic > Marine > Oceanic > Photic zone | place: The Central Pacific Ocean...
AATGATACAATTTTTGCTGCTAAAAGATTAATAGGAAGAACTTTTGATGACCAATCTGTAAAAAAAGATGTCGAAAAAGTTCCATTTAAAATAGTTAAGTCAGATAAAAACGATGCCTGGATAGAGGCAAAAGGTAAAAAATATTCTCCATCTCAAATATCAGCTTTTATTCTTCAAAAAATGAAGGAAACAGCTGAAAAGCATTTGGGTCAACCAGTTACTAAAGCGGTGATAACGGTGCCAGCATATTTTAATGATGCACAAAGACAGGCAACAAAAGATGCTGGAAAAATTGCTGGCTTGGAAGTTTTAAGAATTATCAACGAACCTACCGCGGCTTCATTAGCATATGGCTTAGATAAAAAAGGTGGAAAAAAAATTGCTGTTTACGATCTTGGTGGTGGCACGTTTGATGTATCTATTTTGGAAATTGGAGACGGTGTATTTGAGGTAAAATCTACAAATGGAGATACCTTTTTAGGTGGTGAAGACTTTGATGATGCTATTGTAGATTATCTAGTTTCAGAATTTAAAAAAGATAGTGGAATTGATTTAAAAACCGATAAACTTGCCCTGCAAAGATTAAAGGAAGCAGCAGAAAAGGCAAAAATAGAATTATCTTCTGCAACACAAACTGAGATTAATCTCCCGTTTATTACAGCAGACAAGACGGGACCAAAGCATATTAATTTAAAATTTACTAGAGCTAAACTAGAAGCCCTAGTGGAAAGTTTAGTAGAAAGAACTTTAGATCCTTGTAAAACTGCTCTTAAAGATTCGGGTTTTTCAGCAGCAGAGATCAACGAAGTAGTTCTAGTTGGTGGAATGACTAGAATGCCAAAAATTGTTGAAACTGTTAAAAATTTTTTTGGAAAAACTCCTAACAAAAGTGTTAACCCCGATGAAGTAGTTGCAATGGGAGCTGCAATTCAAGCAGGTGTACTACAGGGTGACGTAAAGGATGTTTTGCTTTTAGATGTTACTCCATTATCATTAGGTATCGAAACGCTTGGAGGAGTATCTACAAAATTAATTGATAAAAACACAACTATACCGACTAAAAAAAGTCAGGTTTTCTCAACCGCTGAAGACAATCAGCCTGCCGTATCAATAAGAGTGTTGCAGGGTGAAAGAGAGATGGCTGCGGACAATAAAATTTTAGGCAACTTTGAACTTGTCGGAATTGCACCTGCTCCAAGAGGCGTTCCACAGATTGAAGTAACCTTTGATATAGATGCAAATGGTATTGTTAATGTATCTGCAAAAGACAAAGGAACAGGTAAAGAGCAAAAAATTCAAATTCAAGCATCAGGTGGATTATCAGAAGAGGAAATTCAAAAAATGGTTAAAGATGCTGAAGCAAACAAAGAAACTGACAAGAAAAAAAGAGAGTCTGTGGATTCGAGAAATCAAGCCGATACTATAATTCATTCCACTGAAAAAAATCTTAAAGAACACGGTTCTAAAATCAGTGAAGCTGAGAAAAAAGCTATAGAAACTGCTATTTCAGATTTAAGAAATGCTTTAAAAGGAACAGACACGGAAGAAGTGAAGAAAAAAACTCAATCTTTGATTCAAGCCTCAATGAAATTAGGGGAAGCAGTTTATAAAAGCCAACAAAAATCTGATGGCAAAGCTGCTGATAAAAAAGATAATAAAGACAATAAGGAAAAAGATAACGTTGTTGATGCAGAAGTCGTAGACGCAAAAGAAGACAAAGAAAAAAGAGCCTAAGACTATAATTAACAGGAGCAAAGCTTCTCATGGCAAAAAGAGATTATTATGAAGTCTTAGGTGTAAATAAATCATCAAATAAAGACGAAATCAAAAAAGCTTACAGAAAATTAGCGCTTAAATATCATCCGGATAAAAATAAGGGTGATAAAAATTCTGAAGAAAAATTCAAAGAAGGAAGTGAAGCCTATCACGTACTTTCTGATGATAAAAGAAAAGCAAATTATGATCAGTTTGGACACGCAGCTTTTCAAGGTGCTGGGGGACAAGGAGGTTTTGGTAATTTTGATTTTTCTTCATCTTTCTCTGATATTTTTGAAGACGTCTTTGGAGATTTTGGTTTTGGAACTTCTGGTGGATCAAGAAGAGGTAGATCAAACAATAGAGGTAGTGATTTAAGGTATGATGTTTCGATAGATCTAAATGATGCTTTCGCTGGTACTGAAAAAAAAATAAATTACACAACTTATAAAAAATGCAAAACATGTTCTGGAAGTGGGGCTAAACCAGGTTCAAAACCTTCTGCATGTAGTTATTGTGGTGGACAAGGAAGGGTGAGATCTAGCCAGGGATTCTTTACCATACAGCAAACTTGTCCTCAGTGTGGTGGTGAAGGAGAAAAAATTACCATTCCATGTAATAAGTGTAATGGAATGGGAAAAACACAATCCGATGAATCTGTTTCAGTAAAAATTCCAAAAGGAGTTGATGATGGAACAAGAATAAGGCTTTCAGGAAAAGGTGAAGCTGGTAGCAAAGGTGGAACAAGTGGAGATTTATATTTGTTTGTATCAGTGGAACCTCATAATATTTTTAAAAGATCAGAGGAAAATCTTTATTATGAGTTGCCTGTTTCTATTGCTGATGCAGCTTTGGGGACAACGGTTGAGGTGCCTTCAATTGATGGTGGAAAAACAAAAATCAAAATTCCATCTGGAACCCAAAGTGGAAAACAGTTAAGACTTAAAGGAAAAGGTATGCCAATCTTAAGAAGAAATATATCTGGAGATCTATACATTAGAATTATAACTGAAGTACCAACATCTTTAACTAAAAAACAAAAAGAACTACTCGAAGAATTTAAGACTTTGGAGGACACTAAATCAAACCCATTAATTAAAACTTTCTTTGATAAAGCTAAAAAATTCTGGAAAAATTAAATGAAAAAAATTAATTTAGCTATTACCGGATGTCTTGGAAGAATGGGTCAGCAGCTTATCAGATCTTCTAAAGCTGCTAGAAACTTTAAACTTGTTTCTGTTACAGAAAACAGAATAGTTAATAAAAAAGTATCAGGTCTAAAACCTCAATTAAATTCAAAAAATGCATTTAAAAATGCAAATGTAATTATAGATTTTACAGTTCCAAAATGTACTCTAGAGGTACTTAAAATTGCTTCAAAATTAAAAAAAAGAGTAGTGATTGGAACAACGGGTTTTTCTAAAAAAGAAGAAAAATTAATAAAAAAATATTCCAGAAAAATACCCATACTTAAAGCAGGAAATATGAGCTTAGGTGTAAATCTACTGGTTTATTTAACTGAGATTGCATCAAAATCACTTGGAAATAATTTTTTAAGCAAGATTTTTGAAGTACATCATAAGCATAAAAAAGATCACCCCTCAGGTACAGCCTTAATGCTTGGAAAAGGCATAGCAATAGGGAAAAATAAAGATTTAAGTAAAATTATGGGGAAAAAATATTTTAACAGAAGATCCTTTCCTTATAGTAAAAGAATCAATTTTAACTCCCTTAGAAAAGGCAAAATTATTGGGGAACATGAGGTAAAATTTTCAAGCGGAAAAGAAATAGTAACCCTGAATCACGAATCTTTTGATAGAACTTTATACTCAGAAGGAGCCTTAACTGCAGCAAAATGGTTAATAAATAAAAAACCAGGTTTATACTCAATGAGAAATGTTTTAAATTTTAAATAAATTTAAAACAATGAGTCCAAATAAAAGAGTTAAAATAATATTAAAAATTCTCAATCAAATTTATCCTAGGACTCCCATTCCGCTCAAACACAAAAATACATTTACCCTATTAGTATCTGTAGCATTGTCCGCGCAAACTACAGATATTAACGTAAATAAAGCAACTAAGAAAATATACCCAAAATATTATAAACCAGAGCATTTTATAAAATTAGGAAGAAAAAAAATTGAAAAATTAATAAAGAGTTTGGGTTTTTTTAGAAACAAAGCTAAAAGCGTGTATTTGCTCTCAAAACAACTGGTAAAAAAACATGGTGGAAAGGTGCCCAAAAATTTTAAGGATCTTGAAAATTTACAAGGTGTAGGACACAAAACAGCAAGTGTAGTGATGTCCCAAGGATTTGGGTATCCTGCCTTTCCTGTAGATACACACATTCATCGTTTGGCACAGAGGTGGGGGTTAACTAATGGTAAAAATGTTGTCCAAACTGAAAAAGATTTAAAAAGACTATTTCCTAAAAAATCTTGGAACAAACTTCATCTTCAAATAATTTATTATGGAAGAGAATATTGCAAGGCAAGAGAATGTTATGGTCTCACTTGTAAAATCTGCACCACTTGTTATCCTAATCGCAAAATACCAATTAAAACAAAAAAAGCTTAATATGAAAATTTTAGGAATGGGAAATGCAATAGTAGATGTTATCTGCAAAGTTGATGATGATTTCTTAACTAAAAATAACCTCACTAAAAGCACAATGAAATTAGTTGATGAAACAGAATTTAAAAAATTGTTATCTAGTTTAAAAATTGAAGAAACTGTTGCGGGAGGCTCTGTTGCAAATTCCATTGTAGGTCTAGCGCAGCTAGGTAATAATGTTGGATTCATAGGAAAAGTTAATGAAGATGATCTGGGCGGCAAATATGAAGAAGGTCTTAAAAAAGAAAAAGTTAAATATTTTTATTCTAAAAAAAAAGAAAACTTGTCTACTGGAACTTGTTTGATTTTGATAACCCCTGACTCAGAAAGAACAATGTGTACTTTTTTAGGAATTGCAGGAAAAATTAATGAAAATGATGTTGATGTTGATGCTGTTAAAAAGAGCGAAATAACTTTTTTAGAAGGGTATCTTTGGGACGAAGGTAGCCCCCAAAAAGCTTTTGAAAAAGCTATAAATAATTCAAACAGGGTCGCTATGTCACTATCTGACCAATTTTGTGTTGATAGACACAAGCTACACTTTTTAGATTTAGTAAAAAATAAACTAGACATTACATTTGCAAATGAACAAGAAATTTTATCTTTAATTAATACCAAAAACTTTGATGAAGTGATTTCTTTTGGAAAAAATCTTGGAAAATTAATAATTATAACTCGAGGTGAAAAGGGTAGTGTTGCAATAAATAAAAATGATGTGTTTGAATGTGGTGTTCAAAAAAATTTAAAAATTGTGGATTTAACAGGAGCTGGTGATCTTTTTGCTGCTGGATTTTTACATGGTTACATAAACAATTTACCGTTAAAAGAAAGCCTACAAAAAGGCACTGAGATGTCTTCGCAGATTATCCAAAGAATTGGAGCTAGACTCTCTTAAGTTTCTTTCTGCTATAACTTCCTTTGCCTTTTTTTGATTTAATGATTCTTTTCCGATATTTTTTTGAAAACAAATCTTTGGCAATTATATTTCTTTTTTTCAAAGGGAATATCCATCTGGAGTATTTTTGATAAAATTAGTATCACCAAAACTATCTTGGATTTTTTGTCTAAGTCTATAAATATGAGTTTCAACAGTATGTGTTTCGGTACCAGACGAATAGGCCCAAATATTTTTAAGAATATAATCTTTGCTCAAAGATTTTTGAAAAAAATTTAACATATCGATGAAGTGTGTTTCTTTTTCTGTAATTTTTAGAACCTTGTTTCCTTTTTTCAAAACTCTTTCATTTTTATCTAAAACATAGTCTCTTATCTTTATTAAAGAATTTTTATTAAACTCATGCTTCTTACACAAATCAACAACTGCTTGATTAAATTGAATAATGTTTATTGGCAGCTTAACAATTAATTCTAAAGAGCTTTTTGATTCTCTTTTTTGATGTTTGTCCTGAATAAAAATCTTAGGAACTTTTATCTTGTTAGAAAAATTTTTATTTTCTACTTTTGTTTCAATAATTACAGCATTACAGCTAGCATTAATTGAGCTTTCGGAATTTCCTTCTACTTTAACTAATTTAAATCCAAAAAAGGATTTTACTTCCTCTAGAGACTTGATAAAATTTTTACTAGAAATACATCCAACTTTAACATTATAAGAATTATTATGCATATAAGTTTAAAAAACAAATTTCTTTACTTTTATAACTATAAGATAAAATGCTCAATAGGTAAAAGAGGTTTGGCATCCAAAAAAAAAGAGGGTGATTTAAAAACTCCCAAAGGAAGGTTTAAATTTGAGTTTTTGCTATTTAGAAAAGATAGGATAAAAAAAGTTTATTCAAAACTGAAAAAAATCAAAATTTCTAAGAATATGGGGTGGTGCGATGATCCTGAATCGCCTAGTTATAACCGTTTAGTTAAATTTCCGTTTCAAAAAAGTGCTGAAAAATTATTTTTAAAAAAAAGAAATTATGACTTAATTTTAGTTATAAATTTTAATAGAAAACCTGTAATAAAAAATAGGGGAAGTGCTATATTTCTTCATCTTATAGATAAAAGGTTTAGCCCAACCAAAGGATGTGTTGCGATTAAAAAAAAGGATTTTATTAAAATTTTGCCACTTATTACAAAAAAAACTAAACTCTTTATTTATTAATATTTCTTTCTCCCAATATTGCAGAACCAATTCTTAAAAAAGTAGAATTGAATTTAACAGCCGCTTCATAGTCTGAGGACATTCCCATGCTCAAATGTTCTAAACCAAGATTAGAGTTCAGTTTTGAAATTTTTTCAAAGTATTTGCTTGGATTATTATCGTTGGGAGGAATAACCATTAAACCAATTACATTTAGATTAATTTCTTTAGTACAATATTTAAAAAAATCTCCCACATTGTCTGATGAAATTCCAGATTTTTGAGATTCATCTCCAATATTAATTTGAATAAAGTAGGATAATTTTTTTTTAAGCTCCACTTCTCTCTTTCTTAACGCGTCAGCCAATTTCATATTATCCAAAGAATGAATAAAATCAAATAACTGTACTGCTTTTTTTGCTTTATTAGATTGTAACTTTCCCACCATATGAAGTTTTAAATTTGAATTTTCTTTTTTTATTCTGTTCCATTTTTCTTCTGCTTCTTGAACTTTATTTTCACCAAAATGGACATGTCCATGATCTATGAGTGGTTTTAAATGATCTATAGAAAAAGTTTTAGAGATACAAATAATTTCAGGTTTATTTAAATTATTGGTTCTTAGTTTTTTTATATTTTCTTGTATTAAAGTTAATTTATTTATACTTTTATTAGCCATGACAAAAAAGAAAAATTATTTATATTTTCTGATCAATAAACTAAATGAGATTAACCTAGATTATGTAAAAAAGACAGGTGCTATTTTGATCCTAAGAAATCCAGAAAAACTAAAGTTAAAAGATTTAAAAAAATTTAAAGATAGATGTACACAAAGAAAAATCAGCTTATATATTGCAAATAGTGTAAAAATTTTATTCCTTTTAAATACTAATAAATTTTATATATCTTCATATAATAAAAAACAATTTTGGCATTTAAAACGTATTAATCACAAAATAGATATAATAGGAAGTGCACATAGCCCTTCAGAAATTAATGAAAAAATCAATCAAGGATGTAATCAAATCTTTTTGTCTAGAGTTTTTCAAACAAAGTATAAGTATAAAAAGGGTTTTTTTGGTAAAATAAAATTTAATTTACTTTCTCGAGGGTTTTCTACTAACTTCATAGCTTTGGGTGGTATTAAACAAAAAAATTTTTCCCATATAAAAGATCTTAATATTTCTGGGATAGCTATCGCATCAGACAAAAAAAAAGCCGGCACATATGTACCGGCTTTTTTTAAATAATATAAACGTTACTTAGAACGCAACTGTCATTTGTATAGATCTTGCAGATTGATCTCTGCTAGCAGTATACGAACAGTTACCGCAATCAGCATCTAATACACCAATAGTCATTCCACCAGAAGTGTAAGATAGAGATATAGAGTCAAAATCTTGTTCTACATCAGTACCTTCAGCAGATTTTCTAGAATCAATAGTGTTGTATGAAACAGAAAGATTGTCGCTTACTGCGTATGAAACACCTATGTATTCGTTGTCATAGTTAGTTTCGCCAGTTCCTTCTGTTTGATGTGCACCTTTTTGAGCACCAACTTTAAGTGCTCCAAAAGCGTAGTTAAGGTACACAGTACCTTCATGAACATCTTGTCCGTCTGCAGTTGTTGAAGTATCGTTGTGGTGAGATTGAGTAGCGTAACCAGCACCAATGTCTAAACCTTCAACACCTGGAACTGAACCTTTAACAACTACTTCCCAAGCTTCTTCAGCAGAACCACTTACTCCACCAGTTCCTTTTTCAGCTTGAGCGTCACCGTCTGCATTTGGAGTATAGAATGCATCTATTGTCATTCCAGAACCCATTGCATCAGCTAACGTGTATCTAATACCGTAGTTACCATCTGCACCATTAACGTCTTTAAGTGAACCAACAGCAGCACTTGCTTCTTCAAAAGCAATTGGTGTTACATCGTCGATAGCACTTATTGGCGCTCCAGTAGATGTTAATGCAAGAGTTGCATCTCCCATCATAGGAACTCCAGTGAAAACAAGTTCACTGTCGTTGTACGCCATTGCGTTAGTTATTGTTTGTTTGTATGCAACTGAAACACCGTTATCTAATTCACCTGAAGCAGCAACAGTTAATTCCTTGTTCATACCAAGAGGGTTACCATTTGTATTGTAACCACCTTTTTGAGTGTAAGAAGCAATCATGCTACCTGTAATACTTACATCACCTGCATGCGCAGAAGTGAAAGCAAGTGTTCCAGCTAACGCTGATAGTCCTACTTTAGTTATGTTTTTCATGTTTATCTCCATAATTGTTTATTTAAATAAACTGAGAGAAAAATAGCTAAAATTCAGTTATTTTTCATTGAATTAGTGAATTTCTTCGATATTTTTTCTTAAGTGTTGTAAAAATATCACATAAATATTGAGGTTTTTTTAATGTTTATTTGGAGCCTATAGATTATAAAAAATTATCACTATGCAAAATTTACCAAAATCATTAATCGGAATACTTTGCCTATTTTCAACTTTGTTGATTCTATCATCATGTAAAGCACCAAAGCCTGGGGATGCTAGAACTATGGAAATGGAAGGTGAAAAGAGGGCCAGACAAAATGTTGAGGAAGGAAAAGGATTTTCTTTAAAAAAAAATGTGATGGGAGGAAAAAAATCAACAAACTATGAATTTAGCACCTCTAATCCACTATGGAGAGCAACGTTTGATGTTATTGATTTTATGCCTCTTGTCACCGTTGATTATTCTGGCGGCATGGTTGTCACTGACTGGTACACGGATTCCAACACCACTAATGACTCATTAAAATTTACTATTAGATTTTTGTCCAACGAAATAAGAGCTGATAGCTTAAAAATAATAATTCACAGAAAAACATGTAAAGTTCAATCAAATTGTATTATAAAAAAAATTACCTCAACTAAACTTGAAGATACCATTAGATCAGACATTATTAGAAAAGCAGCCCTGTTGGATGAAGCCAGTAAAGATAAGAAAAAAAAGAAAAAAAATTAAATTCTAGTACTTCATGAGCAAAATAAGCGTAGAAGAAATTGACAAAAAGTGGCAAATTTTTTGGTCTAAAAGAAAAAATCATTTCAAAAATACCGATAAGAAAAAAAAATTTTATTGTCTTGAAATGTTTCCTTACCCTTCGGGAAAAATTCATATGGGCCATGTCAGGAATTATGCCATAGGAGATGTAATAGCTAGATATAAAATGATGAAGGGTTTTAATGTCTTACACCCAATGGGCTGGGATTCCTTTGGTTTGCCAGCAGAAAATGCTGCTCGAGAAAATAATTTAAACCCAAGAGACTGGACTAAAAAAAATATTTCTACTATGAAACATCAACTACAGTTGTTGGGTTTGTCTATTGATTGGGATTTAGAAATTTCTACCTGTGATGAAGAGTATTATAAACACCAACAAGAACTATTTATTGATTTTTTTAACAAAGGCTTGGTTGTTAGAAAAGAAACTTATGTAAATTGGGATCCAATTGAAAAAACAGTTTTAGCAAACGAGCAAGTTATTGATGGGAGAGGTTGGCGTTCAAATGCTTTGGTAGAGCGAAAGAAATTATATCAATGGTTTTTTAATATCTCTAAATTCTCTGATGAATTACTTAAAGATCTAGAGTTGTTAAAAGAATGGCCGGAAAAAGTTAAATTAATGCAAAAAAACTGGATTGGAAAATCCCTGGGTTGTGAAATCAATTTTAAAATATCTAATGAAGATAAATCGATAAAAGTTTTTACAACTCGTCCAGATACTATATTTGGTGCCACTTTTTTGGCTATATCGGTTGATCATCCTATGTGTCAGAACTTTAAAAATTCAAAAGATTTCATAGAATTTAAAAAAAAATGTTCTCAAGTTGGTACAACTGAGGAAGCTATTGCAAATGCTGAAAAAATTGGTTTTAAAACCAATCTAATGGCTCAACATCCGTTTATAAAAGAAAAAAAAATACCTGTTTATGTAGCAAATTTTATTTTAATGGATTATGGAACTGGAGCAATTTTTGGATGTCCAGCACATGATCAAAGAGACTTTGATTTTGCAAAAAAATATAAACTTGAAATAATTCCTGTAGTAAAATCAGAAAACACGAATGAAGAAACAATGAGTAGTGCATATACTGGTGATGGAACAATTATAAATTCAGATTTTCTTAATAATTTAACTGTCCCAAAGGCAAAAGAAGAAATTGTAAGCAAAATTGAGAATAAAAAAATTGGAAAAAAAAGAATTACTTTCAGACTAAAGGATTGGGGAGTCTCTAGACAAAGATATTGGGGATGTCCAATTCCTATGATTTACCTTAAGAATGGAGAAGTTGTTCCTGTTGATAAAAGTGAGCTTCCTATAAAACTACCTAAAGATGTTGATATAAAACATAAAGGAAATCCTCTCGACAGCCATCCTACTTGGAAAAAAACTAAACATAAAAAAACCGGCGAATCAGCAACTAGAGAAACTGATACTTTGGATACATTTGTAGATTCTTCTTGGTATTTCATAAGATTTTGTTCTCCAAAAATTAGTGACAAACCATTTGACGAAAAATCATTTAGCTATTGGATGCCTGTTGACCAATATATTGGTGGCGTTGAACATGCAATTTTACACTTGCTATATTCAAGATTTTTTATGAGAGCAATTAAACTTTGTAATAACAAAGTCAAAGTAAAAGAGCCTTTTAAAGGCCTTTTTACACAAGGAATGGTTTGCCATGAAACATACAAGGATCAGGGTGAAAAGTGGCTAAGTCCAGATCAAATTCAAAAGACAAAAGAAGGATTTGCTTCCAAAATTGATGGTTCAAAAGTTAAAGTTGGCCCGTCCGAAGCTATGTCAAAATCAAAAAAAAATATCGTTGATCCGGAAAGTATGATCAAAATTTATGGAGCTGATGCGGTAAGATGGTTTATACTTTCTGACAGCCCGCCAGATCGTGATGTTCAATGGTCAACCGAGGGTGTTTCTGCGGCACATAAATTTGTACAAAGAATATGGAATCTAAATAATAAAGTATTGGATAAAAAGAATGAAAAATCTGACCTAGATGATGAAAAAAAATTCTTATCAAAATTTAATGATTATCTTTTTAAAATTTCCGATCTAATTGAAAATTTTCATCTTAATGTAGCTATAGCAAAAATACACGAAATAACTAATCTTTTAGAGGATAGTTTAACAAAAAAATTAAGTAACAAAAGTCTATTAGAATCACAAATTAAATTCGTTAAAATCATGATGCCTTTTGCACCTCATTTATCATGTGAATGTTTGTCAAAGTTAGAAGGCAAGAATTTTTATGAAAAAATTCAATGGCCAAAAGGAGATAAATCGTTGTTAAAAGACCAAGAGGTTATATTGGTAGTTCAGATTAATGGGAAAAAAAGAGGTTTAATTGTTGCAAAAAAAGATCTATCAGAAAAGGATGTCTTGATAGAAGCCAAAAAGATTGAGAATATTAAGAAAAATTTAAAAGACAAAAAAATTGTAAAAAATATTTTTGTTAAAAATAAAATAATTAATTTCATTACTAATTAAAATGCTTTCTAAATTTTTAAAAATTCTATTTGCTTTATTACTTTTGATTTCAGTTCAAAACTGTGGTTATCAACCCTTGCTAACAGAAAAGTATCAAAAATTTAATATTAATACTTTTGATATTTCTGGAGACAAAAAATTAGGCCAAAGGCTAGCAAACAGATTTGTTATGTCTAAAGATTCTAAAAACGAGTTGTTGTGTAAAATAGACATAAAAAAAAATAGGGAAATATCAAACAAAGACAAGGCTGGAAAAATTCTTGAATACACCCTAGATGTAAATCTAAATTTAGAAGCACTTTCTACCCTAGATGGTAGTTCTGTTATGAGAAAACATTATTCACAAAAAAGAATTTATAAAGCGTCTAAATTTTATATAGATACTCTAAGTCGTGAAAAAATAATTACTGATGACTTGGTTAAATCTATTGCAAATCAAATAACAAATGATTTAAATCTATTGTATAAGTAAAATGATTCTCAAAAGTTTTTTAGTCGAAAAAAATTTATCAATCGTAAATGAATATTTTGTAACTCTATTTTACGGAGAAAATATTGGATTAAAGGATGAAATAAAAAAAAGAATAAAAGAAAAATACAAAAATTATGAGCAAATTAATTTTAATCAGGATGAAGTTATTAAAAATGAAGCATTAGAAGAACAAATTTATAATGTTTCTTTATTTAGTAAAAATAAAGTTATATTCGTTAGTGAAATTTCAGATAAAATTAAAAAAAAAATTATTGAAATAACTGAAAAACCTCAAAACAATATAAGAATATTTCTTTTTGCCCAAAATCTAGAAAGAAAATCTACTTTAAGATCTCATTTTGAAAAAAACAAAAATACAGGCATAATTCCATGCTACCAAGATAATCATAGAACTCTTACGGAATACTTAAGAAAAAAGTTAGACGGATTTAGCGGTATAAACCAAGAAATTATTAATCTTCTTATTGATAACTCTGGATTTGATAGAAAAGTTTTGAGCAACGAAATAGACAAAATAAAAGTTTTATTTTTAGATAAAAGGATAAAAATAGAGAAGCTAGAAAGCTTGATTAACAACACTTATAACCTTGATTTTGATAAATTAAGAGATTCTTGTCTTGAGGGTAACAAAGAAAAACTTAATCAAAACTTGGGTAACATCGTTTTACAAAACGAAGATGCATATTTTTATCTTAGCAATTTGAATCTTAGAATTGAAAGGTTATTAAAATTACAAAAGCAATACAAAATTGACAAAAATATGGATGTGGCAATAGAAAACATGAGGCCTAAAGTATTCTGGAAAGATAAGCCTATATTCATAAAACAAATTGGAAGGTGGAATCTAGAAAAATTAGAAAAGGCTAAAAAAATCTTAATTGATACCGAAATAAAAATGAAAACTAGGTTAAATAATTATAATAATACACTAATTAAAAATTTGATAATTAACCTGTATAAGATTGCAAATTCTACTTCCTAAGCTTTTTCGAAATTAATTCAAACTGATCTAGCGATTTATATTTAATTGTAATTTTTCCTGAATTGTTTTTTTTATTCACAATCTCTACATTCAATCCAAGTTTACTTTCAATTTCATTTCTAACAAACGCAATGTTAGGATCCTCAGTTTTTCTAGTATTTTTTCCACCTTTTTTTCGTTTTACTAATGACTCGACCTCCCTGGCAGCAAACTTCTTTTTCACTATATTTTCTGCGACTTCTGAAGCATTCCGTATACCTATCAAAGGTCTTGCTTGACCAGCCGTCAGTTTTCCTTCTTCTATTAATCCAATAATATCCTCTGGCAAACTAAGTAATCTCAATGTGTTGCTTACATGACTTCTGCTCTTGGACATAAACTTTGAAATTTTTTTGTGATCATAACCAAATTCTTTAACCAATCTCTGATAACCTCTAGCTTCCTCAACAGCGTTTAAATCTTGTCTTTGAACATTTTCTACTATAGCAATCTCTAAACTTTTTTGGTCGCCTATATCAAGAACGACAACTGGCACTTCGTTTAAACCGGCTTTTTGAGCAGCTAACCATCTTCTTTCCCCGGCAACTATTTCGAATTTTCCAGGTTCATATTTATTGGGACGCACTGCTATTGGCTGAATAACCCCATTTTCCTTTATAGACGAAGATAGCTCATCAAGTTTTTCTTCATCAAATATAGTCCTTGGTTGGTATTTATTACGTTCTAGATCGGCTATTGAAACTTTGTTTGTCTGGACTTGGCTTGATTCTGATTTTTTTTCAATGTCCCCAAATAGGGCTGATAAGCCTCTTCCAAGACCCTTTTTTGCTGCATTCATGCTGCACTACCCATAGATTGGTTGCTTTGGTTAATAAACTCTTCTGCTAGATTTATATAAGACTTACTGCCCAAACAATTTTTGTCATAAACTAAACAAGGCATCCCATGAGATGGGGCTTCTGATAATCTGACATTTCTCGGAACGACTGTTTTGTAAACTTTATTTTTAAAATGTTTTCTAGCCTCAATATCCACTTGAGACGACAACTTATTTCTTTTGTCAAACATAGTGAGTAGAACCCCTCTAATACCAAGCTGTGGGTTTAGATTAATTTTTATTCGATCAATTGTTTTGACTAGTTGGGTAATTCCTTCTAATGCAAAAAACTCTGTTTGAAGAGGTATTAGCAATTCATCTGCGGCGACTAGAGACATGACTGTTAGTAGACTCAAAGAAGGTGGGCAGTCGATAAAGATGTTTTCGTACCTATTAAAATATGACTCATTTTCTTTCCCTAAAATCTCTTTTAGCAAAAAGGCTCGATTGGCATCATTTGCGGTTTCGACCTCCAATCCGGATAAGTTCACATTAGATCCGATAAGATCTAGACCTGGTACACCACTTTCCTGAATTGCGCTTTGAACTGACGTTTTGCCTATAAGAACATTATAGATGCTTTTCTCTTCATCGTTATTTGATTTTCCTAAACCAGTCGTAGCATTGCCCTGGGGATCTAAATCAATTACTAAGATCTTTTTTCCCTTTTTTGCTAAAGCTGTTGCCAGGTTTATTACGGTAGTAGTTTTACCAACACCGCCTTTTTGATTTATTACTGATAATATAGATCTAGTCACAAATTATTCATTAACATCCAACAAAAGTATTTTTGAATCACTGCTGGTAATGCTCGTTACTAGCTTATACTTATTAATAGAATCCTTTGAAGCTTTATTTAATTCTTCCTGTGCACTCTTTCCCAGCATAACAATCAATTTATGAGGTTTCTTGGCTGTTTCACGTGAAATCCTTAATATTTCGGGCAATTTTTTAAATGCTCTACAAACTATATAATCGCTATTTAATATATGAGATTGATAATCATTCTCATATATACTACTGTTCTTAAGACCTAATTTTTCTATAACACCTCTAATAAAATTAATTTTAACATTGGATTTTTCATAAAGTTTCACGTGAAACGTGAAAATATCACTATAAAAAATAGATAGCATAATTCCAGGAAAACCGGCTCCTGTGCCCAAATCAGACAAACTATTAAATTTTTTTGAGTCTATGTACTTAATCAGCTGCGCAGAATCTAAGACATGCCTGTGCCAAATATCTTTTTCGGAGTTTTTGGAGATCAAATTATATTTTTTGTTATAGTTGAGCACTTCATTTACAAATAATTCGATCTTCTGAAGCTTATCATGATTAAAATTGAGATTTTTAGCTAAAATTAGCTTTGATTTTGCCTTGTATTCACTAGAATTCATGCGGGTTTTAGGCTGGAACCCTTTGTTTTGTCTTTTTTATAATTTTTATAGCTCCCAATAGAATTATTGCTGCCGCTGGAGTGACTCCATCGATCCTTAAAGCCTGACCCAAGGTCTTTGGTCTAACCAATTTCAATTTCGACTTAACTTCATTAGACAGACCACTGAAAGAGTCATAGTCAATCTCATTTGGTATGACTAAACTTTCATCTTTTTTGAAAGTCTTAATATCGTTCTCTTGCTTAGGTAAATAGCCTAAATAATGGGCATTTATTGCAACCTGTTCATCAATAGAGTGTCCATAATGAGGTATATCGGCCCAAATATTTCTTAGGTGAATTAGCTTAACATTTTTCATTCCCAAAATTTCCAATCCAGATCTCTTAACTCCATCCATCGCGATTTTGATAGAGTGCTTTGCGGCAGCGTTTGGTGTCATAGATTTTTTTGACAAGGACGTTTCTAGACTATTTATTTTTTTCTGTTTTTCATTAAATAATTTTTTTCTATTATCTTTAACTAAATTCATTTTTATACCCATGGGCGTGAGCCTTTGATCTGCATTATCTGCTCTCAACGACAATCGATATTCAGCTCGAGACGTAAACATCCTGTAGGGTTCGGAAACACCCTTCGTGATGAGGTCATCTATCATCACTCCAATGTATGAGCTCGATCTATCCAAAATAAACTCATCTCCTTTTTTAATTTTTAGAGCAGCATTAACTCC
>Ga0163108_10001601_pt1 | contig 16492 bp, 18 predicted proteins | sample Fk1155metaG_FD_109644 | JGI IMG/M metagenome (GOLD analysis project Ga0163108, IMG submission 109644) | Marine microbial communities from the Central Pacific Ocean - Fk160115 155m metaG | ecosystem: Environmental > Aquatic > Marine > Oceanic > Photic zone | place: The Central Pacific Ocean...
CAGGCGCAAGCGTACCCCCAGGGCTGATCTGGTGGAACGTCGTTTCCATCTGAGCCTGTGCCTGAGCGTTGTGGGGTGTATGGTAAGTGGGCGCCGAGCTAAGGGCCTCAAGACGGTAATCGCGCACACCGTCGAGGTGGATTACCCGGGTATGCGTTTCTATCAGTTGGATAGCCGGCAAAAAGCGCTCGCGCTGCAACCCGCCTTGGTAAAGTGACGATGGCGGCGTATTCGAGGTGAATATCAGGGTCATTCCTTGCTCGACCAGGGCGTGCAATAGCCCGGAAAGAATCATGGCATCGCCGATATCGGAAACATAAAACTCATCGAAACCGAGCACCCGGGTTTTGCCTGCAATCTCGGTGCCGATCCGGCGCAAAGGGTCTCTCTGGCTGCGCAAGGCCCGCAGGCGCTCGTGGATCTCGAGCATAAAGCGGTGAAAGTGTACCCGCCGCCAGTGTGATTCATGCAGGCTGTCGAGCAGTGTATCCATCATCACCGTTTTACCCCGGCCGACCGACCCCCAAAGATAAATACCTTTTTCACCGAAAAACGGCCGGCGGCGCAGATGTCGTGCCCAGTTCGACAACTTTGTCGGCCAGGCACGCTCGGATTTGTCGAAAGAGTGGTTGAGTTCCTCGGCCAGGTGGGTAAACGCTGCCAGAGCCGGCTGTTGATCAAGGTCCGGTGTGGCCCGAGGTCGTGACAGGCGGTCTGTGAACTCGGTGGCGAACGTCTCGGACAGGTCCACGCTTAAGGTAGTGGAGTCGATGCAACGAGGATACCGTCGCTGTCGGCCCACAAATAGTGGCCCGGGGTAAAAGTGGTGCCGGCCAAGCGTACGGGCAGTTGTGGTTGCCCCTCGCCGCGCTTAGTGCTCTTAGCCGGACAGGCCGCGAGCGCCTTGATACCAATTGGCAGGGCGCACAGTTGTTGGCTATCGCGGATGCAGCCGTAGACGATCAACCCGTGCCAGCCGTTATCTTGCGCAAGCGCACCGATCTGGTCGCCGACCAGTGCGCAGCGCAACGACCCACCGCCATCGATAACCAGCACCTTTCCCGCGCCCTCGCACTCAAGCGTTGAACGTACCAGGCTGTTGTCTTCGAATACTTTGACCGTGGCAATGATTCCTTCAAAGTGCTCCGCACCGCCGAAATCAGTAAAAATCGGCTGCGCCACCTGCAGGCGGTCAGCATGGGCATCATAAAGATCAGCAGTTCGGGTCATGTGGCACCTGTCAGGGTTGCGGTTTCCCGGGTTGTAGAAAAACCGTTGAGTTCCTCGAAGGCATGCAGGCCGGAGAACTCCTCGGGGTCTATAGGTCCGCCGGTCGAGTCGGGATGTATCACGGCAAGGAGGTGGCCAATGCCGTACGCCCCGGCTGCGCGCAGTACCGCAAGATTGTCATCAATGAAAAGAGTGCGATCCCCCGCGAACGGCTCAATGGTTTGCAGATTGTTCCAGAAAGTCGCACATTCCTTTGGATAGCCCAGCGTATGGGAACTCACAATACGATCAAACATCGGTTCCAGGCCGGTCTGGCTCATCTTCAGGTTGATGCTCGCTGGGTGAGCGTTGGTGACCAGTACCACCCGTCGGGTATCGGCATGCAGTGCCGTGAGGAAATCACGGGCGCCAGGGCGGATCTGGATAAGGTGGCGTAGTTCGGCTTTAAGGCCGGCAATGTCCAGGCCCAGTTCATTGGTCCAAAAGTCCACGCAGTACCACTCGAGCGTTCCGCGCAAGGCATGCATCCGGGAAAAAAGTGTACTGCGCGCGCCATCCAGAGCGATTCGGTGCTGGCTTGCGTATCGACGTGGGATGAAGTCCGTCCAGAAGTAGTTATCAAAATGCAGATCCAGCAAAGTGCCGTCCAGATCCAGGAATACCGAGTCAATCTGCTTCCAGTCAATCACGGCCATATTATGTGTAACGCCTGTGGTGAAGGTAAAGGGCGACAAAGCGTCCAGGATAATTAGACTGTACCGGATATTTTAGCGCCGACCACGGGCTGTCGGATTTATCCTACATTGCAGTGGCCTATGCCGCAGGTACTGCATTGTTTCGAAGGGTGGTCTGGGTTAATCTGCACTCCCATCAGTATCCCGCCAGGCAAGCTCGCACCCGCCCACTCATGAGCGTGTTACCTCAAATCCTCAAGACCACCGTAGTGGCGCGTAGTCGTCTTTTTAACATCGAAAGTGTGGATCTGCGTTTTTCTAATGGCAATGAGGCCAGTTTTGAGCGCTTGGTAGGCCAGGGCGCCGGGGCGGTACTGGTGGTGCCTCTGCCGGCGGTTGACCAGTTGCTGCTGGTTCGTGAGTATGCGGCGGGCCTGCAACGTTATGAACTGGGCTTCGTTAAAGGGCGTATCGATTCCGGTGAAACGCCGGATCAGGCGGCTCATCGTGAATTGCGGGAGGAGACTGGATTTGACGCAGGTGTGGTTGAATGTTTGGCGAGGGTATCGCTAACTCCGGCATATTCGAATTATCAAACTCATGTGTTTGTTGCACAGGATCTGTTTGAATCACCGCTGGATGGTGATGAACCCGAAGTTCTTGAAACGGCGCAATGGCCGCTGGCGGATCTTTGTGGGTTGCGGGCGCGGGAGGATTTTTCCGATGCCCGCAGTTTGCTCGCCACCTATCTCGTGGCTGAGAAGCTGGGGCAGAAATAGTGAATCACCATTCGCTGCTGGCACAGGTCGTCAATATTGCAACATCAGCGGGTGAGGTGATTCTCGATGTTTACGACAAAGAATACGAGATTGCCCACAAGGCCGATGGTTCGCCGGTCACCACGGCGGATCAGCGTGCTCATGATGTCATCGTTGAGCGGCTTCAAGCCTTGACACCCGATATCCCGGTTCTGTCTGAGGAATCCAAGGGCATCGATGTTGAAGATCGCCTGCAATGGCCACAGTTGTGGTTGGTTGACCCACTCGATGGCACCAAGGAGTTCATTCGCCGCAACGGTGAGTTCAGTGTCAATATCGGCCTGGCTGAAAACGGCAAACCGATCCTCGGCGTGGTCTACAGCCCATGTACCCGGACCAGCTATTTTGCAGCTCAAGGTACAGGCGCCTGGCGCCAGATCACCGGAAAGCCGGCTCAGCGTATACAGGTAGAGTCGTATGACCCCTCCCGGCCACGAATGGTCGCCAGTCGCTCGCATTCCGGCGAGGCAGTAAACGCGTTTCGTGATGCGCTCACAGCGGCGAGTGGAACTGCTCCCCAGATTGTCAGCATGGGCAGCGCGCTAAAGGCTTGCGTAGTCGCGCAGGGTGATGCCGATGTGTACCCACGCCTTGCTCCCACTTCGGAGTGGGATACCTGCGCATCCCACTGCGTACTGAACGAGGCCGGCGGCCAACTGATTGATTGCGCGGGCACGGAGTTGAATTACAACAAAGCGAGCATCCTCAACCCCTGGTTTCTGGCTATCGCTGACTCGAATGTTGACTGGCTTCGGTATTGCCCGCCAGAGCCTGTGCAGGGATAACACGGCGCCAGGCTGATCTACCAGGGCAGTGATCCGCCCCGGACTATAATTACGCTGGCGTTAGGCCGAGTGGACCAATACTCCGAATTACCGTGCGCATGCTTCCCTTTACCAAGATGCACTCGCTGGGCAATGATTTTGTCATGCTTGATGGTGTGCGCACACCACTGGATCTTGACGCCGCGCTGGTCAGACAGCTGGCAGACCGTAATCACGGCGTTGGTTGTGACCAGTTGATCGTAGCCCAGCCAGCCATTAGCGATGCGGACTTTTTTATGCGCATTTTTAATGCCGATGGTAGCGAGTCCGGTCAGTGCGGCAACGGTGCGCGGTGTTTTGGCCGTTTTCTGATCGAGCAAGGTCTGACCGAGTGTCGTGAGCTTGAAATACAGACTATCAGCACGCGTATCCGTTTGACGGTGGCTGATGGCTGGCAGGTTACGGCCCAACTTGCGCCCCCCAGTTTCGAACCCCGGGATATCCCTTTTAACGCGCCGGCCGTCGCTGGCGATTACCCGATTGTGGTTGGGGGTGAAACGTTGCGGATCGGGGCCGTATCGATGGGCAACCCCCATGCGGTGCTGATCGTCGATGATATTGATGTCGCTGGGGTGGATCAATTGGGCCCAATGCTCGAGTGTCACCTCGATTTTCCGCAGCGCACCAATGTGGGTTTTGTCCAAGTGGTTGACAGGCAGACTTTGCGCCTGCGGGTCTGGGAGCGTGGTGTGGGAGAAACGCTTGCCTGCGGTAGCGGGGCTTGCGCGGCCGTTGCCGTGTGTCGTTTGCAGGAGCGGATCGATGACACGGCTTGTGTGACGCTCCCGGGCGGCCTGCTCAGCGTGACATGGCCGGGCCATGGTCCTATCAGTATGAATGGCCCAGCCGTGAGCGTTTTCGATGGGCAGTGGCCGATTTTTTGATATGACCTCGCGCCCGACCTCCGACGATACACCAGGGCTTGGCCTTGAGGAGCGTGAGGTTGCGGATTTTCTGCGCCGTCACCCGGATTTTTTTGAGCGCCACCTCGCCTTGTTAACCGAACTGGTGATTCCTCATTCGGGTCGTACCGGTGCGGTATCGCTGCTGGAACGCCAGGTTACTATCCTGCGTGACCAGCTTGGTGCTGAACGTGGTCGCTTGAAGTTGTTGATGAACGCGGCGTGCGAAAACAGCCGGCTACAACAGCGGCTGCAACACTGTTTTCAGGCGATCGCCAGCGCCTGTGATTTCAGCGACCTGGCACGTGTTGTGCCCGAGGTGCTGCAAAAGGAGTTTGACCTGGATAGCGTTGTTGTCAAATTTCTCGATACGGTTGTGGGCACGACGGCGCCAGTGCAAGCTCTCGCAGCTTATTCTGATGAAACAGTACAGGCGCTGATTCAGCGTTTTCAGGGAAACGCCTGTTTGGTCGAGGCCCCACCATCGGCCCAGGTGATGTGTCACCTTCCACCGGCCAGCGCTTCGCGGGTTGGTTCATGCGCAGTAGTACCGATATGCAATGCAGATCAGGTTCTATTCGGCTGGGTGATCCTGGCCGCGCATGATCCGCAGCGCTATCGTGCAGATATGGACACGGTGCTGCTTGAGGGGCTGGGGGGGCTGATCGGTGCCGCCTGCACCCGCCTTAATCTTTCCTGAGTTCGGGTTATGACTGGCAAAGATAATCTGGTCAGCGCTTTTCTTGATTACCTGCGTTACGAGCGCCGATTTTCCACTCACACTGTGTCGGCGTATGAGCGTGATCTTGCACGGCTTGTCGCATTTGCCGCCGAGCGTGGTGTCAGTAATCTGCTCAAGCTTGCGCCAGCACAGGCGCGGTTGTTTCCCGCGCGTTTGCATCATGCGGGGCTGGCCAGCCGCTCTATCAGCCGTAGCCTGTCGGCTGCGCGTTCGTGTTATCGCTATTGGCTGCGTGAGAAACGAATCAAGGCCAACCCCTTTGAGGGTGTCTCGGCCCCGCGCGGCCAGCGCAAACTGCCCAGCACCCTTAATATCGAACAAGCGGCACAACTCGTTGCGATCAAGCCGCGCTCGGACCTGGACTACCGCGACCGGGCGATACTCGAGCTGTTTTATTCGTCAGGCCTGCGCTTGTCCGAATTGGCGGGTACGGATCTTAAGGATATTGATTTGGCCACCTGTACTATCGTGATTACCGGCAAGGGAGGGAAGACCCGGGTGGCGCCGGTCGGGCGCTATGCCATTAAGGCCATTACTGATTGGCTGGAGCACCGAGAGACCCTGGCAAAGCCGGAGGAAGTCGCGGTATTTATCGGACGCCAGGGGTCCCGCCTGGGACCGCGGGCGATTCAGAAACGAGTTCAGGTCTGGGCAGCTCGCCAGGGGCTGGGGCGCAGCGTACACCCGCACATGCTCCGTCACTCCTTCGCCAGCCACCTGCTGGAATCAAGTTCAGACCTGCGTGCGGTGCAGGAATTGCTGGGTCATGCCGATATCTCGACCACTCAGGTATACACGCACCTTGATTTTCAGCATCTGGCCAAGGTTTATGATCAGGCGCATCCGCGAGCACGCCGACGCAAGGGCTGAGTGATAAATGGCCTTGCGTTGCGGCCTGGTTGGCGACGTGGAAGTGTTTGATCGATTTCAAGTTTATCTTCAGGTCGACCTTGGGCATCAGTTCGGTGATAGGCGGCCCGTTTGCCGGATTTTCCGTGCAGTGCGACCCCACGGGTGTTGCCCGGCACGGTTCGATCCCGGGAGTCCCCAGCTATGCGATCATGGCAGACGCTTTGTCTGCCACGGATGATAGGGGCCAGACCCTGACCGCCAGATCGCCGGTTGCAGGCAGCCAGGACCGATCGCTTATTTTTGTTTACTTTAAGATACGACTAAGGGCTTGATCCACATGGTAATATCGCGCTCTTCGCCGGCCCGTTGGGGCGGCGAGAAGCTGAATGAACCCCCTATCTTTGAGGATTTCCCATGTCTTTTGTTGCTTTGGTTCCAGTTATTCTGGGCATCATTGGCCTTATAGCAGCGTTTGCTGTCTATCGCACTTTAATTTCTTATGCTCCCGGCACCGGCAAGGTGACCCAGATCGGCGACCAAATCCACAAAGGTGCACTGGTCTTCATGCGCCGCGAATACAGCTACCTTGCGATATTCGCGATCGTAGTAGGCGTATTGATATTTTTCTCCGATCTGGGCTGGCGCACCACAGTCGCATTTTTCATTGGTGCTATTGCCTCGGCTTCGGCTGGGTACATCGGCATGTTTGCCGCAACCCAGGCCAACGTGCGCACCACAACCGCCGCCGCCGAAAACGGCGCGGCTGCTGCATTGACCGTGGCGTTTTACGGTGGCTCGATCATGGGTCTTACGGTTGCGGCTATGGGCCTTTTGGGATTGGGGCTTCTTTATCTTGCTTTTGGGGGTGATCCACATACCGCTCACGTGATTCACGGTTTTGGCATGGGAGCTTCGACGGTGGCACTGTTCTCGCGTGTCGGCGGGGGTATATTTACCAAGAGTGCAGATGTAGGCGCCGACCTGGTCGGCAAGATTGAGGCCGGTATTCCAGAGGATGACCCGCGTAACCCCGGCGTGATCGCTGATAACGTAGGTGATAACGTCGGCGATGTGGCCGGGATGGGCTCGGATATCTTTGAATCCTATTGTGGCGCCATGATTGCCTCTATTGCGATCGCGGCTACCTTGGGGCCTGAGGTGCTGGACACCTTGGCTGGTGGCGATCAGAGCAAACTCATGTTCTTGCCGCTGGCGCTGGCCTCGGTCGGAATCCTGTGTTCGCTGGCAGGCATCGCCCTGGTTAAGGGTGCCTCGAGCAAGGCTCCCGAGACGGCACTGCGTACCGGCACCATTGGGGCCTCAGTCATATTTATTGTTGCCGCCCTGGCGCTGACCCATTGGTCGGATATCAGCCTTAACATCTGGTGGTCGGTTGTGGTCGGCGCCCTTGGTGGCATCGTCATTGGCCTGGTGACCGAGTACTACACCGCCGGCAGTCCGGTGCGCAAGATCGCCCGAGCCGGTGAAACTGGTCCGGCGACGGTGATGATTGCCGGGCTTTCGATCGGCATGCAGTCCGTGGTGGTGCCGGTACTGATGCTGTGCGCAATCATCTGGATTGCCAGTTCATTATCTGGCCTTTACGGGGTTGGTATTGCCGCAGTCGGTATGCTGGCGACCGTTGGTATTACCATGGCGATTGATGCTTACGGGCCGGTTGCCGACAACGCCGGCGGCATTGCCGAGATGGCAGGCCTGGGCGAGGAAGTACGCGAGATTACCGATTCGCTTGATGAACTGGGCAATACCACTGCAGCGATTGGCAAGGGTTTTGCCATCGGCGCGGCAGCACTGGCGGCCCTTGCGATCATCTCGGCTTATATCGAGACTGTGGCCCATCGCCTGCCAGACTTCAGTTTGCAGATCAATGACCCGATTGTTCTGACAGGTATGTTTCTGGGTAGTATCTTCCCGTTCCTGGTCAGCAGCCTGACGATGACTGCGGTGGGTGATGCGGCCTTTGAAATGATTCGCGAGATTCGACGTCAGTTCAAGGAAATTCCCGGTCTGCTGGAAGGCACTGCAGAGCCGGATACAGCCCGTTGCGTGGATATTGCTACTACGGCTGCGCTTAAGCGCATGGTCGCGCCAGGCGTGCTGGCTGTAGGTGCGCCGGTGGTCGTCGGTTTCACTCTCGGCCCGGCTGCACTGGGTGGCATGCTCGGCGGTGCACTGCTCGGCTGTGTGCTGCTGGCGCTGACCATGGCCAATGCCGGTGGGGCCTGGGACAATGCCAAGAAGTATGTCGAGAAGGGTAACCTCGGCGGCAAGGGTTCCGATGTGCATAAGGCCGTTGTGGTCGGAGATACCGTAGGGGATCCATTTAAGGATACCTCAGGACCTTCGATGAATATTCTGATCAATGTGATGGCGATCGTTTCACTTGTGATTGCCCCACTTTTAGGCTGAAAAATGACAACCTCTTAGGCCATTACCCCCAGAATGGGTGAGGGGAATGGCGGGGCCGGCGTTAAGCCGGCCTTTTTTTTTGTACTCCGGATGGTTGACAATACCCTTTTACACAAAGTGAATTGGTTGGCCATAAAAAACTGATGGGTATCGTCACCAGAGCGGCGGTTGAGGCGGATCTTGAAGCGGTGCACGCGATCTATGCGCAACAGGTGTTGCACGGTACCGCTTCTTTTGAACTCGATCCGCCGACTCCGGCTTTGATCAAAGAGCGCTGGCAATTGGCCAAGGATGCGGGACTGCCTTACCTGGTCGCGCTGGTTCACGGCAAGGTTGTCGGCTTTGCCTATGCTTTGCCGTATCGCCCCCGCCCGGCCTATCGTTATACCGTGGAGCACTCGATTTATGTCGAGGTGGATTCGCGGCGACAGGGGATTGGCGCGCGGCTTTTTTGCGATCTGATTGACGCCTGCACTGCCTGGGGTGCCCGGCAGATCATTGGCATTATTGGCGACAGCGCCAACGTGGCCTCCATCCGCGCGCATGAGCATGCCGGGTTCAGACAAGTGGGCACTCTGGAGAATGTAGGGTGGAAGTTCGGTCGCTGGCTGGATACCGTGATCGTGCAGCGTACACTGGGCTTAGGGAATGTCGAACCGCCGGGAGAATGTCAGTGAGTGTTGTAATGCCGTGCACCGTTGACCACCTGGTGGTCGGGGCGGCGTCCCTTGATGCCGGGTGTACTTTCGTTGCCGATCTGCTGGGTGAGTTGCCGCTGCCTGGCGGAGTTCATCCACAACTGGGCACCCATAACGCTGTGTTGTCGCTGGGTCGGTCGGTATACCTTGAAGTGATCGCGATTGATCCTGATGGCAAGACGCCTGTCTTTCCCCGCTGGTTTTCTCTTGACAGCGACCAGACCCGCGCTGACCTTGAGATCAGCCCACGGCTGCTGACCTGGGTGGTACGCACACCCGCAATCGCATCGCTGAAACAACTGGATGCATATGCCGGTTGCAAAGTGCGCTCCATGTCACGTGCCCACCTGAGGTGGCAATTTGCATTTACCGCCGATGGGCAGTGTCTTGCCGGCGGATTGTTGCCTCATGTGATTCAGTGGCAGGGGTCTGCGCACCCGGTGGATGTGCTGCCACCGGGGAATTGCAGGCTCCGTGGCCTACACGGTGAATCTTTGGATGCAGTCCAGATCAATCTGGCGTTAGCGCAGATGGGGTTATGTGATTCGTTACCGTGCGCCGAATCCGACACCCATGCTGCATCGTTTTGGGCGCTTATCGATACACCGCGTGGGTCGATTCGCCTCTGACGGGCGTCATCGCACTCCAGGAAAAAACAGCAGATGCGCCTCGAGGGCGACACCAAGCGTGCATATCCGGATTGGCTGGGAGCGTTACAACTGCTGTCCACATTCCGGCGCAATCCCGGTAATCGCTTGCCACAGACTGTGGTTCATAGCGGTACTGAGGTCGATATTTACCAGCCGGACAGCGCACCGCGGGCAACGGCTATCTTTGTGCCCGGCTTTGCGATTCGTGGCCGTGAAGATCCCCGGATCCGGAATCTCGGTTGGGCCCTGTGCGCGACTGGTCTGCGGGTGCTGATCCCGGACGTTGCCAGTATCCGCGCCCTGAAGATATCGGTTGACCAGCCCGACGAGGTACAGCAATTACTCGAGTCACTGGTGGCTGACTCGACCATGGTAACGACACCCGGGCTGTCTTTGTTATCTGTGTCGTTCTCTGGTATTTTCGTACTGCGTGCAGCGCTTAGCGCAGTGCTGGCCCAGCGGCTGCGCGCCGTGTGCCTGATTGGCGGTTACTTTGATATTGAACGGGTAGCGTCTTTTCTGATCAACTCAGATCGTGCTGACCCCTATGGCCGGCTGATCATTGCCCGCAGTTACTACAGCGATAATGATCCGGCATTGGCGCCGGTGCGCGAGGTGCTGTCGCGCTGCGTTGAGGCATCGGCCCTGGACAATACCGGACCGAGCGACCTGGACACCCTTTTCGATACATCTGATCCGCTTGAGGCAGGACTACACCAATTGCTGACCGACCCGCACGAGCGGCAGGCTTTTTACCGCCAGGTCATAACCATGTTTAATGATTCCTGGTCAGGTTATCGGGTACCTGATGATTTCCCATCTGACATGCCGCCAGTGTTTTTGCTGCATGGGCGACAGGATCGGGTGATTCCACCGGAGGAGTCGCGCCGTCTCGCCCAATTGCTGCAAGACAGGGGTATCTCACATCGCCTGTGCGTGACCGATTTCCTTGGGCATGGTGACGCCGCGATATCGTTGGCCCGTCTGCCCGAATTGTATCGCCTGCTTGCGGGCTTTGCCTGGTTTCTGGGGTATACGCGCGACTGAGGTAGGTCAGTGGAATCTCACAGCGATCCCTGCTCGCGTTTGCCCGCGCAGTGCACGCAGCACAGCTGGGTTGGGTCCAGCGCCAGCCGCGCAGGGGCGATGGCCTCGCCGCAGTCATCACACAACCCGTAGTCGGGATCTTCATCGATACGCACGAGTGTCCGGGTGATGGCTTCGAGCATTGTTTCGCGCCGCCGGGCCAGTTCAAGTGACATCTGGTGATCCTGCATGGCCTCGGCACGCGACAGGCGTCCGACACGGGCTTGGTCGAGCTCTACAGTCTCCACCTGGCTGAGTACAGATTCACAAGTTAGTGCTGCCCGGCGTTCCAGCAGAGTCTCGCGAATTTTTCTGCGATCAATCATTTTCAGTGATCCCCGGTGCAGTATGCCGGTTGTCACATAAATCGGCCAGGCAAAAAAAGAGGACGCCTGTAAGGCGTCCTCTTTATCGGGGGTGATCGCTATTTACAGGTATTTAACTACCCCTGACATGATGATCGTAAGCACCACAGAGGAGGTGATGACGGCGTTGACCGACTGCATAGCGCCGTTCATTTTGCCCCAGATCGCGTTGGCCTCGATGATCACGATAATGGCCAGGCCAACCAGCAAAGCAACGCTGCTCACGGTGATATCACCGGCTCCGCCCCAAACGCCACCATTCGCCGGGGCGTGCCCGGACGCCACCATGAAAAACAGCATGGGCAAAGAGAGCAAAGTGTTGGTCCGCGATGCCAGACCAGCTTTGGGTCCGGCTGCGGCTTTGTCGCCAGATTCCAGGCCAATGACAATTTTTTGATTAGGCCAGATGATCAGCCAGACGTTGAGCATCATCAGAGTGCCCATAAGTATACCGAGGGTGATGCTTAGATTAACCCCCCCGTAGCGGTGCATGACACTGCCAATCAATAGAAGACCGGTGAGGAAGGTGAACATCGCTGCCCAGCGAAACCACCACAGAGCTCGTGGGGCAAGCTTCGCCATGACATCGGCTTTGGCACCATCATCAGCCTCTTTGACGTACTCGGTTTGAACGAAGTTGAAGTAATACAGTAATCCAATCCAGGCCACGCCAAAAACGATATGGCCCCAGCGCATTACGACATCTAAAAGGTAGCTCATTTATCTCCCCTCCCAAGCATGGGTTTGATGGGTGCGACCCCGCGCCGACTACAGGCCCGAGACTACACGGTTGCGATTAGCTGTCTGTAAGATAACCACACGATTTTCAGGTTGATTGCGCATCCTGATGGCGCGATTTTAGTGCAGGTGCGCAACAAGCGCCAACAGGGCTGCGCCAGTTCAGGCCGCAGCCCCAGCCTTTGCGTTACCCCCTCAGGCCACCGCCGGCAATCCCGCCAGCGCCATAGCCGCTTCACCTTCGTCATAAGCGTAATCCTGCAGCTTGCCGGCGTTGTAGTCGGTATAGGCCTGCATATCGAAGTAACCGTGGCCACAAAGGTTAAACAATATGGCACGTGATTCGCCTTCTTTCCTGCAGCGCATGGCCTCGCTGATGGCACCCTTGACCGCGTAGTTGGATAGGGCCTACCAGCGATACCTCAGGCCAAATTTGAAAGTCTGATCGAGCGTTTCAATATCGGCAGGCGCCCCGGAGTCATACTCCAGCTTTACTTCTGCATTAAGAGCTATTTTGGAAAGCAGGGGAACCGTGATACCAATTCTGGTGTGAACCATAATGTCGGTATTGTCTTCAAGATTCCAAACTCCAATCTGATCTAAGTAGCTTTGCGTGCCCTGGCCGAGAACATTGCTCTTCATATCGAGGTACCAGCTGAATCCAACATGCTGTTCCTTGTCCAGCTCGAGCCCGGTACGAGCATCCGACACATATGCCAGCCCCGGCTCCGTTAAAAAACGGAATTTGGGTGTTGAGCGCCACTGTTTTCCGTAATAACCACCGAACATAAGGCGCCTTTTAAGATGTGAAAATTCGTCAGCCTCAAGGTAAAGATTAGCTCCCATGTAGGCATTGTTGGTAAGAAAGCGATCAGATTTGCCCATGACGGTGTAGTCATCCGACGTTATTACCTCATTGGCAGAATCGAGTTCGCCGAAGGCGCGCAGCGTGTAGCGGGTAGTCAGGCTTTCCCAGACCGAATCCAGAGCATAGTCCAGCTCGTTTTTATTGGTATTGCCTGATTGCACTTCCCACGCCAGGGTCAGGTTACCGGTCCAGTGGTAGCCTTGGCCGAGCATCCAGGGTTTGGGGTTGATCTTGTCGATATCAGCCAGTGTGTAACTCTGCATGCCGCTGGTGGATATCACGACAAACTGGCCCTGGCTTAGTTTCAGCGAGGGTGCGCGGATGACCCGATCATCCGAGAGTTTAAGCACGATGGGTTGGTGGGACTCGATTGCGACAACTTTTCCCGAAGGGATAGAGAGCTTTCCGGCGGCATCGGACTCAAAGATAATCTGAGCGGAAGAGCCCCCCAGGAGTTGCCCCGAAATGACGGAGCCGTCAACAAGTTCAATGGTGTCTGCCGGGGGATCTGCCTGATTTTGCGCCCCAGCACTCATACAAAGGCCAAGGGTGATTATGCCAAGCAATGTTTTCGCTGAAGAACAAGAAAACTGTTTCATCGTCGCCAAAGATAGAGAGTCAAGTGAGAGAGCCTGCGCTGCCGGGCGGCCAATTTTGAGAGCAAACTGCAGACAATTATAGACGGGCTTCGTTTCACAGTGAAGCGATCAGCCCTAGCGTCTGCCGAGCTTCTTGTACCTTCTCCAAAGAGCGCGCCCAGATGAGATGACTGCGACAGAAGCAGTCTGAAGCGCCAAATCCTGCAAGCGGGACGATGACGTCATCGTGTGACAGTAGTAATTGTGCCCAGCGATGCTCCAGTTCGCGCCCGGCGCACCGGTACCAGATCTGGTGTATCGGGCAATGATCGAGCAGGGTATCGATATGCCAGTGCCTGCGTTTGGTTGTGCGCAGGTGTCGGCCGAGGCGCCCCCGAAGGCCGCCCGGGCCAAAGGCCGAACCCACATACAGGTACCAGCCACGGCGCAGGCGCATGAGGTCCAGCGCACCGACTGCAATTGAAGCCGATCTTTGGCAACGAAGCACCAGCACATATGTGCCCGGTGTACGCGGAAGTTGTGAGGGGTTGAGCGTCAGGACTCTAGTGTTTCACGATGGTGAGAAAGGTATTGAATGATATCGCGCGACTCACCCATCCACTCGCTTTTTCCATCGGCAGATTGTCTAAGCAGCACTGGCACCGTGGCGCGCCCACGCACTTGCATCAGCTCGGCCTGCCATTGGGGGTCATCCCAGATATTGCGTTCTTCCAGAGTCAGCCCAAGTTGCGCAACAGCGCGCTTGACCATAGTGCAGTAGCCGCACCAGTTGCGGGTATAGAGGATAAGTTTTTCTTCACCCGCCTTCATCTTGGTTACCGTAGCAGGAACGTTCTCGACCACGGGTTACCAGGGACCCGCAGATGTATCTGCAGTCATGCCCGTAGCCCCCGGCTTCGTGCCAGCAGGTACAGACTGGCAATAGACAAACAGGCGATAAAAAAGAGAATCATGCCGTAAGAGACGAGCAGGCTTACATCACTGATCCCCAAAAAACCGAATCGAAAGGCATTGACCATGTAGAGAATCGGGTTGGCCATAGATACCTGTTGCCAGAAATCCGGGAGCAAATGAATCGAATAGAACACCCCACCCAGGTAAGTCAGTGGCAACAGCACAAAGGTCGGGATAATGGAAACGTCATCGAACGTCTTGGCGAAGATAGCGTTCATAAGACCACCCAGTGAGAACAGGATTGCGGTCAGGATCACAATGCTGAACAGAACTGGAAGGCTGTGGATCTGCAGGTCGGAAAAAAAGAGTGAAACACCGGTCACAATCAGGCCGACCAGTGCACCACGAGCAACACCGCCGGTGATGTAGGCCAGCAGAATAATGACGATGGGCGTGGGTGAGACCAGCAGTTCCTCTATTGACTTGCCCCACTTCGCGCCGAAAAAAGAGCCCACCACATTCTGGTAGCTGGCGTTGATCACGGACATCAGGATCAGGCCTGGTACCAGAAAATCCATGTAGTTAAAGCCATCCATCTGACCGATACGTTTGCCGATCAGACTGCCGAATATTACGAAGTACAGCAAGGTCGAGATCGCGGGTGGCACCAGCGTCTGTTGCCAGATGCGCAAAAAGCGGGTGATCTCCTTGGTTACGATAGTGACAAAGGCAATCAGTTGCTGGAGAGGATTCATTTACTGTCTCCCGGTGCCTGGCCGACGAGATTGATGAACAACTGTTCCAGCCGGTTGGCTTTGTTGCGCATGCTGCGTACCTTGATATCGGCCGCCGATAGCATGGTGTAAACATGGTTGAGGTTGTCATCTCGATCGATAGCGATCTCCAGCGTGGTCGGATCCACCATGTGCGTGTTGTGCGCCAGTGAGGCTGGCACTACCGTGAGTGGCTGTTCCAGATCGAGCACAAAGGTTTCCACATTCAATTGTCGCAACAGGGCGCGCATGGAAGTGTTTTCAACCAGGGCGCCCTGATTGATGATGCCGATGTTGCGGCACAGACTTTCGGCTTCTTCAAGATAATGGGTGGTTAGGATGATCGTGGTACCAGCGCTGTTGATCTGCCGCAGAAAATCCCACATCGAGCGACGGATCTCGATGTCGACGCCTGCGGTAGGCTCGTCAAGAATCAACAGGCGTGGTTCGTGAACCAGCGCCCGTGCAATCATAAGCCGACGCTTAAAGCCGCCGGAGAGTTCTCCCGCGCGTTCAGCACGTTTGTCCCACAGACCCAACAACTTCAAATATTTCTCTGCCTGTGTCAGCGCGGTTTGCCGGTTGATACCGTAGTAACCAGCCTGGTTGCGCACGATCTGCAGTGGCGTCTCAAAGATATTGAAATTGAATTCCTGTGGTACCACACCGAGAAAGGATTTTGCCCGGGCAAAGTCACGATCTATATCGACCCCGAAGATTTCCACATTGCCTGCAGTCTTGTTCACCAGCGAGCACAGGATGCCAATGACGGTCGACTTGCCGGCTCCGTTGGGGCCCAGCAATGCATAAAAGTCACCTTGCGCGACGGCAAGGTCCACTCCTTTGAGAGCGGTAACACCGTTAGCGTAGGTTTTGCTGAGCTGGTGGGTCCTAAGGGCGTAATCCAAGGGTGGCGCGCGGGTGAGACAGCAGGAAGGCGTTGTTACAGGTGGTTGCTGTCGGACCTTTTTTCAAGTGCGCCATGGTTACTGGTGCCGCACACATTTCTGGTAGAGGTCCTTGAGCGCGTGACCTGGGTCGTAGCGATCCTTGAGTAGACGGCAGGTATTGCCACCGTAGAGCTCCCAGAATTCCTTCTGGGGGTAGAAGCTCTCCGAATAAAGCGATTTGATGCCGCCCAGGTCAGTTACTTTTTCTTCGATCATGCGGTTGAAGTGACCCTGTGGATGCATCGGGTCGGTGCGCACTGCGTCCCAGAAGCCGAAATTAATATACAACGTGTCGTCACGCATCGGAAAGAGCGGGTAATGGCCGCGCCTGCCATCGTGGCGTGCCGGGCAGATCCAGATGGGGCGTATTCCGATCTCACGCTGAAAAAACGACAAAAA
>Ga0163108_10001602_pt1 | contig 16491 bp, 17 predicted proteins | sample Fk1155metaG_FD_109644 | JGI IMG/M metagenome (GOLD analysis project Ga0163108, IMG submission 109644) | Marine microbial communities from the Central Pacific Ocean - Fk160115 155m metaG | ecosystem: Environmental > Aquatic > Marine > Oceanic > Photic zone | place: The Central Pacific Ocean...
GAAAGGTTTGTCATAAAAACTTGATCTTGATGTTAAAGCTTTAAATAATTCCATTTTTTTTCATCTTTTCTTTTACCAAAGAAGCGGCACGATTAACTTCATCCAGCCCATTATAAGTCCAGTGCTCAATTTTGTCTTCTAAATTTCTAATTATACCAAGATCTTCAAATAATTTATAAAATTTTTCAAATCTATGAATGCTTCTTTTGTGAATCATTTGCGCAACATATACTGGTTTACCTGTAATAGCGGCCTCAGAAATCATTGAGGTTGAATCACAAGTTACAATGATAGTATCTGCAAGACTTAGTGAAGATAAATAGGCTTTTTTGTCTCTCTCTTTTATTACTAAATGATCCTGATTGAAGCAATTAAAGGCAAGTTTTACTATATTTTCCGGTGTTCTATATGATGGAATAACAATTAGCTTGTATTTTGAAGAAATAAACATGTTTTTTATTTTTGCAAACATTCGATCCATCTGCTTTTCAGAAAAACTGTAATACTTGTTTGGACCGCCAAGTATAAAAGTGACAATTTTTCTGTCTCCCTGGTTAGGTTTTAAATAATTAAGGTTTCTCTGTATCTCATTATTTGTAAGATAGTGTATGGCTCCCTTAGTTTTTATAACATTGTCTCCATATAAACTGTCATGTTCTGGACAGATAATGGAATCAAAATTGTTTAAATTTACTTTTGGATCCTGAATGTGAATATTAAATATTTCTTTTTTAAATCTTTTTTTTAATAAAACAGAAGGAATCACGCTTTTTCTTCCACAAGAAATAACAACCTTGGCATCACAAACAAATTTTTCCTTCAAAATACTGTCGAATGCTGGCGTTAATTTTGGCGGAACAAAGTTCCAAAATTTCTTAAGCTCTATTGTTTCGTGTTTAAAGTTCAGCCCTAAAGCTTTGGCCAAGCCCTCGACCTGACTTATCATACCGTGCATACCCTGGGTTAAAAGAAGTGCTTTTAATTTCAACATTTATAACTATATATCTATATGTAATGAATAATAAGTCCACTAAACATACAAAAGTGTTAATTCTTGGATCTGGTCCCGCTGGTTATACAGCCGCCATTTATGCCGCTAGAGCAATGCTCAAGCCAATATTGGTATTTGGTTCTGAGCCGGGAGGTCAATTAACCACAACAACTGATGTTGAAAACTTTCCTGGATACTCAAAAGTGATTCAAGGACCCTGGCTAATGGAAGAAATGAAAGGTCAGGCAAAAGCTGTAGGAACTGAAATGATTCAGGATCACATAAGCAAAGTAGATTTTTCTAAAAAACCTTTCACGGCCACAGGAGATAGTGGTCAGGTTTATACTGCGGATAGTTTTATAATCTCAACCGGTGCTCAGGCGAGATGGCTGAACTTAAAATCTGAACAAGAATATAGAGGATTTGGTGTTTCAGCGTGCGCTACTTGTGATGGGTTTTTCTTTAAAGAAAAAGAGGTAGCTGTAGTTGGAGGTGGAAATGCTGCGGTAGAAGAAGCAATGTTCTTAACAAAATTTGCATCGAAAGTGAAACTTATACACAGAAGAAATGAACTTAGAGCAGAAAAGATGCTTCAGGCAAAACTAAAAGCAAATAAAAAAATTGAAATAATTTGGGATAGTGTTGTCGAAGAAGTTTTGGGTGCGAAAAATCCAAAATCAGTTAACGGAATAAAAATTAAAAATGTGAAAACTAATAAAATTACAGATTTAAAGGTTGACGGATTATTTGTTGCAATTGGACACGACCCCGCTACATCAATATTTAAAGGTCAGTTAAACATGGATAAAGAAGGTTATATAATCACTAAACCGGACTCTACAGTCACTAATGTACCCGGAGTGTTTGCTGCTGGAGATGTAAAAGATAAAATATTTAGACAAGCAGTTACTGCAGCTGGAATGGGATGCATGTCGGCACTAGAGGCAGAAAAATATCTGTCTAATTCTAAATAAGACTCTCACAAAAAGACTTAATTCTTTCTAAAGCTTTTTTAAGATTGTCGATAGAAGTAGCGTATGAAATTCTAAAATACCCGTCTAAACCAAAAGCTGATCCTTGCACAACGGCCACTTCTGCTTCTACGAGTAATTTTTCAACAAAATCTTTGTCTGTTTTCAATTTTGTTTTCTTTCCTAATAATTGTTTACAGTTAGGAAATACATAAAAAGCACCGCTTGGCTTCAAACAGCTTAATCCTTTGATGTTGTTTAGGCTTTTAACAACAAAATCTCTTCTTTCTTTAAATGACTCAGATCTAGTTTTAATAAAATCTTGTGTTCCATTTAGAGCTTCTACCGCTGCTGCTTGACTGATTGAAGAAGGATTTGTTGTAGATTGGGATTGAATTTTTGCTATAGCTTTAATTATATCTTTTGGTCCCGCTCCGTAACCAATTCTCCATCCTGTCATTGAATAAGATTTACTTACCCCATTCATGGTTAAGGTTCTATCCTTTAGAGCTTTTATCTGGGCAACAGTAAAAAATTCGAATCCATCGTAAGTAATATGTTCATAGATATCATCGCTTAAAACAAAAACTTTTTTATTTTTTATTAAAATTTTTGATAGCTCTTCTATTTCTTTCTTTGTGTAGCAGGATCCCGTTGGATTTGATGGAGAATTAATAATTAACCATTTGGTTTTTTTACTAATTGCTTTTTTAAGCTCTTCTGGAGTTATTTTAAATTCATTTTTTTCAGAGCATTTTACTATTTTGGGTTTGCCACCAGCTAATAAAACCATATCTGGATAAGATACCCAATAAGGCGCTGGAATAATTACTTCATCACCCGGATTTAGTGTTGCCATGAAGGCGTTGTAAAGCACTTGTTTTCCTCCGGTTCCAACTGAGATTTGATCTAATTCATAAGTTAGATTGTTCTCTCTGGAAAATTTTTCTTGAATAGCCTTTTTAAGTTCTGGAGTTCCATCTACAGCTGTGTACTTAGTGTCGCCCCTTTTAATAGCCTGAATAGCTGCCTCTTTAATATTGTCTGGCGTGTCGAAATCGGGTTCCCCCGCCCCTAATCCAATCACATCTTTGCCAGCCGCTCTCATTTCCCTGGCTTTTGAGGTAACAGCTATGGTTGGAGACGGTTTTATTAGTTTTAAACTGTTGGAAACTATGCTCATTGAAATTTATAATATTTTGTTATTATTAACATAAAATGCAAAATACTTATCAAGAAAAAATAGCCGATTTAGAGGCTAATAACGCTCTTGTTAGAAAAAAACTAGAGGGCGGTATTAAATTTAAAATAAAAAGTAGTTTTAAACCTGCCGGAGATCAACCTGGGGCTATTAAAAAAATACTTCAAAATTTAAAAGATAAAAGAAACGAACAGGTTTTATTGGGTGTAACTGGATCTGGCAAAACTTTCACAATGGCTAAAGTTATAGAGTCTGCTAATAGACCCGCTCTTGTGCTCGCGCCGAATAAAACTTTAGCTGCTCAATTATATGGAGAAATGAAAAGCTTTTTCCCAGACAATGCTGTTGAATATTTTGTTTCTTATTACGACTACTACACTCCAGAAGCCTATGTACCTAGATCAGATACCTACATCGAGAAGGAAGCCTCAATAAATGAACAAATTGATAGAATGCGTCACTCCGCAACAAGATCATTACTTGAAAGAGACGATGTAATTATAGTGGCCAGCGTATCGTGCATCTATGGGCTTGGTTCGGTTGAGGCATACAGCAAAATGACTTTGGCGCTGAAAAAAAATTATGAATATGAAAGAGATGAAATAATAAAAACTTTTGTAAATTTACAATATAAAAGAAATGATCAAAATTTTTTCAGAGGAACTTTTAGAGTGAGAGGAGAAAATTTAGAAATATTTCCATCCCATTTAGAGGATAGAGCTTGGAGGTTAACTTTGCTTGGAAATAAATTAGAAAAGATTGAAGAATTTGATCCTTTAACAGGTGACAAAACAAACAATTTTGAAATTATAAAATTGTATGCAAATAGTCATTACATCACACCTAAACCAACTATAGATCAGGCTATCAAAGAAATAAAAAAAGAATTAGAGGAGACTCTCGAGAAACATAAAGCTGACAATAAACTTCTTGAGGCACAAAGGTTAAGGGAAAGAACAAAATTTGATCTGGAAATGATAGAGGCTACAGGAACTTGTGCTGGAATTGAAAATTATTCAAGATTTTTATCAGGCAGAAAAAGAGGAGAACCACCTCCTACTCTTTTTGAATATTTTCCAGACAATACAATTGTGTTTGTTGATGAGAGCCATGTAACTGTTCCTCAGTTAAATGGAATGTATAAAGGTGATCACACAAGAAAAAGTACTCTTGCAGAATATGGTTTCAGATTACCGTCTTGTATGGACAATCGTCCTTTAAAATTTGAAGAGTGGGATGCAATGAGAACTCAAACTGTATTTGTTTCAGCGACACCGGGACCATGGGAACTTAAACAAACCCAAAATCAATATATTGATCAGGTTATTAGACCCACAGGTCTAATCGATCCAAAAGTGGAGATCAGGCCAGCAAAAACTCAAGTGGATGATTTGTTTCATGAATCCAAAAAAATTATTGATAAAAGTTATCGAATTTTAGTTACGACGCTTACAAAAAGAATGGCTGAAGATTTAACGGAGTATCTGCATGAAAATGGACTTAAAGTTAGATATATGCACTCAGATATAGATACCTTGGAGAGAATAGAAATTATTCGAGACTTAAGAATGGGCGTTTTTGATATTTTGGTTGGAATTAATCTCCTTAGAGAAGGATTAGATATTCCGGAGTGTGCGCTGGTAGCAATTTTGGATGCAGATAAAGAAGGATTCTTAAGATCCGAAACATCATTGGTACAAACTATCGGTAGAGCCGCAAGAAATATTGACGGAAAAGTTATTCTCTATGCAGATAAAGTTACAAAAAGCATTGATAAAGCCATTAAAGAAACGGACCGAAGAAGACAAAAACAGGAAGAGTACAATAAAAAAAACAATATTAGTGCTGAGTCAGTAAAAAAAGAAATCAACGATATTTTAAAATCTGTATATGAAAAAGATTACACGAAAGTAAGTGAAGGATTAAACCTTGGGGGAAATTTAAAAAAACATTTAAAAGCGTTAAATAAAAAAATGAAGGAATCTGCTTCTAATTTAGAATTTGAAGAAGCTGCTAAAATTAGAGATCAAATAAGAAAATTAGAGGCCAGTGAATTAGAAATAAATTTAAATCCCAAAATAACCCAGTACAATCTTAATAAAAAAGTATATCCTAAGGGCAGATCAACAATGAGTATGCCTGGAACTAAAACTAAAAAAAATATTAAAAAATGGAAGCAAAAAAAATAATTATCACCGGAGGTTCAACGAGAATTGGTGCGGCAATTGCTAGATCACTAGCGGAATATGCAACCGATATAACTATTCATTATAATACATCAACATCAAAAGCAAAAAAAATTAAAAAAGAACTGAATGAATTTGGAATAAACATTCATCTTTTAAAATGTAATTTGAACAAAGAAAGAGACGTTGTTCGGTTAATTAAAAAAGCTAAAAAACAAATGGGGGGTCTTGACTGCTTAATCAATAACGCTTCAATCTTTGAAAATGACGATATATCTAATTTTAGTTCAAAATCTTGGGAAAAACATATTACGGTTAACTTGAGATCTCCCTCAATATTAATGAGAGAGTTTTTTAAACTAACAAGAAATAAACCTGGCAATATTATCAATATAATTGATCAAAGAATTTTTAAACTAACGCCATTTTTCTTCTCATATTCAGTAAGTAAGTACGCACTTGCTGCCGTTACCAAAATCTCTGCAATGAAGTTTGCTCCTAACATTAGGGTAAATGGCATTGCCCCAGGGCCAACTATAAAAAATAAAAGACAATCTGAAAAACATTTTAAATCGCAGTGGAAATCTACAATTCTTAAAAAACAGGTTGATATAAATAGCATTTGTAATTTGATAAAATACTTTATTGAAAATGATACTGTAACTGGACAAATTATGAGTGTAGACAGCGGTCAAAGCTTGGGTTGGAAAACTCCCGACATAATAAGGGGCAAGGAATGAAAATTGTTAAATTTAGAGAGAAAAAACATTTTAGCTATAAGCGAAAGATACTCGTTAGAGATTTAATTTTAAAAATATCTGTGGGAATTCATGGTTTTGAAAAGAAAAGAAAACAAAGAGTAAAATTTAACATAGATATTGGTACCGACCCTAACCTAGTCCCTGATGACAATAATTTAGATAGTATTATTAATTATGAAGATGTTATTAAAAATATAAAAAAAATTACATATAAAAAGCATTATCCTTTATTAGAAACATTAGCAGAAAAAATTTTTTTAAAACTTTTTGAAAATAGAAGGGTTAAAAAAGTTAAATTAAGAATTGAAAAATTAGATATTTTGAAGAATACTTCTTCAGTTGGAATAGAAGTCGAAAAAAGTAAATTTAATGAGTCTTGAAAAAGGAAAAGAAATTATAAGACAAAAAATTCCTCACCTCAAAAAAAATCCAGGAATTTATAAGATGTTAGGTGGAAAAAATGAAATTCTTTATGTGGGAAAGGCTAAAAATATTCCAAATCGTTTAAAAAGTTATATCACTGATAACCACCTACCCATTAGAACTGAACGGATGTTGTCTTTAACAAAAAATCTAGAAATAACAACAACTGTAAGCGAAAGTGAGGCTTTGTTGCTAGAGGCAAATTTAATAAAAAAAAATAAACCAAGATTCAATATTTTGCTAAGAGATGACAAATCTTTTCCATACATATTTATTGGTCACAAAGATAAATGGCCACAGTTAACCAAGTTAAGAGGAAAGAAGAATAGAAGTGGCCACTATTTTGGACCATTTGCGTCGGTTGGTTCAGCAAATTGGACTATAAAAATATTGCAAAAAGTTTTCTTGCTACGCGTTTGTGATGATACTGTTTTTAAGAATAGGAAACGTCCCTGCATTTTATATCAAATTAAAAGATGTGCCGCACCTTGCATGGATTATATCAACGAAAAAAGTTACCGAGGTTTAGTAGAAAATGCTGTAGATTTCATTTCGGGTAAATCACACGAGATACAAAAAAAATTTTCCGGGGAAATGGAAAAAGCTAGTAAAGAATTAGACTATGAAAAAGCCGCTATTCTTAGAGATAGAATTAAAGCGTTAACTCAAATTCAGTCGTCCCAAAAAATAAGTTCGGCTAATTTAAAAGAAGCTGATGTAATTTCTGTTTTTAAAGAATCTGGAAAAACATGTGTTCAGGTCTTCTTTTTCAGATCAAAACAAAATTGGGGTAACCAAGCATATTTTCCAAAACATGATCCAGATGAAAAAATAGAAAAGATCTTGTCTTCATTTATAGGTCAATTCTATGAAAATAAAAGTGTGCCCAGAATGATTCTTTTAAATACTGATGTGGAGGACAAATTGTTATTGGAAACAACTTTTTCAAAACGAGAAAAGAAGGAAATAACAGTTAAGCTAGCTAAAACACATGATGAAAAAATATTATCAAAATTAGCTGAGAGAAATGCAAAAGAATCACTTACGCAAAAAATTCTGGAAACAGAAAGTAACTCAAAATTGATTGATAATATTTCTGATAAATTTTTATTAAAATTTAACATAAATCTAATCGAAGTTTATGATAATAGCCATAATCAAGGATCAGACTCTGTGGGTGCCCTAATTGCCTTCGGAAAAGAAGGTTTTTTGAAAAAGAGGTATAGAAAATTTAATATAAAATCAGAATCTGTAAAAGGTGATGACTACGGCATGATGAAAGAAGTATTAAAAAGAAGATTTTCTAGAGCGCTAAAAGAAGAAAAAAATACTCTAACACTTCCCGATTTAATTTTAATCGATGGAGGCAAAGGTCAATACTCGGTAAGTAGAGAAATCTTAAACGATCTTGGGCTTCATGAATTGCCAATAATAGCCATTGCAAAAGGGAAAAATAGAAATGCAGGCGATGAAACTTTTTTCCATGAAGGAAAAGCTATTAAATTCAAAAAAAATGACTCTACTCTATTTTTCTTACAGAGGCTTCGAGATGAAGCTCATAGATTCGCTATAAGCACTCATAGGTCTAAAAGGAGAAAAAATATTAGTAAATCTCTTTTGGATCATATATCGGGAATTGGAAAAGGGAGAAAAAGAGCCTTGCTTAATCATTTTGGTTCTGCAAAATCAGTGGAGGCAGCAAGTTTTGAAGATCTAAAATCTGTGGAAGGTATTGAGGAAAAGGTGGCAAAAAAAATTCATGATTTTTTTCATGAAGATTGATTATGAAAATTAAAATTCCAAATATTTTAACTATTGGTCGTATTATAATTGTGCCAATTTTTGTACTATCCTTTTATATGCCAGGAATAATTGGAGATCTGGTTCCTTTTTTTCTATTTATAGTTGCTAGCTTTACAGATTTTTTGGATGGTTTGTTGGCTAGAATCTACAAGGAAGAATCAAAACTAGGGGAACTTCTTGACCCGATCGCCGATAAAATTTTAGTTTCTGCAGCACTAATATTGCTCGTAATGAATGGAATTATAAAAAACTATGAAGTAATCGCTGCAATAATTATTTTAACCAGAGAAATACTAATTTCAGGTCTTAGAGAATTTTTGGCTAAAAGAGCAGTGCATATGCCTGTATCTAGTCTAGCAAAATTTAAAACTTTTGTTCAAATGTTCTCTATAGCCATATTATTAACTGGAGAAACGGGTAATAGGCTTATTAACTTTCAAGATTACAACGCGCAAACAATTGGTATAATTTTGTTGTGGTTGTCTGCGTTTTTAACCTTATACACAGGATATGATTATTTGGCCAAAGGCATAATGACTGCAATGGACGATGATACAAAAAATTAGATTATGTCTTTATCTGAAATAAACATTAGAGAAAGAAAGTTTCACGATGAATTACATTCTTCGGAAAAAGAAAGATCTCAAGATAAATTTTATAAAGCACTCTATAGTTTGAATAAAGATTTTAGAAATCTTTTAAAAGCAAAGACAAGATCGGTCCAAGTTTTAGATTATGGATGTGGTGTTGGAAATTTTGCCCAAGAAGTAAGTTCGTTCGAACCCAAAAATATTGTTGCGGTTGATATATCTGAAGAAGCAATAAAAAAGGCCAAAAAAAAATTAGAAGAAACAAATAAAAATATAGACTTCAGAGTTGATAATTGTGAAAATTTAAGTTTGGATTCAAATTCTTTTGATATTGTTTATGGATCAGGAATACTTCATCATTTAGATTTGAAAAAATCTTTAAATGAAATAAATAGAGTTCTGAAAAAAGATGGGGCAATAATTTTTGTGGAACCTCTTGCGACAAATCCTTTAATAAATATTTATAGAAAACTTACACCAAACGCTAGATCTCCTGACGAACATCCGTTTAAATCTGAGGATATAAAATTAATTAAAAGTATATTTAAAAATGTAGAGATAAAATATTATGGTTTTTTAACTTTAGTTTTTTTTCCTTTCTATAAATCTCCAGAAAATTCTAGATTATTTAAAATTATTAGCTCTATCGACGGAATGATTTTAAAGATAAAATATTTTAAATTTCTTGCTTGGTCTATTTTAATTAAAGGTGAAAAAAATTAAGCTGCTACTTTTTTTCTAACGAGAGTCTGATAACTTTCTGAAAGTTCCTTTATAGTATTACATACAGAAAAATTATATTTGTCTATTTGTGATACTGGAGTAACTTCTGCCGCTGTTCCTGTTAAAAAACAACCTACAAAATCAGATAGCTCTTCTGGTTTTATTTTTCTTTCAACTATTTTTATCCCTTTTGATATTGCTATTTTCATTACACATCTTCTTGTAATTCCATCTAAAAAAGAATCTGGTATTGGCGTATGTAATGTTCCGGAATTATCTTTAAAAAAAATATTAGCTCCTGTAGCCTCGGCAACATTCCCTTCGTGATCTAACATTAAGGAATCTGTAAAACCTTTACTTTCTGCCTCATGTTTAGACAAAGTACAAATCATATAAAGACCAGATGCTTTTGTATCCCACGGAACTGAATTGGGTGACGGTCTTCTCCAAGATGAAATGTTCAATTTTATTCCCTTGAGTTTTAACTTTGGATCAAAGTAAGAGCCCCATTCCCATGCGGCAATTGCAACGTGTATTTTGTTTCTTTGAGCAGAAATAGCCATCATCTCACTTCCTCTCCAAACGACTGGTCGAACATATCCATCACTTACTTTTTGAGACACAACAATTTCTTTGCAGGCCTTGTTAATTTCCTCTTCGGTATAAGGAATCTTCATGCCCATTCTTTTTGCAGAATGAAAAAGTCTTTTTGTATGTTCTTGAAGTTTAAAAATCTCTCCATCGTACACTCTCTCACCTTCAAAGACACAGCTAGCATAGTGCAAGCCATGATTAAGCAAATGAACTTTTGCATTTTTCCAGTCCGTTAATTCGGAGTTAAACCAAATTTTACCTGATCTCTTATCGTAAGGAATTGTTTCCATTAAATTTAAATTAAATAATTTTTTGCTAACAAAAAAGTATATTTGTTGATAAAATATGTCAATATATCTGACCAAAATATGAAGGATTTACTTTATTTAAGAGATGAGCAAATAAAAGATTGCATACAATTGCTTCTTTATGCTTATAGAGAAACGTTCTCAGATCCAAAAGAAATCTTAAAAAAGAATTCTCTAGGTGCGGCTCACTATAGAACGCTCCACTTAATTGAAAGAAACCAGGGAATTAGTGTAAATGAATTATTGTTAAAATTAAAAATTACCAAACAGAGTTTAAATAGAGTTTTAAGAGATTTGAAAAATTCAAAAATTATTAAGCAAGTTAGAGACCAAAATGATTCTAGAAGAAAATTGTTATATTTGGACCAGTCAGGAAAAAAATTTTACAAAGAAGTTTTTGAAGCACAAAAAAAACGTATTTTTAATGCTTTAAAAAACTCTGACTCAGAGTCGGTTTTAAAATTTAAAGAGGTTTTAAAAAAAATAATAAATGGAAAACAATAAATTTCACGTTTTAGTTGTTGATGACGACAATAAGATAAGAAATCTTATAAAACAATTTTTAAATGAAAATGGCTTTGTTGTATCTACTGCTGAGAACGCAGAAGAAGCCAAATTAAAAATAGATATTTTTAATTTTAACTTAATGGTGTTAGATGTAATGATGCCTGGGCAGGACGGATACGATCTAACAAAAGAAATCAAGGAATCAAGAAACATTCCTATAATATTATTAACCGCCAAAGGGGAAGTTGAACATAGAATACATGGTCTTGGATTGGGAGCGGATGACTATCTTGGAAAACCTTTTGAACCACAAGAACTTTTGCTAAGAATAAAAAACATTATAAAAAAAAATATTGCCCCAGATGTTTTGGCATCTAGCAAAATTGGTAATGCTGAATTAAATTTAAATAAAATGACAATTAAGCTTAATGAAAAGGTGCAAAAAATTAATTCTACCGAAAAAAAAATTCTTTTAAAAATGCTCGCTTCTCCAGGTAAAATATTTTCTCGTTCTGAAATTGGAAAAATATCACAGATATCAAAGGAAAGGTCGATCGATGTAATGATTACAAGATTAAGGAAAAAAATTGAATCAAATCCAAAAAATCCTAAGTTTTTACAAACCATAAGGGGGTCAGGCTATGTCTTATGGATTAAATAGTTTGCTAAAAAAAATTTTACCAAAAGGATTATTTTATAGAGCTTTAATTATCGTAGCTGCACCAATTATTATTCTTCAATTAACAATCAGTGTAGTGTTTTTTGATAGTATATGGATAAAGGCAAATAAAGGAATGACAAAATCTCTTGTTAGCGAAGTAAAAACCCTGCTTGATTCATACAAATCCGAAGAGACAAAAGATGTTCAGTTCTTAACTGGTTTATACAAAAAAAATTTTGATTTTGTAATTAATATTAATAAAGGAGAAAAACTTCCGCTGACCAGATCTGACAGACGTTTTAGTCCAATGGACAGATCTCTAAGAAGAGAAATGAAACCAGTTTTTGGTAGTGATTACTGGTTTGATACAGTAACATATATTGATCTCGTCGACTTGAGAATTAAGAGTGACAAAGAAATTATCCAAATTTTTTTTCCGAAAAGTAAAATTGCCCCGTCATCTGTAAGAATATTTGTTTTGTGGATAACATTGCCATCTATAATATTAATCTTAATAGCTATTTTGTTTCTTAGAAACCAAACAAGACCAATAGTAAAACTGTCTAAGGCAGCAGAAAGATTTGGTAGAGGTGAGCGTGTCGATGATCTAAGACCGTCTGGTGCATCTGAAATTAGAAAAGCAACTCTTGAGTTTGATAAAATGATGAAAAGAATAAATAAGCATTTAAATCAAAGATCAGAAATGTTGTCTGGCATTAGCCATGATTTAAGAACTCCACTTACAAGATTAAAACTTCAATTGGCCATGATGGATAAAAAAGATACCGCTAAAAAAATGGCTTTGGATATAGATGAAATGGAGAGAATGTTAAATGACTATTTGCAGTATACAAAATCACAATCAGAAGAAGATTATGTTGATGTTAATATAAAAAATACTTTAGTTGATGTACTTAAAAATTTTGACCCCAACAAATATGAACTTTCTATAAATGAAAACATTACAATTCAGGGAAGAAAAAACTTAATAAAAAGATGTATTTCAAATGTTATTGAAAATGGATTTTCTTATGGAAATAAAATTTTTGTGGAATTAAGAAAATCTGTTAACGCAGCAATTATTACGGTTGGAGATGATGGGCCGGGAATACCAAAAAGTGAATATGGAAATGTTTTTAAACCATTTTACAGAGTTGATAAAAGCAGGGGGCTTAATAAATCAGGAGTTGGTTTGGGTCTATCTATTGCTCAGGATATCGTAAGATCGCACGGTGGCAATATTACTTTGTCTCAAAGTAAGCATAAAGGATTGTTGGTTAAGATTTCTTTGCCGCTTTAGTCTTTTTATTTTTTTTTAAACTATTAATTTCTTTTTGTTGTTTTTCAATTATTTTCTTCAATACGAGAAGTTCCTCTCTTTTAACTAAATCCAATTTATTTACTAAATCTTCTTTTTTGAAATTCAAAGATGTTAGAAGTTCCTTTTTTAGATCCTTAGAGGTTAATATTCCTGCCTCAATAAAGCCTGACAACATTTTAAGAATTTTTTGAGAATTGTTCATTAATTTAGTTTAAATTATAAGTAATTTAATTTCAATTGTGATAAATTTAATAAGAAAATGATGATACACGATTTTGATCCAGTTTTAATTGATTTTGGAATTTTGCAAGTTCGTTGGTATTCGCTTGCGTACATTTTCGGAATTTTGGCTGGATGGATATACGGAAAAGTAATTATTGGAAAACAAATTGTAGGCAACAATCAAAATAATTATTTAAAAAATTTTGACGATTTAATCGGATATATTATTATTGGCGTAGTTGTTGGTGGTAGACTTGGATATGTGATTTTTTACGATCCTATATTCTACTTGAAAAACATGTCAGAAATTTTGAAATTGTGGAATGGTGGGATGTCTTTCCACGGTGGTTTTGTCGGCGTAATTATAGCAACATATATTTTTTCAAATTTCAAAAAGCTAAATTATAAAATATATTTTGATACTATATGTTGTGTTGCGCCCATAGGTATATTTCTGGGTAGAATTGCAAACTTCATCAATGGTGAGTTATATGGAATACCCACAGAAAAACCATGGGGAATAATATTTCCTAAAATTGACAATGTAATGAGGCATCCTTCACAAATTTATGAGGCTTTGTTAGAGGGCTTTGTTTTATTTATTGTATTAAATTTTTTAGCAACAAAAAAAATTCTTGGTGATGGATTAATTTCTTCATTATTTTTAATTCTCTATGGTACATTTAGAATTATATCTGAACAGTTTAGGGAGCCAGACAGCCACATGGGTTATATATTTGAATATTTAAGTATGGGGTCGCTATTAAGCATTATCATGATTATCTTTGGTTTATTGTTTTTATCAAAAGTTATTTTTAATGAAAAAAATAGATAAAATTTTTTCAAAAACAAAATCAATGTCACTAGACTTGTATTTAGAAAAGGTACTATACGATAGAAATATCGGCTACTATCAAAAAAAGAATCCATTTGGAATTAAAGGTGATTATATAACAGCACCGAATATTTCAAATATTTTTTGTGAAATGATAGCAATATGGGTTGTTAGTTTTTGGGAAAATTTAAAAAAACCTAAAAATTTAAGTTTTGTAGAGCTAGGACCTGGCAATGGAGATTTCTGCTTGGTGTTGTTAGAAACTTTAAAAAATTTTCCAGAGGTTTTTGATTCTATTAACATAATGCTTTATGAAAAAAGTGAAAGACTAAAAAAAGTTCAAAAAAAGAGGATAATTTCTCAAAAAGTATCATGGGTAAAAAATTTAAAAAAAATTAAAAAAGGTCCGGTAATATTTTTTGGAAATGAATTTCTGGATGCTCTTCCTATAAAACAATTTAAAAAAATAAATAATAGTATTTTTGAAAGATACGTTGATTTAAAAAAAAACCGAGTAAATTTTGTATTTAAAAAAGCTATAAAAAAACAGATAAATAAACTTAAAAATTATAGACTTCTTGGAAAAGATGGAATTATTGAATATCCTGAATATGGGTTTAAAGAATTAGATATTATCTGTGAAAAGATAAAAAAACTAAATGGCGGTGTACTTTTCATAGACTATGGATATAAAGTTAAAAAAAATATTAATACTTTGCAATCTATTATGAAGCATAGATTTAATGATATTGATAAAAACATAGGAAATGCAGATATAACTGCCCTCGTAAATTTTGCTTTGTACAAAGAATACTTCGATTCTAATGATTTATTTGTAGAGAATATTATAAGCCAAAGCGAGTTTCTTCAAAAAATGGGAATAATTGAACGTGCAAAAATTGTAAGCAACAAAATGAATTCTTTGGATAAATCAAATTTAAGTCTAAGGGTAAAAAGATTAATAGATCCGAAAATGATGGGTGAAAATTTCAAGGTAATTTTTGCAAAAAATAAAAAGTGTAACTTTTCGTTAGCCTTTAAATAATGTTTTATTCAAAAAATCTAAAAAAAAATAATAATATTCAACATTGTTTTTTTTCCAGAAAAAATGGTGTTTCAAAAGGAATATATGAAAGTCTTAACTGCGGAATTGGGAGCAAAGACCAAAAAGAAAACGTAGAAAAAAATTTAGATATAGTATCTAAAAAATTTAACATTAAAAAAAATTCTCTTACACTGATGAATCAAACTCACAGTAATAAAGTCGAAATTATTGAAACAAACAATAACTTAGAAAGAATTAAATGTGATTCAATGCTAACAAGGGGTAACGAAGTTGCTTTGTCTGTTTTAACAGCTGACTGCATACCAATTCTAATCTATGAAAAGCGCAAGGGAATTATTGGTTGTATACATGCGGGTTGGAAAGGTGCGGTTAACGGAATAATAGAAAATACTTTAAAAAAACTCGAAGAAATGGATGGAATCACAGAACAATTGGTTGTTTCTGTAGGGCCTTGTATTTCACAAAAAAATTATGAGGTAAAAAATGATTTTTATTCAGAATTTATTAAAAAATCTAAGAATAATGATTCATTTTTTTTGAAAAATGAGAAAAAAACTTTTAATTTTGATTTAAGAGGATTTATAAACAAAAAATTTAGAGACCTTGGTGTTTTAGAAATAGATAACATAGCAATTGATAGTTTTGCCTCTGAGAACGAATATTTTAGCCACAGAAGGGCCAAAAAGTTAGGTCAAGATGACTACGGAAGATGCATATCGGTGATTAAAAAAATTACTTCAGAAAATTAATTGAAAACTCAGCTTAATGGATGTATAAGTGAATCGTCCTAATGAAAATTTTATCAGGAACAAGCAATCCCTCACTAAGTAAAAGCATCTCGAAGCAACTCAAGTTAAAACTGGTTAACACAAACATTAAAAATTTTGCCGATGGCGAAATTTATGTTGAAATAAATGAGAATATTAGAGGGAATAGTGTTTTCGTCATTCAATCGACGTCAACACCTGCTAACGATAACCTCATGGAACTTCTTTTGTGCATTGACGCATTAAGAAGGTCTTCTGCAAAAAATATTACTGCTGTAATTCCTTATTTTGGTTATGCGAGACAAGACAGAAAAGTGGTCCCTAGAACTTCTATCTCTGCGAAGCTTGTTTCTAATTTGATAACAAACGCGGGTGCCCATAGAATTGTAACGGTAGATTTACATTCTGGACAAATTCAGGGTTTCTTTGATATGCCTGTAGATAACCTATTTACTACACCAATATTTGCTAGATACATTAAAAAAAATATAAAAAGCAAAAATTTTATATGCGTTTCACCTGACGCAGGTGGAATTGAAAGAACAAGAGGTTTAGCAAAAA
>Ga0163108_10001605_pt1 | contig 16472 bp, 16 predicted proteins | sample Fk1155metaG_FD_109644 | JGI IMG/M metagenome (GOLD analysis project Ga0163108, IMG submission 109644) | Marine microbial communities from the Central Pacific Ocean - Fk160115 155m metaG | ecosystem: Environmental > Aquatic > Marine > Oceanic > Photic zone | place: The Central Pacific Ocean...
ATACCAAGATCTAGATCCATCATACCATTAGCAATAGAAAAAACACCACCATCACGAGTGTTAGGAGTAGCATCCCAATCGTTAGCACCGATTAATTGGCCATTACCATACTCAAGTGCTTGACGACCCACAGCTACACTAGCATAACCCATAAGGTCAGTAGTAGCATAAGCTTCATTCCAACTCATTGAAGATCCAGCAGTACCAAGGTCATAGTTATGATTAGCGCTAACATTAATACCCCAGCCATTTCCTCCCCAGCTTACGCCAAGAGAAGTTCTTTGATCAGTTGTAAACTGATCGTTATCACCACCCATGTCAACCCTAGTTCTAGAGTCAGCATCCCAACTTTGGGCAGTAGCGATAACTGTTACAAATCCTAACGCAAGCGTCAAGATGTTTCGTAAATTCTTTTTCATAATTAATTATTTATTTGGTTAATACGGGGCAAAGATAAGCTTATCAAATAGTATGACCAACAAAAGTAAGCCCCTTTTTTAACATTTAATTGTTTAAATGAACGATAAATTACTGTAAATCAGATAGATAAACTGTGTATTTTTAATGTATTTTTGGCTATTCTTTAGGCTAAAAAGAGGAAAAAAAGGTAAAAAATGAGTTTTTTATTATTATCCCTTATAAGTTAGCCATTTCCATAACTCTTTATATGATGCTTTTTTACCATACATTAATATTCCTGTTTGGTAAATTTTAGCTGCGAAAGAGGTAGTTGCTAGAAATCCTACAATTAATAAAACCATGGAAATCATTAATTCCGGATTACTTACCCCAAAAGGTAAACGTACCATCATAATAATTGGTGACGTAAATGGAATAAGTGAAGCCCAATAAGCCAATATACCATCTGGGTTATCCATTACTGGCTGCATCAAGATAAAAGAGATAATAAGCGGTATGGTAATAGGTAAGATAAATTGCTGGGTATCTGCCTCAGCATCTACTGCAGAGCCAACTGCTGCAAAAAGAGCACTATAAAGTAAATAACCTCCTAAAAAGTAAAATACAAATGCACTTAAGAGTTGAGGGATATTTATTCCAGCTAATGATTTTAAAAATTCAGAAACTATAATAGATTGCTCTTTTCCCATTTCCCCACTTTCGCTAGTAATGCTTGTTGTATCAAAAAATAGAACTTCTGCAAAAGAGGAGATTATTACAGTAAGAACAATCCAAAGCATAAATTGGGTAAGACCAACCAAAGCAATTCCTAAAATTTTACCCATCATCAGTTGAAAAGGTTTTACAGAGGAGATAATTACTTCTACAATTCTGCTTGTTTTTTCCTCAATCACTCCACGCATAACCATAGTTCCATACATGAAGATAAACATATAAATAAGAATACCACACATAAAAGCAATACCGAAACTTACTTCTGCATTACCACTTGTTTCTCCTCCTTCCCCAATTATAATAGTTTCCACCTCTATTACTGTAGTTGATCCTTCCAAAACTTGTAAATCAATGCCAGCGAGTTCTAGCTTCTGCTTTTGAATAATAGACGTTATTTTATCCTCAATTTTTTCTTTAATACTCAAACTAACTTGCTGATTGGAATAAAGGGAGAAATTTTCTTCATCTTTTATAAAAAGCAAAGCATAATAGGGGCTTGAAGTAAAATCTTCTTTAATAATACTGACTTCCTCAGCAGGAATTTTTACAAAATGTAAATTGTCAGTATTCTCTAATTTGGAAGAGAAAGAAGTGTTTTCCTCATATAATGCTATATTTCTCTCATCATTTCCTTGTATCGCCAAATAGATTGGTAGAATGATAATCCCAGCCATAAGTAAGGGGCCCAAAATCGTCATTATAATAAAGGATCTTTTGCGAACCCTTACCAGATATTCTCTTTTTATAATAAGCCAGATTTTATTCATCATTTACCGCTTTTATAAAAATATCTTCCATAGTTGGGATTTTCTCTTTAAAGGAAATGATTTCTCCATTTTGTAAAAGTACTTTTAGCAAATCGTTTGCAGAAGTATTATCTTTTGTTTGAATCTGATATTCTTTATTCTCTTTTTTGATTATTTCAAAATTCTTTGGTAAAGAAAGATTCTCTGTTTTTAGCTCCACCAAAAAAGTACTGTTTCTAAAATCATTTTTTATTTTTTCAATTTCTCCTTGCAAAATACATACTCCCTTATCGATTAAGGCAATATGGTCACAAATTTCTTCCACTGACTCCATTCTATGAGTGGATAAAATAATGCTTGTACCGTTTTTCCTTAATTCCAAGATTTCCTTTCGAATAATTGCTGCATTTATTGGATCAAAACCTGAGAATGGCTCATCAAAAATCAACAATTTTGGTTCATGAATTATCGTTACTACAAACTGAATTTTCTGAGCCATTCCTTTGCTGAGTTCTTCCACCTTTTTATTCCACCAGTGCAGAATCTTCAATTTTTCGAACCAATATTTGAGTTTTTCAATCGCTTCTTTATTCGACATTCCTTTTAATTTAGCCAAATAAAGGGCTTGCTCGCCCACTTTCATTTTTTTATAAAGACCTCTTTCTTCTGGCAAATAACCAATTTTTGCAATATCTTCTCTTTTTAGTTTGTTACCATCAAAAATGAGGGAGCCAGAATCTGGTGCAATTATTTGATTTATGATACGCATGAGGGTTGTTTTTCCCGCACCATTTGGACCTAGAAGTCCGAAAATACTTTTCTCTGGAATTTCAAGATTTACATAATTTAAGGCAGTGTAATTACCGAATTGTTTTACAATATCTTTGGCTATGAAAATGTTCTTTTGCATGCTAGCCAAACATTTCTCTTACTCTGTCAAAAAAGGATTTGTCATTTTTTGTTGGATTGGGTTTGAAATTTTTGGTATCACAACATTTCTCAAAGAATTTTTTTTCTTCTTTACTCAAATTCTGTGGTGTCCATACATTTATGTGTACTAGCAAATCCCCTTTTCCATAAGTATTTACTGATGGTAATCCTTTTCCCTTAAGGCGTAATATTCTACCAGATTGTATTCCACTTTCTAGCTTTACCTTAGCTTTACCATTTATGGTAGGAATTTCCGCGGAAGTTCCAAGTGCTGCATCCGAGAAACTAATATAATGTTCGTAGTGTAGATTTTGCCCATCACGAATAAGATTCTCATCCTTTTCAATAGAAATCAATACGATCAGATCACCATTTATACCATCAAAAGGAGCAGCATTCCCTTTACCTCCTACTTTTAATTGCATACCATCTTCTACTCCTGCTGGAATCGTAATTTTTACTGTTTCTTCCTTTTTTAGCATGCCATTTGCATCTGTTCCTGATGGACGTTTATCAATGCTCTTACCATTTCCGTTACAATGTGGGCAAGGACTTGAGGTTTGCATTTGTCCTAAGATGGTATTACTCAATCTAGTAACCTGCCCACTTCCATGGCAAGTATCACACGTCTTATAAGTTACTCCATCTGCATTTGTAAGTCGACTAACTTTTATTTTTTTATCTACTCCCTCTGACACTTCTTTCAAATTTAAGGAAAGACGGATTCTCAAATTACTCCCTTTTACTATCCTTTGCCTACCTCTTCCACCACCTCCAAAAAAGCTTTCAAAAGGATGTGCCCCTCCAAAGATATCGCCAAATTGTGAGAAAATATCATCCATATTCATCCCACCACCACCAAATCCTCCTGCAGCACCCTGCATTCCAGCATGACCGAATTGGTCGTATCTTTGTTTTTTATCAGGATTACTTAACACATCATAAGCCTCAGCGGCTTCCTTGAATCTTTCTTCAGCTACTTTATCATTAGGATTTTTATCCGGATGATATTTGAGTGCTAATTTTCGATATGCTTTTTTTATCTCTTTCGCGTCAGAATTTTTGCTAACTCCTAAAATTTCATAATAATCTCTTTTTGCCATATTCATTTTTCTTAATTAGCAACCACAACCTTGGCATGTCGGATTACTTTCTCTCCTAGCAAATAACCTTTTTCTACCGTATCAATAATTTTATTCTTTTGTTTCTTTTTTGCAGTAGGAACTATACTAATCGCCTCATGCATCTCAGTATTTAGTATTTTTCCAATAGGATCCTCCATTTCTTTTAATCCTTTCATTTCTAATGTAGATTTTAATTTATTGTAAATGAGGAATACCCCATGTGTTTTATCGTAATTGTTGGCTTCAATTGCTCTTTCCAAATCGTCCAAAATTGGCAACAACGAGGTCATAATGTCCTGTCCAGCAGTAGAGAAAAGTGATATCCTTTCTTTTGCTGTTCTTTTTCTGAAATTGTCAAACTCTGCAATAAGCCGTAAATTTTGATCTTTTTCCAGGGCTAAAAGCTCTTCAGTGGTAAGTTCTTTTGCTTCCTGTAACTCTACATTCTTTGCTTCTTTCTTTTTAGTATTTTCTTCTGTTTTCTTTTTGCTCATAGTTTTATTTTATTATACTTTCAAAAAAAGATATAATGCAAATTCTTTGCCAAACTAATTTTTAGACAATCTGTCAGCATTTATTTTAGAGAATTTTCTAAAAACCTATGTAGTGCTACCCCTTTAAGGTTTTTTGCAATAATAATTCCTCTTCCATCAATTAGAACATTACTTGGAATAGAACGAATACCATATTTATTAGATCCTTCTGATTGCCATCCACCCAGATCTGAAACATGGAATTCCCAAAATAATTCGTCTTTATTGATGGCTCTTACCCAAGCTTCTTGTTTTGAATCGAGCGATACACTATAAATTTCAAATCCTTTTCCTTGCTTAAAATTTTTCTTAGTGTATTTTTGATAAGCACTTACCAAATTTGGATTCTCTTTTCTGCATGGCCCGCACCAACTGGCCCAAAAATCAATTAGCACTAATTTTCCTTTTAAACTAGATAATTTTAATATTTTTCCATTTGGATTTTCGTAAGCTAATTCAGGGGCTTTGTCCCTAATATTTAAGCCAATTTCTTGGGCTGTAGTTAATGTAATAATTGAACAGAATAACAACGTAATAATTAGCAGTCTTTTCATGAAAAAGTTTATGGTTTATTGTAACTAGTTTATATAATTAATTAATTCTAGTGATTTGTGCTCCAATAGAATTTAATCTTGTGTCAATATTTTGATAACCTCTATCAATTTGCTCTACATTATGAATGGTACTTTCTCCATCTGCTGCAAGTGCTGCTAATAAAAGAGATACTCCTGCTCTAATATCAGGGGAGGTCATGGTAGCTGCTTTAAATTTAAATTGATGATTTAGGCCAATAACGGTTGCTCTGTGTGGATCACACAAAATAATTTGGGCACCCATATCAATAAGTTTATCAACAAAGAAAAGGCGAGACTCAAACATTTTCTGATGGATAAGAATAGATCCCTTTGCTTGGGATGCAACTACTAAGATAATAGATAATAAATCAGGGGTAAAGCCAGGCCAAGGCGCATCAGAAATAGTTAAAATAGAGCCATCAATAAAGTTTGTAATTTCATAACTCTCTTGCGAAGGAATAAAAATATCATCTCCTTTTCGCTCCATCTTGATTCCTAATTTCGAGAATACAGAAGGAATCAATCCTAAGTTTTCATAACTTACATTTTTAATTGTGATTTCTGATTTTGTAATAGCAGCCAAACCAATAAAAGAGCCAATCTCAATCATGTCAGGAAGTATTCTATGTGTGCAACCAGCTAAACTTTCAACTCCTTGAATATACAAAAGGTTAGAGCCAACTCCTGTTATTTTTGCTCCCATACTATTTAGCATCTTGCATAGTTGTTGTAAATATGGTTCACATGCAGCATTATAAATAGAGGTTTTTCCTTTTGCCATTACAGCTGTCATAATAATATTAGCAGTACCAGTTACAGATGCCTCTTCTAAATGCATATCCACTCCGTTAAGTTCATTAGCTGTAACTCTATAAAACTCCTCTTTATTATCATAAACAAATTTGGCTCCCAATTTTTCAAAGCCAATAAAATGGGTATCTAATCTCCTTCTACCAATTTTATCACCTCCAGGTCTTGGAATGTACCCTTTTCCATAACGAGCAAGTAGCGGGCCTACAATCATGATAGAACCTCTTATTTTACTGCTTTTTTCTTTGTAATCTTCTGATGATAAATAGTTGATATTTAGATTATTGGCTTTAAAGCTGTATGTTGTTTCATTAATTTGATTCACGATAACATTTAAATCACGTAAAAGTTCAATAAGTATATTTACATCACGAATATTTGGCACATTCTCCATAATAACTTCCTCGGGAGTCAAAAGTACGGCACATAAAACTTGCAATGCTTCATTTTTAGCTCCTTGCGGATGCAAATCTCCTTTTAGTTTTATTCCTCCTTTTACTTTAAATGTAGACATTTATCTTCTTTTATATCCTTTTTTGTGCTTGTAGTTTCTCCCTTTCTTTTTAAGCTTTCTATAAGTTTTTGGTTTTTGAATATTCTTATCGTCAATCAATTGAAAATCTGTATGTGTTTTTACTTTTCCTTCTGATAACTGATTAAGGTGTTTTAATATTGTTTCATCACTCACAAATGCTTTGTTCCAGGTGATATAATCTTTTTTCATATGATTAGCAATCATTCCAGCCATAGTTTCTTTTAACTCTCCTTCTTTCATTGTGGAGGCATAAGCTATCATCTTTTCAATATTAACGCCATAAAATGGGAAACGAATTTTCGTTTTAGGATAACCCATTTTTCCTGGTTTTTCTTCTAATTTCTTCTTTTCTGGTTTTGGGTAGGGTGATGCTACATCAATTTGAAAATCAGACATAATAAATAAATGATCCCAAAGTTTGTGGGTAAAATCTTTAATATCTCTTAAGTGTGGATTTCTTTGCCCCATAAAAGCTATGATAGCATTTACACATCTTTGTTGTTCAGTCCCATTTTTCAGATTTGTAGCGTGAGCAATCATTTTTTGCACATGTCTTCCATATTCTGGTATGATAAGATGTTCTCTTTCAGTATTGTATTCCATTGTAAAAATTTTGTGCCAGCAAAAGTAGTAAAAATAGAGTTGAGATACTTAGATAATAGATATTAGATTTTCAAATTAACAAATTAGTTAATTATAATTTTCTTTTCTATAGTCCCATCATCATAGAAATAAAATAGTGGTATATTCTTTTTGTAAGAGGTTTCCCTTCCTAAAACATCCACAATTTTTATTAGGGTTCTTTCAGAAAAATTAATTTCGTCAATAGTAGAAGTGCCATTATCACAAAGGTTATGATTCAATAAATTCTGCCTAGACTGATTGATAGTTGCAATCATACGTGTTTTTTGGTCCTGAGTAAACATATTCATACAAGCATCATTCGTATAATCCATATAATTCATAAACATATCGCCATCTGCATTAGTTGTCCCACAAGAATTTGCATTGTGCGGAAAAGCAGGACAACCATAATTTTCTTCCTCCTGAGTGGGAGTGTCATTTACATTATCGTTTCCACAACTCCCCCAGCCTCCTCCCCAAAGGTGTTCTAAATTGAGCCAATGTCCTACTTCATGAGTTGTAGTTCTGCCTTTATTAAAAGGTGATTGTACAGTGCCTTGAGTCCCAAAATAATTATAACCAATCACGACTCCATCGTTTGAACCAATACTCCCAAAAGGAGGTGTTGCATAACCTAAAAGATTATTTCCTAAATTACAAATCCAAATGTTCAAATAATCATCATTTGGCCAAGCATCTTTCCCGCCACTCGAGACATCTTTAACCGGATCCCCTTGCATAGAGAAGGAACTTTGAGAGGTTTGTGTTCTAGTAATGCCATTAGTATTATTTCCGTTTGGATCTGTACTTGCTAAGCAAAACTCAATCTCACAATCTGAAGCAACTGATACCCATACGCTTGGAGTCATCATTGCATCTATATTTGTTCTTCTATAGTCATTATTCAATACAGTTATTTGGGATTGAATTTGCTGATCGGAAATATTTTGTTGAGGAGAATTATAAACGACATGCACTACAACAGGAATTGTAATAATTGATCTTAACTTATATTTGGGATTATCTTTTATCCACTTTTGTATACCTTTTTCTAGAGTTTTTTTCTCATCCATAATTTCGGGATGATTATTTTCTAACAAACGCAAATAATCACTTATTCCACATCTCTTCTGAGCAAATAATGTATTGCTAAATAGTAAAATTAGGATAAAACCAATTATTTTTCTCATTCCTCAAATATTATTGGAACAAAAATACTGAAAGTTTGTCGTACAAAACAAGAATAAAAAGATAAATATTATTTACCCAAAAAACATTCACTTTCTTTCTTGTTAGAATGGTTTAGTTTTTATAGCTTTGCATTCCATTTTGAAAATAAGAAATTAATGTACGCAATAGTTGAAATAGCAGGACAGCAGTTTAAGGTAGAGAAGGATCAGCAGATTTTTGTTCATCGATTAAAATCCAAAGAAGGTGAAAAAGTAATATTTGAGAATGTGCTTTTAATTGAAACCGGTGGAAAAGTGAGGGTTGGATCGCCAAATATTAGTGGAGCAAAAATAACTGCCAAAGTTTTAGAACATTTAAAAGGCGATAAAGTAGTTGTATTTAAAAAGAAAAGAAGAAAAGGCTACAGAGTAAAAAATGGTCACAGACAATATCTTTCAAAAATTGAAATACAAAAAATAGACGAAAAAACAGTAGCTAAAAAAACAGTTCCAAAAAAGGAAATAAAACCTAAAGCAGAAGCAAAACCAAAAGCTAAAAAAGCTCCTAAAAAGAAGACTACTAAAGAAACAACTAAAAAAGCAAGTGCACAAAAGAAAACTAAAAAAGCATAAGAATAAAATAAAACGATAAAGTTATGGCACATAAGAAAGGGGCAGGTAGTAGTAAAAACGGAAGAGAGTCACATAGTAAACGGCTTGGAGTAAAAATATATGGTGGGCAAGCAATTATAGCCGGAAACATCATTGTTCGTCAAAGAGGAACTGTACATAATCCTGGAGAAAATGTAGGTATGGGAAAAGATCATACCCTTTTTGCTCTTACTGATGGAAAAGTTCAATTTACCAAAAAAAGAAATAATAGATCTTATGTCTCAGTAATTCCTAACTAAGGGCTTCTTACTATAAAATACATTGGAAGAACTCTTGAGAAATCAAGAGTTTTTTTATGTAAATTTGTTTCCGATTATAAAATATAAAGAAATGTTACATATCCCTTACTTGCGAGAGCATAAAAATGAAATCATTGAAAAACTTAAAATCAAAAATTTTGAGGCAAATGAGATAATTACAAATCTTCTTATTAAAGATGATCAAAGAAAGACAATTAAAAAAGAGTTGGATGATTTGCTTTCTAAAAGTAATAAGTTGTCCAAAGAAATTGGTGAGATGTATCAAAGTGGACAAACCAATAAAGCAAACGAAATAAAAACAGAATGTACTGAGATAAAGGAAAATGTTAAAATTCTTCAAGAAAAACATACAACATTAGAAAAAGAAATAACAGAAGTATTAGTTCAGATTCCTAATGTGCCTCACTCGAGCGTTCCAAAGGGAATTTGTGATGCAGATAACAAAACGATAAAAGAAATTGGTGAAAAGCCAGATTTGCATAAAAATGCCAAACCACATTGGGTACTCAGTACCGATTTTGATTTGATTGATTTTGATTTGGGAAACAAAATTACAGGGGCTGGATTTCCTGTTTATAAAGGAAAAGGTGCACGCTTGCAAAGAGCATTAATTACTTACTTTTTGGATAAAAATATTGATGCTGGTTATACAGAATATTTACCTCCTCATGTAGTGAATGAAGCATCAGGTTTTGGTACAGGGCAACTACCTAAATTTGAAGAAGATTTATATAAAATACCTTCTGATATAGACTTGTATCTTATACCAACTGCAGAAGTGCCTATAACTAATTTCTTTAGAAATGTAATTATTCAGGAATTTCCAATAAAATGTACAGCTTATACTCCTTGTTTTAGGAGGGAGGCAGGTTCTTATGGTAAAGATGTCAGAGGACTTAATCGCTTACATCAATTTGATAAAGTGGAAATTGTTCAAATTCAACATCCTGAAGAATCTTATTCCACTTTAGACAATATGGTAAAACATGTTGCTTCTATTTTAGATGAATTAGAGTTGCCTTATAGAATTATACAACTTTGTGGAGGTGATTTGAGCTTTACGTCTGCCCTTACTTTTGATCTTGAGGTATATTCTGCTGGACAAGATAAGTGGTTAGAAGTAAGTTCAGTTTCAAACTTTGAAAATTATCAAGCTAACAGATTAAAACTAAGGTATAAAGATGAGAATGGCAAATCTCAATTTTGCCATACTCTAAACGGAAGTGCTTTGGCGCTGCCTAGAATTTTTGCTGCTTTGATAGAAAATAATCAAACAGAAAAGGGTATAAAGATTCCAAAAGTATTACAAAAATATACTGGTTTTGATATTATAGACTGATGAAAAAAATCTTGCTTTTATGCATGTTTGTAAGTGCCTTTGTTTTTGCTCAAGATAATCAGGGACAATTGGCATACCAGTATTATACTCAAGGCGAGTATAGCAAAGCAATTAAGCTTTATAAAGAACTTAATAAAAAGGGAGTTTCTGCTGCATACTTCTATCCTTATCTATACTGTCTTATTCATATTGAAGATTATAAAGAAGCAGAAAGATTATCTGCTAAGATGGTTAAGAAATTTCCTAAAAGTTTAAATTACCAGGTAGATTATGGTTGGATGCAAAAAAAGAATGGAAAGGGCAAAAAAGCAAAAGAAACATATCAATCTGCAATTGATAATTTAAGTAAACAAAGTAGCCAAGCAATTGGACTTGGAAATACTTTTGTTTTGCGAAAAGAATATGGTTGGGCACTCAAAACTTATGAAAAAGCTAAAATTCTAGATCCCACGTATCCTTTTGATATGCAAGTGGCGAATGTCTACGGACACATGGGCGATTCTGAAAACATGATTACTTCTTACCTTTTCTTAATCCAGCATCACCCTAATCAAAAACAAAGTGTAAAAAACAATTTGCAAATTTTCCTTAATAATGATGGGATTGAGAGTTCTAAGAACTATAATATCTTAAAAAAACAACTACTAAAATTTGTACAGAAAGAAAAATCAGAAACCTATTTTTCTGATATGCTTATTTGGCTTTTTATGCAAAATCATCAGTTTGAATTGGCTTTTCTACAAGCAAAAGCAATTGATAAACGATTGAAAGAAAATGGGGAAAGGATCTTTGAGATGGCAGATATCTTTTTCGATAATTCCTATTACAATCTAGCAATTGATGCCTTTGACTACATTATTAAAAAAGGAAAAGAAAATACTTTCTATATTGATGCGCATATAAATAAATTATTTACTTACAATCAAATACTGGAGACAGGTGGAAATGCAAAAGATATTGAAGAACTTGACAAACTTTATTTGGATATAATTTCAGAATTAGGTAAAAACAGAAATACTATCTCATTACTTTCCAACTATGCTCATTTCAAGGCATTCTATCAGCATAATTTAGATGAAGCAGCCAAAGTTTTAGATGAAGCAATGCTTATTTCTCACTTAAATAAATCAGATTTAGCAGAGTGCAAATTGGAATATGCCGATATCATGTTGCTTAGTGGAAATGTGTGGACTGCAACTTTATATTATTCTCAAGTAGAAAAAAGTTTTAAGGAAAATCCTTTGGGGCATGAAGCGAAATTAAGGCGTGCGAAAATCGCTTATTATCAAGGAGATTTTCAGTGGTCTCAAGTACAATTGGATGTATTAAAAGCATCAACTTCTAAGCTAATTGCTAATGATGCTATGAAATTATCCTTGCTAATTACAGATAATTTGGGCTTAGACACTTCAGAAATTCCTATGCAAATTTATGCAAGGGCCGATTTGCTATTTTTTCAAAATAGATTTTCAGAAAGTATTATTACTCTTGATAGTATCTTAAGAGATTATAAAGGACATTCCTTAACTGATGAAATTCTTTTTAAAAAATCAGAGATTTATTTAGAAAATAGTGAAACTGAGAAAGCAGTTGAAATGCTAAAAAGAATCGAAATAGAATTTTTTTATGATATCTTGGCGGATGATGCTATTTATACTTTAGCAGAAATTTATCAGAGAAAGTTGGAAGATAAGGAGAAAGCAAAAGCACTTTACGAAAAAATATTATTAGAATTTAAAGGCAGTATTTATACTTCTGAAGCAAGAAAGAGATTTCGAAAACTTAGAGGTGATAATTTAGAAGAAAAAGAAGACTTATGACTATTTATAATGTAACTATTAGCATTGATAAAGATGTAGAAAACCATTGGCTAGATTGGATGAAAAACACTCATATTCCCGATGTGATGCAAACGGAATTATTTATCGATTGCAAAATTAGTAGAGTACTAGAGGAAGTATTAACAGGTGGGCATACATATGCCATTGCTTATTCATGTAAGAATATGTACGATTATGAAAAATATCACAATAATTTTGCTTCAAAATTACAAGAAGAACATAGAAATAAGTTTGCTGGAAAATTTGTTGCCTACCGCACTCTTTTAGAGGTAGTTCACAGCCATGAATAAAGTAAGGGCAAAAAAATGTTTAGGTCAACATTTTTTAAATGATGATGAGATTGCAAAATCTATTACCAATTTATTATCAGAAAATACTGAGAAAGTAGTTGAGATTGGTCCTGGAATGGGAGCGCTTACTCAGTTTCTTTGTAAAAAAGAACTAGATTTAAAATTAGTAGAAATTGATAAGGAATCCATCTCGTATTTGATGTTGCATTATCCTCAATTAGAAAAAGATGTGTTAGAAGCCAATTTTTTGAAGCTTAATTTACAAGAAGCTTTCGGTAATAATTTTGCCCTAATTGGAAACTTCCCTTATAATATCTCTTCTCAGATACTTTTTTCAGTTTTCGAAAACAGAAATATTATTCCAGAAGTTGTAGGAATGTTTCAAAAAGAAGTTGCTGAAAGAGTAGTAGCTAGAAAAGGAAAAAAAAGAGGAATTTTGAGCGTATTATTACAAGCTTTTTACGATATTGAGTATTGTTTTACAGTAGATGAGCATGTTTTTCAGCCTCCTCCAAAAGTAAAATCGGGTGTAATAAAACTAAAAAGAAACAAGCTAGAAGAATTGCCTTGTAACGAGAAATTATTTAAGCAAATTGTAAAGACAGGATTTAATCAAAGGCGTAAAACTTTGCGAAATGCATTAAAATCCTTTTCTTTGGAAGATGAATTAATTACAACTAATTTGCTCCAAAAAAGAGCAGAAGAATTATCGGTAGAGGATTTTATAATTATTACGAAAGTATGTCAGAAAAAACAGAAATAACAACCCAACTTATAGAAAGAATTAGTAAAGAAATAAGTAAAGAGGATACTGGAAAACTACATAGTTTAATTAGGGATTTACATGTAGCTGATATTGCTGAGATTCTAGAGAAACTTCCTATAACGGACGCACAATTTTTATACCAATTTATTGCAGAGGAAAAATCAGCAGAGATTCTTGTAGAATTAGATGATGATTTAAGGGAAGATTTCTTAGCTGATTTAACAGCAAAAGAGATTGCAGAAGAGGTAATTGATAACTTAGAATCGGATGATGCAGCAGATGTCATTGGTGAACTTTCTGAGGAGAAACAAGAGGAAGTTCTATCTCATATTGAAGATCAAGAATATGCAAGCGATATTTCTGATCTACTTTCCTATGCAGAAGATACAGCTGGTGGGTTGATGGCAAAGGAACTGATAAAAGTAAATGAAAATTGGAATACTTTGCAATGCCTTAGGGAGATGCGTAAACAAGCTGAGCACGTAAAACAAGTACATACCATTTATGTAGTAGATAACAATGATGTTTTACTTGGCTCCATGTCACTTAGAAGATTATTACTTACAGAAACCAATATGGCAATAAAAGAGATATTGAAAACTGAAATTATTTCGGTAAAAGCTATAGAAAATGATGAGACAGTTGCTAACATTATGAATAAATATGATTTGGTGGTTTTGCCAGTTGTTGATGATATGAATCATTTGATTGGCAGAATCACTATTGATGATGTGATGGATGTAGTAAAAGAAGAAGCAGAGAAAGATTATCAGATGGCTTCTGGTATTTCTGAGGATGTGGAAGCAAGTGATAGTGTTTGGGCACTTACAAGAGCTAGATTACCTTGGCTACTTATTGGAATGATAGGGGGTTTATTTGGAGCTGCAGTAATTGGCATTTTTGATATTAGAGAAAACTTTGAATTAGCATTTTTTATTCCTTTAATTGCAGCAATGGGTGGAAATGTTGGAGTACAATCAGCTGCTATTGTAGTACAGGGTTTGGCAAATGACTCCTTAAAGATGGATAATATTTTTCATAAATTAATAAAAGAACTAGGGGTAGGGTTGCTTAATGGGATAATTTGTTCTCTGATTATTTTAGTAGCAGCTTTCAGTTTAAATTATGGTATGAAACTAAGCTTAACTGTAAGCATTTCTCTTTTAGCAGTAATTGTTTTTGCTGCACTTTTTGGAACTTTTGTACCTTTAACTCTAGAAAAATACGAGATTGATCCAGCTCTGGCAACAGGACCTTTTATTACTACAGCAAATGATGTTTTAGGATTGTTTATTTATTTTTGGATCGGGCAAGCTATTCTCTAAAATGAAAATTCTTTTTATCGACATAGTTCATCCTTTTTTGAAAAAGGAGTTAGAAAAAAAGAATCATATTTGTGATATTGCTTATAATAAAACAAGAGATGAGATTCTATCTATCATACTAGATTATGAAGGGATTGTTTTACGATCTAGAATAAAAATAGATTATGATTTTCTAAATAAATGTCAAGGATTAAAATTTATAGCAAGAGCAGGAAGCGGATTAGAAAATATTGATGTAATTGAGGCAAAAAAAAGAAATATTAAATGTTTTAATGCGCCAGAAGGTAATCGACAAGCATTAGCAGAACATGCTCTTGGAATGCTTTTGTCACTTTTTAATAATTTAAATAAAAGCGACCAAGAAGTTAGAAAAGGTATTTGGGAAAGAGAAAATAATAGAGGAATAGAGCTTTCTGGAAAAACCATTGGAATTATTGGATTTGGAAATAATGGCTCTGCTTTAGCTGAAATACTTAGTGGTTTTGGAGTTCGCATTTTGGCTTATGATAAATATTTAGATAATTATCCTTATAAGTCGAATATGAGAACAATTTTCCAGCAAGCTAATATTTTAAGTTTGCATATCCCATTAACTAGCGAAACTACTTATTTGGTAGATAAGGATTATATCAAAAGGTTTGAAAAACCAATTTACATTATTAATACAGCCAGAGGAAAATGTGTAAATACAAAAGATTTAGTTTCTGCTATGAAAAATGGTAAAGTTTTAGGTGCTTGTTTGGATGTTTTGGAATATGAGAAAACTTCATTTGAGGATTTAGAAAGAAAAGAACTAATAACAGAGTTACAATACATATTTGATTCTGAAAAAACGATCCTTTCTCCACATATTGCTGGTTGGACTAAGCAAAGCAAACTAAGAATTGCAGAGGTTTTATTTCAAAAAATTAATTTGATAAACTAAAAAACATAAATTAGTGGGCTTTCTCTGTTTTTCTAATATATAAATGCTATTATCTATATTTTTTAAAATTCTAAAGTGAGTCCTAAAAGATAATTTCTTGTAGCTTCAGGGAAATATGCTGTTTGATTGTATCCTTTTTTGCTATCTATATTTACATACGGGTCACTATCTCTTGGATCCCACTTATCAGAAATGAAATGATATACCCAAGCATTACTTACATACTTATTATTAAGTAGATTATTTACTTGCAATATAAGTGTAGTAGTTTTGAAAATAGTACTATCCCACTTATAAAATATGCGTAGATTATTTACTAAATAATAATCAAGCATTCTATCTTCAGAAGATGTGTTGTCAATAAACTGCTCGCCAACATATTTACTGATAAAGTCTATACATATTTTATCGTTTAATTTTAGATTAAACTGAGAGGCCCAAATAACTGAAGGAGAAAAGGCCAGATCCGTATTTTCATAATCTACTTTGATTTGCTCTCCATCATCCCAATTATCAATATAAGCAGTATAATTAGTAATTTTATTCTGACTTAAGGTTATGTTCCCAGACCATTTAATTTTATTTCCTAAACTTAGGCTGCCTTCCAGTTCTATTCCTCTTCTAAACGATTCATCAATATTAGTACGAGTATAAGCTCCTACATCATTTATTTGCCCTGTTATAACTAGTTGGTTTTTGTAGTTCATTTGATAAATATTGATTCCTAAAGATAATTTATTCCCATTTTGCTTATAGCCAATTTCTGTATCGTAAAGTGTTTCGTGTTCAGGACGAGAATTTGGTGTGCTTTCTACATAATCGTTTCTGTTTGGTTCTTTATTAGCCACTGCAAATGAGACATACATAAATTGAT
>Ga0163108_10001610_pt1 | contig 16446 bp, 10 predicted proteins | sample Fk1155metaG_FD_109644 | JGI IMG/M metagenome (GOLD analysis project Ga0163108, IMG submission 109644) | Marine microbial communities from the Central Pacific Ocean - Fk160115 155m metaG | ecosystem: Environmental > Aquatic > Marine > Oceanic > Photic zone | place: The Central Pacific Ocean...
CAGAATTATAAAGTCCTTGTGGTGTAATAAAATCATCTTTATAAATAATACCTTTAAAATTTAATTTATCTGCAAAAATATTGCTTCCATTTCCTATAAGCATGAAATTGTCAATAGACAGAGGAATATTAATTTTTTTTTCTATATTAATAACTTTAGCTTTTGTAATAGGAATATATTTATTATTAAACCATTGAATATATAAATATCCTGGAGAAGCTTTTAATACTGCACAAACACTCATTTTTAAATTAGGAATACTTCTACATAAAGCATCAAGTGTATAAATTCCACTTATTTTAATTTTCTCATTTGCTAAGGCAAAAGCTTTAATAGTAGACAAAGATACTCTTACTCCATTAAAATTTCCTGGCCCTATAGTTGAAAAAAAACTACTAAAATTAGTAAATTCTATTTTTTTATTATATTTAATATAATTTAAATGTTGAAATAAAATTCCTGCTCTATCTTTACTTAAATTAATAGTTTTATTAAAAACTAATCTTTTTTCCGTTCCTATCACAATAATTAAATTATTTAAGGAAAGGTCTAAAGCTAAAAATTCCATCTTATATTCCTTTTATTTACTATATTAGAATACAAGTATATATTCTAATATAATGTCTATTTAATACTATATTAAAGGAATATCATGAAGCTTATAGAAATAACTGAACAAAAATATAATATTAAAATAGATTTAGCTTATGCAAAAAATAATAACTTTACAAAAAAAATTATATATAATCATAACAAATGTTTTATTCATAAAGACGCCTTACCCAATCTACTTTCCTCTATAAAAATAGCTAACATGCTGGGATATAAATTAAAAATTTTTGACGCATATAGACCTATAGAAGCACAAAAAGCATTATGGAAACATACTCCTGATGAAAATTTTATTACACCCCCTCAAAAAGGCTCTCCACATTCAAGAGGCGTAGCCATAGACCTAACACTTATGAAAAATAACAAACCTATTGATATGGGAACAAAATTTGATTATTTAGAAAAAGAATCCTACCATGGAGACACTTCTATTTCTAACAAGGCGCAAAAAAATAGAATAACACTATTAGGAATTATGATAACTGCAGGTTGGGATTTTTATAAAAATGAATGGTGGCATTATCAACTATTTAACAGTAAAAAGTGGCCTCTACTTGAAGAAAAAATAGAAAATACTAACTTTATATAAGAATTTAATTTGCCTCTTTTACCTCGATAACTTCGGGGATATAGTGCTTCAGCATATTCTCTACTCCCATTTTTAGAGTTGCCATAGAAGAAGGACACCCTGCACAAGCTCCTTTCATTTCTAACTCTACAACCCCTTTAGAATAATTATGAAATACTATGTCTCCTCCATGATCTGCAACAGAAGGCCTAACTCTACTTTCTAATAGCTCTTTTATTTGATCAGCAATTTCTTTATCTTCAGAGCTAATTTCTTTATTTATATTTTTGACTTTTTCATTTAATACTTTTTCATTTGACATGTAATGTTGCATAATTTGGCTTAAAATTAGAGGTTTCAAAACTTGCCATTCAATAGAATCTTCTTTTGTAATAGAAATAAAATCAGTCCCTAAAAATATTGAATGAATTCCATCAATTAAAAATAGCCTCTTAGCTAATGGGGAAATTTCTAAATTATCTCCTTTTGTAAAAGTTACACTATTATTTAGAGAAACATCGCTTCCAGGAATAAATTTTACAGTTTTAGGGTTTGGCGTTAGCTCAGTTTGTATAAACATTAAATAAACCTCATTATTTTTATTAAGTTATTTTTTTTATTTCCTTATCAGTTAAATTTCCTGGAACTATCGTAAGAGGAATATGTATACTTTTCGTAAGTCCCCCCGAAAATTTATTAACTAAATAATTAGTGCCGGAACCTTCTGGTGCCTCACCTAACACCAGTATACTAATTGTTTTGTCCAAATTAATCAAATCTATAATTTGACTATACTTATCCCCGTGACTTACCACAGATTTAACTTTTAAATTAAAACCTTTCAATACACTTGCTATTAGATTGCTCAAAACTTCTTCTGCCTTTTCAATTGCCTCCTTCTTCATTAATTGTTCAACTCCTGCGAAATGTTGTAAATCATTTGGCTCAATAACATACAATAAAACCACTTCTCCCCCTGAATTCTTTGCTCTCATACAAGCAAACTTTAACGCAACTTTACATTCTTCAGAAGAGTCTACACAAACTAAAAATTTAACTTTACCTGGTATATGTTCCATTCAAAACCTTTATATTTTTCTATATATTTCACTAGCAAAAAAACCAAATAATACTGCCCCAATTGCCGCCAAAATACCATATAATAAAGAATTATTTTGAGAATACTTATATAAATCAGCAGAAAAACCCTCCTTTGAAACAAAAATTTTATCGTTCCATGAAGAAAGTAATTTACTATTATTTTTATTTACTAAATACATATTTACTTCATAGTGGCCTATTGGAGTAATAGCAGGCAAATTAAATTCTGCTCTAAATAAAGTATTTTCTATAACATTTAATTCATTTAATTTTGATACATATAATTGTTTTTCTGTGTAAATTTCTTTCAATCTCTTTTTATAATAATTTTGTTCAGAATCCTTTTTATTTTCTAATCCTACAATATTAATATTACTCCATCCAAATTCCATGGACTTAAATAAAGAACTGCTCATATTATAAATTTTATTATTTGAACTAATGGCATAATAGGAAGGAATAAAATTAATATTTATATATTTATTGTCTAAAAACCATACACCATATCGATTCACTTTTTTGCGCAATTTTGCTTCAATATTAGGCCCAACCACTGAGACATATATATTTGTGTAATTATAGATCTTTGGGTCAACAACTCCATATATAACTATTTTAGCTCCATTAAACGAAGCTGTAATATTGATGTCTTTATTTGCAATATCTCCTAATATATTTTGGGCAATTAAATTATTGCTTGTTACAAAATAAAACATTAATAAAAAAATTATTTTTACAAATATCACTTTATAAACTCCAAACTGTATATATTTTCAGGAGTAATAAATAATTCTAATACTAAAATTAACGCAACTATAATGATTAATATAGATAGGAGAAATCGTATCTGTTCTGCTTTTAAACGCCCCATTATTCTTGATCCAATTTGAGCGCCAAATACAGCTCCTACAATCAATAAAGAAGAAAGAATAATATCGACTGTTTGATTTATATAAGAATGCATTATTGTTGCAATAAAAGTTACAAATACTATTTGCAATAAAGATGTGCCAATCACTATTTGAGTAGGCATTCCTAAAATATATATCATCGCAGGCACTAGAATAAAGCCTCCTCCTACCCCCATTAAAGATGACAATATTCCTATAAAAAACCCTATAATAATAGGAGGCAATATACTTATATACAAATGAGATTTTCTAAATTTTACTTTAAAAGGTAAGCCATGAAGCCATATATGTTCGTGTAATTTTTTATATTTTCCAATACTTATATTGCCAAGAGAAGTCAGGCTTTCTCTTAACATAGAGCCCCCAACAAATATTAAAATAAATATATAAGCAAAAGAAATAAAAAATTTTTCATGCCCTATACTTAATAAATATTTTAATAAAAATACACCTATAATGCTCCCTGAAACTCCGCCTGTTAACAACACAAAACCCATTAAAAAATCAATATTTTTTTTCCTAAAATGTGCTAAAAACCCTGACACAGAAGCTGCTAAAATATGATTAGCTTCCGAAGCAACTGCTACAGCTGGAGGAATTCCCAATAACATTAATAAAGGCGTCATTAAAAACCCTCCTCCAACACCAAACATTCCGGATAAAAACCCTACAACCAGTCCTAAAATGATAAGAACTAAGATATTTACAGAAAGTTCTGCAATTGGAAGATAAAAATCCATGTATTAGAAAAAACCAATTATTTTTTTAACTTCTTTTATAATAGGCATTGCAATATTATCTGCCTTTTCTCCGCCCTTATTTAAAATCTCTTTTAAGTAACTTCTCTCATCCAATAATTTTCTAATTTCCTTAGTTATTGGTCCTAATGTTTCAACTGATAAATCACTTAAATCTTTTTTAAATAAAGAAAATTGTTTTTCCGCATATAAATTCACTACCGTATTAATATTATTGTTTGAAAGTGCTGCATAAATATTTAGTAAATTAGAAACCTCAGGCCTTTCTTTAATAAATTCGTCCTTAAATTTTCCATCATTATCAAGACACTCTACATTAGGAAGTTCTAAAGGATCGGTTTTAGCTTTTTTTATTTTATTAGAAATTTCATCCGGACTGTCTGTTAAATTTATACGAGAATAATCTGAAATATCTGATTTAGACATTTTTTTTGTTCCGTCTCTCAAATTCATTACTCTTGTTGCTGCACCCATTATAACTGGCTCTGTTATAGGAAAATAATCTACATTATTATCACTATTAAATTTTTGTGCTATATCTCTTGCAAGTTCTAGATGCTGCTTCTGGTCGTCTCCAACTGGCACATGTGTTGCATGATAAGCCAATATATCTGCCGCCATAAGAACTGGATATACATATAAGCCTGCCGAAGCATTTTCTCTGTTTTTGCCTGCCTTCTCTTTAAATTGTGTCATTCTGTTTAACCATCCTAACCGAGCTGTACAATTAAAAATCCAAGCTAATTCAGCATGAGCCGCTACTTGAGACTGTACAAAAATAATAGATTTTTCTGGTTTGATGCCAGAAGCAATAAAAGCTGCAGCTACCTCATATATATTATTATTTAAAATTTCTGGTTCCTGCTTCACAGTAACAGCATGCATATCTACCACACAATAGATACAATCATGAGAGTTTTGTAGTGACACAAAGTTTTTAATAGCTCCTAGATAATTTCCTAAATGTAAATTACCTGTTGGCTGAACTCCTGAAAAAACACGTCCCATTTAAACCTCAAAATTCTATAATTAATAAAACTTTATCTATTTATATATATATTATTTATAACTTTCGATAAAACTATCTTTTTTGAAAAAATTAAAAACTTTCAGTAAATAGCATATATAAATAAAACTTAAAACACCTACCAAAACTAATATTAACAATTTAAAAATATTTAAAAATATAGGATCATAATTTAAAATCAAATTTGTTATTATGCTATTTACTATAAATAATAATATCAGCATAGAGAGAGTTGCAGATATAATTTTAATTAATATCAAATAAAAATTTTTAGTAAAAAAGTATAGTTTACGTTTGGATAAAATATAAACTAATAAAACAAAATTTACATACCCTGAAATACTCAAAGATATTGCAATTCCTAAATATCCTATTTTACCCATTAAATACCAACACAAAAATACATTTAAAACAGCACTAAAAGCCGCAACCTGCAGCGGTGTTTTTGTATCCTTTCTCGCAAAGAAAATAGGAGATAATATTTTTATAAGCATAAAAGCTGGAATAGCATATGCATATACTTTTAAAGCGTTTGAGGTTTTAATTATATCTCCTTCTGTAAACGCTCCATAACCAAATAATGTTCTTATAATTAATTCTGATAAATAAATTAAAGCTACAGCTGCTGGAAAAGAAAAAACTAAAGTTAACAATATTGCTCTATCTTGAACTATATTTTGTTCAAATTTTTTACTTAAATTTACTTTCTTTGATAAATCTGGCAATAATACGGTGCCGATAGCTATAGCAATAATACCTAAAGGGAGTTGTGCGACTCGATCTGAATAATACAACCATGAAACAGCTCCAGGAATTTGACTCGCAAAAATTGATGCTATTAATAAATTAATTTGTGTGACTCCTGCTCCTATAGCAGCAGGAATAAATTTTTTAATAAACGTTTTAATATTTTCATCTATAATAGGAAAGCCAATATTAAAAGCTAAACCTTGCTTATAATTAGCATATGCCACTAACAACATTTGAAAAATGCCCGCAATTAAAACTGACCATGAAATTACAATTCCATATTCATAATTTAAAAATCTAGAAAATATAAGACCAATAATTATAAAAACATTTAATATTGAAGGCGCAGCTGCACCAGCCCAAAATTTTCCATTTGTATTTAAACTAGCCGCAAATAAAGCTGTAAATATAATAAATATTAAGTATGGAAAAATTATTCTGGCATAAGGAATTGTCAACTCCAACCTTTCAAGGTTTTCTATAAAACCTGGTGCAATTATTAATACTATTTGAGGCATAAAAAATTCAGATAATAAAATTATAGGCAATACAATAAATAACAATAAAGAAGCTATTTTAGAGGTAAATTTGATACCTGCCTTTTTACCAAACTTTTCATTAGCTTCTGATAATAACGGTATAAATGCTGCAGAAAAAACGCCTTCTGCAAAAAATCTCCTAAAGAGATTAGGTATTCTAAAAGCTATAATAAAAGCATCTGCTATAGGACCAGAACCTAAAAAGAATGCAAATAATATATCCCTAACAAAACCTAAAATTCTGCTTATTAATGTCCAAGCGCTAACTACAGCACTAGATTTATAAATATCCTCTAATTTTTTAAAAATCATTGTGCTTTTTCTAATTTAAAGTCGCCTAAATCCGAAGATGTTAAACAATTCATTAGCTTATCTTTAATTAAATTAGTTTTATCTATATCTATAATCTTACTTCCAGTCATATCTCTTAAATAAAAAACATCTACTACTCGTAATCCATAGGTACTTATTCTTGCAGTCGATACCTGTAAACCCATCAAAAACAATTCGCTCGCAAGGGAATACAACAATCCAATTTTATCCTTAGCGTTTATTTCGACTATAGTATGTGATTTAGAAGACAAATTATCTACCAAAACTCTAGGTTCAATTTTAAGAGAATCCAATCTAGAAGGTATCTGTAAATTTTTAAATTCTTTTAATAGAATGCTAGGATCTCTTTCTTCAGCTATTGTTTTTGAAATATTATCTATTAAAACACTTATTCTAGGTTTAGTATCGATAATTGTATTGGAATTAGCTGACCTTACTAAAAATGTATTAACAGACATGCCATCTTTAGAAGTGACTATTCTCGCATCCTGAACAGAAGTGCCTGATAATGCTAAACCTGCACATGTTCTTGCAAATAATCCTGAATGATCCTGCGTATAGATCGACACTTCTGTTACGCCTTGATTTTGTAAAGGTTCCGCTGAAACCTTAATCTTTAAATTTTCTTCATCTGCTACAGATATTAATTTTGCATGCCTTAAATGAACATCCGCATTAACATTTGTCCAATAATAAGGATAAAAACGCTCCTCATATTTCTTAAAAAAATTATCTTTCCATTTTGGCAAGGATGCACGTAATTTAGATTTTGAGTTATCCGCTTTCGCCGTTATAGATTTTTCATCTCCTCCTCCATTTATTTCCATTAATGTTTGGTCATAAACCATTTTTAATAAATTATCTTTCCAACTATTCCAAATATCAGGCCCTACTGCGCTTATATCTGCAACCGTTAAAACATATAATAACCTTAGTAATTCAGCAGATTGAATTTTATTTTTTAAATATAATATAGTATTGAGATCATCTAAGTCTCTCTTAAATGCTACATTTGATAATAATAAATGATTTTCTATCAGCCAAATTACTGTTTCTGTTTCATCAGAAGACATTCCAAATCTAGGACATAAATTTTTAGCAACCTCTCCGCCTAACACAGAATGATCTCCTCCCCTTCCTTTTGCTATATCATGAAGAAACAAAGACACATATAAAACTTTTTTAGAAACAATTTTTTTTATAATATTGGACGCAAGAAAGAATTTATCTTCATGTTCACCATTATCTATCTTCCTTAAAATCCCAATGGCATTAATAGTATGCTCATCTACAGTATATGTATGATACATATCATGCTGTACTTGAGCCACAACTTTACCGAAATCAGGAATAAACCTTCCTAACACCCCTGTTTCATTCATGTTTCTTAAAACATTTTCAGAGCAATTTTTATTCATTAAAATATTTATAAAAAATATATTAGCCTTTTTATTATTCCTATATAAATCAACTTTTTTAAGGTTTTGTTTTATTAAATCTTCAATATTTCCACTTAAATCTAGTTGCATATCCGCTGCAAAATTATAAGCTCTAAATATATCTAATATTTTTATACTTTTAATTCCTTTACTCAAATGAATTTGACCATCATAAAACTCAAATACGCCATTTTTATTTTTATTAAATTTAAAAATAATGTTTTTTATTATTGAAGTATTATTCTTAAAATTTTTGTTTTCAATTTTCTCTATTACACTCTTTGAAAGACGCCCCACATCCTTAGCATACAAATAATAATGCTTCATTAAACGCTCTATAGATGAAGACCCAGAATGATTTTTGTATCCTAATTTATCTGCTGTAATTATCTGCAAATCAAAAGTAAGTCTATCTGAATTGTTGCTTCCCGAAAAATGCATCATTGCTCTCAAGCTAAATAGAAACTTTTCAGCTTTATTATATAATTTTGCTTCTTCCATAGTCATTACTTCTTTTTCTACATATTGATCACTATTTGTTATTTGATAAATAAAAGAAATAATCCATCTCAATGTATTAAGATCTCTGATGCCCCCTTTTCCTTCTTTAATATTAGGCTCTACTAAATAACTTGAATCCCCCATCTTAATATGTCTTTTCTTTTTTTCCTCTATTTTTGTATAAAAAAATTTATTTTTATCCTTATTTAAGATTTCTTGTTTAAAAGTTTTCTGAAATTTTAACCATAAGTCTACATTCCCTGCTATTAGTCGCGAATCTAATAAAGATGTACATATAGTATTATCAATTTTTGCTTTAGAAATAGATTCCTCCAAACTTCTTATTGCATAACCAACTTTTAGTTTTAGATCCCATAAAATATATAATAAAGTCTCACATATTTGTTCTATTCTTGGTGTAATTTTGTATGGAGTTAAAAGTAATAAGTCTACATCAGAGGCTGGGGCTAAATAATTTCTTCCATATCCACCAACAGCAATTACAGACAAATAATCTGAAGTAGTAGGATTAGAGATCGGAAAACCTTTCAAATTAATAATGTCAAATGCGGTTAACACCATAGAATCTATAAGTTTAGATCTTAACTCTCCCATATATACTCCATCCAAATTATCCATATAAATATGTTGAATTTTATTAGTATGAACTTCTATATATTCTTTAAAAATTGGAAGTAATATAGGCTTGATAGATTTACTTGAATTGCTATCTAGTAAAGCCTTCTCTATTTTTTTTACTAATTTTTTTCTATTAAAATGATAATTATTATCCAAAAAACAATTCCACTTTTACTCTTTAATTTTTTTAATTTTATTCACATAGGAATAAAGTTTATCTAAAGCGTCTTTAGGTGTTAATTGATCTAAATTTATTGAAGCAACCTCATTTAACAATTTGTCTTTTTCAGTTATAATATATTCTTTATTGTTATTGGTTTTTTGGAGACCTTTTTTACTTTTACTACCTTGATTATCTTTTTTTGTATCTTCAAAATTGCTTAAAATTTGCTTTGCCCTATCTATTACATCATGAGGAACGCCTGCTAAAGATGCCACATGAATTCCATAAGAGCCTTTTGCTATACCATTAATTACAGTATATAAAAAAACTATTTTATTATCCCACTCTTTAACTTTCATAGTATGACAAGATAAAGCGGGCATTTCTAAAGACAATTTAATTAATTCATGATAATGGGTAGCAAAAAGAGTTCTGCTTTTTGTCTTTAAATGTAAGTGCTCTAAAATAGCCCAGGCAATAGATAAGCCATCGTACGTTGATGTTCCTCTACCTACTTCATCCATAATAACTAAAGACTTTTCTGTTGCTTGATTTAAAATTGCTGCAGTCTCCAACATCTCAACCATAAAAGTAGAACGACCACTTGCCAAATCATCAGAAGAACCTACACGGCTAAATAAAGAATCTATTATTCCTATTACCGCACTATCTGCAGGAACATAACAACCCGCTTGAGCTAAAATAGAAATAAGAGCATTTTGTCTTAAAAAAGTAGACTTCCCTGCCATATTAGGCCCAGTAATTAACCAAATTCTATCGCTCTCACTTAAATTACAATCATTACTATAAAATTGACCTTCTCCACTTTTTTGCATAGATAATTCTACGGAAGGATGTCTACCTCCTTTAATTTCTAATTTTTTTTCCTCTGTTATAGTTGGTCTTATAAAGTTATTAATTATAGCAACTTCTGCTAAAGAAGAAGACACATCAAGACAAGCTATAGCATAAGAAATTTCTGATAATTCTTTGCTATTTAAATCAATCATATTTTTTAATTCTTCATAAATATTTATTTCTAATTCTATTGCTTTATTAGCAGAGCTAGTAATTGATTCAGATAATACCGAAAGCTCATCCGTCATGAACCTGGCCGCACCTTTAAGTGACTGTCTAGGTATAAATCTTTCAGAATTTTGAGATTTTAATAATTTTTCTTTTTGCAGTTGTGTAACTTCAAAAAAATAACCAATTGCATTATTATATTTTATTTTCAACGCAGGTATATTTGTTTTTTTTCTCTCTGATAACTCTAAATTTAAAATATGGGTTCGGCTTTTATCTCTTAAAGACATAATTTTATCTAACTCTACTGAATATCCTTTTTTAATAAACCCCCCATCTCTATTAAATAATGGAGGATTTTCGACAACAGCGCCATGTAAAGTTTTTAATAATTTTGTACATCCCTTCAAAAAAATATTTAGCTCTTTAAAATGAGTTGGCAATTTCTTAATAGACTTGTTTGAGTAAATATTTTCTAGTCTATGGGCTGCTTCTATTCCAAATAAAATAGATTTTAAATCCCTGGGCCCGCCTCTTGATAAAACTATTCTTGCTTTAGCTCTATCAATATCTGCAGATAGTTTAAGTATTTCACGGGTTTCTTGCCTAGAATGGTTAGATTCTATAAAAAATGACACCATATCTAACCTTGAATTTATTTGCTTTATATCCGTAAGAGGAGCAGAAATATCTTCATAAAGTTTTCTTGCTCCAACAGAAGTTAATGTTTTATTAACAGCATTTATTAAACTACCTTTTTTATTTCCTGCTAAGTTTTCACTAATTTCCAGACTTTTACGAGTAGATACATCTATCATCATAGAAGTGTTTGCTTTTATAGAACTAGGAAAACCTATGGGTGGAAAATAGCCCTTTTGTGTCATTAAAACATATTCTAATAAAGACCAGCACGCTATTAATTCATTGTTACTAAAGTTTCCAAATGAAGATAAAGATTTTACCCCATAATGAATACATATTAATTTTTCAACTTTTTTTCCATTAACAATATTTTGTAATATAATTGAAATAGGAAGATTAAAAGACTTTTCAATAGACTCCTTTAAAGCCTGAATTTCACTATTATCAATAATTAAAATTTCACTAGGTCTTATTCTTGCTATTAAGGAACCTAAATCCTTCTCATTACATATTTGGGTATACAGTTCTCCTGTTGAGATATCCAACCATGAAAAACCTATGTTTTCTTTTCCTTTATATATTGATAATAAAAAATTATTTTTTTCTGCATCTAACAGAACCTCCTCTGTTAATGTGCCTGGCGTCACCACTCTAACAACTTCTCTTTTTACAATAGCCTTAGTACCGCCTCTTAATTTTGCTTCTTCAGGGCTTTCCACTTGTTCACATATTGCTATTTTAAATTTCTTTTTCGTTAGTTTTTCTAAATAAGGCATATAAGAATGATAAGGAACGCCACACATAGGAACAGGTTTGCCGTCATATTTTCCTCGACTTGTTAACGCTATATCTAGTTCTTTGGCAGCAATTACTGCGTCTTCAAAAAATAATTCATAAAAATCACCCATTCTAAAAAATAATAAACATCCTTCATTCTCTGCTTTTATTTCTAAAAACTGTTGAAACATCGGTGTAGTTTTTAATATTGAATCTCCTGTTAACTTTGATATAAGTGGAAGAGATTCTTGTTTTAAATTTTCTTGATTTTGCATATAAAATTCTCTAATAACCTGCTTCTTAGTTTTATTTTATATCATAGCACCAAAATCTTTACTTATAAAAGATAGTTCAATAAATAACATAACAATATAGAAAAAATTCTATATTATATAGGTAGACCTAATTAAGTAATGACGTTAATCTATAATACAATATATTTATTTGGAAAAATATTATGCCAAAATCTGTGCATCCTAAAGATGCTTTAAATTTTCATAGTAAAGGCAAACCAGGAAAGTTAGAAATAATTCCTACAAAACCATTGTCAACTCAAAGAGAATTATCTCTTGCCTATTCCCCTGGAGTTGCAATTCCTTGTTTAGAAATCCAAAAAAATTCAGAATCTGTATATGACTATACTGCAAAAGGTAATATGGTCGCCGTTATTTCTAATGGAACTTCTGTTTTAGGATTAGGAAATATCGGATCCCTTGCATCAAAACCTGTAATGGAAGGAAAATCTGTTTTATTTAAAAAATTTGCTGACATTGATGCTATAGATTTAGAAGTCAATTCAGAAGATGCTGATGAATTTATTAATAGTATAAAAATTTTAGCTAATACATGGGGAGGCATCAACCTTGAAGATATTAAAGCGCCTGAATGTTTTATAATTGAAGAAAAACTTTCTGAACTTATAGATATTCCTGTTTTTCATGACGACCAACATGGTACAGCCATAATAGCTGCGGCTGGATTAATAAATGCTCTTGACATTACTGACAGAAAAATTAATGCTTTTACAATGGTAATCAATGGTGCGGGCGCTGCTGGAATTGCCTGTGCTGAGTTATTAAATGCCATGGGTGTTCCTAAAAAAAACATAACTATGTGTGACTCTAAAGGCGTTGTTTCTAGAGAACGAACAGACCTCAATCAATGGAAATCAGCACACGCTATTTCAACAAAAAAAAGAACTTTAGCAGAGGTGCTAGATGGTGCAGATGTTGTTTTTGGACTATCAATTAAAGGTGCTTTTACTATAGATATGATGAAGAAAATGGCCAAAAATCCGATTGTATTTGCTATGGCCAATCCAGACCCAGAAATAACCCCTGAAGAACTTAATAAAGTGCGCCCAGATGCTATTATAGCAACAGGAAGATCAGATTATCCTAATCAAGTAAATAATGTTTTAGGATTTCCTTTTATATTCAGAGGTGCATTAGATGTAAGAGCATCAAGAATAAATATGGAAATGAAAGTAGCCGCAGCCAAAGCATTGGCCCAACTTGCAAGACAAGATGTTCCTGATGAGGTTGCTGCAGCATATAGTGGGGCAGAACTGCATTATGGACCACAATATATTATCCCTACTCCTTTTGACCCCAGACTAATTACAACCATCCCTCCTGCGGTGGCAGAGGCGGCCGTAGAATCAGGTGTAGCCAATAAACCGATAAAAAATGAAATAAATTATAGAAGAAAATTGGCAATGAGACTTGATCAAACAGCATCTATGATGCAAGTGGTCTCCGCTAGAGTTAAAGATAACCCTAAGACAATGGTTTTTGCAGAAGGCGAAGAAGAAAGAATAATTAGAGCTGCATATCAATGGAATAAAGAAGGTTACGGCAATTCAATATTAATAGGAAGAAAAAATAAAGTTTTAAATGTTATAAATAATTTAGGCCTAGACTCTTCCTTAAAAGGAATACAAATTATGAATGCAAAAATAAGCAAAAGAAACACTTATTATCATGATTTTCTATATTCTAGATTGCAAAGATCAGGTTTTTTAAAACGAGATTGTATTAGATTAATTAATCAAGACAGGAATAGTTTTGCATCTTGTATTGTTGCCGCGGGTGATGCAGATGCAATGGTGACAGGAACCACGAGAAACTATTATGCAAGTTTAAAAGATATAAAAAGAGTTGTTACTATAGAAAAAAATAAAATACTATTTGGCTTGTCTATAATGATTACTAGATCAAGAACACTCTTTATTGCCGATAGCACTGTTATCCATACGCCCACATCTGAAGAACTTGCTGATATAGCTATTCAGGCCGCACACGAAGCTAAAGCTTTAGGACATACTCCCAGAGTAGCCCTCCTATCATTTGCTAATTTTGGAAATCCTACTATGAAAGGTACAGAACGAATACATGAAGCAATTGAAATTTTAAATAAACGTAAAGTAGATTTTGAATATGATGGAGAAATGAGTGCTGATGTTGCTCTTAATAAAGACCTTCTAGAACTATATCCCTTTAGTGGCCTATCTAGCCCTGCTAATGTACTAATAATGCCAGGACTCCATTCTGCAAATATTGCAGCAAAACTCTTAGGTCAAGTAGGTGGAGGCGAAGTAATGGGCCCATTACTAAATGGATTTTCTAAACCTATTCAAATAATGCCTATTGGAGCAAATGTTAGCGAAATCTTAAATTATGCAATGTTTGCCGCCCATGATGTAGAAATAAATAAAATAAATAAAAATATTAAATCTGTTTAATGATCGTATAAAATAATTGCCTCTGGTCTATTCTTATTTAATTCTTGACCACGACCAGATAAACTAGGGTTTTTTATAAAATAATCGTGTGCTGAAAGCTTTTTATCATCATATTTCAAATGATGATAATTCCCTTTATTATCCATTTCCCAACTTTGATTTACATCATTCAAACTGACTACCATTATTTGTTTTAAAATTTGAGCATGAACTGTATGATTTAATATTGGGATTAATAATTCCAACCTTCTGTCAAAATTTCTCTGCATTAAGTCTGCGCTAGAAATAAAAACTTCGTTTTTTGAAGAAGGCATTTTATTTCCTGATGCAAAACAATAAATCCTCCCATGTTCTAAAAATCTCCCTATAATACTTTTTACTCTTATGTTTTCAGATAAATTAGCAACACCCGCCTTTAAACAACATACGCCTCTAACAATTAATTCTATTTTAACTCCTGACGCACTCGCTTTATATAATGCTTTTATAATAATAGGATCTACAATAGAATTACATTTAAACCATATTCCAGATGGTTTGCCTAATTTTGCATTTTCTATTTCTTTATCAATTAAATATAAGAGCTTTTTTCTTAAGCCTTTGGGTGCTGCAGCTAATAAATTCCAATCATCTGTTTCATTATGCCCTGTTACCATATTAAAAAAGCGCGCTGCATCTGCTGCATAGTCCTCATTACAAGTAAACAAAGACAAATCCGTATATATCCTTGCTGTAGTAGGATGATAATTTCCAGTTCCAAAATGGACATAAGTATTCAGTTGCTTACTCTCCCGTCTTACTACTAAAGAAACCTTTGCATGTGTTTTCAAATCCACAATTCCATAAACAACATGAACTCCTGCTTTTTCTAAATCTTGTGAAAGTTTTATATTAGCTTCTTCATAAAAACGTGCTTTTAATTCTACTACAGCCGTAACTGATTTTCCTGCTTCTGCAGCCTCTATTAAAGCTTCAACTATAGGTGAATGATCTCTTTTAGTCCTATATAAAGTTTGTTTTATAGCTACCACCTTAGGGTCTTTAGCTGCTTGCTGTAAAAAATCCACAACAACATCAAAACTTTCGTATGGATGATGAACTACAAAATCCTTATTACGAATAGCTCTAAAAACATTATCTCCTGCATCTTTAATTCTTTCAGGAAAGCGCGCTTCAAACTTTTTAAAATGAAGTCTTTTTGATCCAGCATTATATATCTCTATTAAACTAGAAACTCCTATAATACCATCAATCTCCACAATATCTTCAGGACTAACTTCTAATGAATCCACTATCATTCTTTTTATAGTTTTAGGACAATTTTTATCTACTTTTAATCTAACTACTTTTCCTCGTCTTCTAGAACGCAATTGTTTTTGATATGAAGAAACTAAATCTTCAGCTTCCTCCTGAAATTCTACATCACTATCACGTATAACTCTAAACAACCCTCCCCCTAATAATTGATAACCATCAAAAATTTTATTACAAAATAACATTAAAATTTCTTCTAATGGGATCATTTTTAAAGAACCTTTAGTGCTTTCTATTTTAACAAACCTTGGCAATATGCTCGGAAGAGGCAATAAAGCATTTCTTTTTTTATTACTTTTAATATTTTTTAATTGCACACTTAGCACTAACCCCAAATTTCCCACAAATGGAAAAGGATGAGCAGGATCTATAGCTAATGGCGTGAGAACAGGAAGAACTTCTGTTTCAAAATAGTTTTTACAGTGTTTCTTTTCACTAGAATTTAAAAAATTTTTTTCTAAAATATGAATATTACTGTTCTTCAATAAACTTTTTATTTTTTTCCAAGTTTTTTGTTGGTCAATCATCAATTGATTAGCTTTTTTATTCACCTCAACTAATTGTTCTTGTGGTGACATTCCATCATAGCTTTTAATATTTACC
>Ga0163108_10001611_pt1 | contig 16445 bp, 14 predicted proteins | sample Fk1155metaG_FD_109644 | JGI IMG/M metagenome (GOLD analysis project Ga0163108, IMG submission 109644) | Marine microbial communities from the Central Pacific Ocean - Fk160115 155m metaG | ecosystem: Environmental > Aquatic > Marine > Oceanic > Photic zone | place: The Central Pacific Ocean...
AAGTATTATTTTTCTTAGAGTGTTAAAAATCTATGCATAATTAGAAATGCAAATATACGACTTTATTTAAAAAAAGAAAGAATAAAGTTTTAATTTCGGCAACTAAAGAGATTGATATGAGATTCGTTTTTGCTACTAATAATTTGAATAAACTTTCTGAGCTACAAGATTTGCTTCCATCTAATATAGAGCTGATAGGATTGAAGGATATTGGCTGCAATCAGGAACTTCCAGAAACACAAAAGACATTACAGGGGAACGCTATGCAAAAAGCAGAGTTTGTTTTTGAGCATTTTGGTTATAACTGCTTTGCGGATGATACCGGATTAGAAGTTGGTATATTAAAGAATGAACCAGGCGTTTATTCTGCTCGATATGCTGGGCAGAATTGTAACCCTAATGATAATATCCAAAAAGTATTAAAAAAGTTAATAGGCAGAAATGATAGGACTGCAAGATTCCGAACAGTAATTGCACTAATTGTGGATGGTAAAAAATCATTATTTGAGGGTGAGTGTGAAGGGGAAATTACAAAAGAAAGAAAAGGAGAGAATGGTTTCGGATATGATCCTATTTTCCTGCCAAAAGGAGTTAATATGACTTTTGCTCAAATGACTAAAAAGCAGAAAGGAGAAATTAGCCATAGAGGAAGAGCCATAAAAGAGTTAGTTAATTTTTTGCAAAAGAATTAATTACCAAAAACCTTTTTAAGTAGGGGAGAAGTTCTTTCTTTTGGATTTTCTCTTATAGCAATTTCTTGTTGTGCAAGCATAAAAAATAATCCACTTATTGCTTTGTCAGTAACATAAGTTTCTAGTTCTGGGTTTATTTCTTCTATAAATGGAATTTTATTGTAAATATTTATTAGATTTTCCCAATGCTTTGTAGCATTTACTTTTTCCAAAGAGATTTTAATAATAGGCTTGAAAGCATCTCTAAGAGAAGAATTTGTATGTTTATTTAGGTAACTTGTTCCAGCAGTTTTGTTTCCTCTTACAATGCTAATTGCATCTTTAATGTTCATTCTTTTAATAGCATCTACAAAAATGGGTTTTGCAGAATTGGCTGCATTTTCTGCTGCTCGGTTGATGCTTAGAACTACCTCATCAACTTGTTTCTCCATACCCAATTCTTTTAGTTTATCTGCAATTTTTGTAGCATTCTTAGGAAATGGAATTTTTACTTCAAGATTTAAAAAATATCCATCTTTCACCGAAAGCACACTTACTCCTTTTTCCATTCCTTTATTTAGTGTTTCTTTTAAAGCATTTGTAGCTTCTTCTTCTGAAAAAGGATTTTTATTTATTAATTCTTTATTTACTTTTTCAGCAGCCTTCTTAAGATCTTTCCAGTATTGTGCTTGTGTGAAAATAGGAAAGATAAATAGTATTAGAAATAGTTTTTTCACTTAATGTTGCTTAATTGTTTCCATTTAGCATTTGTGTTTCCATTTATCATTTGTGTTTCTATTTTTCTTATTCTCTTGGATCTATCGAATTTCTTGAAGTAGCGCATGATTCAAGAATAAAGCTAATACAAAGCATTGAAATGATATTTCTTTGATACTTTTACTGAATACTTAAAAGTTCAACAATAAAGATTAGATCTGTATTTGGTGGGATGCCAGCTTGAGGAATTCCATCTTCCCCATAAGCTAATGCACTAGGAATTGTAATCTTCCATTTATCACCAACACTCATTAGTTGCAATGCTTCTACCCATCCAGGAATTACACCATTTGCAGGAAAAGAAACCGGGGTTCCTCTTTTTATAGAGCTGTCAAAAACAGTTCCGTCTACTAAACTCCCATGATAATGAACTGTAACTTCATTTTCAAGAGTTGGGGTTTCTCCATCTCCTCTTACTAAAACTTCATATTGTAGTCCGCTTGCAGTTATTTGTACTTCTTCATTGACAATTCTATCTTCTATCCAACTTTCTGCTATAGTAGTTAAAGAATCTTCTACCCTTTGTCTTTCAGCTTCTTGTTGTTCTTGTAAAATTTTGAAATATTTTTCCAAAATCTTTTGGGATTCTTCTTCTGTTATTAAAAGAGAATCATTATTAAAGATATGCTTGATACCCATACTAACCGCATTCGCATTAATATCTTCAAGTCCTTGTCCTTGAAGCTGTATAGCGTTAAATGCACCTAGACTATAACTTACACTATCAATCTGAGTTTCTAATTTTTGCGTAAAAGCATCATTAGGATTACAAGCGGTAAGGGTAATTCCCGCTACTAAAATGGCTAATTTAAATTTGTACATAATTTTTTTCGGCAAATATAAGCTTTTACATTTTGCAAAATGTTTTGATATTGCTTTATTTGTATATTAGCAGAATTCTTAAAAACCAATATGGAAATAGTAAAAACACCCATTGAAGGACCTCTAGTAATTAAGCCAAAAATCTTTGCAGATCATAGAGGTTATTTTTTTGAAAGTTGGAGTAAAATGACTTTTGAAAAAGAAGAATTGCACTTAAATTTTGTGCAAGATAATCAGTCGCTTTCTGCAAAAGGCGTTCTAAGGGGTTTGCATTTTCAGAATCCTCCATTTGCACAAGGAAAATTGGTTAGTGTAATAAAAGGTGCAGTTCTAGATGTAGTAGTAGATATTCGAAAAGAATCAGCTACTTTTGGGAAGTATTTTTCCCTTGTTTTAAGCGGAGAGAATAATACTTCTTTTTGGATTCCGCCAGGTTTTGCACATGGATTTATTACTTTAGAAGAGGATACCATTTTTTCATATAAATGTACAGAGATATATAATAAACAATCGGAAGGATCTATAGTGTGGAATGATAAAGATTTAAATATCGATTGGGGAATGGAAAACCCTATTGTATCACTGAAAGATGCTGAATCACCAACTTTCTCAAAGCTAAGCACACAATTCTAATGAAGAAAAATATTACTACTTTTTTTTCTTTTTTAGCGGTTCTTTCTTTCTTGTTTTTATTGTTCTCATTTCCAACCAGGAAATTGTCAAAAGACAAAATACATCAGCAACACTTTAATGAAAAATACAAGATATTTTCTATTAATAAACCTGAAGATCTTTCCTTTTGTAACGAAAAAGTGAATCTTAATTCGTATGATATTTGGGAAAGAATGGACAAAGAACTTTTGAAAAATATTTATTGGCAATCCAATACCATATTATATTTGAAAAGAGCAAATAAATTCTTTCCAATAATTGAACCAATATTAAAAGCCAATAATATACCAGATGATTTTAAGTATTTAGCATTAATTGAGAGTGGATTAGAGGATGTGGTTTCTCCCTCTGGAGCAGCAGGTTTTTGGCAAATTCTAAAAGGAACTGCTAAAGAATATGGCTTGGAAGTAAATCTAGCAATTGATGAAAGATATAATTTAGAGAAATCAACTGAGGTTGCTTGTAAGTATTTGAGGAAAGCTTATGAAAGATTTGGTAGCTGGACTTTAGCGGCAGCATCCTATAATAAGGGACAGAATGGGATTAGACGATTAACAGAAAAACAAGGCACTAATAATTATTACAATTTGAATTTGAATTCTGAGACTTCTAGATATGTTTTTAGAATTATAGCAGTGAAGGAAATTTTAGAAAATCCAAAAAGATATGGCTTCATTTATAGAGAAAAAGATTTGTATATAATGCCAGAATATAAAACTATTGAGATAGATAATACTATTGTAGATTTAGCTGATTTTGCAATTTCAAATGGAATAAATTATAAACTCTTAAAGCAGTTAAATCCTTGGCTCAGGAGTACTTCTTTGCCAGATAAGTCTAGAAGAAAATATATTTTAAAGATAGCAACTGATCCTTCCCTTTTAGTGTTTAAAGATTTTGAAACTTCTGAACAGAAGAAATAAAAAATGAAAAAGCAAGATAGTATTAATATTTATGGAGCAAGAGTTCATAACTTGAAAAACATTGATCTAGAAATCCCAAGAAATAAATTAGTGGTTTTTACAGGTTTAAGTGGAAGTGGAAAATCATCTCTTGCTTTTGATACAATTCATGCAGAAGGACAAAGAAGATATTTAGAAACTTTTAATGCTTATGCGAGACAGTTCTTAGGCAATATGGAACGTCCTGATGTTGATAAAATTACAGGCTTGAGTCCTGTAGTCTCAATTGAGCAAAAAAGGACCTCAAAGAATCCTAGATCTACAGTTGGAACAATAACTGAAATTTACGATTATCTGCGTTTGTTTTTTGCTCGTGTTGGAATTGCGTATTCTTTCAATACTGGGGAAAGAATGGTAAGGTATACCGACAAACAAATTCTACAACTCATTTTAAAAGAATTTAAAGGAAAACCAATATATATCTTATCACCTATAGTAAAGGCAAGAAAAGGACACTATAGAGAGCTTTTTGCCCAAATCTTACGAAAAGGATTTATTAGAGTGAGGGTAGATGGGCAGATGATTGAGATCACTCCTAGCCTAAGATTAGACCGATATAAAACTCATGATATTGAGATTGTAATTGATCGGCTTAGAGTAAATAACGATAATAAAAGAAGGATTCTAACATCTTTAATACAAGCACTAAAAGATGGAGATGGCGTAATGATGGTTTTGGAAAAAGATTCCAATTCTCCAAGATATTTTAGTAGAGATTTGATGTGTCCAACAACAGGAATAGCATACAAAACCCCTGAACCTAATTCCTTTTCTTTTAATTCACCAAAAGGAGCTTGTAAGCATTGCAATGGAATAGGTTTTTTGAAAGAAGTAGATGAGCAAAAAATAATCCCTGATAAATCAAAAAGTATAAATCAAGGTGCAATTACCCCAATTACCAACAGAAGATCAGAATGGATAAATAAGCAGTTAGAAGTAATAGGAAAGAAGTACAATTTTACTTTAAGTACACCTATGTTAAAAATTAATAAGGCAGGAATGAATGCTATATTTTATGGAGACAGTGGAACTTTTAATGTAAAACTAGAAAATGTGGGAGTTTCAAAAACCTATAAATTACACTTTAAAGGTATCATTAATTTTATCAAAGAGCAAGCAGAATTATCTTGTGTAAGATCTATTGAAAGATGGGCTAATAATTATATGTCAGAGCATAGTTGTCCAGAATGCAAGGGAAGTCGACTAAACAAAGAATCCATGCATTTTAAAGTAGGAGATAAGCAGATTCATCAACTTACCTCCATGGATATTTCTACTTTTTTTCTTTGGCTATCTACTATTGAAGATAAATTAAATAAAAAGCAAAGAATTATTGCTAAACATATTATTAAGGAGTTAAAGAAAAGAGTTCAATTTATCTTAGATGTAGGTCTTTCTTATCTATCCTTAAATAGAACTTCAAAATCTCTTTCTGGTGGGGAAGCGCAAAGAATCCGCCTTGCTACTCAAATCGGAGCACAACTTACTAATGTGCTTTATATTTTAGATGAACCAAGTATTGGTTTGCATCAAAAGGATAATCAGAAATTGATAAATTCTTTAAAGAATCTACGTGATATTGGAAATTCTATAATTGTTGTGGAACATGACAAAGACATGATTAGATCATCTGATTTTATTGTGGACTTAGGTCCTGAAGCTGGTATTCATGGTGGCGAGGTTGTAGCAAAAGGAAATTTGAAACAAATTCTGAGAAACAAAAATCTGACTGCACAATATTTGAATAAAGAACTACAGATTGATTTACCAAGAAGACGAAAAAGAGATGGTAAGTTTCTACAACTTTATGGCGCAAAAGGACATAATCTAAAGTCGGTAGATTTAAAAATTCCATTAGGTACTTTTTGCTGTGTTACTGGAGTTTCAGGAAGTGGAAAATCAACCTTAATAAATGAAACTCTTTATCCAATTCTTAATCAACATTTTTACCGGGGAATTAAAAATCCCCTATCTTACGATAAAATACAAGGAACTGAGAATATTGACAAGGTAATTGAGGTAGATCAGTCACCGATTGGCAGAACACCAAGGTCAAATCCGGCAACTTATACCGGTGTTCTTTCCCATATTAGAAATTTATATGCTAATTTACCGGAATCAAAGATCAGAGGATACAAAGTTGGTCGATATTCATTTAATGTAAAAGGCGGGAGATGCGAAACTTGTGAAGGAGCAGGAATGAAAACCATTGTAATGAACTTTTTACCAGATGTTTTGGTGCATTGTGAGTTGTGTAATGGTAAAAGATATAATCGTGAAACTTTGGAAATAAGATTTAAAGGAAAATCTATTTCGGATGTATTGAATATGACTATCAATCAAGCAGTAGAATTTTTTAAATCTATTCCGGCAATTTACAGAAAAATAAAAACAATTCAAGATGTTGGTTTAGGCTATATTAGTTTGGGACAATCTTCTGTTACTCTTTCTGGCGGGGAAGCACAAAGAATAAAATTAGCAACAGAATTATCTAAAAAAAATACAGGAAAAACATTCTATATTTTAGATGAACCAACTACTGGGCTGCATTTTCATGATGTGAAAGTATTTTTGGATGTGGTGCAGAAATTGGTAAATAAAGGGAATACAGTTTTAATTATTGAACACAATATGGATGTGATAAAAGTGGCGGATTATATTATTGATTTAGGACCAGAAGGAGGTAAAAAAGGTGGGCAGATTATTTGTAACGGAACACCAGAGGAAATCGTAAAATGCAAAGAGAGTTTTACCGGAGAGTATTTGCAAAAAGAATTGGAATAAAGGTGTATTTGAAGCTATAAAAGAATTAAAAAAAGAATATGAATAAACAAGAAAAGAAAACAATAAGAGCCTTTAAAGAAAAGAATTGGAATGCTATAAAGACTTCTGATTCTTGGCAAATTTTTAAAATTATGTCAGAATTTGTGGGAGGTTTTGATACTATGTCAAAAATTGGACCTTGCGTCTCAGTTTTTGGATCTGCTAGAACAAAACCAAATAATAAATATTACAATCAAGCAGAAGAAACTGCTTACATTCTAACCCAAAAAGGATATGGTGTAATTACTGGTGGAGGTCCAGGAATTATGGAAGCTGCTAACAAAGGAGCAAAAAGAGGCGCTGGAAAATCAGTTGGATTGAATATTGTACTTCCTTTCGAACAAGATGCTAACACTTATATTGATAATGATAAACTCATTAATTTTGATTATTTCTTTGTTAGAAAAGTTATGTTTGTAAAATATGCTCAAGGTTTTATTGTATTACCGGGTGGAGTTGGCACTTTGGATGAGCTCTTTGAGGCAATTACTTTAATTCAGACAGAGAAAATTGGAAAATTTCCTATTGTGTTGATTGGTAAAACTTATTGGGAAGGACTTATGGATTGGATTAAGGAAACTATGCTAGAAAAAGAGAAGAATCTTAGCCCAAAAGATTTGAAGTTATTCAATATTGTAGATACGCCAAAACAGGCAGTAGCAGTTATAGATAGGTTTTATAACAAATACACTTTAAAACCTAATTTTTAAGATATCTATTTCTTTTTGATTTTTTTAGTATTTTTACGGCTGTAAAAAAATAAATAATGAATAAAATACTTCTCCGGCTTTTTGTAGCCACCTTTGTTTTATGTAGTACGAATATTTTTGCTCAAGATGAATATTATGATGATGAGTTAAAGGCTCCTTTTCAGCCAATGCTTTCTTTTGGTACTGGCTCTTATCTTTTTCAGGGGGATATTGTAGGTCCTAAAAAGAACTTTTTGATGGGAAATCAGGGTTATCATGTTGGTGCAAAGATGAATATTACTGATAATCTGGATTTAACTTTTTTGATTGGAAATGGAAGATTAAACGAAACAAATGATTTAGATTCTACTTCTTTCCGTTCAGATATAAAAACTGCTGGGCTGGGTTTAAGATATAGTTTAAATAATATTTCCAAGAACTCAAAACTCACTCCTTTTTTATCTATTGGTGGTGAGCTGTTAAATTTTAAAACTGTAAACCAGAAAACAGAAACAGCTATTGCTATTCCAATGGGAATTGGTGTAATGTTTGATATTTCTGAAAGAATAGGATTAGATATGGGAATACGTTATCATTATACCCTTACAGATATGATTGATGAGGTAGAGGAAGGAGGAAGCGATAATTTTTTAGTAACTACTTTTACAGTTCATTTTGATTTATTTACGCCAAAACCAAGAAAAAGAAAAGCATATTTCGATCAAAGTTTTTATGCTGAAGTTAATTTCAAAGCATTAGATGTGGAAGATTCAGATGGCGATTTAATTACAGATATTGATGATTATTGTCCAGAAACTCCAGAAGGAGTGAAAGTGGACGCGAATGGTTGCCCAATTGATGATGATAAAGATGGAATTCCAAATTATATTGATGAAGAGGAAAATACGCCAAGAGGTGCTATTGTAAATGCAAAAGGGATACAACTTACAGATGAGCAATCCAAAAGTATGTATAGTAAATTCAATGCAGCTAGTAGAGAATACGCTAACTTTTATAACGAAAATGAGATTTCAAAAGATGATTTTAAATCGATAAATGAGTACCTGATTGCAAAGGCAAATGCTTTTAATATTGCAAATGATATCCCCTCCATAGATACTAAAATAGAAGGAAAACGATATTCGATTATGCTTGGGAAGTATCGAAATGATGTACCTGCTAATGTGATAAATAAGTTTTTGAGTTTTGATGATTTAGAAAGTTTGTTACAGGATGATGGAGTTGTGGTTTATGCTGTAGGCTCTTATGCTACCTTTGATAATGTAATAAATAGACAAATTCAATTAGAACTTAATGAAGGAATGGATGACACTGAGATTGTGGAGGTAGAAGATGGAGTAGTTTCTTTATATGTTCCAAAACCTCCTCCGATTCCAGTAGAGGCTGAGAAGAAGATAGAAGTTAAAAAAGAAGAAACATCAGAAGCAGAAGAAAATATCTCAGTTGAGACAAATGAGCAAGAAACAAAACCAACAGAAATAAAAAAGAAACCAAAAGTAGAAGTAAAAAGTGCGGCTGGAAAGATTACTTTCCGTATTCAGATTGGCGCTTATAAGGTACCGCTTTCTAAAGATATCTTCAAAGGAGTCTCAAATGTCATTTCTTTTACTTCCAATGATGGGTGGACAAGGTATTTTTCTGGTTCTTTCACTTCTTATAAAGATGCAGTGAAACATCAAAATGACATGCTTTTAAGAGGATTTGAAGGGTCTTTTGTAGTTACGTTTAAGGATGGAAAGAAGATTGGCTTGTATTCTGCAATACGAGGGAAGAATGACAAATTACCTAGAAGTTCTAATTCGGAAACTATTACAAAAGTAGAAAAAAAGGAACCAAAACCAGATTTAAAGTTTGTCGTGCAAATTGGACTGTATAAAGAAAATGTTTCTGCTGATATTTTGGCTAAAATGATAAAAATTGGTAATGTAAATAAAGAAAATTTGAATGGTTCTGCATTATACCAATACAATGCTGGGATTTACAACAATTATACCGCTGCAAATAGTAGATTACAAGACGTGAAAACGGCTGGTTTTAAGGATGCTTTTGTAAAAGCAATTTTAGATGGAAAACAAATCTCTATTAGGAAGGCGAAAACGATTTCTGAATAAATTATAACAGATAATAGAAAGGAAAAGTCCGCATTTGCGGGCTTTTTTATTATTGCTTTTTAGCCTTTTTACTACCTTCATAAACTTCAAACTTTCTAAAACTACATTCTAGTTTCCCGTTCATTACTTTTATTTTTCTACTTGGACGTAAGCCAATAAACTTCATATTCTCAATATCAGATGAAATAAGCCAAACTGAGCAACCTTTGTAATTGTGTTTCAATGTATTTCCTACTTTTTCATAAAATTCATATACCTCTATTGGAATTCTTTCCCCATACGGAGGATTGAATAGTACAAATGTTCCTGCTTCTATTGTGTTATTAAAGAAGTCTTCTGTTTTTACTTTTATATTGTCAGATAGTAGTGCATTCTCAATATTTTTTCTACTAATTCTAACAGCTTTTTGGAAATTATCACTTCCAGTTATTTTTCCGCAATACTGCGTTTCTTTATCTAATGATACCTCTTTAATCTTTTCCCAGAGTTTTTCATCAAAATCATGCCATCCTTCGAACCCAAAGCGATCACGGAAAATATTTACAGGAATATTATAAGCAATTAAAGCTGCTTCAATTAGTAATGTCCCACTTCCACACATTGGATCATGAAAGTCTGAAATTTTATTCCAATCACTTAATAATATAAGACCAGCAGCTAACACTTCATTTATAGGAGCAGTTACTGCATTCAATTTATATCCTCTTTTATGAAGAGAATCCCCTGAGCTATCAAGTGATACTGTACAAGTGTGTTTTGCAATATGTAAATTAATACTTACATCTGGCATTTCAGGATCTACATTCGGGCGTTTGTCAAATTTTTTTCTAAAAGTATCTACAATTGCATCTTTCATAACAAGTGAGGCATATTTACTATGGGTAAATACTTCAGAATGAGTAGTCGCATTTGTTGCAAAAGTAGAATCTAAATTAAAGATTTCTGTCCAATCGATTTCACATAACTTATGGTAAAGCTCTTTCTCATCATGTGCTTGAAAATGATCAATTGGCTTAAGAATTCTAAGAGCTGTTCTTAGGTTTAAGTTTGCTTTGTACATAAAACCAGTATCTCCTTTAAAGCTTACAGCTCTATTCATTGGTTTTACATCTTGAGCGCCTAACTTTCTAAGCTCTTCTGCTAAAATTTCTTCTAAGCCAAATATTGTTTTGGCTAGCATGTAAAAATTATCATTTTTCATTCGGCAAAGATAATGCTTATTACCTAAAAGATTTCCTTAGATTTGTTCAAATAAAATTCAAATATGGAAATTGCAAATTTAGATTGGATAATTATTATTTCATTCCTATTAATTACCTTATTAATTGGCTTAATTGTGTCAAAAAAATCAGGAGAAAGTTCTTCTCAATTCTTTTTATCAGGAAGAAATATGCCTTGGTGGTTATTGGGACTTTCAATGGTAGCCACAACTTTCTCTACTGATACTCCAAACCTAGTAACAGATATTGTGCGTAATAATGGTGTTGCAGGAAATTGGGTGTGGTGGGTATTTTTATTAACTGGGCTTCTTACTGTTTTTATCTATGCTAAACTTTGGAGGAGATCGAATGTGAATACAGATATTGAATTTTACGAACTTAGATATTCGGGGAAGCCTGCAAAATTTTTAAGAGGATTCAGAGCTCTTTATCTAGGGTTTATTTTTAATGTATTGGCTATGGGCGGAATATCCTTAGCAGCTATTAAGATTGGACAAGTTATGTTGGGCTTAACTGCTTTTGAAACTATTGGTATTGCAGGATTAATTACGGTTTTGTTCAGCACTATAGGAGGTTTTAAAGGCGTAGTTTATACTGATTTCCTTTTGTTTTTTGTGGCAATGGTTGGTTCTGTTGGAGCGGCTTATTATTTAGTAAACATTCCAGAAATTGGCGGAATACAATCGCTAATTAAACATCCTAACGTATCTGATAAGATTTCTATGCTTCCTGATTTCTCAAATACCGAACAACTCATTATGTTATTAATTATTCCCTTGACTGTGCAGTGGTGGAGTGCTTGGTATCCTGGTGCTGAGCCCGGAGGAGGAGGTTATATTGCCCAAAGAATGTTGGCTGCAAAAGATGAGAATCATGCTATTAGTGCAACCCTCTTTTTTAATATTATGCACTATGCTTTACGTCCTTGGCCTTGGATTTTGATAGCTTTAGCATCTTTAGTTATTTTTCCAGATATTGCAAGTATTAGTGAGGCTTTTCCAGCCGTTAGTGATGATAAGCTGGGGCATGATTTGGCCTATTCTGCTATGCTAACTAAGTTACCAACTGGTTTGCTGGGCTTTGTTTTAGCTTCTTTAGTTGCAGCTTATATGTCTACTATCTCAACTCATTTGAATTGGGGTGCATCTTATGTAGTTAATGATTTTTATTTGCAACAGATTAATCCTAATGCTAGTGAGAAAAGATTAGTAAATATTGGGAGAATAGCAACTATTATCTTGTTTCTGGCCTCAGCAGTTTTAGCGCTTCTACTTACTAATGCGTTGCAATTATTTGATTTTATCTTGATGTTTGGAGCAGGAACAGGACTTATTTTTATTCTTAGGTGGTTTTGGTGGAGGATAAATGCTTGGAGTGAAATTTCAGCAATCTTTATTTCAGGGGCTATTTCCATTTTATTTAATATCCAAAGTATTTCCACTATTTTATTTGGAGAATCTGCATTATTACCGAACTATATGAAATTTCCAATGATAGTAATAATTACAACTATGGTTTGGCTTGTTGTAACTTTTTTAACTCCCCCTGAAAATAATAAAGTACTTCTAAATTTCTGTAAGAAAACGAATCCTGGTGGTCCTGGTTGGAAGGCAATAGTTGGCAATAAAAAAATTGAAAGAGGAGGCTGGTCTGTTCCTTCAGGTATTTTAGCAATGCTTTTAGCTTTGATTATGATTTACTGCTTACTTTTTGCAACAGGATATTTTATTTATGGCAACTTGCAGTTAGGAGGGATTCTTACACTAATTGCTTTAATCTCTGCTTATTTGTTAAGTAAAGTATGGAGTAGAATTAAGGTTGATTTATTTTAGAAAACTAGTCGTTTTATAATATCCTTAACAGGTAATATCTTTGTTGTATATTCAATAGAAGTTCCTGCACACCAAACAGCGTTGTAATTACTACTAAATGCTGCCTTCTCAAATGATCTCATTCCTTTGAGGAAAGTAATCATTTTTACCCATTTCTTTAGGCTTTTATTTTTGCTAAGAATTTTTTCTAACCAGTTTTGTTTGGTACCTACTTTCTTAACATAAGGTGTATTAATTACTGTACATGGACTTCCAGAAAGTTTTGTTGAAATAACAATGTCATTTCTTCCATAATCAACACAGGCTTGTTTGTACTCTAGGGAAATATCTGCTTCCTCACAAGCAATAAAAGGAGAACCAATTGAAACTCCTGAGAAGCCCAAATTTATTTTCTCCTCCAATCCATTTTTTGTTCCTACACCTCCTGCAGAAATAATAGGAATATTTATTTCATCTTTAAACTCATTCATCATTTCTTTTGCAGAAAGCTTGCCTAAATGTCCTCCAGCAGAATTATTCACAGCAATAATTCCGTTAGCACCTAAATTCTGCACTTTCAGAGCCATTTCTAGATTAATAACATCACAAAAGACCTTTATTCCTTTTGCTTTACACTTTTGAATTATTTCTTTTGGACTACCTAGCGAGGTAATGATAAAATCAACTTCTAAATCTAAACAGCTTTCCAATTGTTTTTTTAGTTTAATATTCGATTTATTTACAATTAAATTGATGCCCAAAGCAGTAGAATTGGTATTTTCTCTAATTTCTTTTATAGCTGTTCTTAACTCCTCATCCGTTCGGTAGTTTAATGCAGGAATACAAGCAGCAATATCACAATTCAAAGCAGCAATCATCATTTTAGTATTAGTCACCAAAAACATTGGCGCCATAATTACTGGGTATTTTATACTTAATATTTCTGTTAGTTTATGCATTAAAATTTTGAGTGAAAAAGATTAATGTAATTAACGAAAGAGAAAGAAGACATGTTTGTTTCATAAGAATTAGAAAGCAAATTACATTTTTTTTATAATTGAGAAAGAGAATTGATATAATTTTCCATTTCCTTTTCTTTGAAGAGCATCTTTTTAGCAAGTGTAATTTGATTAAGACCTCTGTCTAGATTCTGATTTAGAGATTCAACTTTATAATAGATGTTTCCATTCAAATAATCAGTAAAAAAACGAATAGCTTGTTCTAAGGTTACTAAAATTGGAGCAAAAGCAAGCCAATCTTTTTCTTCTTTACAAATGAAACTTTTACACTCTTTTAGATATCCTATTGCAAAAGATTTATAAAAATCCAGATTAAAGTTTATATTATTAATATTACAATCATTCTCAGATGTTGTGTTGCAGGAGGCTCTAATTGTATCTCCAAAATCATAAATAATAGTATTACCCATCATCGTATCTAAATCAATAATACTTTTTACTTTTTTTCTCCTGCTGTCAAATAAGATATTGTCAATCTTTGTATCATTATGGCAAACTCTTAAAGGGATTTTTTTCGTATTAATTAACTGATTTATTTGCTGAAATCTATCTTCAAATTGCTGAATAAAAAAAAAGGATTCTTCAACTTTATTTTTTTGTTTTTTACTGCTATTACTTATCAAATCTTTAAAAACATTAAAATATTTAAGAGTATTATGAAAATTATCAATTGTATTTATAATTTTAGTAGTATCAAAATTAGCAAGGCAAGTATGGAAATGTCCAATAGCTTTTCCATATTCCATCATAATTGTATTATTTAGTTCACTAAATGTGTAATTCTTACTTTCGATAAATGCGAAGCATCTCCATGGATTTTTATTAGAATCAAAAAATAGATTTTCTTTGTTTTTTGTGCTGATAAGTTTTAATAATTCATAATTGTAATTGGTGTTTCTTAAATATTCATTCACCATTATGATATTTTCTATTATTGCACCAACATTTTTGAAAATAGCAGTATTTATTTGCTGAAAAACATACTTCTTCTGACTACAAAATACTAAGTAGCTTGTATTTATAAGTCCTATATTTAGTTGTTTAATTGACTCTACTTCTCCTTCAATCTCAAATGCATCTATAATTGCTCTTAACTCCATAGATTTGTTGGATATTGCAGTTTGCAAAGAGCATTATGGGCATGTGCTTTATCTTCTTTGTAGGTAATACCATGCCACTGTCGATTAGATTGAATTACTTCAAAACTTTCAATTTTGTTGATGATAGTATAACTTACAACATCGCCAAGAAGGAATTCATCCCCTTTGTTTTCATGGCATTTAAGAAACTCTGTAAATAATTGCTGAATAAATATAAAGATGCTTGTTTGAAATCCCCAGAAGTTCATCGAAACTAGAGGGTTTTGTCCTTCCGTATTGTCTTTTGTAAGCCCTATTTCTTCTTTAATACTGATGAGTATATTATTTTCAATTTCACAAATTCCTCTGTTTACTTTTCCATTTCTGGATAAAGTATTTTGTAAATAATATGGGATTATTAAATGAGATTTCTTTTCGTTCTTGAAAAAATCGATAGCATTTTCAAAACTACTTTTACCATAAAAGTCATCTGCATTTATGATTACAAAAGGGTTTTTACAAATATCCTTACAACATAAAAGGGCATGTGCAGTTCCCCAAGGCTTTTCTCTTATGTAGTGCGTCTCAATATTATTTGTAAATTGCTTTAAATCCTGATAAACAAATTCAATCCTTATAGCATTTCCAATTCTATTCTTAATAGCTTCAAAATAGGGTTGTGTTTCTCTCCTTAGTATTAAAATAACTTCTGTAAAACCTACATTTATAGCATCATAAATACTATATTCCATTAAAGTTACATCTGATGGGCCAATAATTTCGGTTTGTTTCAGACTTCCATATCTACTTGACTTTCCAGCAGCCATTATAATTAAAGTAGTTTGCATATAAAAAAAGGACCAAATGGTCCTTTATCATTTATTGAACCCTGAAAGGATATCTATGGCTAGCCAAATCTTTATTTGCCTTTACAATTTTCTGTTTTAAGTTCTTTTTGTAAGCCAGTATCTTTTTATGCATCTCTTCATTATCAGTTGCTAAAATCTGAGCAGCTAATATTCCAGCATTTAGCGAACCATCTAAGCCAACAGTTGCTACTGGAATGCCAGGGGGCATTTGTAAAATTGATAAGATAGAATCCCATCCGTCTATTGAAATAGATGATCGGCAAGGAACTCCTATAACTGGAACTGTTGTAAAAGCAGCGACTACTCCAGGCAAGTGAGCTGCTCCTCCTGCACCTGCTATAATTACTTTAATATCATTGTTTTTTGCATTTGTTGCAAAATCTTCTACCATTTGTGGAGTTCTATGTGCCGATAATGCATTTATCTCAAATGGAATTTCCATGTCATTTAAGAATTCTGCTGCCTTTTCCATTACTGGCATATCCGATGTGCTTCCCATTATTATACTAACTATTGCTTTCATCTTTTTTTTTGAGATTACAAAGATACGAAATCATTAAAATAGAGGTTTAAATTTTTCGCATGATTTCTGAGGTTCTTTTTTCTTTCCAATTACCTCCTGTAAAATCAGGAAATATAATAGGTTTGCTATCCAAACTTACTGATAATTCTGATATAGGAGTAATAGCACTCCACATTACGCTATCATACACATTGATATCCAATGGTAGCCCTTTGTTCAGGCATGAAATCAGGCGGTAAATCATAATAAAATCCATACCACCATGCCCTTGTTGGAAAGATTTACTTATTTTTTTAAGCTTGTTAATCATTGGGTGTTCATATTTTTTAGAATAGCTCAAATAATCTTCTTCCGATAACCATCTGTGTCCCCAAAA
>Ga0163108_10001614_pt1 | contig 16430 bp, 17 predicted proteins | sample Fk1155metaG_FD_109644 | JGI IMG/M metagenome (GOLD analysis project Ga0163108, IMG submission 109644) | Marine microbial communities from the Central Pacific Ocean - Fk160115 155m metaG | ecosystem: Environmental > Aquatic > Marine > Oceanic > Photic zone | place: The Central Pacific Ocean...
GGCAATAGACTAGTTTTAGAAGTTGCACAGCATTTAGGAGAATCAAGTGTAAGAACAATTGCTATGGATGCAACAGAAGGTCTAAAAAGAGGAGATGAAGTAACTGATACTGCAGCTCCAATAAAAATTCCTGTAGGACCTGAAACATTAGGAAGAATTATTAACGTGATAGGTGAGCCTATTGATGAAAAGGGTGAAGTTAAAACTAAAGAAAGTTGGCCAATTCATAGACCAGCACCACTATTTACAGACCAATCAACAGAAACAGAAATTTTAGTAACAGGAATTAAAGTAGTAGATTTACTAGCACCATATGCCAAAGGAGGAAAAGTTGGATTATTTGGGGGTGCTGGGGTTGGTAAAACAGTTATTATTATGGAATTAATTAACAATATTGCAAAAGCACACGGGGGATTTTCAGTTTTTGCAGGTGTAGGTGAAAGAACTAGAGAAGGAAATGATCTTTATCACGAAATGATAGAGTCAGGAGTAATTAAACCAGAAGGTACTGGATCAAAAGCTGCATTAGTTTATGGTCAGATGAACGAACCACCAGGAGCAAGAGCAAGAGTTGCATTATCAGGGTTAACAGTAGCTGAATATTTTAGAGACCAAGAAGGTCAAGATGTACTTTTTTTCGTAGACAATATCTTTAGATTTACTCAAGCTGGATCAGAAGTATCTGCATTGTTAGGAAGAATTCCTTCTGCAGTAGGGTACCAACCTACATTAGCTACTGATATGGGAAACCTTCAAGAAAGAATTACAACTACAAACAAAGGTTCTATTACATCTGTTCAAGCAATTTATGTTCCTGCTGATGATTTAACAGATCCAGCACCAGCTACATCTTTTTCACACCTAGACGCAACAACAGTGTTATCTAGACAAATAGCAGAAATCGGAATTTATCCAGCTGTAGATCCATTAGATTCAACTTCTAGAATTTTAGATCCCAGAATTGTTGGTGATGAGCATTATAGAGTTGCTAGAGAAGTTCAAAAGGTATTGCAGACCTATAAATCTTTACAAGATATTATAGCAATTTTAGGCATGGATGAATTGTCAGAAGAAGACAAATTAACTGTAGCTAGGGCAAGAAAAATTCAAAGATTTTTATCTCAACCTTTTTTTGTTGCAGAAGTATTTACAGGCTCACCAGGAAAACTTGTTGATCTAGAATCTACAATTAAAGGCTTTGATTCAATATGTAAAGGTGAGTATGATCATTTACCTGAAGCTGCTTTCTACATGGTTGGCACAATAGAAGAGGCTGTAGAAAAAGCTGAGAAAATGGCAAAAGAAGCAGCAGCATAATGGACGAAGGTTTTAAACTTGAAATAGTAAACCCAGAAAAATCCTTTTTATCAAAAGATGGAGTTTCAGAAGTGATAGTACCAGCATATGAAGGAGATATGGGCATATTAAAAGATCACATATCAATAATATCTTTTTTAAAACCAGGATTAGTAAAAGTTTTTATATCTGGTTCTAACGAAGAAACCTATTATGTAGAAGATGGTATAATAGAGTTTAAAAATAATTGTTTATCAATATTAACTAGCAATATATTTGACATAAAAAAAATAGATCAAAATGTTTTGAAAGATTCTTTAACTAAAGCAGAAGAAGATACAAAAAATACAGAAATTTCTGATCAAAAAAAATACTTACTTAATCAAAAAATTGATGTTTTAAAATCTTTGAATTTAAATTAATTTAATATTTTTTTTACTTCATTTTTAATATTTTTATATACATCTAGTTTAAAACTTACAGCTATTTTTGGTAAATCATCTACATCAATCCATTTCCAATCTAAAAATTCAGGATTTTTGGTATTTATATTTATTTCTGATTCATTTCCAATAAATCTCATAACGAACCATTTTTGTACTTGACCTTTAAATTTACCTTTCCAAATGATTCCAATTAAGTTATCAGGCAGTATATATGTGTATTTTTTATCAATTTCTTTAATAAGTTCTACGTTTATTATACTAGTTTCTTCCTTTAATTCTCTTAAAGCAGCCTCATAATAATTTTCATTTTTATCAATACCTCCCTGAGGCATTTGCCAAAAATTTTTTGGATTATCTATTCTTTTAGCTACAAAAATTCTGTTTTCTTTATTAAGAACTACTATTCCCACTCCACTTCTAAGTGGCAAGTTTTGATTTTTTTTGTTCATTTTTAACCGTTGAGAAGTTTTAATGCAAAATTTAATTGATTATCATTTTCACTATTAATTTCAAATTTTTCAGAGTTTTCAACAATTTCTATATCTGGAGTTACACCAACTTCCGAAATTGATTTACCAGAAGGTAAATAGTATTTTGAAATGGTTAACCTAATAGCACCTTTATTTTTCAATGGAATTATTGATTGAACAGAGCCCTTGCCATAACTATTCTCTCCTAGCAAAATTGCTCTTTTATGATCTTTTAAAGCTCCAGCAACTATTTCTGAAGCTGATGCCGAACCATAGTTGATCAATACAACTAGTGTTTTTCCATCTATAATATCTCCTTTTCTAGCAAACCATTTTCTATTTTCAAAACTTTTTCTGCTTTTAGTTGATACTATTTCTCCGTAATCTAAAAAAAAATCTGAAACCTTTATAGCTTGAGTTAATAATCCTCCGGGATTATTTCTTAAATCTAATATGTAGTTTTTTATTTTTTTATTTTTTTTGAATTCATTAACTTTATTTTTTATTTGATTACTACTATTCTCATTAAATGCAGTTAGTCTTAGGTAGCCAGTTTTTTCTTTTAAAACTTTTGATTTAACAGATTCAATTTTTATAATTTCTCTAATGATATTAAAAATTATAGCTTTTTTTACACCTTTTCTTCTAACCGTAATTTCAATTTCAGATCCAACTGGACCTCTCATAAGCTCTACAGCTTCAGTTAAAGATTTGCCTTGAACTTGTGAGTCATTTATTTTTACAATGTAATCTCCTGCTTTTACTCCAGCTCTTGAAGCAGGAGTATTATCAATTGGTGAAATAACTTTAACAACACCTGCTTCCATACCTACTTCAATACCTAGTCCACCAAATTCTCCACTAGTTTCCGTAGTCATACTTTCATACATTTCAGGAGTCATGTAAGCTGAATAAGGATCTAAAGATTGTAATACACCATGTATTGCAGAATCCATTATTTCATCTTGATTAATTTCATCCACATATTCTTTATTAATTTTATCCAAGACTTCACTAAATGTATCAATTTTTTCGTAAATTTTATTATCACTTGCATAAAGATTTTTATTAATAATTAAAATAGTAATAAAAAAGAAATATAAAATTTTTTTAAATTTGATCATATTAAGATTCTTTCTTTTGGTATAAGTTCAGACCACATTTTTTCTAGCTCGTAAAATTTTCTTTTTTCTGGATTAAAAATATGAACAATTAAATCAATTCCATCAATCAATTTCCAGTCACTACTTTCTTTTCCTTCTATTTGGCAATTTTTGATTCCGTTGTTTTTAAATTTTTCTAAAACTTGTTCAGATAATGCCTGAATATGTCTTGAAGAAGTTCCGCTTGCAACTATCATATAATCCGCAATAGAACTTTTATTTGCAAGATCAATAGTAACAATATCTATTGCTTTGTTTGAATCTAAGGTTTTTATAATAATTTTTTTTAGATCAGAAACTTTATTCATTAATTAATAAAAGATTATCAAATTTTCCTCAATTTAGAAGAAGAAATATTTATTTTTTTAAACTTTATAAATTCTAAATTATTTTTAATAAGCTTTTTAAATATATTTGTTTTTAATGCTTTTGCCTTATAACCAAGCCTATCAAAAACTAAAATATTACATTTTTTTGAAATTAATTTCCATTTATGCCATTTATTAAAATTAATAAGATTATCCGCACCCATTATAAAATATATGTTTAATAATTTATTTTTCTTTTTTAAATGGTTTATCAAATCAATAGTTTTATTGGATTTAATCTTGCTTTCATAAAATTTAATTTTAATAAATTTATTTGATCCAATGACTTTTTTTGCAAATTTAATTCGAGTATTTAAATTTGTTTTACTTTTATTTTTAAATGGATTTTTTCTTGTAATGGCCCATACAACATATTTAAGTTTGTATTTTTTTTTTGCTTGTTTTGAAATTTCAAGATGTCCTTTATGAGCAGGGTCAAAAGTTCCACCTAGGATGCCAATTTTTATTTTTTTTTTATTTTTTTTTAGCAATTTATTTTCTAATTTGTCCTTTTCCTAAAACTTCATATTTGTAAGAAATTAGCTGGTTTAATCCAACAGGGCCTCTTGGTGGAAGTTTATTTGTAGAGATTCCTACTTCACCTCCAAAACCAAATTCTCCGCCATCTGCAAATTGCGTTGAAGCATTATGTATTGCAATTGCACTTTTTACATTTTTTAAAAAAATTTTAGCATTTTTTTTATTTTTTGTAATAATGGCATCTGTATGCATAGTTCCATATTTGTTTATATGATTTATAGCATCGTTTACATTTTTTACTGATTTAACAGAAACTTTTGATGACAAATATTCTGTTGACCAGTCTTTTTCTTTAGCATTTTTTGATTTTCCTTTAAAAATTTTTTTAATTTTTTTATCAACATAGATAGTGCAATTGTTTTTCTCTAATTTTTCCAATACTGGATTTACATATTTTTTTAATGATTTTTCATGGATTAAAATTGTTTCTGTTGCTCCACAAATACTAGTATTTCTTAATTTTGCATTGTTAACAATTTTTTTTGCTGAATTTATATCTGCATCTTTGTCTATATAAGTATGGCAAATTCCTTCAAGATGTCCAATAATTGGAACAGAAGATAAATTTTGAACTTTTCTTACTAAATTTTTTCCACCCCTAGGTATAATTACGTCAATATACTTTTTCATTTTTGAAAGAATTAAATCTACTATCTTTCTATTTTTATTTTTAATAAACTGTACTCGGTTTTGATCAATTTTATTATCTTTAAGTGCTTTTCTAAACAAATTAGCTAAAGTTTTATTCGTAAAATAAGCTTCTGAACCACCTCTTAGGATTACGCAGTTTCCAGATTTAAAACATAAACTTGAAACATCGGATGTAACATTTGGTCTGCTCTCATATATTACAGCTATAACACCAAGTGGAATGGTGACTTTTTTAATTAACAAACCATTTGGACGTCTCCACTTATTTAAAGTGATATCTACAGGATCTTTTAGTTTAGCTATGGTATTTATTGATTTAATTATTTGATTTATTTTGTAATTGTCTAGCAAAAGTCTATTGATCAAATTTTCTCTTAACCTTCTTTTTTTTGCAATATTTATATCTCTTTTATTTTGGAAAATAATTTTTGACTTATTTTTTTTAATTAAATTTGCAAACTTATTTAAAACTTTATTTTTTACTTTTGTATCAATTTTTTTATCTAGAGCTTTATGAGCTTTTATTCCTACCAATTTTAAATATTTGTTCATTTAAACTTCTACCATATCATCTTTGTGTATAACTTCAGATTTTGTTATGTAACCTAATAATTCATTTATTTTATTTGAATGTTGTCCTTTAATTTTTGAAATTTCATCAGATGTGAAAGAGCTAAGTCCTCTTGCATATTCTTTCATATTTTTATCTAATATTTTAATATGATCGCCTTTATTAAATTTTCCATTCACATTTTTTATACCAGCTGCCAATAAGCTTTTACCTTTTTTTAAAGCGTTTATTGCGCCATCATCAATTATTAATTCACCTTTTGGTGATATTGAACTTATAATCCATTTTTTTCTAGCATCTAATTTTGAAATTTTTGGTAAGAACCATGTACATATATTTTTTCTAAATATTTTTTTTATAGGTCTCATTGATAAACCATTTGCAATGGACATGACACAGCCTGATAGTTGACAAACTTTTGCAGCATCTATTTTAGTTTTCATTCCTCCTGTTCCATGTTCTCCAATACTTTTAGTTGCTATTTCTTCTATATTAGAATCTATATTTTTAATTTCTTTAATTAATTTTGCATCTTTATGAATTTTTGGGTTTTTTGTATAAAGACCTTCAACATCAGATAACAATATCAAACAATCGGCGTTTGAAATTTGAGCAACTCTTGATGCTAAACGATCATTATCACCATATTTAATTTCTGAAGTAGCTATACTATCGTTCTCATTTACTATTGGAACAAAATTTAATTTAAATAAATTTTCAAAAGTTCTTTTAGCATTTATTGCACGCCTTCTTTGTTCCGTATCTTCTAGAGTTAAAAGTATTTGAGAAAGATTTATTTTTTTTGTACTAAAAGTTTTTTTAAATAAGTTCATTAATTCTATTTGACCGATTGAAGCAATTGCTTGACTTTTATCTAACTTAAGATTTTTTTTACTCAGATTTAATTTTTTACATCCTAAGGCTATTGCTCCAGAACTTACGATTATTACGTTTTTTTTATTATTTAATAATTCTTTGATATCTTTAGCAAACTCTGACAACCATTTTTTTCTTATTACTTTTGTTTCATTAATTAATAAAGATGATCCTATTTTTATAACTATTGTTTTTGAATTTTTAAGATACATAATTGATTAATTTAGCTTTTATTTTAGATATTAATGATTTGTTAGTTGTTGAAAGTATTAAAATTTGTTTTTTAATTTTTTTTTTGAATTCCATTTTTTTTTCTTTTAGTTTTTCCTCATCAACTAAGTCTATTTTGTTAAAAACAATTAATTCCTTTTTTTTTAGTAAATCTTTGCTATATTTTCCTAGCTCATTTCTGACTTGTTTATAGGAACTTATGAGATTTTCTTCACTTGAATCAATTAAATGAAGAAGAGTTTTACATCTTTCAATATGTTTAAGAAATTTTATTCCAAGACCTACGCCTGAGTGTGCACCTTCAATTAAACCTGGTATATCAGCTAATGTTATTTCTTTGTCATCATAAATTGCTACTCCAAGATTTGGATTTATAGTTGTAAATTTATAATTTGCAATTTTAGGTGTTGCTTTAGTAAGAGCTGCTAATAAACTTGATTTACCAGCATTCGGCAATCCAATAATTCCGATATCAGCTATAGTTTTTAACTGTAACCAAATTGTATATTCTTCTCCAGTTGTTCCTTTTGTAAATTTTTTTGGAGCTCTATTTGTGGAGCTCTTAAACCTGGTATTTCCAAGTCCACCTCTTCCACCATTTGCAGCTACAAATTCTTCATTTTCATTTTTAAAATCATATATTAAAGTTTTGTTATCTTCTTCGAAAACTTGTGTACCAATTGGAACTTTTAAAGTTAAATTGTTACCACCTTTGCCTGTTTTATTTTTTCCTGAACCATCACCACCTCTTTTAGCTTTGTGGTGTTGTTGATATCTATAATCAATCAGTGTATTAAGATTTCTTTCAGATTTTAAAATTATTGAACCTCCTTTACCTCCGTCCCCACCATCTGGTCCTCCAAATTCAATAAATTTTTCTCTTCTAAAACTTGGCGATCCACTTCCTCCATCACCTGCTTTAATATAAATTTTAACTTGATCTAAAAACTTCATAATACAACCTTTGTTTTTTAGTTGTACTGATTAGTTGGGTTTTACTGAAACGTAAGTTCTATCGGACTTAGTTTTTTTATATTCAACTTTGCCTTTGACTAATGAAAAAATTGAGTGATCTTTGCCAATTCCTACATTTTGACCAGGAAATATCTTTGTTCCTCGTTGTCTTACAAGAATGTTTCCAGGAATTACAAATTGACCGCCATATCTTTTAACACCAAGTCTTCGACCTGCGCTATCACGGCCGTTTCGGGATGATCCACCTGCTTTTTTTGTTGCCATAATAATTTAACTAAAGTTATTTTACTTTAGTTTTTGTCTCCTTTTTTTCAACTTTTTTTGCCTCTTCTAAAATACTACCATCTTTTGAAAAAATTTTTTTTATTTTTATAAGAGAATATAATTGTCTATGACCATTTTTTCTTCGTGAATTTTTTCTTCTTCTTTTTTTAAAAATTAATATAGTTTTATTTTTTCCATTTTTAACCAATTCTGCTTCGACTTTAGCACCTTTTATAATTGGAGAACCAATTTCTATATTTTTTTCATCTCCGTAAGCTAAAATTTCTTTAAATTCTATTTTGTCTTCGATTTTAAAATTTTCTAATTTTTCAATTTTTAAAATTTCGCTTGCTTTAACTTTGTATTGTTTTCCGCCTGTTTGAATTATTGCAAATGACATTGTATTTCCTAATTTTTATATGGTGGAATATAGACTGAGGTTTATTATAGTCAAGCTCTATAACTTAGAAATTATCCTTTAAATCTCTTAATTTTGAAAAAGTAGCAAGAGAAGAGCTACCGTCAATATTTAAATTAGTTTTAATTTTATTATTATTGCTTCTTAAAAAAATATTATTTTTTAATTCTTCTTCTATAGTAGAAGGAATTGTTGGTATATTATTTTTTATTTTTTCATTTATTTCTTTAATTTTTTTTATTAAATTTTTATTTTCATTATCGTACATAATGCAAAATTTTGAATTTTGTAATGTATATTCATGACCACAGTAAATTTTTGTTTTTGGTGGTAAATTTTTTATTTTTTCTAATGAGGAAAACATTTGTTTATACGTTCCTTCAAAAATTCTTCCACAGCCTAACGAAAAAAGAGTATCACCAGTAAATAAATTATTTTCATTATAAAAATAAAAACAAATATGACCGAGTGTATGACCAGGTATATGAATTATCTTTGATTCGAAATTATCTTGTTTCCAAATTTCTCCATCTTTTAATCTAATATCAATCTCAGGAATTCTTTTATAATCACCATCAAATCCAACTATTTTTGCTTTATATTTTTCTTTTAATTCACTATTGCCACCCACATGATCATAATGATGATGAGTGTTTAAAATATAATTTAATTTTAAATTATTTTTTTTTAAAAAATCTATTATCGGTTTTGATTCACTTGGATCAACTACGCATGTTTTTTTATTAATTTTATCAATAATTAAATAAGAATAATTATCTTTTAAACACGAAATTATTTCAACTTTCATTTTATTTATTAATAAGAAATATTCCTAATTCAGAACTAAGATTTTTTATATTCACATTGCTTTTATTTATCACTGATGTTTTTTCACCATTTAGTGCAATTGATTTATATAATTCAATTTTTTTTTCAGAGCAAAAATTAAAAAAATCTTTTATTGTGCACATGTGTAAATTTGGAGTATCATACCATTCATTTGGCAAGTTTTCTGTTACAGGCATAGTTCCTTTAAAAAGCAAATGTATTCTTACTTTCCAGTATCCAAAATTTGGAATTGTTACTATAGCTTTGTTTGCAACTTTTAAAAGATCATCTATTACTTTCTCTGGGTTATAGAAAGCTTGCAAGGTTTGACTTAATACTGCATAATCGAAAGACAAATTTTGAAATTGATGTAAATCTTTTTCAGCATTACCCTCAATTATAGAAAGACCTTTGCTTATACAATCTTGAACATTATTTTTTGATATTTCCAATCCTCTTGTGTCGATGTTTTTATTATCTTTTAAATATTTCATTAAAGTTCCATCACCACAACCAACGTCTAATACTCTGGTATTATTTTCTATTAATTCAGAAATAATTTGAAATTCTTTTTTCATATTTTTTTGTAATTTGTTTCTAAAAAATTTTTTACAGTTTTTAAAAATTCTGGAACATTTAATAAAAAAGAATCATGTCCTTTGTCACTAGTTATTTCAATAAAACCAACATCTGCACCTGACGAATTTAGGGCTATTACAATTTCTTTATTTTCTAAAGTTGGATATAGCCAATCAGATGTAAAAGAAATTATAAAAAATTTTGTTTTAGTTTTTTCAAAAGCTTTAGATAAATTTCCTTTAAATTCTTTAACAAGATCGAAGTAATCCATTGCTCTAGTAATATATAAATAACTATTAGCATCAAATCTATCTACAAATATTGAACCTTGATATCTTAAATAGCTTTCAATTTGAAAATCTGCGTCAAAACTAAAATTTAAATTATCTTTTTCTTGAAGTTTTCGTCCAAATTTTTCCTGCAATCCTTTTTTTGAAAGATAGGTAATGTGTGCGGCCATTCTAGCAACAGCCAATCCTTTGGCTGGAGATAAATTTAATTTCAAATAATTTCCTTCTTTCCAGTTTACGTCAGCCATTATTGATTGTCTTCCAAGTTCATTAAAAGCAATATTTTGTGCAGAGTGACTTGCTGTACAGGCAATTGGAAGTGCTGTTTTTGTCTTATCAGGAAAGTTTGCAACAAATTGTAATACTTGCATTCCTCCCATTGAACCTCCAAGCACACTATATAACTGATTAATTTTAAAAAATTCTAGGAGATTGTATTGAGCATTAACCATGTCATTAATTGTTATGACTGGAAAATTTGTTCCATATGTTTTATTAGTTTTTGGATCAATACTTGATGGTCCAAAAGAGCCCATACATCCTCCAATTACATTTGCACAAATTACAAAAAATTTATTTGTATCAATTGCTTTTGAAGGTCCAACCAAATATGACCACCATCCAGGTTTATTAGTTATTGGATTGGTACCTGTAACGAATTGGTCTCCTGTCAGCGCATGAAATGCTAAAATTGCATTATCTTTTTTTTCATTTAAAACACCATATGTTTCATATCCAAGCGGATAATTATTTATAATTTTGCCACAATCCAACTTAAGTGGTTTTTTTACAATAATTTTTTTTATATTTTCTTTAACATTCATAATTTTGCACCAAAGATGTGAATTGTGAGAAAAAAACTTGTTTAGCGGTTTTTTTAGAGCGCTCGCAATTCAGATAAATCAGCGCATTTTTTTTGTACTAGATCAGATTCAAAATGTCAATTTTTTTATGATGATCGATTATTCCCAATAAATCTTGATTAATTTATTTATAAGGATAGTTATATGAAATAATAAATATGACTTTACCAAAATTTAAAAATATTGGTCTTGAATCTTATAAGCCAGGAAAATCTAAATTGATGAAAATTAAAAGCATCATTAAGCTTTCTGCAAATGAGTCTGCATTAGGAACAAGTCCAAAAGCGAAGAAAGAAATTAACAAAAGGATTAATCTTTATAAATATCCTGACAGCAAATCAAAAAATTTAAGATTTAGTATTTCAAAAAAATTTAAATGTAATTTTGAAAAAATTATTTGTGGTGCTGGATCTGATGAGATTATTCAAATTATTTGCCAATTATTTTTAAAATCAGAAGATGAGGTAGTGGTACCTAAGTTTAGTTTTTTGATGTACAGAATTTATTCAAAAAATGTTGGAGCAAAAGTTATATATGCAAATGAAAGAAATTACAAAATATCAGTTTCAGAAATTATAAAAAAAGTATCAAAAAAAACAAAAATTGTTTTTTTAGCAAATCCAAATAATCCAACAGGAACTTATTTAAAAAAAAATGAATTATTAAATTTAAGAAAAAAACTCAGAGCTAATATTTTGTTAGTTGTAGATGATGCATATGTTGAATATATGAAAAACAAAGATTATACATCAGGTTTAAAACTTTTTAAAAATAGTAATAACGTAATTGTGTTAAGAACTTTTTCAAAAATATATGGACTAGCATCTTTAAGAATAGGATGGGGTTATGGTCCAAAAAAAATTGTTGATGCAATGAATAGAATTAAACCTCCATTTAATGTAAATACAGTAGCGCAGCTAGCAGCAATAGCAGCATTAAATGATAAAAGTTTTATTAAAAAATCATATAAACATAATTTTTTCTGGGCTAACAAGCTTAAAAAAATATTAAATAATTTTAATATAGTCACAAATGAAATTACTGCTAATTTCTTATTATTAAATTTTAATAAGTGCAAATACTCAGCAAATTATGTTCAAACAAAATTAGAAAACAATGGAATTATTTTGAGAGGAATGCAATCTTATAAAATTAAAAATGCTTTAAGGTTAACAATTGGTAGTACTACTGGTAATAATAAACTAATAAAAATTCTTAACAAAATTTTTAAAAAATGATGAAAAACATACTTATAGTTGGTTGTGGTTTAATAGGTTCATCAATCCTTAGAGCCACGCTTTTAAAAAAAATATCAAAAAATATTTATGTATATGAAAAATCAAAAAAAAATATTTTAATTATCAAAAAATTAAAAACCAGATGTAAAATAATAAATAGATTTAATAATATACCTAATAATTTTGATTTAATTATTCTTTGTACACCAATGAGTCAATATAAAGATGTTATTAAGAAAATTAGCAAATGTATTTCAAATAAAACAATTGTAACAGATGTTGGTTCAACTAAAGAATCAAGCTCTAAAGAAGTTGCTAATTTATTGAACAAGAATAAAATATGGATTCCATCACATCCAATTGCTGGATCAGAGGTAAGCGGACCCAAATATGGTGATAAAAATTTATTTAAAAATAAATGGTGTGTTTTAATAAAAGAAAAAAATACAAAAAAAAATAGTTTACTTAAACTTAAAACCTTTTGGAGAAAATTAGGTTCAAAAGTTATTACAATGAGTACAAAACAACATGACATTGTTTTTTCAATGACTAGTCATTTACCTCATTTAATTGCATATAATCTAGTAAAAACAGCGACAGATTTTGAGAAACAAAAAAAATATCAATTAATAAAATATAGCGCAGGAGGTTTACGTGATTTTTCACGTATAGCATCAAGTAATGAAATTATGTGGAGAGATGTTTTTCTTAGTAATAAAAAAAATCTTGTTAATGCAATTAATTTATTTATTAAAAATTTAAATTTATTTAAAAACAATATTAAAAATAGAGAGAATAAAAAATTGATAACAAAACTTGTAAATTCAAAAAAAGTTAGAAAAAAAATAATTAAACTTAAACAAGATGTTAACAAGCCAGATTTTGGAAGGTTATAGTTATTTATTTAAAATAGTTTTTAATTCATCTAAATATTCAGAATAACTATCAGACAATTTTATAGATGTTTTATAAATAGGTTTTCTAGCTTGTACTGTACTTACAGTTTTAATTAGCCTATCATTATTATAGTGTTTTAAACAATTTGGATCCCATTCGAGCTGACAAAATTCTAAAATTTTTTTTGTTTCGCTTTCTTGATTATTTATTAAATTTTCATACTTCAGGTCATAAATTTTTTCTGGATATTTTGATTTCCAAAAAGAAATTAAATCCTCGTATAGATTGTAAAATTTTCCTAAATCAGTTAAATTAAAAGAAAAGCTTAAACCTGCGTCAAAGTTATTCTTATAAATAGACCAACAATTATCCAAATTGTTTCTTTTACAATGAATTATTTTTGAGTTAGGAAATATCATATTTATAAATCCTATCCATCTAAAATTCAAAGGAGCTTTGTCAGTCAAACATTTTTTAGAATTATCTATCAAAGAAATTTTATCAAGGTATTGATTTTGTAAATCTTTAAATTTTTTTAAATTATAATTTTTATTAGTTTTAATATAAAAATCTTCATTTATCATATCAGACAAAAACATAAGTTCGCCTGCTCCATATACATCTTTGTGTGACGAAATAATTTGTTCTGTTAAAGTTGTGCCAGATCTAGGCATTCCAAGGATAAATATTATTTTTTTTTTATTATAAATATTTTCAATTTTAAAATCTGATTTAAAATCTTTTTTTATATTTTTAAATAAATCTATATCTTTTTGGATATTATAATTGATTAATTTTTTTTTAGAATCATTTGCCTCTTTTATATGTATAAACGCATTTTTATAATTTTTTAAATCTTCAAACGCTTTTCCTAGTGCAAAATTTAATTCAATTAGTTCTGTATCTTTGAATTTTAAATTGTTCTTTTTTTCCTTCATTGTCAAAAAATGTTCATTATTTTTTTCATATTTGGTAATTGAGGATAATGTTCTATCTGCTGTTGTAAATTTTGGATTAATTTCTAAAGTTTTTTTTAAATGCTTTATTGCTTTATTATATTCTCCTTTTTGTATGTACATTGAAGATAAGTTATAATTAGTTATTAAAATATTATTGTTAATATTTACTGATTTTTCATAATATTTAATTGCTTCATCAACTTTATCTAAATCTTTTTTTAAATTACCAAAATTGTTTAATACATTGATGTAATTTGGGTTAATTTTAAGTGCTCTTTCAAAGTACTTTTCTGCTTCAACAAAATCTTTGTTTTTATGTCGGCTTATTCCCATATTATTTAAATAATAAATATTTTTGGGATTAAGTTTAAGTGCTTCTTCCATTATTTTAATTGAATTGTTGTAATCTAATTTACCCTGGTAAGCTAATGAAACAATATTATAGAGCACAGGTATTCCATTTAGAATTTTTCTTTCGTGTCTATGTTTTTTTAATAATGATTTTGCTTTTTGAATAACTTCATCAAATAAATTATTTTTTAATTTATTTTGAAGAATAAATAGCTGATTTTCAAAATTACTATCTTTTTTTTCTGAAAGCATTAATTTTTTTAATTCCAGTTATAATAAGATTTGAATTATTTTTTATTTCATTAATTGTTTTTTTAATATCCATTATTATCACTTTTTTTCTTGGTCCATAAGCATGTATTAAAGATTTTTTATTTATACATATAGCTATGTGTCCTTTCCAAAAAATCAAGGTGCCTTTTTTAAAATTATTTTTTACTTCATTTATTCTAAAAAATTTTATCTGATCTTTTGTATCTCTTGGGATAAAAATGTTATTAAATTGAAAAAAAATCTGTAATAAACCAGAGCAATCAATACCATTAAAAATTTTCCCTCCCCACTTATATTTTGTATTTAAAAATAATTTAAGTATTTTTACTAAATTTTTTTCAGTATAATTTAATTTCACTATGTCTTTATTTTTTAACCATTGATTTTTTTCAAACATTATAAAATTTTTATATTTTTTTAAAATTTCAATTTTGCTAGCAAATGGTAATTTTTTTGTTTGTTTATATTTATTAGAATTTTTTGAAAAACTAAAAATATTTGTTTTTTGAACACTTATTTTATGTGTTGGTGAAAATTTATTCGAATATTTTATATTTTTAGTGTAACCAATATATTTATCAAAAGCTGTTTTAATTTTTAACCACCCTTTTTTTTTAGATAAAATTTTAAATTTTTCACCATAAATAACTTGGGAGCTAATCTTTGATCTATAAGATGGTTTCTCGTACAAATTTATATATGGGTTTTTATTGTAAAAATTATTTTTCACGAAGATTTAGTTTGTCTTTTATTATCCATAATAAAATCAAGGAAGGAATAACCATTATAGCTGTTAGAATAAAAAATATTCCCCAATCACCATTTAGCCAATCAACCAAAGCACCGGATGATGATGCAAGTGTCGTTCTTCCTGCTGTTCCTATTGATGCAAGTAATGCATATTGAGTTGCAGTATAAGTTCTATCAATCAACAACGAAATAAATGCCACAAATGCAACTGTTGCAAAAGCAGCAGCTATATCGTCAAATATAACAGCAACTGCAAATAATAATTCAGATTTTCCTGTCCATGCCAAGGCAGTAAATAATAAGTTTGTTGCAGCCATTAATATTCCCGCAAGGAACATTGCTTTTAAAACTCCAGATCTAATTACAAATAATCCACCCAGCAATGTGAAAATAACTGTTGTAATCCATCCTAAAGTTTTAGAATAAATTGCTATATCACCTTTAGAAAATCCTATTTCTTTGTAAAAAACTATCGACATTCGTCCTAGAAAAGCTTCTCCAATTTTAAATAAAAAAACAAAACTTAAAATTCCTATTGCAATTGAAAAACCATTTTTTTTAAAGAAGCTGATTATTGGACCACCTAAAGTACTTGTAATCCAAGCAGTTAAGGTAGTTATGATATTTTTTGATCCAAGTTTATTTTCTATTAACTTATCAGTCTCTTTTTGCTTTAGTTGTTTATCTATTGAGATAGGTTCGTGAATAAACATTAAACCTATGTTCATTAAAATAACTACTATTCCTAAAATTAAAAAAGTTATTTGCCAATAATTTATTATACCAAAATTTTCTAAATATTCGGCAGTAAATAAAGCTATTACACCACCTAATTTATAACCGCTCCACCAACCAACCACTGCCATTGCAGCACCAGCTGCCATTGATTTACTTTCATTTTCTCCAATTTGTTCAATTCTTAGTGCATCCACAGTTATATCTTGTGTGGCAGATGCAATTGCAATAATTAAACCAACTGTAATTAATAATGCTAAATTCTCAGTTGGATTAATAAAACTCCATATAGCTAAGCTAATTAATATTGCAATTTGCATTAAAACTATCCAGCTTCTTCTATGACCTATTTTTTTTGTTAAAAATGGTATTTGAAGTCTGTCTATTAATGGGGCCCA
>Ga0163108_10001617_pt1 | contig 16404 bp, 15 predicted proteins | sample Fk1155metaG_FD_109644 | JGI IMG/M metagenome (GOLD analysis project Ga0163108, IMG submission 109644) | Marine microbial communities from the Central Pacific Ocean - Fk160115 155m metaG | ecosystem: Environmental > Aquatic > Marine > Oceanic > Photic zone | place: The Central Pacific Ocean...
AAGCCTCACTGAGAGCGAAAAGACGCCTAAGAGCACCCGAAAGGATATTCTCACTGTCAGCCTGATCAGCTACAGCCGAGGCATCAATGGCACCAGACCGAGCCTGAATTACAGCTTCCAGCGTCTCGCTCTCGTGTGTAGCGTATCCCTTAACAGTTTCAACAAGATTAGGAATTAGGTCATAACGCCGTCTCAACACCACATCAACTTGCGCCCAAGAATTTTGGGTCTCGTTGCGAAGTCGAACGAGACTGTTGTACTGCGTGACAATGAATAAAATGAGCAGAACAAGAATCAGTAGTACAACTACACCCACAATCATGTCCAACTCATTCCAATCTTTATCTCGCTTTTAAATAAAATATTAGCATCTCGCTTGAAGAATTCTAGAATTCTAGAATTCTGTTAATTTTGGCTAATCAATTAGTTATCAACGAAATGACACAACCAACCCAAAAACAAAAACGACCAGCAAAACCGCTGGTCGCAATGGTGGGCCGTGAGGGATTTGAACCCCCGACCCCCTGCGCGTCATGCAGGTGCTCTAGCCAACTGAGCTAACGGCCCCGAATGTCAAATGGTAGCAGTGGGCTTTTAAGAGGACACCTGTTCACGCCGTCGTGATCCCCATTCAAGAAAAGACGCCACAATGAGAGCTCCTCCGCCGACGATGATAACTGGCAAGCCAACTCCTATCGAATAACTGTAACCACTTGTTGATTCCATGTTTTCAACATCAAAGATTTTGATTATCGCTAACACTGCATGAATTGTTCCGACGGCGAATAAACAAAGTGTGATTATGTGGCTTTTTATTCCAGAGAGGATTGCTCCTCCAGCTAATGCTGCGACAAGTCCGCTAAATAAAACTATGAGCGCGTCAATTGGTTGGTCCCACCCTATTTCGCGAATCACGAATTCTCCGCGTGCTTCTGTCCAGGGAAGAAACGTTCCAATTATTGAAATAATCGCAGCTAAAGAAATTAGTGCTACGACACCCCAACTAATTTTTTCTCTTTCTGGACGAGGCGGCTGTTCAGGGTCTGGCGGTCCTGGGATTTCATCTCCAGGATGAACCGCTTTAATTCCTAAAGGGGGCGTGTGAGGGAATCCAGGTCCGTCTGTTTCTTCTTCAGCCGGATTCTCAGTGGAATCGCTCACAGTTTGTCCTTTCTGGTCAACTCTGTTTTGAATATATAACAAGATTTGTCTTTGGAGCACCGGGCGGGATTTGAACCCGCGACTTTACGGCTTTGCAGGCCGTTCCCTTGGTCCACTCGGGCACCGATGCATACATCCCTATTAAAATGAGACATGTCTATCGTATCGGGGTAAATCAAACGTCTCCATCACTTTCCAAATATCACTAACTGACCTATGATCCGTGTATGACGGATGAAAACTATGAACCAAGTACTTGGGGTTGGGTAGCCGACCATGTTGAACGCTACTTAGCTTCTGATGATGAAGGCTTTGACATGCAAGGTGCTCCCTGCATCCTTCTCACCACCACTGGGCGTCGTACAGGCAAAACCCGTATCAGCCCCTTAATTAAAGTCCATGACGGCAACAACTACCTCCTTGTAGCCTCAAAGGGTGGAGCACCTAAGAATCCGCTTTGGTACGACAACCTGGTTGCTGACCCAAGCATCATTGTTCAAGATGAGGCGGAGATTTTTGAATGCACGGCACGTGTCGCTACCCCGGAAGAGAAAGCTGAACGTTGGCCAACGGCTGTTGCGGCTTGGCCTGACTACGCCGAATACCAAAAGAACACTGACCGAGACATTCCTCTGATTATTTGTGAATCTAAATAGTTGTTATCGATTTCTCCGTGAATCAATAACTCCCGTATCAAACCCAGATATATGTAAACCACCGGCAAAACGAGCATGTTCAATTTTGATACAACGATCCATTACTAACTCCATGTTTGCATCTAATACAATCTCGGCTGCTTCTGGACTCCATAACTCAAACTGAGTCCAAAACACACGGGCCCCTATTTCAACAGCTTCTGTCGCTACTTCTGGGACATCTTCAATTTTGCGAAAAACGTCAACTAAATCAGGGATTACAGGCAAATCTGTCAAAGAAGGAACGCATGGTTGACCTAAAATTTCTGTTGTCGTGGGGTTAACAAAGTAGACATCGTAATCAGTTGTAGAACTACACAAATAGGTAGCAACAAAATTAGAAGGGCGAGAAGGGTTTGCCGAAACACCTACCATTGCTATTGATTTAACCGACCGTAAAATACTATGCCGGTGAGTGGCTGACGGTGGTTCCCACCCAGCAATAGGTGTTCGCTCTGTCATGACGATGTCCTTTCTAAAGCCTGATCTAAGTCATAAATGATGTCGTCTACATCTTCTAACCCAACTGAAAGTCTCACCATTTCTGGGGTGACTCCTCCTGATTTCATTTCCTCCTCAGATAGTTGTTGATGAGTGGTTGAAGCCGGATGAATAACCAACGTGCGTGCATCCCCTACATTGGCCAAATGACTAATCAACGTCAAATTCTCTATAAACGTTGATCCAGCAGAACGACCACCTTTCAAACCGAAAGTAAAGATAGCTCCAGGGCCTTTAGGTAGATAACGAAGCGCTAAATCATGATAAGGAGAGTTCTGTAATCCGGCATAAGCGACCCAATCTACTTTTGGGTGTGATTCCAGATATTCGGCTACTTTCTGTGCATTTTTTACATGTTCGTCCATACGTTGAGGCAAAGTTTCAAGTCCTTGGAGGAGCATGAAAGCGTTAAATGGCGACAACGAGGCCCCGACGTCTCTTAGTTGTTCTGCCCGCAGTTTGGTACAAAAAGCATACTCACCAAAGTTTTCCCAAAATTTAAGGTTGTTGTACCTTGAATTCGGTTCAGTCATTTGAGGGAACCGTCCGCTCCCCCAATCAAAGCGTCCTGATTCGGAAACTACCCCTCCCATAGAGGTTCCATGCCCGCCAATAAATTTGGTGGCTGAATGTAAAACAATGCTTGCACCATGTTCCATGGGTCTACACAGGTATGGAGTAGCAAAAGTAGCGTCAACGACTAGAGGTAAGTTATGGGCGTTAGCCACGCCAGCTAATGCTTCTAAGTCTGCAACTGCTCCTGACGGGTTACCTATAATTTCTGTATATAAAAATCGAGTTTTTTCATCTATTCTTTTAGCAAAACTCTCTGGATTTTCTTCATCCACTAATCTTGCTTCAATACCAAAATTTCTTAAAGTGACTCCAAACATGGTGAGCGTGCCGCCATAAAGACTTGATGAGGTAATAAAATTGTCACCTGAAATTGCTAATGCTGCTGCAGTCAGAAATTCAGCTGCTTGACCACTAGCGGTGGCTACTGCGCCGATTCCTCCTTCTAAACTTGCCATACGTTCTTCAAATGCTGCTGTCGTAGGGTTTGAAAGACGTGTATATATCGTTCCGTACTTCTGTAAAGCATATAAATCGGCTGCATCAGCGGTGTCTTCAAATACAAAACTGGTTGATTGATAGATTGGAACCGCTCGAGCACCGGTTGTCGGATCTGGACCCCCGCCTGCATGTAAAGCTCTCGTACGAAAACCCCACTCATGTTCACTCATTCTTAAAGCATAGAACGTCCACAAGTAATGCCATTGCTAAATACTCTGCTACAAAGACGTAGATTCAAAAAACCAAGCGGTAACTTTGCGCTCTTTTGATTACCGGTCTATGCTGTGATTATGTCACGATCATTACTAGCTCCACCTCTTCCCTCCTGTTTTGAAGTCGGAAGCGAAAGGTATGAACAAAATCGATCTGACACGCTTGAACAACTTGAGGTAATTGACGGCCTACTCGCAGAAGCCGAGGCGGGAGGTGGACCCGAAGCCATGAACCGGCTGCGTTCTCGCGGGAAAATGCCTATAAGAGAACGCATCGCTCACGCTTTAGATCCTGATAGCCCATTTCTTGAAATCAGCACCCTCGCTGGATACAACTCCGATTATGCAGTTGGAGGCGGGATGGTTTTAGGCATCGGAGTTATCGCCGGAACAGAATGCGTCATCTTAGGTAACGACCCTTCTGTATTAGCTGGTGCCCTAACCCCTTACGCAGGAAAAAAATGGATGCGAGCGATAGAGATTGCTCGAGACAATCACATGCCTTACGTAAGCTTCGTGGAATCAGCTGGAGCAGACCTACGTGTTCGCACCGGCGGAGGCGGAAAAAAAACAAGGGTACAAACAGATCACTTCGCAGAATCTGGACGATTTTTTTACGAAATGATCGAATTATCAAAACTAGGCATACCAACAGTGTGTGTAACTTTTGGTTCAGCGACAGCAGGCGGCGCCTACCAACCCGGCATGTCTGACTACAACATATTCATCAAAGAACAATCCCAAGTTTTCCTCGGCGGCCCACCTTTAGTGAAAATGGCTACTGGGGAAATCGCTGATGCTGAAACTATCGGCGGAGGTCTAATGCATGCTGAAAAATCAGGTTTAGCAGATTACCTTGCAGAAGATGAAATGGATGCCATACGCATGTGCCGAGAAGTGGTATCTCATCTAGATTGGGACAAAGCAGGCCCTGATCCGAGTTACACCATAGACCCACCTCTCCACAGTTCTGAAGAACTTCTCGGATTGGTAAGTCGAGACCTTCGACAACCTTTAGATATCCGTGCAGTGATCGCTCGAACAGTTGATGGATCAAGATTTGAAGAATTCAAACCCCGATACGGAACCACCATGGTTTGTGGATGGTCCACAATCCACGGCTACCCCATAGGCATTCTTGGCAATAACGGAGTTATCCATGCAGAGGCCGCAGAAAAAGCTGCACATTTCATCCAATTATGCAACAGAGAAGACATTCCACTTCTTTTCTTACAAAACATCACTGGATTCATGATTGGAAGCGAAGCTGAGCGAACCGGAATCATTAAAAAAGGTTCCCAAATGATCAATGCCGTCACTAACTCAACGGTGCCACATATAACAGTCATAGTTGGATCTTCATACGGGGCTGGAACCTATGGAATGTCAGGAAGGGCTTATGGCAACAGATTCACTTTCCTTTGGCCCACCGCGAAGATCGCGGTTATGGGCGGCAAACAAATAGCAGGGGTCATGTCTGAAGTTCGCCGAGGACAAGCGACTCGAAAAGGCGAAGAATTCGACGAAGAAGCCGACGAAGAAATACGCAACGCCGTTGAAGATATTCAAGAAAAAGGATCGCTCGCCTTAGTCGCTACTGGCGCTATAAGCGATGACGGAATCATTGACCCGCGAGACACACGAACTGTAGTAGGACTCTGCCTTTCAGTGGTGAGAAACAAGCCTATTGAAGGAGCCAGAAAGTATGGAGTGTTCAGATTATGAGCATTTCAACAATTCTTGTAGCTAATCGTGGCGAAATAGCGATACGTGTCTTCACCACTGCTAAAGATATGGGCTTACGATGTGTCGCCGTTTATTCAGAAGCAGACGCGAACTCTTCTTTTGTGAATACTGCCGACGTAGCCGTGCACGTTCCTGGCTATCTTGACGGTGAAGCAATCATTGCTGCTGCTTTAAAAACAGGAGCAGATGCTATTCATCCTGGATATGGGTTCCTTTCAGAAAACGCAGAGTTTGCTAAAGCAGTAACTGATACTGGTCTTATTTGGGTAGGTCCTTCACCAGAAGTGATCAAATCAATGGGCGACAAGATAGAAGCTAAAAAAGCTGCCGTTAACGCCAGAGTCCCGATACTTCCCTCTTCTGATGATCCAACAGCCGGAGATGATGTGGGTTATCCCCTACTTGTAAAAGCAGCAGCAGGCGGAGGCGGCAAAGGGATGCATGTAGTTCAGTCTTCAGAAGATCTAGCCGAAGCCGTTGCGTCTGCACAGCGTGAAGCTTTGAAATCTTTCGGAGATGAACGAGTTTTTATTGAACGCTACGTTCCAAGCTCTCATCACATTGAGATCCAAATACTTGGCGATAGTCACGGCAACCTCGTTCATTTAGGTGAACGAGAATGTTCGATTCAACGCCGTCATCAAAAAATTATCGAGGAGGCCCCATCTCCAACAATTGATTCCGATCTACGGGACTCAATCGCTGAAGCCGCATTAAGTCTGGCTAAAACTATCGGGTACGAATCAACGGGAACGGTTGAATTTCTTCTAGATCACGACTCGAAGGAATTCTTTTTTCTTGAAGTAAACACTCGTTTACAAGTGGAGCATCCAGTAACTGAAGAAACCACCGGAATCGATTTGGTACGTCAACAAATTCTTGTCGCTCAAGGAGAACAGATTGAGTGCTCACAGGAAAGCATCTCTTCATGTGGACACTCTATTGAAGCACGACTTTACGCTGAAGACCCTTCAAACAACTTTCTTCCTGCTATCGGAACTTTGTCTGCTTTTGAAGTTCCTGAATACTCTAATATTCGCTGGGATGTCGGCATTTCTAAAGGAACCGAAGTCGGTGTCCAATTTGATCCGATGCTCGCCAAGGTCACGTCAAAAGGTTCAACCCGTAAAGAAGCCGCTCTACGACTCGCAAAGGCTCTTGAAGGACTTCACCTTGGGGGAATAACCACAAATCGCGAATTTCTCGTTTCGACTCTGCGACACAAAGCTTTTCTCGCCGGTGACACAACCACTGATTTCATTGAACGACATAACCCGAATAGCGGCAACTTTTTAACAAGTGATGAGATTTCTCGCGCTGCAGCAGTCGCCGCTCTATGGATTCAAGGCGAAAACAGATCTACCGCTCTTGTTCTTGACCAAATCCCCACCGGGTGGAGAAATTCACATTTCCCTGATCAACAAATTTCTTTCATCTCAGGGGACGAACAGTTCGATGTGACTTATCACAGTAACCGAGATGGGTCTTTTGTGTTGAACGGAATTGATTCAACTCACGTTCATCGCCACTCTCTGAGAGAAATAGATGCTGAGATTGATGGCATCCGATCCACTCACCTTATAACAAGAGCGAATAATGAGATATTTATCCAAATGGAGCGAGGCACCGCCCACCTGTCTATCATCCCTCACTTCATACCTCCTGGAACAAACGAAGTCGCTGACGGGCTTATCTCCCCCATGCCAGGTGTCGTACTTGACATCAGAGTCCAAGTTGGCGACACCGTGGAAACTGGGCAAACGCTTCTTGTCCTTGAAGCTATGAAAATGGAGCATCACATTAATGCTTCAGCGGATGGGACCATAACTGAAATACTGGTGGCTGTTGGACAACAGATCGAACAAGGTGTCGTCATGATGGTTATAGACGATGGGTTAGAGAAACAAGATGACTGACCCGATACGCATAGCGAACTGTTCAGGATTCTATGGTGATCGATTAACTGCAGCCACAGAAATGGTTGAAGGTGGGCCCATAGATGTTCTCACCGGAGATTGGCTTGCCGAATTAACAATGTTGATTTTGGCTCGCACTCAGGCCAAACGCCCTGGCGGAGGTTATGCCAGAAGTTTCGTCACTCAGATGGAACAAGTAATGGGTACTTGCCTTGATAAAAACATTAAAGTGGTGTCAAACGCAGGGGGCCTCGACCCTGATAGTTGTGCCGAAGCGGTGTCTGAAGTAGCAGACAAACTCGGATTGAACCCATCTATTGCTTACGTCACTGGAGACAACCTTTTGCCTCGCCTTGACGAACTTCTTGCTGCAGGTATTGATCTTTCGCATTTTGAAACAGGTGAACCTTTAGGTGATGCTTCTCGTTTTATCAGTGCGAATGCTTACCTCGGCTGCTGGGGAATAGTTGAAGCCTTGAATCAAGGTGCAGACATAGTTATTACTGGCAGAGTCACTGATGCAGCGGTGGTGTGTGGTCCAGCTGCTTGGCATCATAAATGGGAAAAGGATAGTTGGAACGAGCTAGCTGGCGCTGTCGCTGCTGGTCACATAATTGAATGTGGGACTCAGGCAACTGGAGGAAACTACTCGTTCTTCACTGAAGTCTCCGGCATGACCCGAACCGGTTTTCCTTGGGCTGATGTCGCCTCAGATGGATCTTCGATAATCGGAAAACATGACAATACTGGTGGAGAAGTCTCAGTCGGAACAGTGACTTCTCAACTCCTTTATGAAATTGGTTCACCGGCTTACTTAGGCCCTGATGTCACTACCCGCTTTGACACAATAAAACTTGAACAAGTTGAGCCTGATCGTGTTCAAATCAGCAACACTTGCGGCGAACCTCCTCCAGAAACCCTCAAAGTAGCAATGAACGAACTTGGCGGTTACCGCAGCGACCTTTCTGTAGCTTTGACAGGCCTAGATATCAAAGAGAAAGCGGAACTCGTCGATGCAGCTTTTTGGGAAGCTTGCCCTTACCAGCCCTCTGATTTCTCTGAAGTGACCACTCGTATAATCCGAACCGACAAACCTGATCCAAAAAGCAACGAAGAAGCAGTCGCTTTTTGGCGTCTCTCCGTAAAAGATGCTGATGAACGCAAAGTTGGTCGCGCTCTTTCAAATGCTGTCAACGAATTAGCTTTGGCAACAATCCCTGGAATGTTTGGTGTCGGCGGTCGAGGAGCCCACGTCTACGGTGTTTACCGTCCAGCAGTTGTGCCTTCGGATCTGGTTCCTCAATACGTGTCAGTGCTCGGGGGGAAACAGACCATAGTTGAGTCAACAGTTCCAGATGCTCTAGTTTCCATTGAGCCACTTGATGCTCCTCCGGCAGAGCCCCCAAGTGAAGAAACAGTGACTTCACCTATTGGTCGTATTGTCGGCACAAGATCAGGCGATAAAGGCGGGAATGCAAATCTTGGAGTTTTCGCTCGCGATCCACAAGCGTGGATATGGCTAAATGATTTTCTAACTACAGAGAAACTTCGAAGTCTTTTACCGGAAACCTCCGAGCTTAAAATTGACCGATACTGCCTCCCAAACATTCTTTCCTTGAATTTCGTTATTCATGGAATACTTGAAGAAGGAGTCGCTGCCTCCACTCGCCAAGACGGGCAAGCTAAAAGTCTTGGAGAATGGCTACGAGCAAGAGTTGTTGAGATACCGAAAGACCTTTTGGAGTAATTATGGATTTTGACTTTCCACCAGATGATGATCCGAGACGCCTAGAAGTAAGAGATTGGATCAAAACCAATCCTTCCCCTAGCCCAGAGGAACTCTTAGACGCTGGCTACACCGTCCCTCACTGGCCAGCACCATATGGGCTTTCCGCTGACCCTATGCATCAACTCATTATCGACGATGAACTCAAACGTGCGGGGATTAAAAGGCCGGCAAACGCTATAGGTATCGGGTGGGCGGGCCCCACTATTTTGCTTGAAGGAACCGAAGAACAAAAAGAACGCTACTTGCGACCCATCCTCACCGGTGAAGAGTTTTGGTGTCAAATGTTTAGCGAACCAGATGCAGGATCTGACCTTGCCAATCTTGCTACTCGCGCTGTTCGCGATGGGGACGAATACATTATAAATGGATCAAAAATTTGGACTAGCGGAGGGCACCATTCAAAGTTTGGAATACTGATCGCTAGAACTAACCCTAACGTGCCTAAACATAAAGGTATTTCTTATTTCATCTGCCCCACAGATCTGCCTGGGCTGAGCATGACCCCGATTGTTGACATGACAACAGCCCATTCTTTCAATCAAGTCTTCTTCGATAATGTGCGTCTTCCTGCTGAAATGCTTGTCGGGCAAGAAGGTGATGGTTGGAGATTAGCCAAAATGACTCTTTCTAATGAGAGAGTTTCTCTTTCTTCTGCTGGTTCTCTGTGGGGTACTGGCCCTTCAGCTAATACTTTGTTTGATCTCGTTCGAAAAAATGGTGGAACTCAAGACCCACTACTTCGCCAAGAACTTGCCGCTCTTTATTGCGAGTCAGAAGTTCTTCGCCTTAATCGCTTACGAACTCTTAGTGCTCGTCTTGCTGGGCGAACTCCAGGAGTTGAGGCTTCCATCCAGAAAGCAATGGCTGACGATCACGGGCAACACGTTTTAGAAATGGCTAAGCGATTGACAGGCGCCAGCGGCATGATTGAAGGGTCTGGACCCGAAGGTGAAGTTCCTGAAATGGGGCGAAGCGGCCCAACAGAAGTTCGTTCTGATTCATCAATGTTTCCAAATGTGGACCCTATTTGGCATTACGGATTCATCTTCTCCCCTGCTTTAACTCTTGGAGGTGGAACTTTTGCAGTGCAGCGAAATATTGTTGCAGAAATGGTTCTAGGGCTACCGCGTGACATTAATGTGGAAAAGGGAATGACCTGGTCAGAGGCCCGACGAGCATGACTGTGAATGCTCTAACTGAAGAAACTTCTGGTCTTCTTGTTCGGTTGCGTGAAGTTCCTGCTCCTAAGCCAGTCATTACTCGACAGCGAGAAAAAGAACTAACCAAACGACAACGTGAAGTTCTAGATCAGCTAAGTAATCTTTTCGATAGTGGATTCGCTGAAATCACCATGTCAGAGATTGCTTCTAGGGTCAATTGTTCACTTCGAACTCTTTACGAAATTGCCAATAGTAAAGATGAACTGGTTTTGATCGTCATTGACCGCAATCTTCGAAAAGTTGGACGTACCGCTATTGAAATCATTGATCCATGGATGACCCCCCTAGAAGCCATCCGTCTGTATCTTGAAACAGCAACAGTGGCGGTGGAAAGCACCACTGAAGAATTCGCAAGAGACCTTGAGATAGTTCCCAGTGCGGAGAAACTAAGTAAAGACCATTCAGACTATTTAGTAGCGATCACTCGAAGTCTTCTCGATCTTGCTGTTGAACGCGAAGACATCGCGAATGTAGACACTGCAGCTGTAGCCCGTGTTGTAGCTGGTTTAGGTCGCGACTTTGCACACGTTGATGTCATGAAGGACCTACGTAGTTCTCCTAAAGTCGCTGCTGACGATATGTTAGAAATCATAATGAAGGGTCTTGTTCTTACTGACAGGAAAGAAACCTCATGGATATAGCTGGAATAGCTTCAGATCTTCGAGATGAACAGCTAGCACTGGACGAAGTCGTAGCCGAACTAGATGACAACTCTTGGAACCTAGACACACCAAGCCCGAGATGGAGTGTCGCTGATCAAATAGCTCACTTAACTTATTTTGACTACACGGCAGCCATCGCTATCTCTGATCCTGACCTTTTCAAGGAATTAGTGAATGATTTGATCTCCAACGCCACCGGAAACTCAGATTCAGTAGATGAATTCACATTGGGAAAATATCGAAAACTCTCCCCTGTAGAACTCTTGAAAGAATGGAGATCTGAAAGACAGCACCTTGCCGAAGCTTCTGAATCTTTAGAAAATGACACTCGTGTGGCTTGGTACGGCCCTTCAATGGGGGCACGTTCATTTCTCACTGCTCGGCTAATGGAAGTCTGGGCACATGGGCAAAACATCGTGGATGCAGTTGACGCTTACCGAGCTCCTACGGAACGATTACGTCATATTGCTCAACTGGGTTTTATTACACGAAAATGGACTTACATAAATCGAGGTTTAGAAGTCCCGAGCGACGATGTGATAGTGAATCTCACTTCTCCGTCAGGAGATTTATGGTCTTGGGGGCCTGAAAACGGTGATTCTTCTATTGAAGGGTCAGCAGAAGACTTTTGTTTAGTGGTGACCCAACGAAGACATCTTGATGACACCTCTCTTGTTCTTCAAGGAGATTCTGCCAGGGACTGGCTAACGAAAGCACAAGTATTTGCTGGTCCAGCCACCGACGGACCTAACCCAGGAGGTCGCTAATGACACTGATACAAACAGAGTTAGACATGGGAGTACTTACCGTCACCTTAGATGACCCGGAAAATCGTAACGCTCTCAGTTCTGAATTGACTTTTGAACTTGTCGAAACTCTGGATGCAGCGGACCACGACCCGGAAGTTCGAGTCATAGTCTTAACAAACTCGGGAAAAGTTTTCTGCGCCGGTGCTGACCTTTCGCAACGGTCCGAAGGGAGTAAGCCTTCAAAATCGGTGAACCCACTTGAATTGTTTGGCCGGTTCCGCAAATCTCCTAAACCTTATATAGGGCGAATTGCCGGACATTGTGTAGCTGGCGGTATGGGGCTTGCTGCTGCGATGGATTTATCGGTGGCAATAGACGATGCTAAATTTGGTTTCACAGAAGTAAGAGTTGGGGTGGCGCCAGCCATGATCTCTGTTCTATGTCTACCTAAAATGCGTCCTGCGGAGGCCGCGGAAGCCATGCTGCTTGGAAATCGGATGACTGGAATTGATGCTGCTCGTCTGGGATTGGTGAATCAAGCTGTCCCTATTGAGAAACTAGACGATGCTGTAAAAAGATATGTAGATGATTTATTAGCCGGGGGACCAAATGCTCTTGCAGCCACAAAACAATTACTTGTTCAAGTTCCAGAGATGGATATTGATTCAGCATTTGAGTGGACTTCAAAACTTTCAGCTGAACTTTTCCAGGGAGATGAAGCCAAAGAAGGTATGCAAGCTTTCCTCAATAAACGCCCTCCGAAATGGACCGAAGAACACTAGCTAACCAAAATAACTAACGGCGTGGTTTCAGAAAAAGCATCGGTGTATCTTTCTTATACTTTTGGTATTCAGGGTTATCTCCCCACCGCTTATTCGCACTCGCTTCTAGCATCGGAATTCCGCTGACTTTAGTTAAAAGCAGATAAACAAATGCTGGAGAAATCAATGTCACAAAGCTCCACCCTGAGAGAACAGGGAAAGCAATAACTGCAACACCGACCCAAAGAGCTATTTCACCGAAATAGTTTGGATGCCGAGAATACTTCCAAAGGCCAGTCCGAATGAAAGTCCCTCGATTCACTTGGTTTCCTTGATCATTGATTTCATTGCGGAAACGGCGTTTTTGTTCATCTGCTATAACTTCGACGGAAAATCCGACCACCCAAATGGACAGACCAACTATCCCTAAAACACCGAACTCTTCTTGTTGTGTAACCGTAATTGCAGCAAGGGCAGCCGTGGAAGTAAGAAAAACCCACAGGCCTTGCAAAGTCCATGTCATTAAGAACCAAAAAAACTCGTATTTCATAACGTCAAATCGAGTGTCTGCGCCTACCGACTTAACACGTGAATACAGAAAGGTTCCTAATCGAAGTGCCCACAGTCCAATCATGATTATCAGAAGTGTTGACCTAAGGTCCAACGAAGGAACTGTAAGCAAAACAAAGACCGTTACGGTCAAATAAGTCAGAGAGCCGGTGAGGTCGAAGAAACGTTCAGAATGGTTTTTCCATGCGGGAATAAACGCTACCCATTGGACACCAAAAGAAATAATTGCACACCACGCAAAAACCGGCATACCACCAAAAGATGCACTGTTTGACGCACCTGCTAAAGCAACTAATGCCCCTACTATTACCGCACCTACCGTTGAAAAGATTGTCACTTTCCGTGCCATGAGATCACCCTTTCACTAACCCGAGCGTATTAAGGGCGCTCTGGAAATCAGTAGAATCAAACTCAAATCCGGATGTTTCAAGAACTTCAGGAAGGACTCTCATGCTAGAAAGTAGAAGCCCGTCTGCCATCTCCCCTAGTAAAGCTCGTAAAGCAAAAGCTGGCGCGGGAATGAACGCTGGTCGCCTCATGACGTCAGCAATTTGTTTAGTCAACTCTTGATTACGAAGAGGCTGAGGTGAAACGAAATTAACTGGGCCTTCGATCTCGTTATCAATGATGTGTTGAAAAGCTCTAACTTCGTCTGTCAGTGTTATCCATGGCCACCATTGATTTCCTTTACCAAGTGGCCCCCCGAAACATAAACGAATTGGAATCAATAATTTCTCTAAAGCCCCACCAGATGGAGTAAAAATAACACCTGTTCTTGCAATTGCAAGTCGCGTTTCAGATGGCACCGCTGATGCAGCAGCTTCCCACTCTTCACAAACTTCTGCAAGAAATCCAGCCCCTGAAGAAGATGACTCTGTGAGGATTTCATCTCCTCGATCTCCGTAAAAACCAACAGCAGAAGAAGAAACTAGAACCTGTGGAGGGGCGTCAAGATGTTGAAGAGTTTGGGTGAGTAGCTGAGTTCCTTTAACTCGGCTTTCAAGAATCTTTTTCTTTTTTTTCTGAGTCCATCTTCCTTCTATTGTTTCTCCGGCAAGGTGAACTACAGCCTCTACTCCTTCGATTTCTTCAGGATTTAAAGTTCCTTCTATCGGGTTCCAGACAACATCACCTTCTCGGCGTGCCGTTCGCCCAATCCGTATGACTTGATCACCACGCTCTTCAAGTTCTGCGACTAAAGCCGAGCCGATGAGCCCTGATGCTCCTGTTACCGCTACTTTCACTTTTCTCCTCACCTATCGTCTCGCCCCTGCTAAATAAAACCGTATCACCCATGAAGTAGTGGGCTTTTGAAGCCATAAGATAATAAATTGTAGATTCTCCTAAGAGGCTAATGATGTCAATGATCACTATCTCTATAAAAATTTCTCTTCCAAAAGAAGAACTATGGAAGGAAATCGCCGATCTTGAATCGCATACAATTTGGATGACTGATGCTGAAACAATCAACATCACCTCTGACAAAAATCAAGGAGTGGGAACAACTTTTGACTGTAAAACAAAAATTGGACCTTTCCGTTTAACGGATCGTATGGAAATAACCGATTGGGAAGAGAACTTAATCATGGGCGTGGCTCACAACGGAGTAATAACTGGTAGAGGACATTTCACTCTTAAAAGTATAGGTGATTCAGAAACCCTATTTTCTTGGGAGGAAACTCTTCGATTTCCTTGGTGGATGGGTGGACCGGTAGGTGCTTTATTTGCAAGACCTGTGTTGAAGACAATTTGGAGGCGAAACCTTAAGCGTCTCAAAAATATTCTTGAGAAGTAAGGCCTAATATGACGTACTGGTTAGACGAAATTGATTTAGACCCTTCTGATCCGTCAGTTCGAATGGGCGTTCGCACTCTCGGAGATAAACCTTGGCTTCTTCAAGATGAAGAGGAAGAATCTGAACTTGAACTTAAAGCAAGTTTGACCAGAGATACTTTTTCTGAGGTCTTTTTATCAACGCCTGAAAGTGAAACCGCAGGGTTAGAGGTTTGTTCTCTAATTACTAGTACCGGGCGCCAATTAATTCCAGATTTGAAAGATTTACACCCGCTGGAACGAGCTGGCCTCTCTATTCAAGAAGACCTCTGTCTTATGCGCCGAGAAGAAGATCGTTGGATTCTGGCAGCAGCTTCATTATGTTTTCCTTCTCGTTGGCGTCTTTCAGAAAAGATCGGGCGAGAAATGAGTGATGTGCATGGCCCAGTGAAGGGTTACTCAGAGTTTTTGAGAAAAAAAGTGAACTCTTTGATGGATAGGTTATCCACAACGCCTGTTTGGAGGAGAAATTGGTTTATTCACCCAGACCCCAGTTTGTACCAACCTGATCGCCCAGAAAATGGAGACCCGATAATTAAAAGTCACCTGGTTCTAGATGAGCTTTACCTTCGAAGCGAACGACAGACTTTACGGTCTTTAAGTACTTCAGGGTGGATTCTCTTCACCATTAGGGTCCAACAGGTTCCATTAAGAAAACTTGTAGAAGCAAGAAAAGAAGATCTCGTTAAGTGGCTAACTACTGTCTCCTCTGACGGAATCTTACAAAAGGGAATTCAACTTGAACAAAAAGAAGAGATACTTTTGTCTCTCAACTAACTCAGCATCGTGGTATGGATTTCATCAATAAAAGACAAAGACTCGTCAACGTTTTGGACTGGAGCTAAGAGAACGAGCCTATCTACTCCCATCTCTCCATATGTTTCTAACATTTCAACACCTGGTCTCATGAACGGAGTGACGGTAATCTCTATTTCACCAAGTCCTTCAGGTCGTTCGTAATGTTCTCCTATTTCTTTGATACCTGCAATATTTTTGACAGTGTTTTCAGGATCCAGCATGAACCCGTACCATCCTTGACAATGCGTCACTGTTCTTCTCCAAGCGGGCTTGGAATGTCCCCCCATAATCAATGGAGGGCCCAAAGAATTTACTGGTCGAGGATTTGCTTTCACTCCATTAAATGAAACGTATTTACCGCCGTAATCCGGTTCATCGTCATTCCAAATTGAACGTATGGCTTCTATATATTCAATTGTTCGTGACCCTCTATCTTCCATTGAAATGCCCAATGCCTGAAATTCTGGGACAAGATATCCGACACCAACTCCGAACATCAACCGACCTTTAGATAAAACGTCGACGCTGGCCATCTCTTTCGCTAAAACAAGCGGATTGCGTTGTGGAAGAATAATGATTCCTGTACCCAAATTTATTTTTGTTGTAAGAGAAGCCAAATATGCCAAAGCAACTGCGGGATCAAGAAGAGGGACTTCTGCAGGCAAAGGCGAAGGAGGCACTTGTGGATGAGGCAGGACAACATGTTCTGCTGTCCAG
>Ga0163108_10001618_pt1 | contig 16395 bp, 17 predicted proteins | sample Fk1155metaG_FD_109644 | JGI IMG/M metagenome (GOLD analysis project Ga0163108, IMG submission 109644) | Marine microbial communities from the Central Pacific Ocean - Fk160115 155m metaG | ecosystem: Environmental > Aquatic > Marine > Oceanic > Photic zone | place: The Central Pacific Ocean...
CATCTGTCGAATGTATTTTCTCGTGAGGAATTTAGAAAATCTTCATTTTTATCTGATATCGCCGTTGCCGTAGTCAGCGGTCTAGGTGACTATGGTTATGAGCTTGCTTTAATGGGCGCTGAACGCTATTTAAAAAAATGATGAAACGATATTATGGATATTAGAAAAGTAAAAAAATTAATTGAATTGCTCGAAGAATCGGGTATCGCTGAAATTGAAATCCATGAAGGCGAAGAATCTGTCCGGATTAGTCGCGACGGTTCAAACCCTACCCCACAGACAATGATTAGTGTCCCGTCTGTTGATTCGAGCAGCTCTGTAAAAACACAATTAAGTACTACCGAAAGTTCATCTGATGATTACAGCGATGAAGGCGAGGTGGTTACCGCTCCAATGGTAGGAATTTTTTATACTTCTCCTGCACCTGATCAGTCGCCATTTGTTAATAAAGGGCAAAATGTTAAAACAGGTGATGTACTTTGTATTATTGAAGCAATGAAAATAATGAATCAGATTGAAGCTGATATTGATGGGAAGTTAATCCGTGTTCTAGTCGAAAACGGTGATCCAGTAGAGTACGGTCAACCTTTATTTGTTATTGATCCATCATAAATCGAAACGTTATTTTATTAATGGCGTTTATTTGCAAATAAAATCTTTAATAGTCTTAATGATCCATGCTTAAAAAAATCGTAATTGCAAATCGTGGTGAAATTGCACTTAGAATTTTACGTGCTTGTAAAGAGCTAGGAATTAAAACGGTTGCAACATATTCAGTTGCAGATCGCGAACAAAAGCATGTTTATCTTGCCGATGAGTCCGTATGTATTGGCCCCTCAATCTCAACTGAGAGTTACCTAAATATTCCTGCAGTGATTAGTGCAGCTGAAGTTACTGATGCGGTTGGTATTCACCCCGGCTATGGTTTTCTTTCTGAGAATGCAGATTTTGCAGAAAGAGTAGAGCAAAGCGGTTTTACTTTTATCGGGCCAAAGGCTGAAACAATACGCATGATGGGTGATAAGGTTTCAGCAATCAGGGTGATGAAGAAAGCGGGCATCCCTTGTGTGCCTGGTTCGGATGGTCCATTAGGCGAAGACCCGAAAAAATTAATGAAGATAGCAAAGGAAATTGGTTATCCCGTGATCATAAAAGCTGCTGGTGGAGGTGGAGGACGTGGTATGCGCGTTGTTCGCAGTGAAGCCGCATTACTCAAATCGATTTCGTTAACACGTGCGGAAGCATCATCTGCTTTTGAAAATGATGTAGTCTATATGGAAAAATTTCTTGAACATCCGCGACACATCGAAATACAAATTCTAGCAGATGAGCATCGCAATGTTATTTATCTAGCCGAGCGTGATTGCTCAATGCAAAGAAGACACCAGAAAGTAATTGAGGAAGCACCCGCTCCGGGTTTAAGCGAAAAAACACGAAAGAAGATTGGCGAGTTATGTGTAAAAGCCTGCAAATCAATTTCCTATCGTGGAGCAGGCACTTTTGAATTTTTATATGAGAACGAGGAATTTTATTTCATAGAAATGAACACGCGCATTCAGGTAGAACACCCAGTTACGGAAATGATAACAGGCATTGATATTGTCAACGAACAATTAAAAATCGCAAGTGGCGAAGTATTAAGCTATAAACAGGCCGATATCAAAATAAGAGGTCATGCAATTGAATGCCGTATAAATGCCGAAGACCCAGAGACATTTTTACCCTCGCCAGGTACTATCCGGCACTATCACCCTCCTGGTGGATTCGGTATCCGTGTTGATACACATGTCTATCAGGGCTATAAGGTGCCACCCTATTACGACTCAATGATTGGTAAATTAATTGCCCATGGTGAGACAAGAGAGCACGCATTATCACGCTTATCGATGGCATTATCTGAAATTGTAATTGATGGCATTAAAACAAATATACCCCTACACCAGAACTTAGTTCAGGATACTGCGTTTGCAGTAGGGGGGACTGATATTCACTATCTGGAGAATAAACTGGGCATCAAATAGATTTTTTATTTGAATTACTTCCATTCTTAAACTTAATGAGTTGGTTACAACTTGAATTGGAAACAAATCAGACTTACGCGGAGGAGCTGTCAGTATTCCTTGAAGAATTTGGCGCAATTTCAATTTGTTTAACAGCATCAAGCGATGAACCTATCTTTGATGAGGGCACTGAAGATAATATACTGTGGCATAAAACAAAGTTAACTGTGTTATTAAACTCAAAATGCGATATCGACAGTCTATTGTTCCAATTACATCAGCATTTCGGTGGTGATGCCATTTATTGTCATAAAATTGAATTTCTAAAAGATAAAGATTGGGTCCGTGAATTTAAATCTAAATATCAGCCAATATTTTTTTCAAATAAAATATGTATTTCTCCGAGTTGGTGTAAGCCATCAGAAAATGAAATACTAACTATAATTCTTGATCCAGGACTTGCATTTGGCACAGGAATACATCCAACGACATCACTTTGTATCGAATGGTTTTGTCAAAATAATATAGATAATAAAATTGTCATTGACTATGGTTGCGGGTCAGGGATTCTTGCGATGGTTGCAGTGAAATTTGGAGCAAAAAAAGTTTTTGCAATTGATATTGATGAACAAGCCTTAAAAACAGCACGTGAAAATATTGCAAAGAACAAATTGGATGAGAAAATTTTGGTAGATCATCCAAAAAATGTCATTATTCCAAAAGCTGATATTTTAGTTGCTAATATTTTACAAAATCCGTTGAAAAAATTACTTAAAGAATTTTCTAGCTTAACAAAATCAGGTAGTCATATAATTTTATCTGGTTTACTCGCGGAACAGGCAGAACAGTGTTCGGCAGCATACGAGGCGCATTTTAATATGGATAAACCTGTTTTAAGAGAAAATTGGACAAGTTTGCATGGCGTTAGAGTTTAAAGTAACTGATTTTATTCATCAAAAAATTCTTACTTTACAACTTACAGTTTGTCGTTATTATAAGGAAAAAGTTTTTATTTAATTTTACGAGATGGATTTCGATTCTTTGGTTCAATGTTAATAGGACCTCATAAACTTAAAAATAATTTGGTGCTTGCCCCCATGGCAGGGATTACTGACCAACCGTTCAGAATACTTTGTCGAGAATTAGGGGCGGGTTTGGTTGTCTCTGAGATGGTGACGTCGGACAGCTCATTATTCGGGTCTAGAAAAACAAAACTGAGAGTTGATATTGGCGGCGAGAGGGAGCCCAGGGTTGTACAAATTGCTGGTGCAGACCCGAGTATGATGGTTAGAGCTGCTAGGTTTAACGTTGATAATAATGCGCAGATCATTGATATCAACATGGGTTGTCCAGCAAAAAAAGTTTGTAAAGTAATGGCGGGTTCTGCGTTATTAAGAGACGAAATATTAGTAGGTAAAATTTTAGAATCTGTTGTTAATGCAGTAAAGGTACCGGTAACTTTAAAAATCAGAACCGGTTGGGATAAGAATAGCCGTAACGCTATTAATGTAGCGAAAATTGCCAAGGAAGCAGGTATACAAGCGATTACAGTTCACGGTAGAACTCGTGCTTGTGGTTTTCAAGGCAGCGCTGAACATGAAACCGCAGGTGAAATTAAGGCGCGAATTAATATGACTGTGATAGCCAATGGCGATATCACAACACCAGAACAAGCACAAGAAATAATAAAAAAATATAGGGTTGATGGAATTATGATAGGAAGGGCAGCACAGGGTAATCCATGGATTTTCCATAAGATAAGCCACTATTTGGGAACAGGTAAGAAGCAAGCCCCACCCACCCTAAAAGAAATTCACAGCATTATTATAAAACACATCACTCATTTACATCGATTCTACGGCGAGCAGCAGGGAGTTAGGATTGCACGCAAACATATATCTTGGTACGCCAAAAAAAAATATATAAATACATTAAATTGCCCGATAAACAGGATTGAATCAGCAAACGAACAGATTTCAGTGCTAAACAATATTTTTGGCCAAGAGCAGAGATTTGCAGCATGAGCGAGAGAAAGATAAGAAAAAAAACGGCAGCTCAGAAAAGAAATTATGCCCAGCAATCTCTAGCAAATAACGTGGAAAAAGCTACGCAAAAATATTTTAAGGACCTAAACGGCAGTAAGCCAGATGGCCTATATGATTTTTTTATGCAGGAAGTTGAAAAACCATTTCTTGATGTCGTTATGCAGTATACAGACTGGAATATTACTCATGCCTCAAATATGCTTGGTATGAATCGTGCGACATTACGTAATCGGTTAAAAAAATACAAACTCGATTAAGACAGGGGCGGTGTTATCCTGTCATCACTAATATCAATAATTTCTTTATGCATTGCAATATCGCAATTAATACAATAATGTCGTACCTCCGGCTACCTAATTAAACAAGGGTAAATCCAATGACTGTTGTTAAACGTGCATTAGTCAGTGTGTCAGACAAATCTGGAGTCGTTGATTTTTGTAAGGGCTTGTCAGAATTAGGAATTGAAATTCTTTCAACAGGTGGTACTGCAAAATTACTGACAGAGCACAAAATTGATGTTGTGCAGGTTTCGGATTACACCAATTTCCCTGAGATGATGGATGGCCGTGTTAAGACTCTACACCCTAAAATTCACGGCGCACTTTTAGGTAGGCGCGGTGTTGATGATGAAGTAATGAATAAACATGGCATAACGGCAATCGATCTCCTTATTGTGAATTTATATCCATTTGAAGAAACTGTTAGTAAACCAGGATGTACATTTGAAGAAGCAATTGAAAATATTGATATTGGTGGCCCAGCAATGTTGCGTTCAGCTGCAAAAAATCATAATTCAGTGGCCGCAGTTGTTGATACTGAAGATTATGATAGAGTCTTAGAAGAATTAAAAGAGGATGGGAAAATTAGTGATGAAACACGTTTTCATCTTGCAAAAAGAGTTTTTTCTCATACAGCAAATTATGATGCAAATGTTTCAAACTATTTAGGCGGATTAAATAATAATAAAGAACCTATAAATTATCCATTGACCTACACAAGTCAATTTATAAAAAAACAAGATTTACGCTATGGTGAAAATCCTCACCAAACAGCTGCTTTTTATTCAGAACCTCACTCGATGAAGGGGACTTTAGCGAGCGCTAAGCAGATTCAGGGCAAGGAACTTTCTTATAATAATATTGCTGATACTGATGCCGCATATGAATGTGTCCTTTCATTCAAAGAAACTGCATGCGTGATTGTTAAACATGCAAATCCTTGTGGTGTTGCAATTGGCTCAACAATTCTTGAGGCTTATGAGGGTGCTTATGCTACAGACCCAACATCAGCTTTCGGTGGAATTATCGCATTTAATCGAGAATTAGATGCAAAAACAGCCAAGGTAATTATTGAAAGGCAATTTGTCGAAGTTATTATTGCACCGGTAATTTTATCAGACAGCGTTAAAGTTATTGCAAATAAAAAAGGTATACGTTTATTAGAGGCTGGGGTTCGGCAAGATAATATTCAGTGTTTAAATATGAAGCGTGTTAGCGGTGGTTTATTGCTTCAGGATAATGATCAGGGGATTATTAGCCGTGATAATTTAGAGGTTGTGACAAAAAGGACGCCTTCAGCAAAAGAGTTTGATGATCTTATCTTTGCATGGCATGTTGTAAAATATGTTAAATCGAATGCAATTGTCTATGCAAAAGATAAAAAAACCATTGGTGTTGGTGCAGGGCAAATGAGTCGTGTATATAGTGCACGCATTGCTGCAATTAAGGCAAAAGATGAAAATCTAACAGTAAATGGTGCAGTTATGGCATCTGATGCATTTTTTCCTTTCAGAGATGGAATTGACTCATCCGCAGCAGAAGGGATACAAGCGATCATTCAGCCTGGCGGTTCTGTTCGTGACAAGGAAGTAATTGCTGCTGCTGATGAACATAATATAGCGATGGTTTTTACCAAAATGAGGCATTTTCTTCATTAAAACAGTTGTCCCAGATTAAATATATATAATTTTATATGAAAATTCTTATTGTCGGCGGCGGTGGTCGTGAACATGCTTTAGCTTGGAAAGTTGCGCAGTCAACCCAAGTTGACACAGTGTATGTTGCGCCAGGTAATGCCGGGACTGCTAGTGAAAAAAAAATTACCAATATAGAAATAAATGCTGAAGATATTAACGCGTTAAAAATTTTTGCAGAAAAAGAATCAATAGATCTTACTATCGTTGGACCAGAGGCGCCTTTAGTGGCGGGTATTGTCGATGAGTTTCGAAAAGAAGAACTTCTTTGTTTTGGTCCTACAAAAGCAGCTGCTATTCTTGAAGGTTCTAAATCTTTTAGTAAAGATTTTCTAAAGAAATATCAAATTCCAACTGCTGAATATGAAACTTTTACGGAAGAAAACACTGCAATTAACTATATAAAATCAAAAAAAATGCCAATTGTTATTAAAGCAGATGGCTTAGCTGCCGGGAAAGGGGTAGTTATCGTATCATCAGAAGATGAGGCTATTAAAACAATTAATGAAATGTTATCTGGAAATAAATTTGGTGATGCAGGTCGTCGTATTGTTATTGAAGAATTTTTAAAAGGCGAAGAAGTCAGTTTTATCGTTATCTCAGATGGAGAGAATGTGCTCCCTCTTGCAACATCACAGGACCATAAGGCGCGCGATGATGGCGATAACGGTCCAAACACAGGGGGGATGGGCGCTTATTCACCAGCACCTATAGCCGATGATGTTATGCAGAAACGTATACTAGATGAAATTATTCTACCAACAGTAAAAGGAATGGAACTTGAGGGCAGGACTTACACAGGCTTTCTTTACGCAGGAGTGATGATTACTGATGAAGGCATACCGAAAGTTTTGGAATTTAATTGCCGCTTTGGCGACCCAGAAACCCAGCCAATAATGATGCGATTAAAAAGTGATCTGGTTGCTTTATGTCTAGCATCATTTAACAACACATTAACCGAATGTAACGTCGATTGGGAGAGACATGCTGCACTTGGGGTAGTGACGGCATCAGCTGGGTACCCTGCAAGCGCAAGTAAAGGTGATTTAATTGAAGGGCTTGATTCAAATTTCCCTGATCACGTAAAAATATTTCATGCAGGTACTTCAAGCATAGATAATAGAGTATTAACCGCAGGGGGCCGCGTTTTGTGTGCCACAGCATTGGGTACGACAGTCGGTGAAGCAAAAAAGGATGCATACGATGCTATAAAAAATATTACATATGAAGGTATGTTTTTTAGAAATGATATTGGATATCGAGCTGTTGTAAGGGAAAATTAAAATAAATTTAAGTATTACCATTCCAGACAAGAAAATTTTTAAGCAAAGTTAGACCAGTCTGCTGACTTTTTTCGGGGTGAAATTGAGTTGCAAAAACATTATCACGTGAAGCAGCCGAAGTATAACGACAAATATAATCAGTACTACCAGCAATATCAGAGTTATTATTCATTTTTACATAGTAACTATGAACAAAATAGAAACGACTCCCATCATCTATCCCATCCCATAAAGGGTGTTTTTTTGTTTGATATACTTGGTTCCATCCCATTGAAGGAATTTTGTATGTATTATTTTTTTCATCTTTCGTATTGTCGGTAAAACGAATTACGTTACCAGACATAATTCCTAACCCCTTCGTGCCCCCATCCTCGTCGCTATACTCCATTAGAGACTGCAAACCAAGACATATTCCAAGAAAGGGTTTGTTTTGTATGCATTCCTTAATAACGTTATCCAGTTTTTTTTCTTGAAGATTTTTCATGCATTGACCAATTGCACCTTGCCCTGGGAAAACAACTTTATCAGCATTTAATATAGTTTTAGGATTATCAGTTATAGCGATGTCTTGATTGCTTGTAGCAACAGTCTCAAGTGCTTTTGCAACAGATCGTAGGTTGCTGCTTCCGTAATCGAGGACAACAATTTTTGACATAATCTAAAATTACTTTTTAGAGCGAACCTTTTGTGGATGGTAAGATATCTTTCATCTGCGGGTCGATTTCGACTGCAACACGAAGAGCGCGACCAAATGATTTAAATATTGTTTCTGCGATGTGATGTGAGTTACGTCCTCTTATATTGTCAATGTGCAGAGTCATCATTGCATGGTTCACAAACCCTTGGAAAAATTCGAATACTAAGTCGACATCAAATTCTCCAACTCTTGCACGAGGATAATTTGCATTGTATTCAAGACCGGGGCGACCTGAGCAGTCTATTACGACACGGGATAGTGCCTCATCAAGCGGGACATAGGCATTTGCGTAGCGCCGTATACCCTTTTTATTATCTAAAGCCTGTGTGAATGCTTGTCCGAGTGTTATACCGATATCTTCGACAGTGTGATGAGCATCAATTTCTAGGTCACCTTTTGCTTTTATGCTGAGGTCGAATAAACCGTGGCGTGCAACCTGTTCTAGCATGTGTTCTAGAAATGGGATACCGATATCAAGCTCCGCCTGACCTTGACCATCTAACGTTAGTGATACTTCTATCTGCGTTTCTTTTGTATTTCGCTTTACTGTTGCTTTACGATTACTCATTATTTTGCCACCTGGCTCACATCATTGTTCCATTAAAAATAAGCGTGATAGGATAACCTCTAGAGACGTTATTACCAACAATCGGATATAAAATGATCAATATCGATAGTATTAAGCAGTATCTATTAGACTTGCAAGAACGTATTTGTTCGGAATTTATTGGTATTGATGGTGATTTGGTCTTGAAAGAGGATGAATGGCAGCGAGAGGGCGGCGGTGGAGGTAGAACGCGTGTATTGCAAGAAGGGAAGATTTTCGAGCAAGGTGGAATTAATTTTTCGAACGTATACGGTGATAATTTACCACCATCTGCAACAGCGCATAGACCGGAGCTCTCCGGTAGGTCGTTTCAAGCTCTCGGGAACTCGTTAGTTATTCACCCCTTAAATCCCTATATTCCAACAACACATATGAATATTAGGTTTTTTCTTGCTGATAAGGAAGGAGAAGACCCAATTTGGTGGTTTGGCGGGGGGTTTGATCTTACTCCCTATTACGGATTTATAGAGGACGCCAAGCATTGGCATGAAATATCCAAAGCTGCTTGTGATGGTTTTGGCGATAATACTTATTTGAAATATAAAAAGTGGTGTGATGAATATTTCTATCTTAAGCATAGACAAGAACCGCGTGGGATTGGTGGCATATTTTATGATGATTTAAATGAGTGGGGATTTGAATCTTGTTTTTCGTTTATGCAGAGTGTTGGCGAACATTTTCTTAAAGCATATTTACCTATTGTTGAACGTCGCAAAGGTATGACCTATTCAGAAAGAGAAAGAGACTTTCAGTTGTATCGCCGTAGTCGTTATGCTGAGTTTAATTTAATTTATGATCGTGGGACTTTATTTGGCTTACAATCTGGTGGTCGCACAGAGTCAATATTAATGTCTATGCCCCCTCTTGTACGCTGGGAATATAATTGGCAGCCGAGCTTGGCCTCAAAAGAGGCAGAACTTTATGATGTATTTCTTAAACCCAAAGATTGGCTCTCAGAATAACTACGCAAATAAGATTATTTATTTTTTTATAACTTCATTATCTGATGCAACAATGAGTACATCAGCCGGTCTTTTTGCAAACAGACCATTGGTTACTACACCTGTAATCTGATTTAATTTATTTTCAAGTTCTAATGGATTCTCGATCTTAAAATTATGAATGTCTAGAATGACATTCCCATTGTCGGTTATAAAGTCTTGTCTTAATTCAGGCTGACCACCCAGTTTTGTAATTTCCCTTGCAACATAACTTTGCGCCATCGGTACAACTTCTACTGGTAGCGGGAAGCTACCTAATAGGGGTACAAGTTTTGTGTCATCGATAATACAGATGAATTGTTTACTTGCCGCAGCAATGATTTTTTCACGAGTCAGCGCACCACCACCACCTTTAATAAGGTGTTTGTTTTTTGTTGCCTCATCAGCGCCATCAATATAGATTTGTAATTCGATAACACTATTTAATGCAACTACCGGTATGTTATGTTCTTTGAGTAGTTTCTCTGTAGCTACAGAACTCGATACTACCCCATCGATAAGACTTTTATTTTTGGCGAGTTCTTCTATGAAAAAACTCACAGTGCTTCCTGTGCCAACGCCAATGACGGCACTATTTTTTATATAATCAATTGCCGCTTTTGCAGCATTTCTTTTTTTGCAGTCCTGTGGCATAGACCGGCTCCTATGAATAAGTATGTTAGAACGGCTGTTAATGTTATCTTATGCTAATGTTCGATGAATACAAAAAATTAATTAAAGAAGCATGTCAGCGGGTCTATGAAGTAGCAAAGCGGACGGACCTCGATTATGCTCCCCAGCTTTCAGTACGCCATAACAACAAAATCTGGTTGAAACGCGAAGACCAACAGTCTGTATTTTCTTATAAGATACGAGGCGCTTACAATTTAATCGCCTCTTTATCTAAGAAGGAGCAGAATTTAGGGGTGATTACGGCTTCTGCGGGGAACCATGCCCAAGGCGTGGCGCTGGCGGCGAACCATTTAAATTTGCAATCAATCATTGTGATGCCAAAAACAACGCCGGAAATCAAAATAGATTCAGTTAAACGAATGAACGCAGAGGTGATTTTATTTGGTAATACTTACGATGACGCCAAAGAACACGCACTGAAACTTTCTGCTGAAAAGGGCATGTGCTATATCTCGCCTTACGATCACCCTTTAGTTATTGCTGGGCAGGCAACTGTTGGTGTTGAGTTATTAGAACAACACCCAAGCACACCAGACATTATTTTTGTTCCTGTTGGCGGTGGCGGTTTGGTTGCTGGCATTGCGGCTCACATAAAAGCAAATAACGCCGATATAAAAATAATTGGCGTAGAGCCCGATGAAGCTCCTTGTATGCATCAGGCATTTGATCTGGGAGAGCGCATTGAATTAGAGCAAATTGGTATATTTGCCGATGGTGCAGCTGTTAAACAAGCAGGTGAGGAAAATTATCGCATTGCAAAGGAACTTGTTGATGAGATTCTATTGGTTAGTGTCGATGAAATTTGCGCAGCTGTAAAAGATATTTTTGAAGATACTCGTTCAATTCCAGAGCCTGCTGGAGCATTAGCACTAGCCGGATTAAAACAGTATATAGCTGAGCACAAAATAAAAGATAAAGAATTAGTTACAATTTTTAGTGGCGCGAATGTAAATTTTGATCGTTTAAGGCATATTGCAGAACTTTCTGCTTTAGGCGAAAAAAAAGAGGCGTTGATTGCTATTATGATTCCCGAAAGTCCCGGAAGTTTTCGACGCCTATGCCATGATCTTGGCCCACGTTTAATTACGGAATTTAATTATCGATATGCTGACAAAAGAATGGCACATGTTTTTGTGGGGATACAATTGAAACAAGGTTCTGATGAAAAAAGTGCTTTAATAAAACAACTGAAAGATAAGGGCTATGATGTTGTAGATTTAAGTAATGATACTGTTGCTAAGATGCACATTCGATACATGGTTGGAGGCCATGCACCACAGGCTGAGAACGAACTTGTGTATCGTTTCGAATTCCCTGAACGATCAGGTGCTCTATTACATTTTTTAAGTGAGATGGGAGAAAGTTGGAATATTAGTTTATTCCATTATAGAAATCATGGGGCAGCCTATGGCCGGGTACTTATGGGATTTCAGGTCAATGAAGATGAAAGAAAAAAATTTCAAAATTTTATTAGTAAACTAGGCATGCCCTATTGGAATGAAAGCGAGAACTTAGCTTACAAGAAATTTTTGAGTTAAATTATTTTTCCCCTATATAAATTGAGGGGCATCAACCGTGATGTCGTTTCAGAGCATTGAACTTGAACCAGAGGTTCAAGTGGGTATCCGAAACAGTATTTCAGGCTTTCCACGTGGATGGACATGCACAACAATACCGATTATAGATCCCCCGTTTATTAGCTTATCGGCTCAAGTTACCACGAGCTTGATAACGAACACAACAGAAGACACCCAAACTTAAATATTCAAATTAACTGTAATCTAACTGGCTTTTTATATCTAGTGCGTCATTAATCTTACTTTGTAATCGACTAAGCGTACTATCAATTTTAAAAGCATAGTCTTTATTTTCTTTTTTGTGCTCCAACATTTCATTAGCAATGTTTAATGCTGTCATAACTGCGATTCTTTCAGAACCAATAACACTACCGTTTTTTCTAGTTTCTGTCATTTTATTATTTAAGTAATCAATTGCACTATGAAGTGAGTCAACTTCTTCTTCTTCACATGTGATCAAATATTCTTTATCTAGTATTGTAACTTTTAATGGAGATGTTTTATTCATGAGCGTGTTTCCATGGCGCGTAAGCGAGTAATCATAGCTTCTATTCTACTTCTAGCGTGTTCAGTTTTTTCAATTAATATAGCGCGTTCGTTGATAAGATTTTCTTGTTGGTTTTTTAGGCTAGAATTTTCAGTTTTCAGATCGTTTACGGTATTAATCAGCTCATCAACGCGCTCCTCAAGCGCACTCAAGTCTGTATTATCTACATCGTTATCCATGATTTCCGTCCTATTTTCAGTTATGACATGAACTGAATATATTGTTGATATATGATATTAAGTAACAATATAGAGCTACTGAATTTGCTGGTCAACTAATGATGTTGCCTATAGGGGCTTGAGGAAGGCCTCACTGGCATTGTCTTGTAAAAAATCAATTAGTTACTGCATTATAATTTAAGAGAATGATTATGATGATCGATTACGATTCGGTTAATAGACAATTAATTTCTGCAGGTACCGGTGTGTGTGCATCAGAGTCACACGGATTTTTATGTGGAGTATTTTGTGCCAGTAATACAGTGGCATCGACAATTTGGCAGGAATATCTGTTAGTTGGTGTCGAAGACACGTCAAATTTTGATGAATCTTTTGCAGTACTAAATCAATTAGCAGAATGCATTAGCGAAGAAATTTTATCCGAAGAGATGATTTTCACGCTACTTTTACCTGATGATCAAGTTAGTATTGCTGAGCGCTCAAACTCAATTTCTGAATGGTGCGCAGGATTTGTTAGTGGTTTAGGTATAGGTAGGGGTAAGAATAAATTAGATTTAGGTAATGATGGCGATGAATTTCTTAAAGATGTTATTTCGATATCACGAGTGGAAAGTTCGGTTGATGAAGGAGATGATGCCGAAACCGCTTATTTTGAAGTTGTTGAATATATTCGAGTAGGCGTAATTTTTATTTACCAACAGTTGCATGAAACACAAAAGAGAAACATCAGCACAAAAGAGAATCTACATTGATAGATACAAAAGAATTTAAAAATCGTCGTAAACGACTTATGGACATGATAGGTTCTGATAGCATAGCAATATTACCAACTGCATCTATTATTGTTAGAAATCGTGATGTTGAGTTTCCATTTCGACCAGATAGCGATTTTTTTTATTTAACGGGTTACCCAGAACCAGAAGCTGTTTTAGTCTTAATACCTGATCGCAAAGAAGGTGAATCCATACTTTTTTGTCGTGAACGTGATGAAAAAATGGAAGCGTGGCACGGGCGTCGTTCTGGACTGGATGGTGCTATTAGTATTTATTCGGTAGATGATGCTTTTCCAATCGAAGATATGGATGATATTTTGCCTGGATTAATTGAAGGACATGAACGAATTTTTTATAACATGGGTAGCGATCAAAATTTTGATCAAAGAGTATTAGGTTGGGTTAATCAAATTAGAGGTAAGGTTAGAGTAGGAGCGATTGCGCCAGATGAATTTATTTCACTCAATCATTTCTTACACGAGATGCGATTATATAAAAGCCGCTATGAAATCAAATTAATGCGTCAGGCTGCCAAGATTTCTGCTAAAGCACATATACGGGCAATGAGGAACTGCAGACCCGGGATGTATGAGTACCAATTAGAGGGTGAATTAATATCTGAATTTATTCAAAATGGCGCACGTTATACCGCTTACCCCCCAATTGTTGGTTCAGGACAAAATGCATGTATTCTGCATTACACAAACAATAACGATAAAATTATCGATGGCGATTTATTATTAATTGATTCGGGTGCTGAGTATCAATGTTATGCTAGTGACATTACACGGACATTCCCAGTTAACGGAAAGTTTTCTGATGCACAGCGTGATATTTATAATTTAGTTTTATCTGCACAAACTGCCGCGCTAAATGAAATCAAACCTGGTAAGCATTGGAATGATCCACATGATGCTGCCGTAAGGGTATTGACGGAAGGCATGGTAGGTTTGGGGATACTGGAAGGTGACCCGGATGAATTGATAAAAAATAAAGATTACGCAAAGTATTATATGCATAGAACTGGGCATTGGTTAGGAATGGATGTTCACGATGTCGGCGATTATAAACTTGATGGCGAATGGAGAATGTTAGAAGCAGGTATGGTAATGACAGTAGAACCAGGGCTTTATTTGCCTGCGAACTCAAAAGATTTATCAGAGCATTGGCAAAACATTGGCGTACGTATTGAAGATGATGTTTTGGTAACGAAAGATGGGTATGATATTTTAAGTAAAGACGCTCCTAAAACAATTGATGAAATTGAGGAGCTAATGGCAGATGCAGCATGATTACGATGTTGTAATTGTCGGTGCAGGTATGGTGGGTGCAAGCTTTGCTTGCGCCATAGCGCCAACAAATCTCTCTATAGCACTCATTGAGTCTGTAGAAATAGGTGATGATAAACAACCTAGCTATGACGATAGAGGCATTTCTCTTTCTCCTTCTTCGAAACGAATACTTGAATACATTGGTGTATGGGAAGAAATACATACGCATGTAACACCAATTAAGAAAATACATGTTTCCAATCAGAAAAAATTTGGTTTTACTCATTTTGCAGCATCTGACGTAGAAGCTGCAGAACTAGGACATGTTGTTATTGCTCGTTCATTAGGTAATGCTTTACATAAAAAAATAAAAAAGTTTAAAAACATAAAACTTTTATGTCCCGCTCAATTACAAGGTTTTACTAAGACTGACTCACAGTTGTCTTTACAAGTTTTATCTTCAGTAGGTTCCGAAACTGTTTACACAAAATTACTCGTTGGGGCAGATGGTAGTCATTCTATGGTTAGAGAGTTAGCAGGGATAGAAACCAAGAAATATGATTTTAAGCAAACCGCGATTGTTGCTAACGTAACTACCCAAAGACCACATAATTATACAGCATATGAACGCTTCACTCCGCATGGCCCAATTGCTTTTTTACCAATTGGAGAAAATCGTTCCGTTCTCGTTTTTACTACCCTTGCAGATGAAGCAAATCATTATCTTGATATGTCTGAAGAGCAATATTTAAAAACGATAGAAACTGAATTCGGACGTCGTTTGGGTAAAATTCAAGAGATTGGAAAACGACGTTCTTACCCAATCTTTTTTGTTGAGGCAATTCAGCAGTTTCAGGAAAATTTGGTTTTATTAGGTAATTCAGCTCATACAATTCACCCGAATGCTGCACAGGGCTTCAATCTTGGTTTACGCGATGTTGCAGGATTGGCTGAGTGCATATACTCAGCTCTTGAAAAAAAACTATCCGTTGATAATATAAATATTCTTAATGCCTATTTAGGATTACGCAATTCTGATCAGCAACGAGTTACAGAGTTTACTAATGGCATAGCAACTTCTTTTTATAATAATTCTTCGTTATTTACCCCTATTACAAATACTATAATGTTGCTTTTTGATTGCGTCCCTGAATTTAAATATTTATTTCTTAAAAGGGCAATGGGGTTAGCAGGCTACCAACCACGGCTTGTTAGAGGATTAAATTTATGAAACAAGATAAGAATAAATATGATGGGGATATTGTTATCGTGGGTGGCGGTATTATAGGCGGCTGCCTAGCATGTATATTAGGGCAGGTTGGCTTTAATATTGTTTTACTTGATGCAGATATTAAGTCTGAAAATTCATTTAAAGAAAATGACCCACGTGTATTTGCAATTACTATTGCATCCGAACGAATTCTTAAGAAGGCTGGCGCGTGGCTTCTTTTGAACGAACAAGATATTTCACCTTTTCGCCGTATGCATGTTTGGGATGAAAACGGAAATGGAGAGATTCGTTTTGAAAGTGCAGCAATATGCGAACCCACAATGGGATACATTATTCCTCACCGGGCCATTCTTCATGCGCTACACAAGAAAATTTATGATTTAGAAAATGTAAATCACATAAAAGGAGTTTCACCTATAAAAATAGAAAGGAGTGCTAATGCAATAATACTAGATGCAGATAATGAACAGCAATTTAAAAGTAAACTGGTAGTTGCCGCAGATGGGAGTAACTCGAAGACCAGAAAACTTTTAAATATTC
>Ga0163108_10001621_pt1 | contig 16388 bp, 20 predicted proteins | sample Fk1155metaG_FD_109644 | JGI IMG/M metagenome (GOLD analysis project Ga0163108, IMG submission 109644) | Marine microbial communities from the Central Pacific Ocean - Fk160115 155m metaG | ecosystem: Environmental > Aquatic > Marine > Oceanic > Photic zone | place: The Central Pacific Ocean...
CTATTGGGGCCAGGGAATTAACGAACCATATGGAAGTTTTTTTTCGAAAGGAGGTTGCCTTAAATGAGCACTGAGGATCTGGAGCAAGAACTAAAAGAACTAATAATAGGAACTCTTGAATTAGAGGACATATCCCCAGATGATATAGACAGTTCTGAGGCACTATTTAACGAGGGGCTTTCGTTAGATTCCATTGACGCCCTAGAACTTGGAGTGGCTTTGCAAAGACGCTATTCAGTTGAATTAGATGCAGAGGTAGAGGCAAATCAAGAACATTTTGCCAGCGTGAAGAGTTTGGCAAGATTCGTTGAAGAGCATGTGAATAACGGGAAGTAAACTATGGACGTAAGAACAGAAGTTACTGAAAAAATAAATTCCACTTTAATAGACCTTTTTGAAGTTGATCCTGAGGCTATCTCTGATAGTTCTCTTTTGTATGAAGATCTAGACATTGATAGCATTGATGCAGTAGATTTAATTATAGAACTCAAAGCTTTTACAGGATTAGTTATAGATCCTGATGATTTTAAATCAGTTAAAACTGTTGAAGATGTGATTAATATAGTTTGTAAGCTTCTAGAGAATGAAACCAATTCTGAGGGTTAGTTCTAGTTTAATTGTCCTGCTTTATCCTTTTTTAGTCTATTTTGGATTAAGAGACTTTCAGCCCAAGGCACTCTCTTGTTTGCTGCTGGTATTAGTTGTACTGCGCTTTATAAATTGGAAAGTAAGCAAGACCGAAGACTATCAGAAGACAATTAACCTGTATTGGATTGCAGCTGCGTTAATTGCGATTCTATTAACCATTGCGACTGGTTCTAAAATAGGATTATATCTATACCCGCTTTTGGTCAATCTTGCTTTTTTTATTTTCTTTTATATAAGTATTTTGAATCCTCCAACCATTATTGAGCAAATAGCACGAGGGTTTAACGCTGAGTTCCCAGACAACGCTGTTATTTATACCAGAAAGGCTACTAAAGCATGGTGTTTGTTCTTTATATTTAATGGGTCAATGTCTGTTATAAGTATTTATCTATCTGAAGAATGGTGGCTATTATATAACGGCTTTATATCCTATATTTTGATTGCATCTATGTTTGGAGCGGAATATCTCTTCCGAATTAAGTTTATGAAACAAAGAAATGATTGAATCATTGCCCTTGCACGCCTTTGAGGAAGAATACTCAAACAACCATATCGTTGCTTATTCCTTAGATGGTCAGCCCATTTTTTGGACAGAAATGCAAAAACGGCTTGATATCTGGAAAGACAAACTAAATGACATACCTCAAATTAAAGTAGCTGTTTTTCACACTGACGCCATTGATTTTCTGTGCATAGTTTCAATCCTGTGGAGTTTAAAAAAAATCCCTGTCATACCTGAAAATACACTAGAAGAAACTTTAAAAGTTGTAGAAGATGAGACAGATTATCTTATAGGAGAGTTTCCTGAGCTTAAGCCCTCCCACAATGCTGATGCAGCTAAGAGGTTATTGTCTTCAAATAAAGAAGGGAATGACCTGGCCTTGATAATCCTTACATCAGGTTCGTCTGGCAAGCCTAAGGCTGTTTATAAGACCTTCAAACAATTAAATTCAGAATTAAAAATAATTGAAAACAACTGGGGAAAACTATCAAAAGATATTTTGACTTTAGGTACAGTGTCTCATCATCATATGTTTGGTTTGCAATTTCGTTTATTTTGGCCTTTTGTTTCTAAAACCCCGTTCGTTAATCAGGATCTAGTCTATTTAGAGCAACTTCAAAAGCTATCAAAATTTAAAATTAATCTGATTTCCAGTCCTGCGCACCTTGAACATTTACCTGAGGCAATGGATTGGAATGAAATATCAAGCTCGATGAAAACAATTTTCTCTGCTGGGGCGCCTTTATCTAAAAAGGCTTCTCTCAAAGTTTACAAAAAAATAGGAGTGCCTATTACGGAAGTCTACGGAAGTACCGAAACAGGCGCTGTTTCGCAAAGAGAACAAACAAAAGACACTCTATGGAACCCTTTAAAAGGAATATCTGTAAAAAAAATAGATAAGAAGCTTGCCATAAGCTCTCCTGCAGCTCTGGGAAAAGGTTGGTATATATCCGATGATCTTTGCGAAATGCACGCAAATGGAAGTTTTTCTTTAAAAGGAAGAGCAGACAATATCATCAAGGTTGGAGGGAAGCGTATTTCTAAAACAGCCATAGAGGAAATACTGAACAAGCATTCGTTGATAGAGAAAGCTTTTGTGGTATTTCTTAAAAAAAGAAAAAATAGAGTTGGAGCGGTTGTTCAACTAACCAGAGAAGGAAATGAAGAGCTTATTGATAAGGGAAAAATTCTCCTTCAAAAAAAATTATCTAAAGGCCTGAAAGAAGCAATTGAAAAAGTAGCTTGGCCAAGATATTGGCGCTTTGTTTATGAAATACCTATCAATCAACAAGGAAAAATTATACTCTCGACACTTCAAGGATTGTTTGATGAAAAAAATAAACTAAAATTTCCAGATTATTTATCTCAAGAGTATGACGAAAATGCTCAGGAGTATGTTGCCGAATTTATCCTACCACAGAATTTATTTTATTTTAAAGGGCATTTCCAAGGAAGACCGGTTTTACCTGGGCTTGTACAAATTAGTTGGGCAATTCACTATGCCCAAGAGTTATTCGGAGAACTTGGTACTTTTGTTAGACTTGAAGGAATAAAATTTCAACAAGTAATCCAACCAGGAGAAAAGATTAAGCTAAAGCTTAGGTGGGAGGAAGGGAGTAACAGGTTATTCTTTGGCTACAGCAATAAAAATAATATTAACTCTATTGGCAGGGTGGTATTTAAGAAAGAAGTTTAAATATGAATTTTCAACCTAAGTTATGTTTTATTATTCCCGTATATGACCACTCGACAAATCTTTCTGTTTTTATAAAAGAGTTAGCTAAAAAAAAATTTCCTATTATTCTAGTGGATGATGGAAGCCACATAGCTTGTAAAAAAATTATGATGCGACTCGATCAAGAAATTGAAGGCATAACCCTTAAATCACATGTTCTCAATTTAGGCAAAGGAGCAGCTATAAAAACAGGTCTGAAAGAAGCCAAGAAGTCTGGCTTTTCACATGCTTTACAAATAGATGCCGACGGTCAGCATAATATTGAAGATATATCACGTTTTATACTTGAGATGAATAAACAGCCTAATGCACTTGTATCTGGAATTCCAAGTTATGATAAGACTGTACCGACAATAAGATACTACAGTCGTTATGCTACACACCTGTGGGTTTGGATTAATTCTCTATCTAAAGACATTAAGGATTCTATGTGTGGATTTAGAATCTATCCCGTTGAACAGAGCTGTCTATTATTGTCCACACAGAAAATAGGAGACAGAATGGAATTTGATATTGAATTTATAGTCAGGTGGCATTGGTTAGGTAAGCCAATAGTGCAAATTCAGACTAGAGTTATTTATCCAGAGGATGGCATTTCACATTTTGGCTTTTTTAGAGATAATTTTCTGATTGCCCGAATGCACGCAAGATTATTTTTTGGCATGCTGAAACGATTACCAAAACTTTTAAAACAAAAATTTTAAATTCATGAGTCAAGGAAATAATTGGGCTTTTATCAAAGAAAAAGGAACATTAACAGGGATGAAAATCATGTTAATTGCTTACCGAATAGGCGGGCCTATATTATTCAGAATTTTTTTATTTCCAGTAGTCTTTTTTTATTTTTTATTCAAGCCAAATCTACGAAAGAACTCAATAGACTATTTAGTGAGAGTAGAAAAAAAGATAGACAACCTGCCAAAAGTAAACTTTTTATTATCCTTTAGGCATATTTTGGAATTTGGTTCAGCATTAATCGATAAATTTTCGGTTTGGATGGGAGAAATAAATATAGATCAAGTTAATGTTCACGGTTCTGAATTATTTAACGAACTTATCTCAAATAAACAAGGGGCAGTAATCATTACCTCTCACCTTGGTAACACAGAAGTTAGTAGCGCTTTGTCGCAAACTAATCCTCAGATGAATTTAACTATTCTTCAGTACACCAAGAACGCACAAAAATTTAATCACTTGCTTGATCAACTTAAAATGACGAGTAACATAAAAATGTTACAAGTAACGGATCTTAGTGCCTATGTAGCCATGCAATTATATGAAAAAGCTAGGCATGGAGAGTTTATTGCTATTAGTGGAGACAGGCTTTCAATAAATCACCCTGAAGCCTCGGTCACTTGTAATTTCTTTAATAGACCTGCAAATTTTCCAAACGGACCTTACGTTTTAGCTAGTATTTTGCAAGTGCCCATAATGTTATTAATCTGCGTTAAGCATAAAGGAAAGTATAATATTTACTTTGAAGAATTAACAAAAGGACAAAAAATATCTAAGAAGTATCGACAGGATTTTATAAAAGACAGTGCCCAATTATTTGCAGAAAGACTTGAGCACTATACTAGCCAAAACCCCTTACAATGGTTTAACTTTTTTGAATTTTGGAAGAAAATATGAGGTTTTTTAAGAATTAATAAATAATTTCCTATAAAGAAATAATTATGGATTATAAAGCAGAAATAGAAAAAGAAATTGAGATTCCTTTTTATGACGTGGACTCTGCTGGAATAGTTTGGCATGGTAATTATGTTAAGTATTTTGAAGTAGCCCGTTGCGCATTACTGGACAAGTTGAACTACAACTATAATGATATGACGGAATCTGGTTTTTTCTGGCCAGTTATAGATATTCGTCTTAGATATGTAAATCCTTCTAAGTTCAAGCAGAAAATTATTGTAAGAGCGGCCATAAAAGAATGGGAGAATAGATTAAAAATTAATTACCTGATAGTTGATGCTGTAACCGGCGTTAGATTAATCAGGGGCTATAGTGTTCAGGTAGCTGTTGACATAGCAAGTGGTGAAATGCTCTTCGCTTCACCTCCAATTTTGTTAGAGAAGCTTGGCCTAAAAGAAACATGAAATTCAATATGGGGATAGTGCGTTTATTTTTAATGCTCACTTTAGTTTGTTTCTCAACTTCAATTTTCTCAACTTTAAAAGATACAATTTTTAATCAGGCTAAAGATACAAAGAGTATAAACAGCAGCTTTATTCAAGAAAGAAGAATCTCCGTATTGCCATTGCCGTTGGTCTCCACCGGAAATTTTAAGTTTCAATATCAAGAAGGCATACTGTGGGAGACATTAAAACCAATTCAAAGCACGATCATAATTTCAGAGAATGGCATTCAAGAAGAAAATAATTTTGAAAGAACAGAAATTGGAGGCTCTTCTCAAATAGGCAAAGTACTGCTTGGTTTATTTTCAGGTGATTTAGCTTCTTTAGAGTCATATTTTTTTATTGTAACAAAAGGCGATGTCAACAAATGGAATCTATTTTTAGAGCCCAAAAATAGCCTTGTATCATCACAAATAACCTCTATTTCAATAGAAGGCAGAGAATCAGTAGACTCTATTTACTTAGTAGAAGCCAATGGAGATTCCTCTAGTCTTAAATTTAATCATAGTAGAATTAATTTCATCAGGAAAGACCCTTCAAAATAGAATTTTATGGGAGGAAAAAAAATTATTAGAAATAGAATCCCTTTATTGCTCGCCTTTTTTTGGACTCTCATAATTATGGGTAGTAGCCTTTATTCATTCTCTAAAATTAATTCTAATAAAAATTTTGAAAGCAATATTTTAAGTTTAATTCCTGATCAAGTATTCCCATCAGAAGATCCATTGCTCTTGGAGAAGTTACAAAATATAGCGGATAGAAGTTTTGTAGTACTAGTAAAAGGGGAGGATGAAATAAAAGGCTTAAAAATGGCTAAAAAGTTGGCTCAAGAATTTAAAAAAATAGATGGCTTGTCTTTGGTGAAATCTAATTCAGAAGCTACAAAAGAAATAGAGAATTTTTATTTTCCTTTTCGACATCAACTACTTAGGCCTGAAACCCGAGATTTGTTACAAAGCCTGAGCCCACAACAAATTGCAGATAGAGAATTACAATTTATCTACAGCCCCTTAAGAAGATATAGTCCTTATGAATTTAAAGAAGACCCTTTTAATCTTGGAGGTATTTGGATTAAGTCTTTTTTTGAAAGAGGAGGTGATTTTTTACCTACAGAAATTCCATCTATCGAAGATAAAGATGGTAGTTGGTACTTAGTTTCAGGTAAATTAAATACAAGCCCTTTTAATACCGGACAGCAACAAAAACTTCTAAATTCCATAAGAGACTTTAGATCAGAACAAAACAAAGAAAGCTTACAACTAATAACCTCTGGTTTAATCTTTCATGCTGCAGAAGGAACTAAAATAGCAAAAAAAGAAATTTCAACAGTCGGTGCTGGTTCGCTCTTGGCTATAGCCCTGTTAGTTCTAATAGTTTTCAGGTCTTGGAGTAGTGTTTTATTTATTGGGACTGTCCTGACCTGCAGTACACTAATAGCCATCTCAGTAACGTGGTTATTTTTTGATAAAATACACCTTGTTACCTTAGCATTTGGTTCAACCTTATTAGGGCTAGCTGCCGACTATTCCTTTCATTTTTTAGCAAAATTTAAAGCAATTGGTGATTCAATACTTTCAAGAAATCTACTTCTGAAAGGCCTAGTAGTTAGCACCCTTTCTAGCATCTTTGCTTACTTATTTTTGTTATTTTCTCCTTTTCCTGGACTACAACAGTTCTCAATTTTCGTAGCATCTGGATTGGCTGCTGCCTGTATTACAGTTTTAATAATAGGACCTTTTTTTAACAAGAGCTTGCCTAATCCCGTTGAGTTTGGAAGAGTTTTTAATAGTTTCTTTGAGCCTCTTTATATCAAAATAACGACCAACCGGGGAATGATATTAGTGGTTGGATTAATAGTCATACTCTCAGCGATAGGAAATATTTATTTGAGGGGTGTAGATGATGATGTACGCCAACTGAACACTTCTGGAGATTTGTTATTGGAAGATGAAAAGAAAGCTCAAAAACTGTTAGGTAATTTCAATAAGCAAAGATATTTCTTTATTGAAGGAGAATCTCAGCAGCAGGTACTGGAAAAAACAGAATTATTACAACATGAATTGTCTAAGCAACGGCCATTTGACGGTCCCAAAAACAAAAATTACTTTTACTCTACAACTACTGCTATACCCTCCTTGTATCAGCAAAGACAGGATTATGAATTAATCAAGCGGAAGATTTTCTCTGAACAAGGGGCAGCCTCGATACTTTGTAAGCAACTTAAGAGCAACTGTTTTTGGATGGAAGTCCAGTCTAAATTTAATCCTAATTTGTTGCCATCTTCTTTGCCTAATACTATTTCTGAGATCTACCCTGCGGTTGACCTCATATCAGCAAATAAAAATGTAGTTTTTTTCAATCAAACAAACTTAAAAAATTCATTTTCTCCATCTAATATTTTAATTTCCGGCATAACTTACTTTGATCAAGTTAGTAATCTGACATTCATCTTAGAAGGATTTAGAAAACAAGTTACTTGGCTACTAGTTAGTTTTTTTCTTTTTATGACAGTTGCTAGTTTTCTATTGTTTGGCAAAAAGGGATCAACAATAATTGCAGCCATATCTTTTTCGAGTCTTGTAGCTTTATCTCTTTCTGCTGGAACTGGAATTACAGTTTTTCATGTATTGGCTCTTTTGTTAGTAATAGGAATAGCAGTAGATACAGCCGTTTTCTTTATTACTCCTGGCTTAAACAGAGATACTTGGGCAGCATCTACATTAGCTTGTCTTACGTCCGCAATAGCTTTTGGAATATTGTCTTTAAGCGAGATACCTTTACTGCATTATTTTGGATCTGTAGTACTATTAGGGCTTATAAGCACTTGGTTAATCACACCATTAATTTATTTTTTATTAAAAGAACAATAATTTAGGTAATATTTTGACTGTTTTAATTTAATGTTGAATGGAGATACCTTTTACTATTAATTTTATCTTACTATGACTAATAATAACCAACTAGAAAAGAAAAGTGCCTTACAGGCGATGTTCGATGCTCAAAAAATTGCTTTTGGACCAATTGTCTTTCAGGCCGCTAAAGCAATGTGTGATTTGGGAATACTGGCATTGATTTCCACCACAAAAGACAAAGGAATTACTGTAGAAGAAGTTGCACATGAATTGGATCTAGGCATTTATAGTATCAAGGTATTACTAGAGCTGGGGCTGAGTGCAGAGATTGTTCTACTTGAGGATGATAGATATTCTTTATCGAAAACTGGTCATTTCTTACTGAATAATAAACTTACACAGGTCAATTTAAACTTTGTACATGATGTCTGTTATCAAGCAATGTTTAATCTTAAAGAATCTGTTCAGCATCAAAAACCTCTAGGGTTGAAGGTGTTCGGTGAGTGGGAAACGGTTTATGAAGGGTTGTCCGCTTTGCCAGAGCAAGTTCAAAAAAGCTGGTTTGAATTTGATCATTATTATTCAGACATGGCTTTTCCTAAAGTATTACCCTTAGTTTTTCAAACCAAGCCAAAATTAATTCTTGATGTTGGTGGTAATACTGGCAAGTGGGCTATCTTATGCGCTAACTATTCTAAGGATGCAAGAGTTATCATCTTAGATTTACCAGGGCAACTGAAAAAAGCCATGAAGAATGCTAAAGATCATGACTTAAGTCAGAGGATAAAAGGAATTGAAGCCGATATACTAAAAGAATTACCTTCTCTCCCAGACGAGATTGATGTTATCTGGATGAGCCAGTTTCTTGATTGTTTCTCGGAGACGGAAATAGAATCCATGCTTAAAAGATTTCATACACACATGGGCGACGAAACCATTCTTTACATACTTGAACTGTTTTGGGACAGACAACGTTTCAAAGCTACGGAATTCAGCTTACACAACACCTCGTTGTACTTTACTTGCATTGCAAACGGTGTAAGTAAGATGTATCACTCTAAAGATATTAAGAGGTTATTAAATTCAGCTGGATTTAAAATAACTGCTGAAACTGATCATATTGGCATAGGTCATACTTTGTTGGAATGCAGAAGAAAATAAGGAATAAGCGCTTTTTAAATAAAAAGTTTCTTGAAAGAATTTAAAATCATTTTTGTGATGGAAGGCTGAATTAAGCATATAAGTTTATGTCTACACTGGTTGTAAACACCCAAAAGTTTTCAAAACAGTTAGAGCAATTGATTCTTTATAATAAACTACTTATTAAAATCCATAATAATTCGAGATCTTGGAAAAAATATGCTCACTATTAACAAAACATGTTCCGGTTCTTAACATTTATTATTTTATGTCTATTTATCACAAGTTGTTCTAACTTTCATGGTAAGTTTGTTGAATACAAAAGGTTACTTCCAGACCCTAACGATCTACCATGCTGTTGGCAGATTAGAGAGAAAATAGAAATAATATCTAGCTCTAAGCAGATCTCACTTTCTGCTGTAACTGTAATTTCAGAAAAGAAACTTATTGTAGTTATATTTGATCCCCTGGGGAGGAGGCTTCTAAACATCTCCCAAACAGGAAGAGAGGTTAAGGTAGAAAAAGAAAAAGAGATGACCTTGGAATTGCCAATAGAATTACTTCTGCTAGGAATTTTTTTAGTTGATATGCCTGATTCTGGGTGGTCATTTAAAGGATCTGACTGGCTCGTTGAAAGAAGTGGAAATAAGAAAATTTTAAAGCATGCAAATAGTGTTATCGTAAGTATGACCGAAGTAAATTTACCTTTTGAAGAATTAACAGAAAATCGAATGATTAGTAATCTGTCTTATCATGATCTTGATTTAGAAGTAAAAATAACTAGATTAGAAAAACAGAGATTATGATTTTAGATCAAAACACTTTTAAAGAAGCTCCTATATTTTTAAATTGTGCTTCAATAATTTGTTCTTTGGGGTCCGGACTTAGTTCTGTAGAGGAAAACTTATTTAATAAAAACATAAATTTTTTAAGGCCTGCAGGAGAACAGTTTTCTAATAGAGAACTCTTTGTGGGTAAAATCAAAGAAACTTTGTCGAAAGTAACTTTATTGGAAGAAGATACTCGAAATAATCGAGTTTTAACTACGGCTTTAGACCCTCTTGTTTCAGAAATTAGTTTATTGAAAGAGAAGTATGGATCTGAACGCATAGGCGTAGTAATTGGCACAAGCACATCTGGAATTTCTGATGGTGAGAAAGCTATGAGTTTTCATTTTGATCAGGGAAAATTCCCAGAAAATTTTGACTATAGAAAACAAGAAATTTTTTCTCCTTCTAGGTATGTTTCAAACTGGTTTGATCTTAAAGGACCGGTTTTTTCTGTTTCTAGCGCATGCACATCGGGTGCTAAAGCCTTGGCTTCAGCTTCTCGTTTGCTTAGGCTGGGGGTTTGTGATGCAGTAATTGCTGGAGGTGTAGACACACTTTGCAATATGACTATAGACGGTTTTTCCTCACTTTCTGTAACTACAGAAGGGATTTGTAATCCTTTTAGTTTAAATCGTAAAGGCATAAATATTGGTGAAGGAGCAGGACTTTTTTTGCTGACACGAGAACCCAGTAGGATTAGATTATGTGGAATAGGCGAAACCTCAGATGCTTATCATATATCTTCACCGGACCCTAATGGAGATGGAGCTGAAAAGGCCATGCTTTTGGCACTAGAGCAAGCAAACATTGATCCAGCAAAAATAGACTACCTAAATTTTCATGGAACAGGGACAAAACAGAACGATAGGATGGAGGCTTTAGCAGTTCACAGGGTGTTTGGTGAAGAGGTTGCGTGTAGTTCTACCAAACCTTTCACAGGACATACCCTCGCAGCAGCTGGGGCAATAGAGGCAGTTTTTTGTTGGTTGGCATTGTCGAGAAATGATAATAAATTACCTCCTCATCGTTGGGATGGTCAACAAGATCCAGACTTACCGAGGCTTATTAATATTGGTGCAAGTAAATCTCAAGGCAAACCTAAGTTTGTTATGAGCAATTCGTTTGCCTTCGGAGGCAATAATATTTCTCTAATTTTGGGTGGAGAATGAAAGAAGATTTTAGAATACTTGATGTGGTACCACACCAATCTCCAATGTCTCTCCTAGATGCAATAGAGAGTTATTCAGATAATGCATTAGTCTCTAGCTTAACCATTAAAGAAGATAGTCTATTTTATGAAGAGCTTGGTGTGCCTGCCTGGGTTGGACTTGAGTATATGGGTCAAACAATAGCTGCTTATGCAGGAGTTAAAGCAAGAAAAGAAGGTAAACCAGTAAAGATAGGTTTTTTAGTTAGCAGTCGTCGTTATGAATCTCCACAAAGCCACTTTAAATTGGGCACTAAATTAACTATAGTTGCAGAAAAGGTTATAGACAATCCTTCAGGATTAAATGTATTTAGCTGTTCTATAGCTTGGGATGATTTTATAATAAGGGCAAATTTAAATGTATATTTGCCCGACAAAGTAGAAGAATTTTTAGAAGGAGGAGTATGAATGAGCGAGTCTGTTTTAGTGACTGGTTCAAGTAGAGGGATAGGTAAAGCAATTGCATTAGAGCTTTCTAAGAGCGGATATCAGGTTGTAATCCATTACCTTGCAAGACAAGAAGAAGCAGAAGAGGTGATTGAAACCATTATAAACTATGGCGGGGAAGCCAGGTCATTACAGTTTGATGTTTCAAATAGAGAACAATCAAAAAAAACTCTAGAGAAAGACATAGCTCAACATGGAGCTTATTATGGAGTGGTATGCAATGCAGGCATATCTAGTGACTCTGCTTTTCCTGCAATGTCAGGCAAACAATGGGACAAAGTTATTCACACTAATCTTGATAGTTTTTATAATGTACTGAACCCAATTACCATGCCAATGGTTCGTAGACGAAAACCAGGAAGGATAGTCACTCTAGCGTCTATTTCAGGGATCATTGGTAACAGAGGCCAAACAAATTATAGTGCTGCTAAAGCTGGAATTATCGCTGCTACAAAATCTTTAGCAATAGAACTAGCTAAAAGACAGATTACAGTTAATTGTGTTGCTCCTGGGATTATAGAAACAGAAATGATTGATGATCTACCTATTGACCAAGTCCTAGAATTAATTCCAGCTCGAAGAGCGGGAAGTCCAGAAGAAGTGGCTGCACTAGTAAATTTTTTGATTTCTCCTAAGTCTTCCTATATAACTAGGCAGGTTATATCAGTTAATGGAGGAATGGCCTAGTGAGGAGAGTGGTAGTTACAGGAATGGCAGCAATAAGCCCTGTTGGAAAAGATTGGAAGACAATCTCGAAGAATTTAAAATCTTCTAATACAGGAATTAGATTTATGGAAGAATGGGATATTTATAACGAAATGATTACACGCCTAGGTGCGCCGGTTAAAGATTTCGAAAGGCCAGAGCACTTTTCACGTAAACAAATTAGAAGCATGGGTAGAGTTGCACTCATGGCTACTGCAGCCACTGAAATAGCATTAGAAGATTCTCAGTTGCTTAATAACCCTATTATAAAAGATGGCAGAATGGGTGTTGGTTATGGCTCTTCAACAGGCAGCACTGAAGCGGTAAAAGATTTTGGAAATATGCTTTTAAATAAATCTAGTGTTCACTTAAACGCCAACACTTACCTTAAGATGATGAGTCATACAGCTGCAGTTAATATTGGAGTTTTTTTTGGACTAAAGGGGAGGGTTATCCCTACTTCTAGTGCTTGCACATCAGGTAGCCAAGGAATCGGTTTTTCTTATGAAGCAATTAAATATGGGCATCAAGATTTGATGGTAGCAGGAGGAGCTGAAGAATTATGCCCTACAGAAGCTGCTGTGTTTGATACTCTGTTCGCGACAAGCACGAGGAACCATGAACCGAATTTAACACCTCGACCTTTTGATAGAGATCGAGATGGCCTAGTCATAGGAGAAGGAGCGGCAACACTGATTCTTGAAGAGAGAGACCACGCATTAAAAAGAGGGGCTTCTATTTACGCTGAGATTATCGGTTATGGTTGTAATTCAGACGGAACCCATGTAACAAGACCTCAAGCTGATACGATGTACCGAGCAATGGAATTATCTTTACTACAGTCAGGCTTAGAACCTCAATCAATAGGCTATGTTAGTGCGCATGGAACGGCAACCGATCAAGGAGATGTTGCTGAGAGTCATGCAACCAATAGATTGCTAGGAAGCAATGTTCCTATTAGCGCTCTTAAAAGTTTTACTGGTCATACTTTGGGAGCATGCGGTGCTTTAGAAGCAGTCGTTGCCATAAACATGATGAACGAAGGCTGGTTTCATGGAAATGCAAACTTAGAAAATGTAGACCCTAATTGTGCTGAATTAGATTACATAGAACCTAAAGGAAGAAAACTAGAATCCAACTGTATTATGAGCAATAATTTTGCTTTTGGAGGCATTAACACCTCCTTAATTTTTACAAAATAATAATAAGTATTATTGAACAGGAAACAATAATGAACAGAGAAATGAAAAAATCTATGAAAGAAGTTAGAAGTGAGATAGATCAGATTGATAAGGAATTAGTTTCTCTTCTTGCAAAAAGACAAAAATATGTAGAAAACGCTGCTCTTATAAAGAAGGACAGAAATTTAATTATCGATGAACCAAGAATAGAAGAAGTTATTAGTAATATAAAAAAATTTTCATCTTCTTCGGGTTTATCTGACGCAATTTCCGAGCCCTTATGGAGGAAGTTAATTGAACTTTCTATTGAACATGAATTCAAAGAATTTGAAAGTAAATAAAATTAACAAATAAGCGTTTAAAATTCATTTCATGCTTATAATTTTAAACCGAAACCAATAACAATAGGGAAGTCAAAACCTTCGTTTTCGGAAAAGAAATTAGCATTGGAAAAGTGCTTCCAAGAGACAAAAAGAAAATTTTCTTTACTAGATTTTCTTTTAAATAATACCCCAAAGCCGACTTGAGCTTGAAAAGTCAATTTTTTTGATTGTTTCCGATCTCCCAGTGTGTTGTTGCTCAGATAAGTAGGCCCGAGAGCCCTAACAAAAAAATAAGGAGTTGTTGTTTTTAAAGCTCGTTTAGAAAGCCATGAGTTTTCCGATGGAAATAATGTTAACTGAGGATAAATAGAGATTGCCCATAATTTCTTATCGGTATTAAAGTTAGTTTCTAATTGAGTGTAGCTAACCCCAATATTCACAGTCTGTTTATTGCTTCTTATGTATTCAAAGAAATTAAAATCTAAACCAGCGGTCTTATTTTTTTGGTTTGAATCTGGTTGCTTACCTCCACCCAAAGTAAGTATCAAATCATTTGCTAATATTGATGTAGAAAAGCATATTAAAAGAAAAACAGCTGTTAATAATTTAATGCTACTTGTAATATTCTTTCTATCTTTAATATTCATTTAAGGGCAAAATTAAATGTCGCTTTTATTTTTTATTTTAGTTTAATGTAAGTACCTTTGTAATACTTGAGACTATAGAAAATTTTATACATGTATACTTGTTTTGATTAAGCTTCTTAATACCACAAAAAGACTTTCAGCCAATAGAAAGCTAATAAATGTTTTCGTTCTATTTGTTTTTATTAGTACCTTTCTTACTTCTTGTGTTAACACACGAATACAACAAAATATAAAAGATTACCCTGTAAAGGAAACTAATAAGGCTTTAGTAATTTGTAGAGAAGCAGTGGGAAAACAATTTATCCCTTTTAACAACGTACATGGAGCTTCTGCATTTAGTTCAGGCCATCCTTCAAAAGAACTTGCTATTTTAAGTACATTTTGGCTGATAGAGTTAACCCAAACTAATCTAAAATCTTGCACTTTAGTGCAGATCAATAACTCTTCAGTTTCAAAATTAAATGCAGCCTATTGGAAAAACTTTTATTTCAAAAATTATTCTAAATATAAATTTACTTATAAAGACAATATTGGAGTAATTGTAGAAAAAAATGATTAAGCCAAACCTCTTTTTACGGCTAATAACTATTGTTTTTCTATTACTGAGTGCTTGCGGACCAACCTATGTTCGTTCTGTATTACTAACAGATACAAAGTTTGATCCTGAAGCTAATGGGATCATGGTTGGAGTGATTGAACTTGAGAATGCTCCTGCGCCACAAGATATGAATAGTGATTTTAAACCAGAAGAAATTTACAAGGCTTACAGAGAATCTTTGAATAAAGCCCTTAATCTTTACGGCATAGCATATGAACCTGGTAAGAGTAAAATCATTACAAACATAACTATTCTAGGCTATAAGGAAGGCAATGCTTTTATTAGATGGCTGTCTCCAGCTGGTGGAGAAAGTAGAATTCAAGTACAAGCAACTTTAGAAGTGGATGACCAAATTGTTGGAGGGGTTGAGAGTCAAAAGACCATTGCATGGGGGGGAGCTTATTCAATTGGAGGATGGCGAATGGTTATAAGGCGGTCTGCAAATGAAATTGGCAAAAAAATATGCCTAGAAGCATTTAGCAAAAACTCAAAGAAGAATTGCTACCTATCAGATTAATTATTTAATCACTCTAAAAAAAAGGAATCTTATTAAACCCTAGTTCTTTCTTGAACCGTAACCTCGACAAGTATTACAAAGGCTTTTCTTTAGCCATTTCCTAGTATCTTTATCAGTACTTGGAGCAGGGCTCTTTATCCTAAATAAGACTAGATCAGTAATTCTAATATCTGTTACTCCTTCAAAATAAATACGTTTTGCAGCAAGCTTATGTAATTCTGGTATATCACTTTGCAACATATTCTTGTATCTAAGTAAGGACAGAGGCAAACGATTCATCTCGGAAGGAATAGTTTCTTCAGAATGGATGTTATCAAAGTTCATTATTATGGGATTAAACGCCTTGTATTGATAAGTATACCTTTGGGCTATGGCAGCATATTTTCTAAGTTTTTCATCAGGTGCAAAGGATTCCAACTTCCTTAATGTGGGGAGGTATTTATTGTTGCCAGAAAAGCCAAGAGCTTTTGCTAGCCAAGAAGCCCAGTCTATTTCATAATCATCACTTAATGACAGATAGGAATTTAATAATTGCTTTTCAATCACATCAAAAATTCTCGGGTCAGAATAACCTAGGTAGGCCAGCTTTTCAGCAGATACATGTTGTTTCATTAAAAAAGGTTGACTGAAAATATTTATTAGTTCATCAACCTCTTTTTCTTTTTCTTCTTGATATTCGGCCCAAACGGGACTGCTTAAAATAGTACAAAGAGCTATTAGTAGTGTGGTTTTAAAAAAGATTAATTTCATACTATAGAGGATAGCATTAAATCCTTGAGTTGCCTTTTGAATTTAAGAAGAAATTATTGCAAAGAACGGATGCCAAGACAGCAATAGCTACTCAATTTTGTTTCGATGCAGAGGCTGTAAAAAAATGGGCAGATGAAATCAAGGAGGCCGGCATTGATATTCCTATACATA
>Ga0163108_10001622_pt1 | contig 16386 bp, 11 predicted proteins | sample Fk1155metaG_FD_109644 | JGI IMG/M metagenome (GOLD analysis project Ga0163108, IMG submission 109644) | Marine microbial communities from the Central Pacific Ocean - Fk160115 155m metaG | ecosystem: Environmental > Aquatic > Marine > Oceanic > Photic zone | place: The Central Pacific Ocean...
AATTTGTTGTTGTGTGTTTTTCATGGCCTGGTAGTATTTCCTTACTTTACAGGAGATGTCAACTTATGCATACAAATCAGAAAGTCATTGTTTTTGGGGTAGTTTTATTAGGGGTTTTTCTAAGTACACTTTTCTATTTAAAACCTTGGAAAAGAGACTTATCTCAAAACCAGGCTAAATACGAAGCAGAAACAACCACAGAAGCACAAGACGAAGAAAAGAAGGATAAAAAAATGACCAACGAATCACCAGATTTAAGCATAAACGAACAAGGTTTATCTCATGCAACAGTAGTATTAAATACAAATAAAGGAACTATTAAATATAAATTCTATAGTGATGACGCCCCTAAAACCATTTCTAGAATCATTGAACTCATTAATGATGGATTTTATGATGGACTCACTTTTCACCGCGTCGTCCCTGGTTTTGTTGTTCAAGGTGGAGACCCAGTGGGTAATGGTACAGGAGGAAGTGGACAAAACCTTGCTGCAGAATTTAATAAAAGAAGACATGTCGAAGGAACTGTAGCAATGGCAAGAGCTGCGGACCCAGATTCTGCTGACTCACAGTTTTACATTAGTCTTGATCAACATCCACACTTAGATGGAAACTATACTGTTTTTGGGCAAGTTACTGAGGGGTTAGATATTATTCACAATATAAAAGTGGGTGATAAAATGACTTCAATTTCTGTCGAGTAAAACAGCTAATGCATCACTTTCTTTTTATCGCTTCCAGGAAATACGATGCCAGCCTCAGTTAAAGTTTTTTCAGCTCGTGAGTTTTTAGTTTTTAACCAAACCTCATACAGACGAATAATGTCTTGTTCAGACTGAATCTGCGTTTTATCACTTACTTCAGCAAAAACTTCGACTAATGAAGAAAATCGACTTGCAAGCTCTTGGTACATTTCTTGTAAATTTGCGTCTTCAGCTCGGGCTGCAACTTGCATATACGCTGCGCCTCCCATATCAATATAATAATCGATATCTACTCTTTTTCTTTGAATACTTTGATAAAAAAATCCAGACTTATATAAAGAAACATCTCCCAATTGTTGAAAAAGAAGCTTTTGTTGTCTTAATTCTTTTTCTTCAATTGCTTCTTTTACCATAAGCGCAAGGGGCTCTTCCCTCATTTTGTCATTTTCATCCCTAGTATATAAATTGTCAGTTGTCATAAAACGGTTTAAAAGATGAATGAGATAAACCTCTGTTTCCGGCTGAACCTCAACACTTTGGTTACCCATCGCATCTATAATAAGATCTCTAAAAAACAGATCTGGTTGAACAACTAATAAATTTGACTCTCTTGACATTTCTTCTCTTTCCTAAAAAGTAACGCCCCGAAGCATTAAGCCTCTTCATAATATAATAACGCGAATGTTAAAAAAGTGTCAACGAGAGCACAATGGGGAATAAGGTGCCCTTATGTCACTTAAATAGCTAATATCTAAATAAAATTGCCCGAGATTAAAAGATTTCTTAATATATAAAAAAAAGCTGTTTTTCCTTTATTTTATACCCATTTGCGACAATTATTTAACGAAAAGGGGAAATTCAACGTGTACGATTTTGCAGTCATTGGCTCTGGCGTTTCTGGAGGAAGAATCGCCCATGAACTTACTAAACAAGGTGGACGCTGCATATTACTTGAAGCAGGGAAAGCTTATCAAAACAATACCTTTCCAAACAATGAAATGGATTACTCTACAAAACTATTCTGGGGAGGAGGCTTAGAAATTAGTACAAATGGATCGCTTGGTTTTCTAAGAGCAAAATGTTTAGGAGGTACATCTATTGTCAATCAAGCACTTTTAGATCGATTTGACTCTCTGGTTTGGGATGAATGGAGCTCAAGATCTAATATCTCTTTTTTTAATAAAAAAACATTGGAACCCTTTTATCAGAAAGTTGAAAATGATCTTTCAATTCAATCTATTCCTAAAGAGCACTGGAATGAAAATGCAAAAAAATTCATCAACGGGTTTGATAATTTAGGATATCAATGGTCCCCCTTAAAAAGAGCACAAAAAGAATGCAGGCTTGATAAGGGCTCTGACTGTATTGTTTGTTTGGGAGGATGTCCAAGAGACTCAAAACAAAGCTCATTAGTAACCTCCATAAAGCAAGGGCTTTCTCACGGATTAAATGTTGAAACAGAATTTGAAGTATCACATATAAAATCAAATTCTAATAGTGTTACTGTTTTTGGAAACCAAAACGGTGAGAAAAAAACCATTACATGCTCTAAATTAGTTCTTGCAGGTGGTGCGATGGGTAACTCAAAAATACTTTTAAGATCAAAACTAAAAAATGTAAATACAGTTGGTGAAAACTTTAGCTGTCATCCACAGTTTATGACATTTGCATTTTTTGATGAACCCATTAATGCTCATAAAGGTGCCTTTCAATCTGTAAAGTCAACAGACCAGTCCTTTAGAAAAGCTGGTTATAAATTTGAAAATGTTTTTGCTCCTCCAATTGGAACTTCGATGTTATTTTCTGGAATTAGAAAAAAACATCAAAACTATATGAAAAAATATAAACACCTCGCATCTTTAGAAATTTGTGTCAAAGATGAGCCAAATGGAAAAATCACGCTAGATAAAAATGGAAACTTAAAAGTAAAAAAAGAAATTACCCAGCAAGACAAAAGAAGAATAAAACACGGATTTTCAGTCATTGAAGACCTATACGGAAGTTTAGGTGCTAAACACTTATTTCAATCAACACAAGGATTTGGGCTTCATTTAATGGGGGGATGTCAAATCGGAACAAACCCAAAAACATCTGTGATCAACCCTGAATTTAAACTTCATGAGCATCCTCTTATTTATGCAGCAGATTCAAGTATCTTTCCCTCTGCTCCAGGAATTAACCCTTCACTTACAATCATGGCATTAAGTGAAAAAGCTGCTGAACAAATCATTAAGGATTCATAAAATGAACACATCACCCGTAAAAATACTTAATCAAAAACAATATCAAGGATTACAAAAACTAGGAGACTCATTTATCCCAGGTGATTTGGAACTACCACGATTTTCAAAACTAGGATGTGCAGAACATGTTGATACACCCTTAGAAGAAATGAGCTCTAATGACTTAAAAGATTTAAAATTACTGCTAACAGTTTTGTCATTTTTGCCAAACATAATTATTGTTTTATTTTTATATTCATTAGAACTGTTTTACCGACTTCCTGGGCCACTTTCAGGGCAAATCAGATTTATTAGAATGGGCATAAAGGGGCTTGTTGTATCACTTTATTACTCTGGAAAATCTGGTAAAAGCTACCAAGGAAAAGGTATTCATGAAATTATTGGCTATAGTGCAAGTGTTTACACTGGAGACTTAGATCAGTCTAACCATAACTTTGACCATAACCACGGTAAGTCTTCTCAGTTCTAATAACACCTTGATTAGAAATTAATAAATATTCATTTAGCCTTTCGGAAAGCTCTCCTGCTTTTGAGTGTCTAAAAAAAACAGGATCACCAATGGATAGTTTATTGTTTTTAACAACCATTGGAGTTTGAACTTCTCCACATCCTTCTGCTGATAACAAACTCAGTCCTTTAGGTTCATATGGAACTGGAACTTTATCCCAACCAGGTTCACCTGAAGCAATAAATCCACCGCTTTGACAAGTAACAAAATTCTCATCTGAGGACCGAGTGACTCTTAAAGCAAAAAAAGCTGATGGTTTTAAATTTAAGTTAGAGTAATAGTCAAAGAGATGTGAACAAAAAAAACCAGACCCAGCTGTCAACTCTGTTAAGCAAGGCTCATGGCTTGCGAAAGACAAGCTGCCAGTGCCTCCCCCGTTAAATAATTTTATTGAATGTCCTTCTTTAATTATATTTTTAGAAATTTCTTTTCTTAATCTCTTAACCGTTTTAATAGAAAGCGATCTCACAAGTTTAAAAATAGGATTTAGAAGTTTCTTAAACGGATTTTGATCACCCAAGCCAGCAACCTGAGCCTCGTAAACCATAATTCCACCAAAAGATAAGGATGAGTAGTTATTTGAAAGTTTAATTAAATTTAAAACCTGGCTTGAAGTTCTTATGGGGCTTCGTCTAACTCCCAAATGAACTTTTCCGCCAAAAAACCTTAATGATGCATCCACATCAATAATAAATTTAAATGGTAAACCTGCTCCATTCATCACTTGATGTAACTGTTTTAAATGAAACTCACTATCAACCACAACACAAACATCAGCGCCTTGATCATGAACCTCTCTCAAAACCTTTAACTCATCATTATCCACCGTTGGATAAGCCAGTAAAAAGTTATCAAACCCTTGTGAATGTAGAAACTTAATTTCAAAAGCAGAAAAACACATTAAACCAGAAAATGGAGGACCATAATTTAAAATTCTTTTAAGTAATCCAGGAACACGAAGTGATTTTGTTGCAATCCTAATTGTCTGGTTCTTATTGACTAATGTATCTGCAATTGTTTTAATGTTTTGATCAAAAGCATCTAAATCAACTAGACCTGCGGGAAGGGGGGTGTTTTTAAGTAACTCTTTCCACTGAGTGTAATTCATATTAAATAACCACTACCCCACCACACACGTTGCCATTTTGGCATTTAGTAAATATTTCTCACACACTCGTTTTAAATCCTCAGGCTTAACGGATCGAACTAGTTTTACAATATCAGTTTCACCTTTAAGCTGCTGCGTTAACAATAGCTCTAAACCATTACAAATAGCCAAAGAAGCATCACCTTGTAGCTCCATAGAGCGACTCCCCAAGTAATACTCTTGAGCTCGTTTCATTTCAGCTTTCGATGGTCCTTTTTTGCAAAACCGTTCTAATACCTTATGAATACCACTAATCGATTGTTCTTTTTTTTCTGGAGAACAAGCAATGTACGTTCCAACAAAACCTCTTTCAATTCCCTCAAAACCAACTGGTGCTACTGTATAAGCCAAGCTTTGTTTTTCTCTTAACTCTATAAAGAGTCGTCCACTTTGACCGCCTAATACTGTTTGTAAAATTCTAAGGGGCATCTTATCTTTATGTTTAATAGAAACACCTAGACCGCCCACAAGAATGTGTACTTGTTCTCTATTTAAGTTCTCATAAACCCACCGAGGACCTTTTAATGGTTCTTCTTCATTAACTAAGGATGATCCATTATCAATTACCCTAAAACTACTATTTAGAAATGGTCTTTCAACTTGTTCAATAAGCATTTCTAACTGATCAGAAGTAATTGGACCCGACACAGATAAAACCATACTTTCAGGTTTAACCCAGCTTTTATGCAACTTAATAAGCTGAGACGATGTAATATTAGAAACTGAACCCAAACTACCATAAATTGACCTACCATATGGGTGGGATTCAAAAAGAGTTTCTAAAAAAATCTTATTACAAAGTTTAGCTGAATGATCCTGAACCCCATTAATTGTTTCCTCGGTTACCCTTTTTGAGTGTAAAAGTTCATCTTTTGGAAAAGTAGGATTTATTAATATTTCAGAAAAAAGGTGACTTAATTTATCCCAATCTCTTTGCAGCCCAGTCACTTGAAGCCCAAGAGTGTTTCTCCCTGAAGCGCCCTCTATTCCCGCAGCAGCACCTTCGATGATCTTAGTAATTTCTTGTGCCTTCTTATCTCTTGTTCCCTTTGTCCAAGTCATTGCCAATAACTGACTTGCGCCCCAGTTCTTTAAATTCTCTAACCGAGTACCGCCTAACAATGATACATGAGCACTAAAAACATGAGAATTTGGTCTTTCATAATGCACAACTCTCAATCCAGATTTTCTTTTAATCACATTTGCAACATTTGAAACTTGGTTTGATTTTTTATTTGTTTTTCCTAATTTACTACTAAAAGAAATGGTTTTCTTTGCAGCCGTAATCACACTTTTTTCTATTTTTACTTTTTCAGACTTTGAATGCATCAGAACAAAATTCATTTTACTTGCATTTAAGTACTTCTTAGCCACATCTTGAATTTTTTGCTTTGTTACCCACTTTACACGATCTAAATACTCTTGATCAAAATTTGAGTTTTCAACGCAAAAATTTAAAAACCCTAACCTTCCAGCCATACTGTCTACAGACTGAGTTGAGTAAAGTTTTTCGCTTTCTAAGTTATTAATCACCCGCTTTAGTTCTTCTTCTGATGGACCTTCATTAGCAATTTTTTTAATCTGCTCGAAAATCGTCTCAGCTACTTTTAATGCATTTTCAGTTTTTTCAAAATCAGCATAGATATAGAACATCCCTGAGTTAGATAAGGTATAAACTGCTGCACTCACATCTGTAACTAAAGATTTTTTATAAAATAACGATTGATACAATCGGCACATTTCCCCCATACCAAGAACACTAGAAAGTAAGTCAAGCGCAGGGATATCTTCATGTTCTATTTGAGGAGTTTTAAATGACAAAATCATTGTCGGCGTTGTCACATCAAACGGCTGGCATAACGCCTGCGGCTGTAATTGTTCTTTTAACCTTCTCTTTTTTTCAGTTTTTTTCTTTTTACCTTTTGTGCTTTTAAGTACCGATTTTCCAAACTTCTTTTCAATAACCTTCAATAGGTTTTTAGACCTATCGCTATCAACTCCAATTGGTCCCACCAAAATCAGCCCCATATTTTCAGGTCTATAAAAATCTTTATAAAACTTCTCTAACTGAGAAACTGTTGAATTTTTAATGGTTCTTTTATAACCAATGATAGGTCTGCTATAAGGCTCTTTAGAAAAGGTTAGTTCAAATGCTTTTTGAAACATTTGTCTTCCTGGAGAATCCTCAGATCGTTTTAACTCTTCTAGTATTACTTCTTTTTCTCTGCTGAAGTCTTCTTTTAAAAATCTTTCTGGTTTTGCGATTGAACCAAAAATTTGTAGTACTTTTTCAAGATGATGTTCAGAGCATGTCACGTGATATACAGTTTGATCAAAAGAAGTATAAGCATTTACATCTCCACCTAAAGATTCAATCTCTTTTGCCATCTTACCTTGTGAAGGAAGCCCTGAGTCTTTTGCACCTGAATCCTTAAATAACATATGCTCTAATATATGAGCATAACCATACTGAGATGGAAGCTCATCTTGACTGCCTACTTTATTCCACCAATAAAGTGATGCAACTGCACCTTCGTGGTGTTGTAAAATAACAGGAATATCATTTGATAATTTAATACACTGAGGTTGATAATTTTTCTTCATAGTTATTTAAACTATGACAACTACTGGATATAAATCTATAAAAAATTTTCAAATAAACATTGTTTTTTACGTTAAACCCGATTAGTTTGCTTTTTAAATGGCCGAGGTTATTGTGAACTCAAATATTAAGTCTATCTATATTCATTTTCCGTTTTGTGAAAGCAGATGTCATTATTGTGATTTTTATGCCCTTGGAAAAGATAAAACTAAACCTGAAGATATCAGCACATTCGAACATGCGCTGTATCTAGAACTATTAAAAGCAACACAAAATAATCTTATTTCTCATTCTTTAGATACACTATTTTTTGGCGGTGGAACACCTTCGATGACTTCACCTCAATCAATGGAAAAAATCCTCGCACCTCTGTGGACTCATAGTTCTTTGCATAATGAAACAGAGTGGACTATTGAAGTGAATCCCTCCTCTGTCAACAAAGACAAAATGGTGGAATATAAAAAACTGGGCGTGAATAGAGTTAGTATGGGCGTTCAGTCACTCGATAATGGTTTATTGAAAACCCTTGGACGAGTGCATTCACAAAACCAAGCATTAACTTCCTTAGAGTCTGTATTTGCTTCTGGGATATCAAATGTATCTGTTGACTTACTTTGTGGCGTTCCAAATCAAACACTTGCTGACTTAGATAATTCTTTGAAGCAACTCACCAGTTTTCCTATTACTCACCTAAGTTGTTATTTACTAACGTTATCAAAACACCACAAGATGTTTCCTCAACTTCCAAATGAGGATGAGCAGCTTAAACATCTTTTATTTATTCATGACTGGTTAGAACAAAATGGTTTTGAGCATTATGAAATTTCTAATTTTGCAAAAAGGGGCTTTCAAGCAAAACACAACCTTAGATACTGGAATAGAAACTCATACTTAGGATTTGGACCTTCCGCTCATTCGTACTTAGATTCAACTCAGTCTCGCTGGAAAAATATATCTTCACTTAAACAGTACACGTCAAAACTTTATAATGATCAGTCGGTTATTGAATGGAAAGAAACACTCAATGAACTTGAACAAAATACTGAAAAATGGATGTTAAGTTTTAGATTAGCTGAAGGGTTTCCAAAGTCATGGATTCAATCTAAAGACAAACTAAATAAACTAAACCAGTTTATAGAAAGCAAGTATATCGAACCCCACCCAATTAAAGAAAATCACTTAAAACTTACTCCAACTGGTTTTTCCATTTGTGATCAAATTGTTGTCGACCTAATGAGCTGAGGTTTTAGATTTTAATCTGATTCACTATTGACTCATTAGAGTTCATGACCATAAAGAGTCTCAGACATATAACAATAATTAGGAGATAACTCACGTGATGGGTGAAAAAACCGCTGAAAAAAAAGATAGCAAGCTAACTAATGAGAACGAAACAACAAATGAAGATACTCCTATGGATTTAGAACAAAAAGTTACTCAAATGGAAGCTACTTTAGAGGAACTGAAATTAAACTCCGAAGAAAAAGACAATAAATACAGATACTTATATGCTGAGTTTGATAACTTTAAGCGTAGAAACCAAAAAGAACGCGGTGAACTACTAAAATTTGGATTTGAAACTGCTGCAAAGGAATTTTTACACATTTTAGATAATCTCGAAAGAGCGCTTGAACACACTTCAACAGATAAACAAAGCACTGCACTGGTAGAAGGTGTGGAGATGATTTCTAAGCAATTTCTTGAGGCTTTTAAAAAATTTGGTGTACAAGCTATTGAAACTAAAGAAAAAGACTTTGATCCACATTTACATGAAGCAGTTGCTCAAGAGGTATCAAATCAACACCCTGAAGGAACCGTCATAAAAGAACATCAAAAAGGGTACACATTACATGGAAGATTACTTCGTCCAGCAAAAGTAATCGTTTCCAAAAAAGAAGAAGATAAAAAAGAAGACTAGTTATTTGACTTTTAAAATATCGTAACCATCTTTAATTTTAGGAACAGTTAAAGATTTTCAGAAAGGTTCTAATCATTATGAGTAAAATTATCGGAATAGACTTAGGAACAACAAATTCTTGCGTATCTGTAATGGAAGCAGGAGAACCAAAAGTAATTCAAAACGCTGAAGGCAACAATACAACTCCTTCAGTAGTTGCGTATAATAATAAAAATGAAAAATTAGTCGGCCAAACAGCAAAAAGACAAGCTGTAACTAACCCTACAAAAACTCTCTCTGAAGTCAAAAGACTGATTGGAAGAAAATCAAACTCTGCCGAAGTATCAGAATTTAAAAAAGTTGCTCCATTCGAAGTAATTGAATCTAAAAATGGTGACACTTGGGTAAAGGTTGCAAATAAAGAACTTTCCCCACAAGAAATTTCAGCTTCTATTTTACAAAAAATGAAACAAACTGCTGAAGACTATCTTGGTGAAACTGTTTCTGAAGCTGTCATCACAGTGCCTGCATACTTTAACGATGCCCAAAGACAAGCAACAAAAGATGCTGGAAAAATTGCTGGACTTGAAATAAAAAGAATTATTAATGAGCCAACTGCTGCGGCATTAGCTTATGGTCTTGAAAAGAAAAATGATGCCACCATTGCTGTTTTCGATTTAGGTGGAGGAACTTTTGATGTTTCAATCCTAGAACTTGGAGATGGTGTTTTTGAGGTAAAATCTACAAATGGTGATACCTTCTTGGGCGGTGGTAACTTTGACCAAAGAATTATCAATTGGATCGCTGAAGAATTTCAAAAAGAAAACAGTATTGACCTTAGAAAAGATAAAATGGCACTTCAGCGTCTTAAAGAAGCAGCTGAAAAAGCAAAACATGAACTTTCATCTACTACGGAAACAGAAGTAAACCTACCATTTGTAACTGCTGATGCTTCTGGGCCAAAACATCTAAACTTAAAATTATCTCGATCTAAATTTGAATCACTAGTTGATGACTTAATTGAAAAACTCGCCATTCCTTGCAAAACAGCAATGAAAGATGCGGGAGTTAGCCAAAGTGAAATTAACGAAGTTATTTTAGTTGGTGGTATGACCCGAGTTCCAAAGGTTCAACAAAAGGTAAAAGAAATTTTTGGAAAAGAAGCTCATAAAGGTGTTAATCCAGATGAAGTTGTTGCAGTTGGTGCAGCAATTCAAGGTGGAGTTTTAAGAGGTGATGTAAAAGACGTGCTTCTTTTAGATGTTACCCCTCTTTCTCTTGGAATTGAAACTTTAGGTGGAGTTGCTACAAAGCTTATTGAGAAAAACACAACAATCCCATCAAAAAAATCTCAAGTTTTCTCTACCGCTGCAGACAATCAATCTGCTGTAACCATTCATGTGTTACAGGGTGAAAGAGAATTTGCAGAACATAATAAATCACTTGGTCGTTTTGATTTAGTCGGAATCCCTCCAGCACCAAGAGGCATCCCTCAAGTTGAAGTGTCTTTTGATATTGATGCAAATGGCATTGTACACGTAAGTGCTAAAGATAAAGGCACAGGAAAAGAGCAATCTATTAAGATTACTTCCTCGGGTGGGTTATCAGAAGAAGAAATTAAAAGAATGCAAGAAGAGGCCGATCAGCACAAAGATGAAGATGATGCTAGAAAAAAAGTTGTTGAAGCAAAAAACAACTTAGACAGTATGGTCTATTCAATCGAGAAAACCTTAAAGGAAAATGGCGATAAGATTTCAGCTGAAGACAAAAAACAGGTCGAAGACGCTCTTGTAGAAGCTAAAAAACATCTTGAAAGCACCGATGTTGAAGTATTACAAAAAGCAGTAGAAGACCTCACAAAATCTTCAAGCGCTATGGCAGAAAAAATGTATAAAACAGCTGGTGCAGAAGCAGAAGCTGCTAATGCTAATGCTGAACAAAAAACTAATGAAAATGAAAATGAATCGAAAGACAAAAAAGATGATGATTCAATTGACGCTGACTTTAAAGAAGTTTAATAAATCGGCTAATAAAATTTAACTAATAAGCAAAAGGCGCTGGGTAACCACTGGCGTCTTTTGCTTTAAGAGATAAAAAAAGCGAGCATCAAAATGAGTACAAAGCGTGACTACTATGAAATCTTAGGTGTTTCAAAAAACGCTGACGAAATCGAAATTAAAAAAGCTTATAGAAAGCTCGCCGTTAAACATCACCCCGACAAGACTAAAGGTGACAAACACTCGGAAGAGAAGTTTAAAGAACTCTCAGAAGCATATGAAGTATTGTCTGATGGGACAAAAAGACAGCGTTATGATCAATTTGGACATGCTGGAGTAAGCGGTGGACCTGGTGGTATGGGTGGCTTTGACTTTGGTGGCGGCCAAGGCGGGTCTTTCAATGATATTTTTGGAGATATCTTTGGAGACATTTTTGGTGGTGGCGGCGGTGGCCCAAGATCATCAAGAAGGCGGTCTAGAGCAAGAGTTGGTAACGATTTACAAACATCTGTGGATATTACATTTGAAGAAGCTGCTTTTGGTGCAGAAAAAACAATTACAATTCCTAAAGCAATTAGCTGTAATGATTGTCATGGAAGTGGAGCGTCTAAAGGAAGCTCTCCAGAAACTTGTCCTCATTGTCACGGTAGAGGAGAGGTTGCTTTTCAACAGGGCTTTTTTTCTGTTACAAGAACTTGCCCTCAATGTAACGGTCAAGGAGAAGTAATTACTAACCCATGTAATAAATGTCATGGTTCAGGAAAAGTAAAAAAACGTTCACAAATTTCTGTAAAGATCCCAGCTGGTGTAGATTCAGAACAAAGATTAAAACTCAGCGGTGAAGGTGAAGCTGGCGAGCGCGGTGGCCCCTCTGGGGATTTATATGTAATAATTAATGTTCTTGAACATGACTTTTTTACTCGAGAAAACTTTCATGTCTTTTGTGAGATCCCTATTACTTTTACTCAAGCAGCGCTGGGGACTGAAATTGAAGTTCCAACCTTAGAGGGAAAAGTAAAAATGAAAATCCCTCCGGGAACTCAGTCTAACAATCGATTTAAACTCAAAGGTAAGGGGTTAACTAGACTCGGGTCTTACGGAAAAGGCGACCAATATGTTTTTATCACTGTTGAAACCCCAACAAAAATCAACAAGGAACAACGCGACTTGTTAGTTGAGTTTGAGAAACTTTCTGGAAAAAATAGTCAACCTAGGCATACCAATTTCTTTGAAAAAATGCGAAACTTCTTTGAATGAACAGGTTTTTATCAAAATTTAATTGTCTTGTTATATCACTTATAGTTTTTAGCTCATGCGCTTCAGATAGAGCTTCTCATAGACAAAGCTCTAAACATCTGCCTCATGAACAAAGAGTATTACCCCTTCCTGTTCAATCCTCCACTATAGAAGCACAACCTTCAAATGAATTAGAACTCATGAGTCAGATTGATCAATACATCAAGCAAAACGACTATTCTGAAGCTGAAATTTTATTAGAACGCTTAAAAATTGAACACCCAAATAGTGCTGAAATCAGTGTTGTTTTAAATATGGAAGGTTTAATTGCCCTTAATAAAAAAAGCTACTCTTTTGCAAAGACATTTTTTAAAGAAGCTCTGCAAAAGACTACAGATCCTTTTTCTAGAAATCAAATTTACTACAACCTTGCATATACTTACTATCAAATAGGCAATTTCGACAATTCTGCAAAAGCACTTGTAAAAGTAAGATTAAAAACAGCTCCAGTAGATCTTTATGTTAAAGCGAAAGCACTATATGCCTATATTTTAGAAGAAAAAGGAAGTCTTATTGAAGCAGCAAAGTCACTTTTAGAATTAAATGCTCCTCTTTCAGAATCTATTAACTCTAAGTTTAATCACCAACTTTCAAAGCTACTACAAACAATTAATGATATTAATACAATACAATTACTTTATGACGATTATCCTGAAAGCCAACTGGCAGATAATTTACTATTTTTTTTAGCGAAATATTCTAAAGATCAGAATAATTCTAGTTTAGCTGATCACTATTTTAGAAAGATTATAAATAATTATCCTAATTCTCTTTATCACTCTGAGACATTGTCACACTTAAGAACTCTTGTTCAGCATTCGTATGCAAACAAAAAAACAATCGGTATTTTGTTGCCTCTTACTGGAAAATATCAAAAATTTGGCTTAAAAAGCCTTCGAGGCATAGAGCTTGCTTTTCAAATATTTAATGCAACTAAACCACATCATGAAATAACTCTTGCGATAGAAGATAGCGGCGACACTCCAGAAAAAGCAATTCAAGCACTGAACGACCTTTATTATAATCATCAAGCACTAGCGGTAATTGGACCTCTGTTAAGCAATGGTATTGATCAAGTTGCACTCAGAGCAGAAGAGCTTCAACTTCCACTATTATCACTCGCACAAAACAAAGGTATTAATAGCGATTATGTATTTTCATTATCGATTACCCCTAAAGATCAGTCCTATGAAATCGCGAGACATGCCATCATCAATTTAGGAATAAAAAAGTTTGCAATTTTACATCCATCAAATGCTTTTGGAAAAAAGTATAGCCAATATTTTTGGGATGCAGTTGAATCTCTTGGTGGTGAAATTGTTGGAATTGAAAGTTATCCCACCCGAGAAACTGATTTTAAATCTGTTATTGATAAACTTTCTGGACTTTTTTATCTCGATGCCAGAAAAAGAGAACTAGATGAACTAAAAGAAATAAGAGAAGAATTAGAGATCACCAGGAAAACTAGAAAGAATTTAGACTTTTATGATTTAAAACCAATCGTGGATTTTGAAGCAGTCTTTATTCCTGATGACGCAAAAACAGTTGGACAAGTACTACCCACGTTTGCATATAGAGATATTGAAAATATTAAGTTCTTAGGAATATCAACATGGAACTCTCCTATTCTCACTAAAAGAGCAAGAAACCACGTTGAAGGTGCTTTATTTGCTTCCTCTTACTATCCCAATAGTCAAACGTATGAGAACACCCAATTTTTAAATCAATTTAAAAACACTTATCAAAAAGAACCTTCTTTTATAGAAGCTTTGTCATACGATGCGGCTTCTATCTTAGACCAAATTCTTCTTTTATCACAATCCTCTATCCAAAGAAGTGACATCCCTGAGTTTTTATCTCAAATAAGAGGGTTTCCAGGTGTTACTGGAAAAATTACTTACAATGGACAAAGCTTTAATAGAAAATTAAAGATACTTACTATTAAAAACAGAAAAATATCTGTTTTATCAGAGTAGTTTCCCTGTTAACTTTACAGATATTATCTCTGACAAAGACAAAACGCTCAATTAAAAGTTCTTACTATTTATCAAGATAAATTACATGCCCTTTCTAAAAGCTCGTCTGCGTTTTTAAGGCTTGCTAGTGTTTTTTTATCTCCACCTAACATTCGTGCAATCTCTTCTTTTTTATTCTCTTGCTTTTCTAAATGAATCACTTTTGTAACCGTTCTTTTAGAATGAATCCCTTTTGTTACAACCCAATGATGATCAGAAAAACATGCTATCTGCGGCAAGTGTGTAATACATATAACTTGGTGGCTTTTTGCAACTTCTTTCAGTTTTTTGCCAACTTGAAATGCCGTTTGCCCTCCAATTCCAGCATCAATCTCATCAAACAAGTATACCCCCACTCCACCTTGATCTGAAATAACTGTTCGAATTGCCAACATTAATCGAGAAAGCTCTCCTCCTGATGCAATTTTTCCAAGTGGTTTAGAGACATCTCCAGCATTAGTGTTTACTAGAAAGCTAATATCATTGCCTCCCATGTAATCAGACCAAGCTGACAGATCTTTTTTCTCACTCACTTCAACTGAAAACAAAGCGTTTTCCATTTTTAACTCTTTTAACTCTGTCGTTACATTACAAGATAAAAAATCAGCAGCTTTTTTTCGAGAAGCAGACAACTTATTTGCATTAGAAACAAGATCATCTTTTGTTTTATTTAGCTGCTCTTCTAAATGACCCAAGTGAACATCAGAGTTCTCTATTTCATCAATGTTTGATTGAATATCTTTATGAGTATGAATAACTTCTGTAATCGTCTCGCCATACTTTCTTTTTAAGTCTGCAATTAATGCAAGTCTTTCTTGAACCTGTTTTAATCTTTCTGGATCCATATCAGCAGAATTTAGATACGAAGAAAGCTCATGTGATAATTCCTCAAGATCCAACAAGCACGACTTCCATGATTCTGACATTTTTTTTAATACAGGGTCTAACTCTTCTAATTGAGACATGTGATTTTGTCCTAAACGAAGTAAATCTAAAACACATTTTTCTTCAAAATCACGCGAATCAAGCAACTGTGAAACTAAGCCGACCTTTTCAACTCTTTGTTGAAATGACTGTAGCAATTGTTTTTCTTCCCTAAGACGTATATCTTCATCTATGTTTAAGTTTGCCTGAGTCAATTCTTTTTCCTGAAACTTTAGATAGTCTAATCTTTTTACTTTTTCTTCCTTGTCTAAAAAAAGACTTTTATACTTTTCATTAATTTTTTTAAATTCTCTCAATAATGCTGTGAACTCTTTAGCCTTTACCTCTAAACCACCAAACTGATCCAATAAACTCATTTGTGTTTGTGATTTTAATAAAGTTTGGTGTTCATGCTGACCGCATAAATCAACCAAACCTTCTGCAATGGTTTTTAATAATGATACTGTTGCTAATTCTCCATTGATGTAAATTCTTTGTTTGTTCTGCCTCGAAACAATTCTTTTAATAAGTAATGTTTCATCTAGATCATCAAAACCATGATTTAAAAGCTTTTCTTTTACCCATGGCGTTTGCGTTAAATTAAACAATCCCTCAACCGTTGCTTCATTGCAGTTGCTTCTAATTAAGTTTGAACTTGACCTTCCTCCTAGTATTAATGAAATTGCTTCGATTATAATTGATTTCCCTGCGCCAGTTTCACCAGATAAAATATTTAATCCTTGATCAAAATGAACTTCGGCAAAATCAATAATAGCCAAGTTTTTTATTTTTAATGTTTCAAGCACAAAGGGTCCCCCTCTTTTAGTCTCTAATTCCAAACTTTAATTTCTCTTGAAGCAAGGAAAAGTAACTTCTTGATGATGATAAAATAATCTTAAGTTGATGTTTTTTAAATCTACTAATTTTAACTTTATCGCCTTTTTTTAATCCATAAACATCTTGCCCATCTAATGTCAGCAATACTCGTTCGGGGTCACCCATTAATCCAATTTCTATTTTTACATTATCAGGCAACACAACAGGTCTTTGAGT